>ENA-OQJH01000085-OQJH01000085.1-human-gut-metagenome-genome-assembly--contig:-NODE-85-length-52142-cov-3.968336_pt1 | contig 52142 bp, 61 predicted proteins | sample MGYA00242597_ERZ504763 | MGnify/ENA primary metagenome ERZ504763 (study PRJEB26092, sample SAMD00036359) | human gut metagenome | host: Homo sapiens | study: EMG produced TPA metagenomics assembly of... | reverse complement strand
TTGTAATCTGATAAACTTTGTTTACGACAGAAATTCTGATTGGATGAATTGACTGTTTTCCGGTAAAGCCGCAGAGTTTATCATCTTTTAGTTCCTGAATCAGGCCATTTCCCAATTATACCCGGAATAATATTCCCATACCGGTCCGGAAACGACGTAGTCCATGCCGTAAACAGTTATGATATCAGAAAAAATATCAGCGACAGGTCTGATCCGGTGAATGGACTCGTCACAATGACGGCGGAATCCAAACATGTGACACAGATCATTTCCTCCGACACGAATATTTAAAACGAGATCTTCCACATGGGAAAGCCTGTCTTTCAGATCATACAGGATATCGATACGGTGCCGCAGGTCAATGATAGAAGAACTCTCATAGATCGGCATCATATATAATTTCCTGGAAGCCTGTTCGTTAGCCCGGATCATTTCTTCTATATAAGAGCTGGCGTTGTCAGCAGTAAATTTCGGTATGATATAACCGGTGATCACCTTTATGCTTTTCCCAAAAGCCTTCGTTAAACGTTCAATCTGGCCGGCATTGCGGACACGGATAAAGATTTTCGGAAGGTAAAAAGGATGATCCTGAAAACTTTCAAATATCTGATGGATGGAAGAGATAAGATCCTGCTCTGCTTCTGTCACATAGTTGTCATTGATCGTATCTTCAAGCATAAAGCCAGAGAATATTTAGTTCCAAATTTTTCATGAATCACAGAGTCGGCAATCGTTTTTTTATTGGCGGGACAATAGAGCAGTGCACCGACACTGTAATAAATCATATCGTTTTTCAATTTGTAAAAATCCCCCTGAGTGTATAAAAACTCTTCAAAATAACACAAGTTTAACAACAGATTGCAAATTGAATTATAGCATTAATATAGGCAAAAAGATAGATAGATTCGGTGCCGGACGTTTCTTGAAAACAGGATGCCGGTATGCTATACTTTTAGATGATTTTTATAGAATATTGTGCTCTGCGAAACAGGGTTTTTGAGGAAGGAATAGTATGGGTAACGGTGGTAAAAAGATACGGCTGTCATTTAACTCTCCGGTTATTTTGGGATTTACGCTTGCCTGTTTTATCGTACTGATTTTAGATAAAGTAACAGGCAGTGCATCCACGCGTGCATTTTTCAGTGTTTACCGGTCATCGTTAGCAAGTCCGTTCACATACATCCGGTTTTTCGGACATGTGTTAGGACATGCCAGCTGGGATCATTTCTTTGGAAATATTATGATGTTACTGGTTGTAGGACCGCTTTTGGAAGAAAAATACGGTTCGGCAAATATTCTCTTTGTGATTTTAGCGACAGCGCTGGTAACGGGTGTGATCAATTTCATATTTTTCCCACATGTCCAGCTCCTTGGGGCAAGCGGTGTTGTATTTGCGTTTATATTGCTGGCATCATTTACGAGTATTGAGGATGGAAAAATACCACTTACATTTATTCTTGTTGCGCTGATCTATATCGGCAGCAGGTGTATGATGGTCTTTTTATCAGGGATAACGTCTCAAATCTGACACATATATTGGGAGGCATTGTCGGGTCAAGCCTTGGCTATGTGATGAACAAAAACAAAATGAACAGATATTGAAGGTGAGAATGCGCTATGTTAGAACACAAAAAGATTCGCAGCTTGATGATTACTTTGTCGATCTAAACGGAAGACAGAGCAGAGAGGTGTATTTTTACCGGATCAATGGATACACGGAAAAAATCGGGGACTTTATAAAAAAATATTATGATACGGCAAGAAGAGCGGGTGTGGTGATCGAGGGAAAGATCCCAAATCCCGATGAGAAGAACCTTGCGTATTATTCTGAGATCATGGGGATGGATTTTCAGATGAATCCGTCATTTATATCGAATGGTTTAAAAAAATGGCTGCCGCGCATGAACGATCTGCAAAGGCAGAATGTGGCAGATTCGATCTATGACTCGCTTGATACCATGAGGCAGAATGGAAAAACAGAAAATATGCTGAAAAATGCATATATTAAGTTTATGTGCTGGCTGTACTACAAATTTGAACGGATTGTAAACCAGCTTGGGGAAAATGAACTGCCCAAGATCCTTTATGAGGGGGATATCAGTAATTACGAACTGATGCTGATATCGATCCTGTCCAATGCCGGGAGTGATGTGGTGCTGCTGCAGTATCACGGTGATGCCGGATATCTGAAATCAGATCCCGCTTCCGTTTTATCGGATGATCTGCAAATGGAGGGGATGACAGCTTTCCCGGAAGGATACTGCTTAAAGAAAGTACGGGAGGCAATACAAAATGATTTTGAAAAAGAACGGCTGTATGGAAGTCTGCCTTCTGTCAATAACTGTACCAATGCATGGATCGATGGAAAAGGATTTGAGGATATCAAAAAGAGTGTGTTGACCAGAGGAACAGATCCCCGCTTCTTTTATAACTGTTTTTACCGGATCAACGGTGCAGAGGACAAGCTGACATATGCGAACGAATTGTTTCAGCTGCAGCTTGAACTGAAAAATGCCGGGCGGAAGACGGTGGTCGTAAACGGGGAGATCGAAAGACCGACACCGGATGAAATCGCAGAGATCCGGCGCAGAAATTATGCGAAAACAGATCAGCTTATCATGGATCTTTCCACGAATATAAAGTATCCGGCAAATTTAGAACTGCAAAAGATCATGCACAAAACATTTGTGGATATTCTTCTTGCAGAATCAGGCAAAGAAGGCGATAATTTAAACAGGCTCACCAGCAAGGCGGTTTACCTGTTGTGCTGGCTGAAAAGGTATCTGCCGTTTTTATTTTCCAATTGGAAGATGCCGGAGATCGGATGTTTTATCCATATGGGCGGGTGCCAGAATGAAAATGAAGCGTTGTTTCTCAGGTTTTTAGCAAGGCTGCCGGTCGATGTGGTGATCCTTTGTCCGAACCGGAATGTACCATGCCAGCTTACGGATCCGCTGTTGTATGAACTGAATTATGAGGAAAGCCTTACCATGGACAGGTACCCGGAGGAGAGTTCCCAGGTCAAAATGGGAACGGTTGCCTACCATGCGGAGAGGGAACTGGATACGTTAATGTATCAGGATACCGGCATGTACCGGAACATGCAGTATGGAAAGGCGAACATTATCAGTCTGCAGACCATGTACGAGGAGATTAAGATCCTGTGGGATCAGGAATTAAAGTACCGGCCGGATTTCAGCGTGGTCGATGGTGTCGTGAACATACCGGTCATTTTTGCAAAAGTTCCGGAGTCAAAGACGGACATACCGCCGGCTACTGGACATCCGTAAAAGAACTGGTCACGGAAGATACAGTCGTGATAAAAAGAGCGCCTTATATAGAGCCGATGGCACCGAATCCGATGAAAATGTATGCTGCTGAATTTTTCAAAAATGGAAAACTGCAGCGGAATAAGATCAAAGCACATCCGAAATATCTGTATGGTATCCTGCGGGAGGATATTCAGGAGATGATACTTGATAAGATGCAGCTTCTGATTGATCAGAAACTGATCAGAGGAATCGGGGAAAATGGTATGGAATACACCGTGATTGCGCAGGTGTTAAATCTGCCGAAAGATATCGTAAGACTGATCCAGAAATTTGATCTTACCTGGAAAAATCCGAAACTGATCTATATCAATACATCGGAGACGGTCATTTCACTGGAAGACTCGATCCTGACAGTATTTTTGCATCTGATGGGATTTGATATTGTATTTTTTGTGCCGACGGGATATCAGAGTATTGAAAAATATTTTAACGGGCAGCTAATGGAAGAACACCAGATAGGGGAATATAAATATGATCTGCAAGTCCCTGACCTGAATAGTATTTCATTTAATAATACACGCCACACCTGGCGGGATAAATTTTTTAAGAGAGGTAATTAGAAATGGAGGAATCGTATGGGACTTGATTTTAGCAAAACAACGACTGCGGCAGCGCCGGCAGCCACAGTGGTACCGGACACAAAAGATGAGATCGCTGTTGTGGAACAGTATGACATTGTTGCCGACAGGGAAAAAATGAATTCAGAACTGGTCAATTCGGATGAGGTTGACCGGATCGTCAGTACGATTGAGGTCAACAATCTTGAGACAATCGTCACATTTGGAGCGGAGGTTGCAGAAGAAATTTCGAAAGCATCGGATGTCGTGTTAAACAGCATGAATATGTCACAGCTTGATGATACCAGCGAAATGTTAAAAACATTGGCAAAGATCATGGATCAGTTTGATATTGACGAGATCAGGGAAAATCCGGGACTGTTTGGAAAATTATTTGGAAATATGAAAAACAGCTCGACAAGATCCTTGCAAAATATCACACGATGGGCGAGGAAGTCGACAAGATCTATGTTCAGCTCAAAGGCTATGAATCAGAGATCAAACAGTCAAACCGTAAATTAAATACGATGTTTGAGGCAAATGTAAATTATTATCATGAACTTGTGAAATACATTCTTGCCGGAGAGCAGGCATGTAAAGAGATTGAAGATTACATTGCAAAGAGACAGCAGGATATGGCGGCTACCGGAGACGAGTCGATCCAGTTTGAGCTTACCAGCTTAAATCAGGCACTGATGATGATGGAACAGCGTACACAGGATCTTCGGACAGCAGAAAACGTTGCAATGCAGTCCATTCCGATGATCAAACGATGGAGTTCAGCAACTATAATCTGGTCAGAAAAATTAACTCCGCATTTATTGTAACACTTCCGGTATTCAAACAGGCACTTGCACAGGCAATTCTGCTGAAACGCCAGCGCATTCAGGCAGAAGCAATGTCTGCTCTGGATAAGAAGACCAACGAGATGCTGATCAAAATGCGCAGAATACTGTGGAAGTTTCCAAGGCTACCGCTAAGATGGCATCCGGAAGCTCAATCCAGATTGAAACACTTGAGACGACCTGGAGAACGATTACCAGTGGTATTGAAGAAACGAAAAGAATTCAGGAAGACTGCAGAAAGAAACGTGTGGAAGATCAGGCAAGACTTGAGGCGATCAAGGCGGATTTCAACAGACAGTATCATATGCCGCCGGCAAACAAGTAAGTTATTTCTAATAACTATAGATTCATTTATTCTAAGGAGGGTAATACTATGCCAATTAATTTATCAAAAGGACAGAAGTAGATTTAACAAAAGGAAATCCGGGACTGAAAAATATCATGGTTGGTCTTGGCTGGGATGTCAATGCATTTGATTCCGGTGTAGATTTTGACTTGGATGCAGCAGCATTTATGCTGGGAGCAGATGGAAAGTGCCCGACAGACAAAGAATTTGTATTTTATGGAAATCTGGCTCATCCGAGCGAGTCTGTAAAACATATGGGCGATAACTTAACCGGAGAGGGAGAAGGCGATGACGAGCAGATCCAGATCGATCTTTCCAAAGTACCGGCAAACATTGAGAGAATCGCATTTACCGTAACGATCTATGAGGCGGAGGCAAGACGCCAGAATTTTGGACAGGTATCTAATTCTTTCATTCGTCTGGTAGATGAGACAACCGGAAAAGAAATGATCCGCTATGACTTAGGAGAGGATTTCTCCATTGAGACAGCAGTCGTTGTCGGTGAATTATACAGACATAACGGCGAATGGAAATTTAATGCGATCGGAAGCGGCTTCCAGGGCGGACTCGCAGCACTTTGCGGACACTATGGAATTGAAGTGGCATAAGAGGAGTAAAATCCTCTGCTCACCAGAGGGTTCGCATTTTGCTCCGCAAAACAAGGAGTAAAATCCTCTGCTCACCAGGGGGTTCGCATTTTGCTCCGCAAAACAAGGAGGATTTATAATGTCAATTAGTTTACAGAAAGGACAGAAGGTCAGTCTGTCAAAAGATAACGCAGGATTGTCAAAGATTATTGTCGGTCTTGGATGGGATGAAGTGCAGCAGTCTTCATCCGGAGGTGGATTTTTAAGTGCTTTATTCGGGGGCGGATCAAAGCAGCAGCCGATCGACTGTGATGCATCTGCACTGATGTTAAAGAATGGAAACTGGTAGATAAATCAGACATCGTTTATTTTGGTAATTTGCACCATAAATCAGGTACCGTAAATCATCAGGGAGACAACCTGACAGGAGCCGGTGATGGAGATGACGAGCAGATCGTGATCGACCTTGCAAAAGTACCACAGGAGTACGACAAAATCGTAATCGTTGTAAATATTTATCAGGCGGTTCAGAGACATCAGCATTTTGGCATGATTGAGAATGCATTCATCCGTTTAGTTGATGCAAGAAACAATAATGAAATGTGCAAGTACAACCTGACTGAAAATTATTCCGGCATGACGGCAATGATATTTGGAGAAGTGTACAGACATAACGGAGAATGGAAGTTCAGTGCTGTTGGTCAGGGGACAAATGACCCTGGACTTGGCGAACTGAGCAGAAGATTTGTATAAATAGACTTGATACTTTAGAGGAGGTTAATTACCCAAAATGAGTAACATAAATAAAGAAGAGCTGATGAGAGGTCTGTCAGACTCACAGGTAAACAAGAGCAAACAGGATTTTGGAACAAATGCTCTTGCAAAAAAAGAGACAGAATCACTGTGGTCAATGTTCATCGGAGCATTTGATGACATTTGGATCAAAGTATTATGTGCAGCACTGGTCATGAAAATCGTTATTTCCGTTATCGGTGTATTTGTACCGGCATTAGCGGGAGAAAATGATGTTGTTGAGATCATAAGTATTGTTTTAGCAATCGCACTGGCAACCGGATTCAGTACATTATCCGAGTACCGCAACAGTTCCAGAAGTGAGGCATTACAGGAAGAATACAACAAGACTTATGCAAAAGTCATGAGAAATGGAAAACTGGTCAATATCCTTACCAGTGAGATTGTAAAAGGTGATACGATCCTCGTTCAGGCTGGTGATAAGGTACCGACCGACGGTGTGTTATTTGAAGGACACATCAAAGTTTCACAGGCTGCATTAAACGGTGAGTCAAGAGATGAGAATAAAACGGCTGCTGATAATCTTGATGAAGCGGAATCTACAGATTATGCATCTGCAAATAAAGTATTTATGGGATCAGTAGTGCCTCCGGTGAAGGGTATATGGTTGCAACCGTCATCGGTGATGCATCCGAACTTGGAAAGATCAACAAGGCTCTGACGGATGATAATGAAGAGGACGAGAGAAAAGATACTTCAAGCCTGAAACTGGAAGTGGTAGCTGCCGGTATCGGTAAACTTGGTGTGTCCGCGGCTGCCATTGCAGGCGTATTAGATGTTGTACTGAACCTGATCCGTACGGATGAACCAATCACAGTTGTTTATGTTCTGCTTTTGGTTGCAGAGGCAGTTATGTTGATGGCATCTATCGTTATCATGGCAGTGCCGGAAGGTCTTCCGATGATGAACAGTCTGGTGCAGTCCATGAACACAGAGTCCATGTACAAGAAAAATATTCTTGTCAGCCACAAGGCAGCATTTTCCGATTCTGCGTATATGAATGTTTTATTCAGTGATAAAACAGGAACGATCACACAGGGTAACTTATCTTTGGTAGAATTTATCACCGGTGACGGTAAGATCGCAGAGAACATTCCGAATCAGGAATTTATCGAGGCGATTACATTAAACAATCTTGCAAAAGTATCCGAGGGTAAACCAATCGGAAGTAATAACATGGACAGAGCCCTTTTGGGATATGCCCTAGAGCATGGTTATGATGATTCGAAAAACGATCCGGATAAAGTCGCTGACATCAGCGGATTTGATTCGGAAAAGAAATGCGCTACCGTTACATTGAAAAACGGACTGGTTTACTGGAAAGGTGCAACCGAAAACATCATTGATAAAGTAACACATTATATGCTTCCATCCGGTGAAGAAAAAGAATTACTGCAGCAGATAAAAAAGCTGTGGAAGATCAGATGCTCGCTCAGGCAAAGAGAACGATGAAATTGCTTTCTGTTGCCAAAATCGCAGATGGAAAAACAGTTCTGATGGCAGTGCTCTGCTTAAGAGATAACGTAAGAACCGATGCGGTTGAGACCGTTGAGATTTTAAACAATGCCGGTATCCAGGTTGTCATGGTAACCGGTGATGCGGAGGAAACAGCAGTTGCCATCGCAAAGGAAGCTGGTATCTTAAAAGACGAGCAGAACGATGTTGTTCTCACACATGAAGAGTTAGAGCAGATGTCAGATGAAGAGTTAAAGAAAAAACTTCCGAATCTCCGCGTGGTGAGCAGGGCAAAACCGCTTGATAAAAAGAGACTTGTTTCTATTTCGCAGCAGCTTGATAATGTCTGCGGTATGACCGGAGACGGTGTTAATGATGCACCGGCATTAAAACAGGCAGATATCGGATTTGCCATGGGAGACGGTACAGCAGTTGCACAGGAGGCAGGTGACGTTGTCATCTTAAATAACAGTTTGACTTCCATTAAGGACTGCGTATTGAACAGTAGAACAATGTCAAAATCAGTTGGTAAATTCTTAATCTTCCAGCTGACCGTCAATATCAGTACCCTGTTGATGAACATTATTGCGCCGATCCTGGGATGGACCGAGCCATTCTCCATTGTCCAGATTTTATGGATCAATCTGATCATGGATACTTTGGCAGCCATGGCATTTGGCGGAGAGCCGATTCTCGACCGATACATGAATGAAAAACCGGCACTCAGAAAAGATAACATTTTAACAACTTATATTAAATCTGCAATCGGAACAAGCTCTGTATTTATCACACTTGGCTCCATCCTGATCCTGGAAAACATTGGTGGGATTACAGATTTTGTAACACCGGCAGGCTGCGCGGATCCGGAATTATATGAAAAAACATTTATGTTTGCTTTTTCATTTATTCAATCATTTTTAACAGCTTAAATACCAGATCTGAGAGATTTAATGTATTTGAACACATTGAAGAGAACAAGAATTTTATCATTGTTATGGGTGTGATCTTTATACTTCAGACCATCATCATTGAGATTGGTGGTCAGGTATTCAGCACAACGACATTGAATGCAAAAGCATTATTTGTTTCCATGCTGTTAGCAGTGCTCATTATCCCGGTTGATATGGTAAGAAAAGCCATTGTTTCGAAAAAATGATCGCTTTTCATACCGATTTGGATAATACACTCATCTATTCCTATAAACATGACATCGGGCCGCAGAAGCGAAATGTGGAACTCTATCAGGGAAGAGAAATATCCTACATCACAGAGGAAACATATCATCTCCTGCAGCTCGTAAAAAATGAAATGCTCATTGTTCCAACGACCACTAGGACGTTGGAACAATATCAGCGCATTGATCTGGGAATCGGACCATTTCCATATGCATTGGTCTGCAACGGTGGTGTCCTTCTGGTAAATGGTGTGCCGGATGAAGCATGGTATCAGGACTCCCTGCATCTGGTGTCGGATAGCAGGGAAGAAATGAACCTTGCCATGGAACTGTTAGAGCGGGAACCACGCAGAAAATTTGAACTCCGATACATTGAAAAGCTGTTTATCTTTACAAAATGCAATGATCCCGAAACAGTTGTAAATGATTTAAAAACATCTCTCGATACAAAATATGTAGATGTCTTTTCCAACGGTGAAAAAGTATATGTAGTACCGCAAACTCTGAATAAAGGAACGGCAGTAGACCGACTCAGAGAAAAACTAAAACCAGAGTTCGTAATTGCCGCCGGAGACAGCACCTTTGATATCCCCATGCTATTGACCGCTGACCGCGGACTTGTCCCATCTGGATTCACACAAAAATATGAAATCCCGAAAACATCCGGAGCCCGGAAAAAAATAGATGAAATGACATCGAAAAAAATATTTTCCGATGCCCTATTAGAAAAAGTTCTAAAAATAAAAACGGAGTCTGTTGCAGCAGGTATTATTCATACAGGATAATACCACTTGCAACAGACTCGTTTTTGGTATGTGAGGTAAAGTGCCAGCCACTAATCCATACTCACACTGATTCCGCCCTTCCTCTCCGAAGGCTGAATAATCACTGTAACCGGACAATTCCCATGCCACTCAAACTGGTAAGACTCCCCGGAAACCTGTCCGATAAACGTTTTCCACGAAATATCAGCCGTCACCTGCGGATCACAATGTCCATTTCCAACCCAGCATACAACAGCGTCCGGATCAACAGAGATCGTATCCTGAGACATCACATTGCTTAAAACGATCGGGTTGCCGTCACAAAGCACAGCAACATATGCATCTTTTCCACGTGCAATCAGAGTGGAAGTTGCAAGACCTTTCTGGGAAAGCACACCGACACCGATAAAACGGACACTGTAATCACAATCCTGGGAGAAAGCGAGAATATTTTCGGATTCCACTGAGATAGTTTCCCCCTGCTCTAAGTGATAGACCACAACATGCTGACCATAATTTGCGTAATATGTAACAGAATCACCATTTAAAGTTACCTTCATAAGTGGGAGATTTTCTCCGGTCACTCTTCGTGCAAGCTGACCAAGCAGAGCCTGCCCGATATTATTCTGCGGTCCAAGCAAGACTTTTTCAAATTTGTAATTCTTTCCACCGGCATTTTCTCCGGCGATAAATGCACCTGCTTTTGTAAAGAGTACATCACTGCCAGTGCAGGTAACCTTTAAAGTAAGTTCGTTTACTGTTTCAAATGTTAACATAACAAATTTCCTCCAAAATCTAATCCTTTGTTTAAATAACCTGAACGCCGTACAAACCGCACAGTCCTGCGAGATCTTTTGCCACGCCGTTTCCGATGGCATTAAATTTCCATGCGCCGTTATGCAGATACAGTTCACCGATCATCATGGATGTCACGTTCGTATAGTATTCATCCATTTTAAAGCTGACCAGCTCGGTGCCGGCAGGATCCATAATACGGATATACGCATCCTCAAGCATTCCGAAATTCAGATTTTTTTCAAATGCTTCATTGATCGTCAGCACAAATACGATTCTGGCAACGGATGGATCTAATCTGGTAAAATCCACGGAAATGATCTCGCGGTCTGCGCCGCCGTCAGCGTGGAAAACCGTGCTGTGATCCGGGCTTTCGGTCTGCCCGTAAAAGACAAACCAGGAATCACCGATCACTTTACCGGATGAGCCGAGCAAAAATGCGGATACATCCACATCACAGGCAGGATTTTGACATTCCATCCAAGGCATGCCTTTATAGAAGTGAGCTTCCCGGAATTCTCCAGCGGTGTTTTCTGACCTTTTTGCACCATATGTACCAGTGGAGGTAAAGGTTTTGACGCCGGTGTGGATGCGTTTGATACTGCCTGAGATGACGTGTGGTTGATCGAAGTGATGGTTCGTGTTGTTTTTGCCCCCTCAACTTTGCGTTCGTTGATGGAAAGAACGGTCTGTCTGGTGACGGGAGCAGAGGATCTCATTGGAATATCTACCATAATAAAAAACCCCTTATCGTTTAGTAAAATAATAGAATGTACGCTTCGCGGGCAAATCTATTGTTATGAATTAATAAGTCTCTGGATTTCATTTTAAGTGATTCTGATAGAGGTGTCAAATTGCGAAATGTTGACATATAAGTCAACAAAAACATCGGTTGCAAAGGTTTCATCAAAAGGAAAAATCGTTGCAGTAGCGCCGGGAAGCTGTAAGATTTCCGTAAAATCACAAGGTGTAACCAGCAATATAACTGTTATTGTACTCCCGAATAAAGTAAAGACGGTAGCATCTGATTTTTCATCTGCAAACATTATACAGTTAAAGAAGGGGACAACGTATAAGTTCCGCGTTCGTGGATTTGTGAAATCAGGTTCTAAAAAATATTATGGCGAATTCGGAAAAACATATAAACTGAAGACAAATAAGTAATTATTGATCGAAAAACAGGAAATAGAAATCAAACATTTTATATGAGAAATAAGTTAGGGAGGCCGGATGGGCTTCCCTAATTTTTTGATCGGATTTATTTGGAAATTATAGAAGATCCTTGTTATAATACAACAGGTAAGCAGAACAAACAGCTTCTATGGCATACAGGAATTTGAGATACAAATAATGGAATGTATGTTTGACAGATCATTTTATTATGATGAATAAAAATGCAGGAATGGAGAATATTTATGGCACAACATGAAAAATTTTATTTAAATGGTACCTGGCAGTTAAAAAAAGCGGATGAAACACTGCTCTGCCCGGTGGAGATTCCGGGTTCGGTACTTTCCGGGCTGACAGAACACGGTTTACTTGAAGATCCGTTTTACCGGATGAATGAGTACCCGACAAGAGAGCTGCTGAAAAATGATTTTATTTTTTCAAGGGAATTTGAACTGAAAAAAAGAAGATGGAAGAGTGTATGCACTCTGCTGTGACGGAATCGACACGGTGGCAGATATTTTTGTCAACGGCATGCTGATAAAGCATGTGGATAACATGCACCTTCGTTACCGGATTCTGTGCACAAATGTCCTGAAAAACGGGACAAACAATATCACAGTGAAAATCCATTCTGCAATCGCATATGTAAACGAACATGTGCCGGCAGCGGGAAAAGAGATTCATTACACGGCATGCGGTGCGATGGAAGGAAATCAGTATATCCGGAAAGCACATTCCATGTTTGGCTGGGACTGGGGTCCACAGTTACCAGATATGGGGATCTGGCGTGATATTTTTATTGACAGCTATGAGAAGGCAGAACTGTCTGATCTGCATATCAGACAGGAACACATAGATGGAAAAGTTTTTCTGTCGGCAGAAACAAAGTGATGTTGCCGGAAAAGGCACAGGACGATGAAATTGCGGAAGCAGAGTATCTGGTATTGCCACAGAGTGCGGAAAGTAATGCCCGGATATTGAAAGAAGTGTGGGAAACAATGATTCGACACTGGCAGAGAATGCAGATAATCTTGAGGTAAAAATCACGCTGCAGACACCGGATGGAAAACAGATTTCTTTTTCGGATGGAAAATGTCTGGTTGAAGATCCGAAACTCTGGTGGCCGAACGGATACGGTGCACAGCCGCTTTATACGGTGCGTGCGGAACTTTTTTCTGTGCGGAGAATTTCTGGATGCAAAAGAACTGCGCATTGGTCTGCGCACATTGACGGTCAGCCAGGAAAAGGATGCATGGGGCGAGGAATTTGCTTTTTGCATCAATGGGGTAAAGATTTTTGCAAAAAGGTGCAGACTATATTCCGGAAGACTGTATTTATTCAAAAATTACTCCGGAGCGCATTTATGAGTTGTTAGATACGGCAGTGGCATGTCATTTTAACTGCATCCGCATCTGGGGCGGCGGTTATTATCCGGCGGATGTTTTCTATGATTACTGTGATGAACATGGTCTGATCGTATGGCAGGATTTTATGTATGCCTGCAATGTCTATGAGCTGACGGAGAAACTGCGGGAGAGCATTATAGAAGAAACGAAGGATAATGCGGGAAGGTTGAGACATCATGCAAGTCTTGGACTCTGGTGCGGTAACAATGAGATGGAATCAGCATGGGACCACTGGGGCGGTTTTAATGATCATTCGGATACGTTAAAACAGGATTACCTGACCATGTTTGAAAAACTGATCCCGGAAGCCTTAAAGAGCGAGGATGATGTGACGTTTTACTGGCCGTCGTCTCCGTCATCCGGCGGTAATTTTAAAGACCCGGACAGTGATGATGTCGGGGATCGTCATTACTGGGATGTATGGCATGGAGAAAAGCCGTTTTCCGACTATGAAAATTACTATTTCAGATTCTGTTCGGAATTTGGATTCCAGTCGTTTCCATGCAAAAAGACGATCGACACATTTACCCTGCCTAAGGATCGCAATATCTTTTCAGAAGTTATGGAAAGTCATCAGAAAAACGGTTCTGCAAATGCGAAGATCCTGCATTACATTGCGGAGAACTTTTTATATCCAAAAGATTTTGAGAGTCTGATCTATATCAGCCAGGTGCTGCAGGCGATCGCAATCAAGAGCGGTGTGGAGCACTGGCGCAGAAACAGGGGACGCTGCATGGGTGCAATTTACTGGCAGTTGAACGATAACTGGCCGGTCGCATCCTGGGCAAGTATCGATTACTTTGGAAGATGGAAAGCGCTGCAGTATTTTTCGAGACATTTTTATGCGGATGTGCTCGGCAGTTTAAAGGTATCTGCGGATGCTGTTTATACGCCTTATCTGCAAAATGAGACGATGCAGGAGGTGTCGTCTGATGTCACGGTTTTTGTGAAAAATATGCGTGGGGAAGTGCTGTTTGAAACTTCACAGCGCACAGAGTGTGCACCATTGTCCGTGGAAGCCATGGAACCGGTATCTTTGAAAGAAGTGATAGAGGGCAGAGAAAGCGAGGTCTTTGTGGAGGCGGTATTTACACATTCTGATGGAACTGTGAGCCGCCAGGTGGAAATGCCAAAACCGTATAAACATATGCAGATCGAAAAAGCAGAGATCACGTTCGATGCAAAAAGAGAGGGAAATCTGTTGACACTGCAGTTAAAATCAGATGTTCCGGCATTTTTTGTCTCGGTGGAGAGCGATGTGGATCTGGTCTGGTCGGATAATTTTATGCATCTGACCGGAAAGGAACCTTATGAGATTACGGCTATTCTGCCGGAGTGCGTGGAAGGCATGCCTAAGATCTGGGTACGGTCACTGTGCGATTCGTGGGTTACGGATTATTCGCAAGCTTGACACCTGTTGTCAGGCTGTGAGCCAGAAACTAAAGTATGTGAGGTGTTACTGTTCACTCGCAAGCTTGACACTTGCTGTCAAGCTGTGCGCCAAAGACTATATCATGCCAGATTACAGCCCCATGCATCGAAGATGCATTTAAAATAGGCTGTAATCGTTACTGCTCACACAGTATGTGTGAACAGTAACTGTGAGGTTACAGAAGAATCACTCCAAAACAGAATGACTTTACACCACCCGATACAAGTGCTATCATAAAAATAGTTAGAAGCAACTAACAAATGAGAAGCATTTTAAAGAAGGTGGAATCCTATGAAAGTATATTGTTTTGGTGAGAAAGAAAAACCGGTTATTTTTCTTTTCCCTGGAACCTGTTGTCACTGGAAGGGCAATTTTGGAAAAGTAATAGAGCCGTTGGAAGAATATTTTAGGGTGGCATGCGTTTCCTATGACGGGTTTGATGAGACGGAACAGACAGAGTTTCCGACGATGACGGAGGAAACGGAAAAAATTGAACAGTATATAAAGAAAGAATTTGGCGGACATATCTGTGCCGCATATGGCTGTTCACTGGGCGGTTCTTTTGTCGGACTGCTTGCAGCACGCGGAAATATCCACATGGAGTATGGTATTTTAGGTGGTTCCGATTTAGACCAGTCGGGAAAGTTTTTGGCAAAGCTGATGACGAAACTGATGATGCCGGTTTTTTATCCGTTTATCGCGAATGGTGAGATGAAAATTCCTTTCATGAAAAAGAAAATGGACAAGATGCTGGCGGAGGACAATGGCTATATCAGAGCGTTTATGGATATGATAAAGACGCCGGATGTCGATATGAGCCATATTACAAAAAGAAGCGTCGAAAATCAGTTTTACTCGGACCTTATCACACCGCTGCCGGATCAGATCGACCCGTCCGGAACGCAGATACATATTTTATATGCCCTTAATATGGGTGAAAAATATCGTGCGCGTTACAAAAAACATTTTGCAGGACCGATCCTGCATGAACTGGATCTGCAGCACGAAGAACTGCTTGCGGTTTATCCGGATGATTGGGTAAAAGTGATCGCGGAGATCTGTAACAGAAAACAGGGAGATTGTGCGGCAAGATTTAAAATTAAGGGAAGCTGATGAAGTGGGGAAAGTTGAATCATCAGAGAAAACAAGAAGAGAAAGTGAGAAAGAGTCTCAATTTTTCTTCTTGTTTTTTAATTGATGTTCGGTATACTGAACGATAGTTAGACAAAACTAATAATAGTGTAAATCATGCAGACTCAGGAACCGGAAAGTTGCTACCTTTCCTGCTCCGGTGGGATTGTCTGCAAACGAAGAAAAAGGAGACAGCGGGAATGAATTATTTAGAGATTGAAAAAGTAATTGGAAGGGAGATTTTAGACTCCAGAGGTAATCCTACCGTGGAAGCTGAAGTATATTTAGTGGACGGTACCATTGGAAGGGGAATGGCACCAAGCGGTGCGTCGACCGGAGAATTTGAGGCATTAGAGCTTCGCGACGGCGATAAGTCAAGATATCTTGGCAAAGGTGTTACCAAGGCAGTTGAAAATATTAATACAATGATCAACGATGCGATCGTCGGAATGGATGCCAGCGACATTTATGCAGTGGATGCAGCGATGATCGCAGCGGACGGAACAAAGGATAAATCAAAACTGGGAGCAAATGCGATCTTAGCAGTGTCGATTGCAGCGGCACGCGCAGCTCCATCTCACTGGATATTCCACTTTACCGTTTCTTAGGCGGCATCTTGGGCAACCGTCTGCCGGTTCCGATGATGAATATTTTAAATGGTGGTGCTCATGCGGCAAACACAGTAGATGTGCAGGAGTTCATGATCATGCCGGTCGGTGCACCGAGTTTTAAAGAGGCACTCCGCTGGTGTGCAGAGGTGTTCCATGCGCTTGCAGCTCTGTTAAAGAGCAAGGGACTTGCAACCTCTGTTGGTGATGAGGGTGGTTTTGCACCGGATCTTGCATCCGATGAAGAAGCAATCCAGTACATATTAGATGCTGTGAAAAACGCAGGATATGAGCCGGGCAGAGATTTCCGGATCGCCATGGATGCAGCTTCCTCTGAGTGGAAGAGCGAAAAAGGAAAAGGATTCTACAAACTTCCGAAGGCAGGCACCGAGTTTACTTCCGCAGAGCTGATCGAACACTGGAAGAAACTGGTTGAAAAATACCCGATCATTCCATCGAGGATGCACTTGACGAGGAAGACTGGGAAGGCTGGAAACTTCTGACCAAAGAACTTGGTGATAAGGTACAGCTTGTCGGAGACGATTTGTTTGTAACCAATACGGAGCGCCTGAAAAAAGGTATCGACAACGGCTGCGGCAATGCCATTCTGATCAAGTTAAATCAGATTGGTTCCGTATCCGAGACTTTAGAGGCAATCAAGATGGCTCACAAAGCAGGTTATACGGCAATTTCTTCCCACCGTTCCGGCGAGACGGAAGACACCACGATTGCAGATCTTGCAGTGGCATTAAATACCTGCCAGATCAAGACCGGTGCACCGAGCAGAACTGAGCGTGTTGCAAAATACAACCAGCTTCTCCGCATAGAGGAAGAACTTGGAAATGCAGCAGTGTATCCGGGAATGGGTGCATTTAATGTAAAATAAGGAATTTACGCACATTATAGTTTATTTTCTCCTCTATCTCATGGAAAGAACGCGAAAGGTCAGGGATGGCTTTTGGCGTTCTTTTTTAGTGCGCCTTGCGGCGCACGTTGCTAATGGATGAAAGTTCCTAATCCGCCCTAGTAGTGGGAAGGATGCCACGACACAACAGGAATTATTATGAGAAAGTGGAATGTTTACAACAGGCTGGTTTATATGAAAAGCTAAAGCATGAGAAACCAGAGTACCTACAACAGTTATTAGAGGAAGAACCTAAAATGAAAAGAGGTATCTCCAATGAGCAAATTTGCATATTAACCTTAGTAGATGAAAATAACATATATTAAAGCAGTTATTAAGGAGTGAAAATAACAATACCAATCCTCCTAGTCATGTGGTAAAATGTAAATATTAAATGATAAGGGGGGATTTTTATTATGAATCATAATGAAATGAAAAAGGATGAATGGATGAAGTATTCTATTGTATCTATAGTATTAACATTAATAATGTTTTTCATAGCAACAAGATTTGAAGATGGATCAACGGGGGCAGTAATATTTGTGATATTAGCAGTTATGGGGATGATTCTTAGTATCATTAGCATTGTAAAGGTTAATATATACAATGCCAAAGCAAACAATATGTCTGCTGATGAATACTTGTCGGATAGATTTGCAAACGCTATTCCTGAAACAAAAGAAACATTTGGTATAAAGGGTAATAATGTGAATATACCGTGTCCTATATGTGGTTCAAAAATACAGTACGAATAACAACAGTTGATAGAGCAATATCAGTTAGTGCAGTTGGACTAGCCAGTGGAAAGATTGGTAAACAGTATAAATGTAAAGATTGCAAACATATGTGGTAAGAAGGTGGCTAAACTTATGACAAGAGAAGAAGTATTTAAAAAAAATTTGGAATTGGCATAACTTTTTGTATCGTTATACAGATGATAAAATTGATGATTTTAGGTATGTTGTTTTAGGATACTGTGAATCAAGCAGACCTGATGAGTTGAATATAACATCATACGACATGCAAATGTTTGATAGAATGATTGAAGTATATGAAGCAAATAACATATCAGAAAATGATAAAGGCTTTTTGGCAAGCAGAATGCATAAAATTTCAAATAAGTGCGACTGTCGATTTGAAAATAGAAAAACTAAACAAGAACAATTGGATTTCATAAATAGTTTGACTGAAAGTCAGCTGAAAGAAGTGGCTGAACAGATTGAAATGTATGATTTAGCAAGACAGTTATATAAAGATGGATTCAGATAAGTAGAAAAGGGAGTATTCGGGAGGAATATACATGTCTAAATATTGTCCAAAATGTAAGCAAAATTTTTCAGACTCATTTGAAGAATGTGTGTATTGTAATACTCCACTTGTTAATGGGCTGATTGAAATGGATGATGTGTCTACATCAGAACCACACACAATGTCAGATTCAGAAATATTAGAAAAGTACAAAGATTACAGAAAAAACATAGAAAGCCAAATTGGTCATGGATTATCAGATGCAGAGTTCCTAAATGGATTAAAAGAGGCTCATCGTGATAGCTTAGTGCTTAAGGCAGAAAAGTATAATTCATCTTCTACAGATAAAGTAAACATTCCTAATTGTCCAACATGTCAAAGTACAAAAATCAAAAAAGTATCAACAGCTTCGAAAGCTGGTTCAGTATTCATGTGGGGTTTATTATCACAAAAGGTAAAAAAGCAATGGCACTGTAATAATTGTGGGTATGAATGGTAAAGTAGACATATGCAAATGATATAATTGACATTTTATGACAAGTTTTCTATATTATATATAGAGTGTGTAGTTCCATATGAAACAGGACACATAACATATTTAGATTGTAAAGAACACTTTGTATGCAACACGGCTTACGGTCAGTGACACATTCTAGGATGTGTATTGATTATTACATAAGATATTTTTGTGTAAGTCCAATACAGAGGAGGTGTTTACAATCGACTTTAATATCTTATTAAGGGATTTTTGTCTATTTATTCTTGGTATATATGGGACAAAGATATTTGATTATCTGCACACTTTAGTACAAAAGCGTGAAGTACAACATTTCATATTTTTAACAGTATCGTTTTTTGCGGTACATATGCTTTTGACTTACCTCTAAGAGGATAGGCGAACCCGGCACCCCAGCATTTTTGCTGGGGTTTTGCTATAACATTGTATGAATTATAAACTCATAAATTGCACGACAACTTAGTGTAAAACGAACTCCCCATTATGGAAAAATGAATAAAAATAGTGGAAAACGTATAAAAATGAGTTATATACAGTAGGAACACTTTTCCGAAAAGGGAGTTCCGAAATCTCTACACAACAATATAGTATCGAGAAATCCGGCGGCGTTTGCGCACGCCGGATTTTTTAGAAACATTTTATTTGCAAAATAATCCCTGACGGTCTACACTTGCTATAGCAACAATACACAATATCGAATAACAAAGGTGCAGAAACGGTAAAGTTCCGCAGGCAGGCACGCCAACAAAACCTTATCGTTTCTACACCCCACCAGAGAGGACACCACCCATGCCATCATTCGTAACATTTTCCAACGTCGGCAAAATCTACCACACCGGCGAACTCGACATCACCGCCCTCCATGACGTCAATTTTGAGATCGAAAAAGGAGAATTCTGCGTCATCGTCGGTGCATCCGGTGCCGGCAAAACGACGATTTTAAATATATTAGGAGGAATGGATACCTTAACCAGCGGACAGGTATTCTTAGACGGACAGGAAATCTCAAACTATGACAAAAAACAGCTCACCTCATACCGGCGTTTCGACATCGGATTTGTGTTCCAGTTTTACAATCTCGTGCAGAACCTGACAGCACTTGAAAATGTAGAGCTTGCGGCGCAGATCTGTAAAGATCCGCTTCCGGCGCCGACAGTGCTTGAGGAAGTCGGGTTGAAAGACCGTCTGTTAAATTTCCCGGCACAGCTTTCCGGTGGAGAACAGCAGCGTGTCGCGATCGCGCGTGCGCTTGCAAAAAACCCGAAACTTCTGCTCTGCGATGAGCCGACCGGAGCTCTCGATTATAATACCGGAAAAGCGGTTTTAAAATTATTGCAGGACACCTGCCGCGAAAATGGAAAAACAGTCGTGGTCATCACGCATAACCAGGCACTTACAGCGATGGCGGACCGCATCATCACGGTAAAGAGCGGCACAGTCGTTCCATGGAAAAAATGAACACATTGTAGACATTGCAGATATAGAGTGGTAGACGGTTATGAGATCAATGATTTGGAAATCAACATTCAGGGAAATAAAGGAAAGTCTCGGCCGTTTTCTCGCTATCCTGGCGATCGTTGCATTGGGTGTCGGATTTTTTGCAGGACTGAAGGTCACACAGCCTGCCATGTTAAAAACGGCGCAGCGTTATTTTGATAAGACAGCTCTTTACGACTACCGCCTGATCTCCACGGTCGGTTTTTCTGAGGATGAAGTAGAGACCATAAAAAAACAAAAAGATGTAAAAGCGGCAGAGGGAGCAGTCACGTTTGACATTATCTGTGAGAGCGGCGGCAAAGAGCGCGTGCTAAAAATGCACAGCATCACAGAGGATGTTAACCGGCTGGTGCTTGTGGACGGCGAATTGCCGGAAAATGCAGGGGAGTGCGTGGTGGACTCTAATCTTTACGGCGCATCCATGATTGGAAAAACGATCAAATTGTCCGACGGCAATGACGAGGACGATCTGGAACATTTTTCAAACCGCGAGTATAAGATCACCGGAATCGTGCAGTCTCCTCTGTATTCGCAGTTTGAGCGCGGAAGTACGTCGCTTGGCAACGGCAGGGTGAGCGGATTTGTCTATCTTTGCCGGAAGGATTTGCAGACGATTATTATACGGAAGTTTATGTGAAATTTGCCTGCGATTTTCCTTTGTACAGTGAAGAATATGATGCTTACATAGAACAAAAACAGGATGCGTGGGAAGCACTGACGGAGGATCTTGCAGCAGAGCGTTATCAGACAGTGCGTTCGGAGGCAGAGACAAAACTTGCAGATGGAAAAAAACAGCTTGCAGAGAAAAAAGAGGAGACAAAGAGCCAGCTTGATGATGCAAAAAAACAATTAGAAGATGCAAAAAGCCAGATCGAAGACGGCGAAAAGCAGCTTGCAGATGCAAAGAAAAAATTGGAATATGCCCCGGATGAATTAGAAAAAAAGAGGCAGAACTGACGGAAGCAGAAAAGGCGATTCAGGAGAAAGAGACACAGTTAGATCAGGCGGAAGTTGCACTTGGAATCGGTTATGCGCAGGGAGTCGGACAGATCCAGAAAGCATTGAACGGAATTTCTGAGGGGCTTTTTTCCGAAAATGGAGATCAGGGAAATGGTGCGGCAGGCAGTTTTTCTTCGGGAGATGCATTAGGGGATGCAGGATCACAGATTGCAGATGCAAAGGCACAGATTGCAGACGGAAGAGCGCAGATCGCGGAAGCCCAAAAGCAGATCGAGAGCGGAAAGAGCGCCATTGCAAAAGCGAAAAAACAGTTGGAAGAGTCCAAAACACAGATAGCAGAAAAGGAAGCAGAATTATCCGATGCGAAAACGCAGTATGAAGATGGGAAAAAGGAATATGAGGACGGACTTTCAACTTACAATGAGGAAATAGAAAAAGCGGAGAAAAAGATCAGTGATGGCGAGAAAACTTTAAAGGAATTAAAAGATCCTGATACCTATGTGCTCGGACGCGATACCAATGTTGGGTATGTCTGCTTTGAGAGCGATTCCGGTATCGTGGACGGAGTTGCCGATGTATTTCCGATCTTCTTCTTTCTGGTAGCGGCACTTGTGTGTGTGACGACGATGAACCGTATGGTGGAGGAACAGCGGACACAGATCGGTGTGTTAAAGGCACTCGGCTACAGTGAACATACCATTATGGCAAAATATATGTTTTATTCCGGCTCCGCGGCGCTGACCGGATGTGTGGCCGGATTTGCACTTGGGACATTTTTATTCCCGAAAGTGATCTGGTATGCATACGGCATGCTCTATAAGATGGATTCCCTGGTTTATGTGTTTGACTGGAAATTAGCAGTCATTTCCGTGATCGTATCACTGCTTTGTTCTATCGGTACAACCTTTGTGTCTGTCCGCCGCGAACTGACGGAGGTTGCGGCAGAGCTGATGCGTCCGAAAACACCGAAAGCCGGGAAACGTGTATTCCTTGAATATATACCGTTTGTATGGAAGAGGCTTAAATTTTTGCAGAAGGTTTCCATGCGGAATATTTTCCGGTATAAAAAGCGGTTTTTCATGATGGTCGCAGGCATCAGCGGATGCAGCGCACTTTTGGTGACCGGATTTGGGGTGAGGGATTCTGTGACGGGAATTGTGACGCAGCAGTATACGCAGATCCAGACCTATGATATCGGTGTGACTTATTCATCGTCCGTCACACCGGAGCAAAAAAGTGAACTGGAAAGCAAAGAACAGGACGGTGTGGAAAATCTGTGTTTGTGGCAGAAAAGAGCATGGATTAGTTGGCAGTGAAAAGACAAAATCCGTCAGCCTTATCGTTGCAGATCCGGATTCGGATATGACGCCGTTTGTCAATTTGCATACGGAAAAAGGAGTACCGATCACATTCCGAAAAGGGAGAGGCGGTCATTTCCGCAAAAGTGGCGGATGAACTTGGGATAAAGACAGGGGATACCGTAACATTGCAGGATTCCGACATGAAAACCATATCCGTGGCAGTAAGCGGGCTGTGTGAAAATTTTGTATATAATTATGTCTATTTGTCTGCGGATACCTATGAAGAACAGATGAAAACGGAACCGGAATACAAAAACGCATTTGTGTGTGTTTCTGAGGGCACAGATGCACATCTGCTTGGAACATCCCTGATGGCAATGTCGGATGTGGCAGCGGTCAATATTTCACAGGATGACATGGAACGTTTTTCAAGCATGATGGGCAGTATGGATCTGATCGTTGTGGTCATTATTTTGTGTGCAGCGGGACTTGCTTTTATCGTTTTATATAACCTGACAAATATTAATATTACGGAGCGTGTGTGCGAGATCGCAACGATCGAGGTGCTCGGGTTTTACGAAAATGAGACAGCCGCATATGTGTTCCGGGAAAATACGATCCTGACATTTCTCGGCGCACTTGCAGGGCTTGTGCTTGGTGTATTTTTGCACCGGTTTGTCATGAGTCAGATCGTCGTGGATATGGTAGCCTTTGATGTACATGTAAAACCGGTCAGCTTTGTATACAGCGTGGTGCTGACTCTGGTGTTTACCTGGTTTGTGGACCGGCTGATGCGAAAGAAGATCGATGCGATCAGCATGACGGAATCATTAAAAAGTGTTGATTAGAAAATAGAATTGGACGTTAACGCGGGAAAGTGTTATAGTTTATTTATAGAAAATGATGAATCAGGAGATGATACATATGGGAAAAATTATAACAATCGGACGTGAATTTGGCAGTGGCGGACGAGAGGTTGGAAAGAGACTTTCCGATGAACTTGGAATTGCCTATTATGATAACGAGATTATAACAGAGATTGCAAAGAGAACCGAACTTGCAGAAGGTTATGTGCAGCATGTAATGGAAAATGGTCCGACTGCCTGATGCCGATCACAATCGGGAGAACTTTTTATATGGGCGCGGATCCTGTGATGGAACAGAACAATGCGATTTACAGAGAACAGAGCCTGTTAGTACAGGAACTCGCGGAGAAATCAGACTGTGTGATCGTCGGAAGAAGTGCAGATATATCCTGCGCGACAAAAAGCCGCTGCGCCTGTTTATTTATGCAGATATGGAATCGCGCATGGAGCGATGCAGAAAGCGTGCACCGGAGCAGGAACATTTTACAGACAAAGAGCTGAGACGTCATATTCAGGATGTGGATAAGAGACGTTCCAAATATTATCAGTCTTTACCGGACAGACCTGGGGCGAGAAGTTAAATTATGACCTGTGCATCAATACTTCCGGTGCCAATATCGAGGATCTGGTGAAAGTGATCGCAAAATTGGTAAAATAAAATATGCAGGAATATTATCTAAACAGTGAAAAGAAAATCTGTCTGATGGAATTGTCTGAGTTTAAGGAATTAGAGGGTGCGTATCCACATAAACGGAATTTGTTCCGCAGCATGAATCCGGTACAGTACTGCAAGGCAGAAAGTTACGGGGACTGCCTGTTTGGGACGATGAAGATACCGCGTGCCCTAAAGGGCAGAGTGACGTATATCGTATTTGGATTTTATCTGAGAGGCGAAGAACTGCTGTTGATCGAGGATGGCAGTTTCCTAAAGACGTGTCTTGGAAGGCTGAAAAAAATTATACCCACAGAGTGCAGCATGCATCAGTTCCTCGTTATGATTTTTGAGATGCTGATCGAGGATGATGTGATCTATCTGCAGCAGCAGGAGGAAAAATTAGCCTCCATTGAGGAAGAGCTTTTAAAAAAGATCCCGGAGCATTTCTATGAGATCATTCTGCAGTACAGGAAACGTTTTTCGGCATATCATGCATATTATGAGCAGCTTGTCAATCTGGCAGATGCCATGCAGAGTGATTTCGGACAGATACTGACAGACAAGGAGCGATCGCTCTGGCAGCTTTATGCGAACCGTGTGGAACGCCTGCATGATCATGTGGAACTCTTGCGGGAATATTTAGTACAGATCCGTGAGTTATACCAGTCACTGATCGATGTACAGCAGAATAAGGTCATGAGTATCTTAACGGTAGTAACGACGATATTTCTCCCACTGACCTGATTGCCGGATGGTATGGCATGAACTTTCCAAATATGCCGGAGTTCGGATGGAAATATGCGTATCCGGTCGTTATTGTAGTCAGCATCTGCATCATTGCGGGAGAGATCATTTATTTTAAGAAAAAGAAAATGCTGTAAGCAGGCGAGATTCTGCGCGTAAAATAAAATATGTTTGACAGAAATCCGGAAATGGAGAGAAATCTTTGTTTCCGGATTTTCTTGTTTTCAGAACGATATGTCAAAGTGTACCAGACTGGAATATATTAGAATAAGAATAGATTAAAGAAGCTGTCAGTATGGCTTATGATATAAAAAGACTGCCGAGCGAAGCGAGTGTAGATCACGATCATGAAGCATCGCTTCATGATATAAAAGACTGCCGAGCGAAGCGAGTGTAGATCACGATCATGAAGCATCGCTTCATGATATAAAAATTTCGGGCATTACAAAAAGTTTTTATAATAATGGAGAGATGCGTCAGGTTCTCCGTCCGGTCAATATTTTGATACCGCATGGAAATTTGTGTCGATCATTGGGCCGAGCGGGTGTGGGAAGTCGACGTTATTTAATATTGTGGCGGGACTTCTGCCGCCGACATCGGGAGATATTACGATTGGAGAGAAAAGCATTTTAGGGGAAAAAGGTTACGTTGGATATATGCTGCAAAAAGATATGCTTCTCCCGTGGCGTACGATCATCGACAATATTATTTTGGGACTTGAGATAAAGGCGTGCCGAAGCGGGAAGCGAGAAAACAGGCACTGCCACTGATGGAAAAGTACGGACTTCGGGATTTGAGAAAAATTATCCGTGCGAGCTGTCCGGTGGAATGAGGCAGAGAGCGGCGCTCCTTCGCACACTTTTGTATGACAGGGAAATTATCCTGTTAGATGAACCGTTTGGTGCATTGGATGCGCAGACGAGACAGTCTATGCAGAACTGGCTGTTAGAGATCTGGGAAGATTTTCATAAGACGGTTTTATTTGTGACACATGATATGGATGAGGCAATTTATCTGTCAGATATCATCTATGTATTTTCGGTCGTCCGGGGTATGTGAAAGAAAAAATTACCGTTCATTTGAAACGGCCAAGAAAACAGGAAGATATGCTGGAGACGGATTTCTGGGATCTGAAACAGCACTTGATGGGAGGGATGAGTGATGAAAAAGAAGCGTATGAGGTGGAGTATTATGAACCTAAATCCGTTTTGGCGATGCAGGCAGACAGGCGGGAAGAAAAACACCGGAGAAAACAGAAAAAAGGGATAAGGGCAGGACGTATCCTGCTTGGGGTCGCCATCCTGCTGTTTTGGGAGATAAGTGCACGTCTGGGGTGGATCGATGACTATTACTGGAGCTCACCGTCCCTGATCGCACAGACTGCGATCGTACAGTGGAAAGAGAAAAATCTTGCATATGATATCTACTTTACCTCGATGTCCACGATCGGCGGTTTTTTAGCGGGAACATTGGGCGGCGCAGTTTTAGGATTGTCCTTCTGGTGGTCAAAGACGTTTGCAAAGATTTTTGAGCCGTATCTTGTGATGTTTAATGCAATTCCGAAACTGGCACTTGCACCAATTTTAATTGTACTGTTTGGAATCGGTTTTTCATCTAAAGTGATGCTGGCATTTTTAATGACGGTAATATCCTGTGCGCTTGCAACGGTCAGCGGGGTGGAGAATGTGGATGAGTCGATGGAAACCTTACTTTATTCTCTGGGGGCTGCCAGATGGCAGGTGTTTGGAAAAGTCGTGGTTCCGGCAGTGCTTCCGTGGATGCTTGGAAACCTCCGGATCAATATTTCACTGGCGCTTGCGGGAGCAATCGTCGGCGAATTTATCGCATCGGGGCACGGACTTGGCAGAATGGTCATTTATGCGGGAACTATTCTGGATACCACGTTAGTGTGGGTTGGTGTGATCGTTCTGTCGCTGCTTGCGATGGTGATGTATTTTGCGGTGGTGGAACTGGAAAAATGGATGACGGAACATCTGGCGATTTATCGTAAGGCGTGAGGAGGACACCAGCCGCTATGTTGTGATACACCTTTGGGCACCTGAGTCCATATTATATTAAAAAGTGAAAATGGGTCGAAATGTTTAAAAGGAAAATGTTAAAGAGAAAATTGTTCAGTTGTTTGGCTTACGTTGTATTTGCAGCAAGTTTATTTGCGACAGCATGCAGTGGAAGAAAAACGCAGCAGGAGAGTGTGGAACTCAAAAAAATCGTGATTGCGGAGCCGTTACATTCGATCGGGTATCTTCACTTTATATCGGGCAGCAGGAGGGATTTTTTGCGGAGGAAGGCCTTGATGTGGAGGTGATCCAGGCTACGGGCGGCTCGCATGTGACGTCGGTGATGAGCGGGGATGCGTGGGGAGTAATCGGTGGAGTGGATTCAAATGCAATTCCGAATGCATCCGGGAACTGCCCAGATACGGTGATTGCTGTCTGCAACTGTGTGAACCGCGCTAATGTGTATCTGTGTGCGGCAGTTGGCGAGGAATACACAGGAAATACAGATGAAGAACTTGCACAGTATTTCAAAGGAAAAAAGATCAACTCCGGCAGATTTGGCGGCAGCCGAATCTGTGTGTGCGCTATCTTTTACTGTCAATTGGACTTGATCCGGATAAGGATGTAGTGATGGTGGAACCGGCAGATATGTCCACCTCAGTTGCCGTGGTACAGAGCGGTCAGGCAGATATCTCCTGGGCAGCGGAACCACAGATTGTTGACGGTATGAAATCAGGTGTATGGACGGATGCATTTTACCAGTTTACAGATCTTGGAGACTACGCTTACTCCGTACTCAGTGTGTCACAGTCAACCATCCGGAATGACCCGGAGACAGTACAGCACTTTGTCAATGCAATGTTAAAATCGCTTTCTGCTGCACAGGATAAAAAAACTGCGGTCCGCGCTGCCGGAAAGGAATTTCCAACCACACCGGCCGAAGACATTGAAGCAGCGATCGACCGTGCCTATAAAGATGGACTCTGGAGTGTCGATGGAATCATCACACCGGAGGCAGTAAAAAATGATATGGAAGTATCCATTGCATCCGATGTATATCAGGGTACCTATCAGTACGATGAACTGGTAGATATGCAGTTCGTCGAAAACGCACAAAAACAAAATTGAAGAGAGTATTTAGTAGAATAGAATGTATGCAGATTTCCGGTGCTTTCCTAAGGTGCCGGGGAATCTGCCATTCACAACACACCGATACACCTTTTCCCCCAAATTTGTAAAAATAAATTTCGTAAATTTTCGGGACAAACCCGCCATCTTATAGTATAATAACCGTACTAAAGTAATATAACCACCCCCACACAGGAAAAGGAGAAAAGCGATGATAAATCCGGCATCAATAATGAAGATCATGAATGCAAAAAATAAATTCACGGCAAATCACCCGAAATTTGCTGCATTTCTAAACGCAGTATTTCCCACCGGCATCACGGAGGGAACAATCATTGAGATTACCGTGACAAAACCGGGTGAGGAACCGATCACGACGAACATGAAGGTGCAGCAGTCGGATCTTGAACTGTTACAGGAATTACAGGACATTGCAAAAATGTAAAAATAGAAATGGAGAAGCATATGTTAGGAAAAAAACTTTCTTATCAGACCAATGGAAGTACAGTAGAATTTGAATTTGAACATGGAACGGCGTATGTCACGGCAGTCACGGACACGATCATGAATGTATTTGTTCCGTACCAGTCGAAAGACCACCGTTCAAAAGCAATCGAGGGAGATAAAAGACTTCCGGTTACCGTAGATGTCTCTGAGGAAGGCGGAGCAGTACAGATTAAAACAGATAAGCTGACAGCCAAAGTATACGATGATTTTTTGATCGATTTTTATAAAAAAAGACGGTACACTTTTATGTGCAGATTTCAGGGGAGAGCGAAAGGAAAAAAAAAGAAATTAAAGCGATGAAGCACTTGCAACGTTAGAGTCTGAGGGACATGCCGTATCTGCGGAGGGTGAAAAGAAGATCCTGTTATGGTCGTAAAGCAGATGAGCGGGGATGAAAAGTTCTATGGACTCGGAGATAAAACAGGCGTTTTAAATAAAAGAAATTATGAATATGAAAACTGGAATTCCGATCTGCCACAGGCACACACGGACGATTTTAAGGCATTGTATAAATCCATTCCATTTTTGATCACATTAAAAGATGCGGGCGTATTTGGAATGTTCTTTGACAACACTTACAGATCACATGTCAATCTGGGAAAAGAGAACAGCGCTTGCTATTATTACAGTGCAGAGAACGGAAATCTCGATTATTATTTTATTTCCGGGGAAAAAATGACGGATATTGTGGAAGGCTATACTTATCTGACAGGAAGAACCCCTCTGCCGCAGCTTTGGACATTAGGACATCATCAGTCAAGATGGGGCTATATGTCAGCTGATGATATCAGACGTGTGGCACACAAATACAGAGAACTGCAGATTCCATGTGATACGATCCATTTTGATATCGATTATATGGATGGGTACCGCGTATTTACCTGGAATGAAAAGGGGTTTGGAGCACCGGGTGCAATCATAAAAGAGATCGCAGAGGATGGTTTTAAGGTTGTCTGCATCATTGATCCGGGTGTGAAATTAGATCCGGGATATGCAAAGTATGATGAGGGAATCGCGAATGATTATTTTGCAAAAACACCGGAAGGGGAAGTATACGTCAATGAAGTATGGCCGGGCGAAGCGGTATATCCTGATTTTGGAAAGCCGGATGTAAGAAAATGGTGGGCAGAAAATCAGAAATTCTTAGTGGATCTTGGTGTGCGAGGAACATGGAATGATATGAATGAGCCTGCAAGTTTCCGTGGAGAACTTCCACAGGATGTCGTTTTTACGGACGAGGATCAAAAGACAGATCATGCGGCAATGCATAATGTTTATGGACATCTGATGTCAAAGGCAACTTATGAAGGATTAAAGGAAGCCGATGGAAGAAGACCGTTCGTGATCACAAGAGCATGTTATGCAGGAACACAGAAATACTCTACCGTATGGACCGGAGATAACCAGAGCCTCTGGGCACATCTTAGAATGGCGGTTCCACAGCTCTGCAATCTCGGTATGAGCGGAATTGCATTTGCGGGAACGGATGTCGGCGGATTTGGTGCAGACTGTACACCGGAATTAATGTGCCGCTGGGTTCAGGTTGGTGCATTTTCCCCACTGTTCCGTAACCATTCTTCCATGGGAAGTACATTCCAGGAGCCATGGCAGTTTGATGAGGAGACGATCAGCATCTACCGCAAATTTGTGGAATTAAGATATCAGTTACTTCCATACCTGTATGATCTGTTCCGCGAATGTGAACTGACCGGACTGCCGATTATGCGTCCTCTGGTTTTACATTATGAGAATGATCCGGAAGTCTGGAACTTAAACGGTGAATTTTTAGTCGGAGAAAATCTTTTAGCTGCACCTGTTTTAGAGCAGGGAGAGACGAAAAAGATCGTATATCTTCCGGAAGGTGTCTGGTATGATTATGAGACAAAGAAACCATATCAGGGCAGACAGTATTATATGGTAGACGCACCGCTTGATACCTGTCCGATGTTCGTAAAAGAGGGAGGCATGATCCCAACTTATGAACTGGCACAGTACGTCGGTGAAAAGACGTATGATACCTTGAAAATGCGCGTGTATCCGGGCAATGGAACTTATCTGCATTATCAGGATAACGGAGCGGATTTTGCCTACCGTGACGGTGCTTATAATGTGTATGAGTTTACGCATGAAGGGGACAAAAAAGAGGCATCCGTGCAGATGAAAAAAGAAGGTTATACGAAATACAAAAATATTTTGTTTGAATAATTCTAACGCATAATGGAACCCGCACAAAAGTATTCCTTACGCATATGATATAGAGATGTTAGCGACAGGAGCAATGTGTGGACTATAATCAGGAACAGTTTTTCCGTATGCAGATGGATGTGCCGAAAATGCCTTTTTATATGAGCTATCCGATGCAGAATCTGTATCTGACGGAAATGGAATATGAAAAAGATATGGAACGCATGAAGGAGCTTTATCCGAAAGAGGTGAAGACAATCCTTTCTTATGTGGAAGATGAGTGCGACAAGATGGAGTATGAGGGGAGCCTGATGTTTGACGAGTATCCGGACCGCCTGATGTTAGAACAGGTGGCAGAGCGGATCTACCGCAATGTGACAGGGGAAGAAAAGAATGTTGAGGCAGAACAGTACTGGGGCGGAATGAATCCACCGCCGGGACCCCGGGATGCCGCCCCCGCCTCCACCGGGACCGGGATGCCGCCTCCACCGCCCCCTGGAGGACGTGATGATATGCGGAGCCTGATCGGGGTATTATTAAATAATGAGATGTACAGACGGCGCTGCAGGCACAGAAGATGCAGACGCTGGTGGTAAAACAAATGTTACAGAAAATGGGCAGGTCATAGGTACACTGCCCGTTTTTTAATTCTCTTTCTTAAAATTTCAAAAAGAATCAGCGATAGGCATTGCGGATTTGAAAAAAAATGCATACAATATATCTGTCGCTTTTTTTCGGGTTTCAGAAGAAATTACAAAGATGGCGGTTTTAACAGGGAAAATGATATTTCATTCACATAGAGTAAGGAGACAATATCGTGCAGAAAGGTGCAATTAAGGCAGTCGTACTGACCGTCATTTTTTTTGTGGCAGTCGGAGTATTTAGTATGATGACAAATCATGTCAATGAAGATTTGACAACAGAAATGAAAAATGCCACATTACCGGTCATCACATTAGAGAGCAGTGAACAGGAAGTCAATGAATTATATGGATATCATACAAAGATGAATGCTGCGAGTATGCGCGATACGATCACACCGATTGGAAAAGACAGAAAACTTCCGGTTACGATCCAGACATACGAGACAAGCGTGGATGCGATCTCTTATGAAATACGAAGCCTTGATGGGGAGAGACTGATCGCCAATGCAGATGTCAATTCCTATGATGAGAAAAAAGGTACGATCAAAGCAGAACTTGAAATCCAGAATCTGCTTCAGGAGGGGGAAGAGTATTTACTTCTTATTAATTTAGAGAGCGGAAATGATGTCATTTATTATTATACAAGGATTGTGGAAATGCCAAATGCGCATGTAGACGAATCCCTGAAATTTGTAAAAGAGTTTCATAATACCACATTCAACAGTGAGACATCGGGAACACTGTCAACGTATATGGAAAAAACAACCGGCGATAACACAACATTACAGTTTGTTTCATTAAATTCTTCATTAAAACAGCTTGCATGGGCAGATTTTAACGGAGAGCAGTTAACGACGCCGGTGCCATCCATAAAAGAAATTACGGATACCTATAATGTGATCGTGCTGGATTATGTTGTGACGAGTATCGGTGAGGGTGGCGAGAGTGAATATTATAATGTAGAAGAATATTACAGAGTGCGCTATACAAGCAGCCGGATGTATCTGCTCAATTTTGAACGCCGGATGAATCAGATTTCCGCGGGGAAAATGCAAGCTTTTTTGACAATTATATTGAGCTTGGGATACGCTCCGGAAATGTGGAGTATCAGGCGAATGAGACGGGAACCACGGTCGCTTTTGTACAGGAGGGCGAACTCTGGAGTTACAATGAGACGGAGAATACACTCGCAAAAGTGTTCAGTTTCCGTGGATATGAAGGAATTGACAACCGTGAAAATTATGGGGAACATGATATCAAAATTGTCAGGATCGATGAGGCGGGAAGCCTTGATTATATCGTATATGGCTATATGAACCGCGGAAACCATGAGGGGGAAGTGGGAATTGAGGTCAATCATTATGACAGTCTTTCAAACACAAATGAGGAACTTGCATTCATATCTTCGGATAAGGCATACGAGGTCATGAAATCCGAACTTGGTCAGATGATGTATGTGACTGAGGGCGGAGAATTATATCTGATGGTCGATGGCAGTGTGTATGGAATCGATCTTAGTACATTGGAAATGAAAGAGCTGATCAAGGGACTGGATAAAGAAATATATGCGGTTTCAGAATCCGACCGTTATTTTGCATGGACGAAAGACAGCCAGAACGGACAGAGTGATACGATTTCGCTCATCAACTTTTCCAGTGAAAAAACATTTACCATAACAGAAGGCAGTGGAAAGTATGTAAAACCGCTTGGATTTATGGGAGACGATTTTGTATATGGCGTAGCGAATGCGGCAGATGTATCAACGGAGGCTGCGGGAAATGTAATCTTCCCGATGTATCAGATTAAAATTTTAGATGTTTCATCCGATACGCCGTCCGTTTTAAAGACATACGAAAAAAATGGATATTATGTTTCCGGGGTTGATATTGAAGATTACACTATGTACTTAAACCGTATTCAGTATAATGGTACGGCGTATGTGGACGCAGATCAGGATATGATCATGAACCGGGAGGGAGATGGAAATAAAATAGTTTCCATTGTAAGCAGCAGTTCTGACAGTAAAGAGACCCGGTTTGAAATATCTTTGCCGGAAAATGTGGGGGAAAAGGCTCCAAGACTGCTGACTCCGAGAGAAACCATATTAGAGCAGGATCGCACGCTCACACTTGAAGATAAGGGTGGTAACGGAAAATATTATGTTTATGTAAAAGGTGATGTGGTTTATACCACAGATCAGGTGGCAGGTGCGATCACAAAGGCAAATGAAAAGATGGGAGTCGTAGTAGGCGAGGATCAGGAGTATATCTGGAAACGTTCCAGAGATGCAATCAAACCGGCACTCTCTGATATCGCAGTCGGCGCGGAAGATGCTTCTTCCGGCAGCATTGCTCAGTGTATCAATGCAATGCTTGAGAAAGAAGGAATTAATATCAGTGTCAGTGCATTGATTGCAGGCGGTGAGACACCGAAGAATATTTTGAGCAATACAATGAAAGATGCAAGAATTTTAGATCTGACCGGGTGCAGTGTGGAAGAAGTCCTTTACTATGTAAGCTGCGGTAATCCGGTATTTGCAATGACGGGAAGCAATGAAGCGGTTCTGGTGGTAGGATATGATGCCAATAATGTCATTATTTTGATTCTTCATCCGGAAACAATTTTAAACAGAGTATAACGGAAGCAGATGAAGTGTTTAAAGGAGCAGGAAATGTTTTCTTCACATATCTGAAATAAAGCAAATGCAGAAAAAGGCAGGTTTTACAGATACATTTCCAATATAAATACATGAAAAAAAGAGAAAACTGCATAAAAAACAGTGCTTCCATAGAATAGTTCGTTGAACTTTAACAGATTTAAGTGAGACGTATTGCAAATTAAGTCGAATGGGTTATATTTTGAGAAGTACTTGAAAAGAGGAAGAGGATGAATATGAGCAGAAAAGAAGTAGTGGTTTCGAATGTTTCAAAAGAACATGATAATCCAATTGCAGAACTGGTTCAGGTGGCTTGCCGCTATGACAGTGAGATTATCCTTGAGAGCAATAACCGCCGGATCAATGCAAAGAGTATCATGGGAATCATGGCATTTAATCCTTCAAAGGGTATGACAGTGAATATTGTCGCTGAAGGAAGCGATGAAGAAGAAGCATTAGACGCAATGGAGAAGTTTTTAGTTTGTGAGTAAGTTTTGTTGAGGAGGGAATTCATTATGGCAAAAGGAACTGTAGCAAAAAATAATGCAATCAAAGCAGAAAAAACAAATCAGGTAAAGGCAGCAGAGCCGAAGACAAATGAGAAGGCCAGTGATGTTTTACAGGCAGCAAAAAATGCAGCACAGGATGTGAAGACAGCAGTCAAAGAGTCTGCATCTGAAGTAAAAGCAGCAGTAACAGAAAAGACAGCAGCAGTCAAAGAAGCTGTAGAAGAAAAAGCAGCAGCAAAGACTGAGACAGTCAAAGATACAGCAGCTGAGACAAAAGAAACAGCAAAACCGGCAAGAGAAAAGAAACCGTCAAGAGCAGCAAAGAAAGCAGCAAAGGCAGCAAAAGAAGAATTAAAACCGGAAGTATTTATCCAGTATCAGGGGAATGAAGCGATTGTTGCAGATGTGATTGAGAAAGCAAAAAATGAGTTTGTTGCAGATGGTCACAGAGCATCATCCATCAAGAGCCTTCAGGTATATTTAAAACCGGAAGAATTTGCAGCGTACTATGTGATCAACCAGAAGTTTGCAGGAAGAGTTGATCTGTTTTAGGAGCGTTTGCCAGACGGACTTACATAGAAATGAGATAAGAAGAAACCGTTATACAAAAGTGTATGATGGTTTCTTTTTTTGATGCCAGAATGTTTATAGACATGCATTCCATTGTATAAGAAAAGCCGGCACGAAAAAGTACCGGCTTTTTTGATATTTCAGAATGAATTATTTCTGCTCTGCCTTGTATTTAGATACCAGACGTTCGATTCTGTCATACGGGTTTAACAGATCGCTGATGGAAGAATCATGGTTTAAGGTATCAATGATATAAGCGATGTATTTGCTCATATCACAGCTGATGTAATATGGTTTGGATAAGAGTTCCGGTGTCTGATAGGTAAGGTTTGTGGTAACGACTTTGTAGATCGTTCCATCTGCAACTGCCTGATCAAATTTCTCTAAACCGTTTGTGAAGAGTCCGAAAGTTGCAACGACGAAGATACGGTTTGCTTTACGTTTCTTTAACTCTGTTGCAACATCGATCATACTTTCACCGGAAGAAATCATATCATCGATGATGATAACATCTTTTCCCTCTACGGAGGAACCTAAAAACTCATGCGCAACGATCGGGTTGCGTCCGTCTACGATACGGCTGTAATCACGTCTCTTATAGAACATACCGACATCTAATCCGAGAACGCTTGCAAGATATACAGCACGGTTGGTACCACCTTCATCCGGGCTGATTACCATCATATGATCGGAATCGATCTTTAAGTCGGTTACTTCGCGTAAGATACCTTTTACGAACTGGTAAGCAGGCTGTACGGTCTCGAAGCCTTTTAACGGGATCGCATTCTGTACACGCGGGTCATGTGCATCAAATGTGATGATGTTATCTACACCCATTGCAGTCAGTTCCTGTAATGCTAAAGCACAATCTAAAGATTCGCGGGAAGTACGTTTGTGCTGACGGCTTTCATATAAGAAAGGAATGATGACGGTGATACGTCTTGCTTTACCGCCAACGGCTGCGATAATACGTTTTAAATCTGCATAGTGGTCATCCGGTGACATGTGGTTCTCATGGCCGCATACGGAGTAGGTAAGACTGTAATTTGTCACATCGACCATCAGGTACAGATCGTATCCACGGACAGACTCTTTGATCACACCTTTTGCTTCGCCGGTTCCAAAACGCGGAACAGCGGTAGAGATGATGTAAGAATCGCGGCGGTAATCTTTAAAGGCAAGATCAGATGCATGCTGATGCTGTCTTTTTTCTCTCCAGCCGACCAGGTACTTGTCTACTTTCAGACCAAGCTCTTTGCAGCTCTCAAGCGGGATCAGACCGAGTGCTCCATCAGGTAAGGTTTCCAGGTTTCTTTCATCGTTTGGCATTGAATGGTTCCTCCATAAAAATTTGTTTACATGTATTTCAATAGATTGCTCTAATTGAAGGCAGAAAATGTATTTTGTGTTTATAGAACATCAGCGTCTTCGTTTCTGCATCCGGATATCTTCCCCGAATAATTTGATCAGAACATAATTGTCCATAATTCTTGATAAGATTCGCTCCGAATACAGATCGGTAAGCTGGGACAATCCGAGGTTTGTGGAAATGATGGTTGATTTCCGGTGCAGGATCCTTTCGTTTAAGCACAAAAACAACTGGGAAGTCGTAAAAGAATTTGTAAGCTCTGTGCCGAGATCATCGATGATCAGAAGATCGCAGGTAAAAATATTTTCATTTGCGGCAATCGCTTCCTCATCTTTTGCAAATACACCCTTGCTTAATATATCAAATAATTGGAACGCCGTAAAGTAAATTACAGAATGACCGTGATCCATCAGCTCTTTTGCAACACAGTTTGACAGAAACGTTTTGCCGATGCCGGTATCTCCGTAAAAGTACAGATTGGAAAATGTATCATCAAAGTGATCAATAAAATCATGACATTTCGCAACGGCATCTTTTGCTGTTGCCAAAGATGATAACCCGGTTGCAGGATTTATGTCTTTATCAGAATAATAGTCAAAAGAAAATGTGGAAAAATTCTCACGGAGCAGGATGCTTTTTAAATTCGACTGGGTATAGACTAAATCGATCGCAGCCTGTGTAAAACAGTGGCAGCGTTTCCCGTCGATAAAACCGGTGTCCTTACAATCCGGGCATTTGTAAGAAGTCTCCAGATAATCAGCAGAAAGTCCTGCTTTTTTCAGAAGATCCTTTTTTTTCACTGCGGTAGGAGGCAATCTGTTCTTTCAGGGTATTAAGAGCCATGGTATCACCGTCTAAGAGCTTTTTTGCCTGTGCAACGGAGCAGGTCGCAATGGCATCATCGATCTCACGGAGACGTGGGATCTTGATGTAGGCATAACGGGTCCGTTCTTCCCTGTCATGTTCATTTTTTAACTGTCGGGCATCATATGCCGTATAATCTCATCGTATTGTGAATTTGTCAGAGGCATGTTCTTATCCTAATCTCCATTTTTGCCTGTTTTAGTATGAAGACAATGTTTTCACACTACTCTATGGTATCAATGTTTTGAATTGGTTGTCAGTAACATTTTTTCAAGCTCATCATATTCATAGGAGCGCTGCCCGATGCTTGTAAACTTGTTTTTCGGACCGGCAGCCTCCTGTGCCGATGCTTTGGTGCGTTCTTTATGTTCAAGATTTAAACGTTTTACATCTTCCATGGTATGTACGTTTAATTTACGCCAGTTCGAGAGCATTTTGTCAGTGTAAGGAAAACTCGGCTGGTGGATGCTCTGGATGGTCTGCTGACATGCCGCACAGATGATATCGATCGAAAAACCATATTCGGAACGCCATTTTTCAATATAGTCTGTCTCGGATGGAACCAGATTTCTTCCTGTAATGCCAAAGGAGCGCATCACCGCATAGTAAGCCGGACTGTGGATCTTTGCCTCCTGTTTGGCAGCGGTTACCGTCCGGATGCCGCTTTCTGCCATTTTAGCGCCGTGGCTTCGATGTAGCGGATAGCGGTGTGGTTTTTGCTGACACAATATTCCACCAGATATGCGATCAGATCCGATGAAAATGAAAGCTCATCATATAAATAAATAAAAGTATTCATATCCGTCTGGCTGAGAGGGCGTCCAAGATAACGTTCCGCGACAAAAAGAAGTTCCGCAATCTGGTCATTTTCCTGAAACTGTTTTAATTCATCGCGGGTGTAATCCTTTTTGGCGGGAAGGATTCTGTATTTACCGAAGAAATGCCGTCATCCGGGGAATGATATGTGTCTTCTAAAGAGGAGACACTGTCTGCTTCAGGTGTTTCCGCAGCCGTTTCATTTCCGGAAAATCATCGCCTGTGCCGGTTTTATCCCTGGATGCAGAATCAATCAGGCAGATACCGGTCAGGTTGTGCTCAGTATCATATTCTAACCGTAAAAGATGCATACGTTCCCAGTAACTTAGGGCGCGTTTGACATCCTTTTCCGTGTGTTCAAATTTATCTGCAATCGAAGAAATCGAAAAAGCGGAATCCGGGGCATTCATCAGACGCAGCAGGTACAGGTAGATCTTTACAAATTCCCCGTTTGCGTCAGACATATATTCATCAATAAAAATATTCGATACACTCGTGGCAGAAGATGCACTGTCACTGTGGATTAGTATTTTAGCCATGAAGGAAACCCTCTTTCGATAATATTCTAAAAGTATAAGTATAAATATTTGCTGCGCCACAAATTATAGCATAGGAAAAGAAAAAAGAGAAGAACATTTTTTGAATACAAACGCTGTAAAATCAAGGGTTGCGGGGAATGTGGATAATGTGGATAAAAAAGTGGATTCATAAAAACGGAAGTTATGGCAACTGTGCCGGAATACAGAAAATAAGGGACATAAAAGAAAACGGAATCCGAAAATGGATATGTGTTATGTTAACAAAAATACACATTCGATGGTTGAAGTTTTCCCCAATCGAATGTGGATAATGTGGATAACTTATCGACCAAGAAGATGTTCACCCACGTTTACGATATCTCCGGCCCCATAGTTATCAACAGATCACCGTTTATACAATTTTTCAGTAAAAATTTCTCGATCTCTTCAAAGGAAGGAAAATAATAGCATTCTGTTCCTTTTTCCTTTAATTTTGCAAGGATATCCCTCGAACTGATGCCGTAAGTATTTTTCTCACGGGCAGCATAGATATCAGCAAGAACGACCACGTCTGCCATGGACAGTACATCTGCAAAATCATCTAAAAATGCTTTTGTCCTGGAATAGGTGTGTGGCTGGAAAGCCAAGACCAGGCGCTTGTGTGGATAATTTTTGGCTGCGGTTAATGTTGCACGGATCTCTGTCGGATGATGTGCGTAATCATCAATGATAGTAACCCCGTCCACACATCCTTTGTACTGGAAACGGCGGTCTGCACCTCCGAAAGCGGATAATCCGGCAAGAATCGCATCCGTTGAAATGCCAAGATCAAGCGAGAGTGCGATTGCTGCAAGTGCATTTGATACGTTGTGCATGCCCGGAACGTGAAGTTTTACATCCATGACCGGGGTACCGTGATGCATTGCCGTAAAGGAAGCGCATGCTGTTTTGTCAAAGGTAATATCAGAAGGATAATAGTCACAGGAGTCATTCAGTCCGAAAGTGATTACCTGCGGATCTAAGCCGCTGGTGAGCTCTGTGTAGTTTTCAATCTCTCCGTTTATAATGATCGCACCGTCTTTTTTTGTATTTCCTGCAAATTTTCGGAATGAATTGCGGATGTCCTGAATATCTTTAAAGAAGTCAAGGTGTTCCGCTTCCACGTTTAAAATAACACTGTATCGTGGATAAAAATGGAGAAAACTGTTGGTATATTCACACGCTTCGGATACAAAAATATCGGACTTGCCTACTTTTATATTTCCTTCAATGGCTTTTAAGATTCCGCCGACGGAAATGGTAGGATCAGCCTTTGCTGCGAGAAGAATCTGGCTGATCATGGATGTGGTCGTCGTCTTTCCGTGGGTACCGGCAACGGCGATGGAATTGTTGTAATTGTCCATAATCTGACCAAGCAGTTCTGCGCGGCTTAACATTGGGATGCTGCGCTCCTTTGCGGCCGCGTATTCCGGATTGTCTTCCCGGATAGCAGCGGTGTAGACGATAAGATCAATGCCGTCGGTAAGATTTTCAGCCTTCTGACCGTAAAAAATACGGGCACCCATGTGCTCTAAATGTCTGGTCAGTTCGGATTCTTTTGCGTCGGATCCTGAGATGGCAAAATGTTCTTCTAAAAGTATCTCAGCAAGACCACTCATGCTGATGCCGCCGATTCCGATGAAATGGATGTGCAGCGGCTGGTTGAAATTGATTTTATACATTTATTGATACCTGCCTGTTTTATGAATTATTCTGTTTGTTTCATTATACCCGTATGAAATTAATTTGCAAATTCTTTTGGGGAAAAATCTTTTCGACAGAAAAAACGAATTGTAGATAAAATTTTATCAATTTGTGCAATGTGTCAAAAATATGTAAAATCAGTAAAAAATATTGTGGAAAATGATGTACATGGGATTTGAAGTGTGGTATAATTAAAAATACCAAAAGGAATAGATTGACTAGAAAGTGACGAGAGGTGATTGACGTGATTCGAAAAGAAATGATAGCTATGCTATTGGCTGGAGGACAGGGCAGCCGTCTTGGAGTGCTTACAGCAAAGGTTGCCAAACCGGCAGTTGCGTTTGGAGGGAAGTACCGCATTATCGATTTTCCACTCAGCAACTGTATTAATTCAGGAATTGATACTGTAGGTGTTCTGACACAGTATCAGCCGTTACGTTTAAATACCATATCGGAATTGGTATTCCGTGGGATCTTGACCGTAACAATGGCGGTGTAACGGTTCTTCCACCTTATGAGAAGAGCAACAACAGTGAGTGGTACAGTGGAACAGCAAATGCAATCTACCAGAATATGAATTATATGGAGAGCTATAATCCGGAATATGTCCTGATCTTATCAGGCGACCATATTTATAAGATGGATTATGAAGTGATGCTCGATTTCCATAAAGAAAATCATGCAGATGTGACGATTGCAACAATGCCGGTACCAATTGAGGAAGCAAGCAGGTTTGGAATCGTGATTGCAGATGAAAATAAAAAATACAGGATTTGAGGAGAACCGGCAGAGCGAGAAGCAATCTTGCATCCATGGGAATCTATATTTTCAGCTGGAATGTTTTGAAGGAAGCATTACATGCCATGAAAGACCAGAGTGGCTGTGATTTCGGCAAGCATATAATTCCGTATTGTCATGAGAGAGGAAAACGTCTTTTCGCCTATGAATTTAACGGTTACTGGAAAGATGTCGGAACGTTAGGATCCTACTGGGAAGCAAATATGGAGCTCATCGATCTGATCCCGGAGTTCAATCTCTATGAGGAATACTGGAAGATCTACACAAAGAGCGATATCATTGAGCCGCAGTATCTGTCAGAAGATTCTGTGGTTGAGAAGAGTATCATTGGTGAGGGATCCGAGATCTATGGAGAAGTACATAGTTCTGTCATCGGTGCAGGTGTTACGATCGGTAAGGGAAGCGTAGTAAGAAACTCGATAATTATGAAAGGGACACAGATTGGTGAAGGTGTCACGATAGATAAGTCAATCGTTGCAGAAAACTGCCAGATTGGAAACAATGTGGTGCTTGGAGTCGGTGAGGAAGCACCGAACAAGCTGAATGCAAGCATATATTCTTTTGGTCTTGTAACAATAGGTGAAGATTCCGTGGTGCCGGATGGCGTTCAGATAGGAAAGAACACGGCGATTTCCGGAGTTACGGAAAAAGAAGATTATCCGGATGGAATTCTTGAAAGCGGTGAAGTAATTATTAAGGCAGGTGACTCAGAATGAAGGCAATAGGTATTATTTTAGCTGGCGGTAATAACAGCCGTATGCAGGAACTATCCAATAAGAGAGCGATTGCAGCAATGCCTGTTGGGGGCAGCTATCGAAGCATTGATTTTGCACTCAGCAATATGAGCAATTCGCATATACAGACAGTTGCAGTACTGACACAGTACAGCGCCAGATCCTTAAATGAGCATCTGAGTTCCTCAAAATGGTGGGATTTCGGAAGAAAACAGGGCGGTCTGTTCGTATTTAACCCGACAGTTACGGTGGACAACAGCTGGTGGTATCGTGGAACTGCAGATGCCATGTATCAGAATATCAGTTTCTTAAAGAAACGCCACGAACCGTATGTCATCATTACGAGCGGTGACTGTGTTTATAAGATTGATTACAATAAAGTATTGGAATATCACATCGAAAAGAAAGCAGATATCACGGTAGTGTGCAAAGATATGGCACCGGATGTGGATGTAAGCCGCTTTGGTGTGGTACGCATGAACGAGGATTCCAGGATCGTGGAATTCGAGGAGAAACCGATGGTATCCCAGTCGAATACGATCTCTACCGGTATTTATATCGTGCGCAGAAGACAGCTCATTGAGATGTTAGAGCGCAGTGCAGAGGAAGGACGCTGGGATTTCGTTACGGATATTCTGATCCGTTATAAAAATATGAAACGTATCTACGGTTACAAGATGAAAGAATACTGGAGCAATATCGCGACCGTTGAGTCTTATTACCAGACCAATATGGATTTCCTGAAACCGGAAGTGCGCAGATACTTTTTCCATGATGAGCCAAAGATCTACTCTAAGGTTGATGACCTTCCGCCTGCAAAGTACAATGCAGGATCCGACGTGCGCAACAGTCTGATCGCAAGCGGCTGTATCGTGAACAGCAAAGTGGAAATTCGATCCTGTTCAAAAAAGTATTTGTTGGAAAGAACTGTGTGATCAAAAACTCCATTATTTTAAATGATGTATATATCGGAGATAACACACACATTGAGAACTGTATCGTGGAGAGCAGGGACACATTGAAAGCCAATACATATTACTGTGGGGACAATGGTATCAAGATTGTTTCTGAGAATAATGAGCGCTACGTGTTATAGAAATGCATTTTTAGGACAAGGGTAAAACAACTTAAAGGGGGACATAAGACATGCAGATAACGGACGTGAGGATCAGAAGAGTAGAAAAAGAAGGCAAGATGAAAGCGGTAGTTTCAATCACGATCGATGAAGAGTTCGTGGTACATGATATTAAGATCATTGAAGGGGAAAAAGGTCTTTTTATTGCAATGCCAAGCCGGAAGGCAGCGGATGGAGAATACCGTGATATTGCACATCCGATCAACTCCGGAACGAGAGAGCGGATCCAGAAACTGATCTTGGAAAAGTACGAGGAGACATTAGCTGCTGAAGAGTAAGGAGCTTTTGGCAGCAGGTCTTTGAGGAAGATTGTTGTGTCGGCAGAATAAAAAGAATGAGCGGCTGTAACAGGGGATTGTTGTTACAGCCGCTTTTTGGTGTGTGTTAAACAGTTGATTCGCCAAATGATGGTTTGTTGGGGACATGCGTCGCCCGTCCAAATGGTGTGTCGCAGGCTTGTGAGTGGAATCTTACGCAAAGCCGGAGTTAATTTTGGTTCCGTTGTACGAAAATAAGAAAAGTCTAAGTGTGTCTGGGTTAGATTTTCTCGGAGTGACGTGACCGGCAACAACGAGTCATCCATGACTCGATGCTGCCTTGTTCTGCCATCCGTGGCAGAACATCACTGTGTACCTATAGACACACTAAGATTTTCTAATTTTCTCCCAAAGTCACAAAATTAGCTTCGGCTTTGCGCAAGATGCCAGCCGTCAGGTTATGAACACCATTTGGTGGGCGGTTCATCTCAAAACTGGGGGCGTAGGCGCGAATTTTTGATATTCGCTTGAATGAAAATATGCTTAAAATGCTAATGTGCTGTATCATTAATATTCAACCTAATGGCTTCCCAGAATTTTTATATGCTACATTGTATTACATGAATTATTTCGTAAAATGCCAGACAAAATAACACAGAATAATTTTTTCAAATGTGTATGGCAATAAACATAGGCATAACGGGATACATTGAGGTTTTTCCAGTATTATCAAACCAATAATAATCTATTAAACATAGTTATTTGGAAATATTTTTTTTTCAGATTCAGACATAAAACACTAAAAATTTACACCCGCCAAAGTTGTAAAATGAGTTCCCCGGAGAAGGGTGGTTCACAACTTAGTGGCTGGCAAATCGCATCAAGCCGGGATCCGTTTTGTGACTTTGGGAGAAAATTAGAAAGTCTTTGTATGCCTGTTCACAATACAGTGTTGTGCTGCCACGGACGGCAGCACAAGTCTTAATGTGCCCGGATGGCACATTTAAGACGCACACGTCACTCCGGCATAAAACTAAATCAGGCATACTTAGACTTTCTTATTTTCGGACAACGGAACAAACAGTCCCGGCTTGATGCAATTTGCCAATCTAAAATCCCCAGAACCACCCTACACGAGGAAACTCATGTCACCCACAAACCATCATTTGGCGGCAGCTTATTATAATGACGGTGTGAAAATACTTGTAAAATCAGGAAAGTCCTGTAAAATAAAACATAGACTGCAATGAGATAAACAGTATGGTATGGTGAACAATATCAGAAAAAAAGCACGAAGATGCAGGAGGATACATATGGAACAGTTAAAAGCAGTAATACTTGCAGCAGGCAAAGGAACGCGAATGAAATCGGATCTGCCGAAAGTGGTACATACAATCGAAGGAAAATGTCTGGTGGACTATGCGATCGAAGCTGCGATCGGAGCAGGTGCAGAGGACATCTGTCTGGTTGTCGGATATAAATATGAAGTCGTACGGGAGACGATCCTGCATCAGGAAGTAAACTTTGTATTACAGGAGGAGCAGCTTGGAACCGGTCATGCGGTGCGTTGTGCAAAAGATTTCTTAGGGGATGAGGGACAGACGATGATTCTGTTTGGGGATACGCCTTTAATCACGGCAGAAACCTTAAAGCGTTTAAGAGAATATCACACAGAGAATAAGAATACGGTTACTGTATTATCTGCCATGGTGGAAGATCCGACAGGATATGGAAGAATCATCCGTGATGCGGACGGTAATTTTGTGAAAAGTGTAGAGCATAAAGATGCGAGTGAGGAAGAGAGAGCATCGCATGAGATTAATTCCGGTATGTATATTTTTGATACAAGGGAATTAAAAGAGGCACTTGAAAAAATCCAGCCGAATAATGCACAGGGCGAATATTATCTGCCGGATACGCTGACAATTATAAAGGATAAAGGACTGAAAGTGGATGCATTTGCATTAAGTGATCCGGAGGATATCATGGGTGTGAATGACCAGGAGCAGTTGAAATCTGCAGCAGAGATCATTCGCAGACGGAATCAGGCAAAATAAATGGGATGGAAAGATTTATTCCGGTCACTGTGGATAAAAGATACAGAAATGGAGAAATACATGTTTTTGATCGTAGGGCTCGGAAATCCGGGGAAACAGTATGAGCATACCAGACATAATATCGGATTTGATGTCATGGATGCGCTTGCAGAGAAATATAATATCAGTATCAGTGAAAAAAAACATAAGGCACTCTGTGGAAAAGGTGTCATAAACGGGGTGAAAGTTGTGCTGGCGAAACCGCAGACCTATATGAACTTGAGCGGGGAGAGCGTGGCGGAGCTGGTCAATTATTACAAGATGGATCCGGAAGAGGAGATGATCGTGATCTATGATGACATCAGCCTTGCGCCTGGAAATCTGCGCATCCGCAAAAAAGGAAGTGCGGGTGGGCACAATGGAATCAAAAATATCATTGCGATGACCGGGACGCAGAATTTTTTTGCGCATCAAAGTCGGTGTCGGGGAAAAACCGGCGGGATGGGATCTTGCAGATCATGTGTTAGGACATTTTGATGCCGCAGACCGCGTGGAAGTTGAGAAAGCGATCGGCATGCCGTGGAGGCAGCAGAAATGATGATCACCGGTGAGACGGATGCAGCGATGAACCGTTATAATGTGAAAAAGAAGGAAGAGTGAAAAGGAGTATCATGAAAACTTTTACTGAACCTTTGAAAGAGCTCAAAGAATTTGAAACCTTAAGTGCGGGGGTGCATGATCTGCGTGGTATTGCACAGATCTCAGGATGTATTGACGCGGCAAAACCACATATCATGTATAGTGTAAACAATGGTTCTGGAAACAGAATCATTGTTACGTTTCAGGAGCAGAGAGCAAAAGAAATCTATGAAGAATATCGTTTCTTTGATCCGAAGGCAGCATATTATCCTGCAAAAGATATCCTGTTTTACCAGTCGGATATCCGTGGAAATGTGCTTACCGCGGAGCGTATCAATGCATTAAAAATGCTCGCGGAGGAGTCATCCTGCACCATAATAACTACGTTTGACGGTCTGATGAATCCAATGCCAATGCCGGAAAAATTTATCCAGGAAGTCAAAAAGGTTTCCGTCGGAGATATATTAAATCTGGAAGAACTCACAAAACATCTGGTGGAACTTGGTTATGAGAAGAACTATCAGGCGGAAACGATGGGAGAATTTTCCGTGCGCGGTGGAATTTTAGATATCTTTCCACTGACGGAAGACAATCCGTTTCGAATCGAATTCTGGGGGGATGAGGTTGATTCCATCCGTTCTTTTGATGCGGAAAGCCAGCGCTCGATTGAAAATTTGGAGGAGATTTCGATCTATCCTGCCTGCGAGCTTGTTCTGACGGCAGAGGAGCGGCAGGAGGGAATCAAAAGAATTTTAAAAGAAGCAGACAAGGTATCCGCAAAACTCCGGAAAGAAATGAAAACGGAGGAGGCGCACCGCACCAAAAGTGCTGCAGCACAGATCGCAGAGGAAGCGGGAGAACTGGGCATCAGCGCGGGACTTGACGCATATTTGTCCTATTTCTGTGAGGAGCGGGTGTCCTTGCTTGATTATTTTAACAGGGAGAACACCGTTATTTTTGTGGATGAACTGGCACGTTCCATCGAGCGCGGTATGGTGACGGAAACAGAATTTCTGAGAGCATGAAGCAGCGTCTTGAAAAGGGATATATTCTGCCGGGACAGATGCGGGAGCTTTTTTCCTGCAAAGAAATACTGGCAAAAATGGAAAAGATGGCATGCATTTCCCTGGTGGCGCTGGACTTAAAAAACAGCCATGTGGATATCAAAGAAAAATTTGTCATCGATTCAAAGACCGTCAACCCGTACAATAACAGTTTTGATCTTCTGGTCAAAGACCTCACCCGCTATAAGAAAAACGGATACCGTGTGATCTTACTTTCCGGATCAAGGACGCGTGCAAAGCGGCTGGCAGAAGACTGATGGCGGAGGAACTGAATGCATTCTATTCAGAAGATTTTGATCACGAGGTAAAACCGGGTGAGATCATGACCGGTTATGGAAAAATAAAAAAAGGTTATGAATATCCGCTGCTTAAATTTGTTGTGATCTCAGAGAGCGATATTTTCGGCAGTGAAAAGAAGAAAAAGAAGCACCACCGTACCTATGAGGGAGAAAAGATCGCAAGTTTTACCGACCTTAACATCGGTGATTATGTCGTGCATGAAAATCATGGACTTGGCATCTACCGTGGAATCGAAAAATAGAGTCGATAAGACGGTCAAAGATTACATCAAAATAGAATATGCAGGTGGTGGAAACTTATATATCCTCGCAACGCAGTTAGAGCTGATCCAGAAATATGCCGGCGCGGATGCAAAGAAGCCGAAACTGAACAAATTAGGCGGACAGGAATGGAATAAGACAAAGACAAAGGTGCGCGGTGCGGTAAAAGAGATCGCACAGGATCTTGTAAAACTTTATGCACAGAGACAGGATCAGGAGGGATTTGTCTACGGGCCGGATACCGTCTGGCAGAGAGAGTTTGAGGAAATGTTTCCGTTTGAGGAAACGGAGGATCAGGAGCTTGCAATCGAGGCGACCAAAAAAGATATGGAGAGCACAAAGATCATGGACCGCCTGATCTGCGGGGATGTCGGTTACGGCAAGACGGAGATCGCAATCCGTGCGGCCTTTAAGGCAGTACAGGATGGAAAACAGGTCGCTTTTTTAGTGCCGACAACGATCTTAGCGCAGCAGCATTACAATAACTTTGTGCAGCGTATGAAAGATTTTCCGGTCAACATTGATCTTTTGTGTCGTTTCCGGAGCAGTGCGGAGCAGAAAAAGACGGTGGAGGCGCTGAAAAAAGGAAGTGTTGATATTATTATCGGAACGCACAGACTGCTTTCAAAAGACGTAGTATACAAAGATCTTGGGCTTCTGATCATTGACGAGGAACAGCGTTTCGGTGTGACGCATAAGGAAAAGATCAAGCAGTTAAAGACCAATATTGATGTTCTGACGCTCACGGCAACACCGATTCCAAGGACACTGCACATGAGCCTGATCGGGATCCGTGATATGAGTGTGTTAGAGGAACCGCCGATGGATCGTGTGCCGATCCAGACGTATGTGATGGAATATAATGAAGAACTGGTGCGTGAGGCAATTTCCAGGGAACTCTCCCGTGGAGGACAGGCATATTATGTATACAACCGTGTACGGGAGATCGCAGATGTGGCAGCAAAGATCGCAGAGCTTGTGCCGGAGGCGAACGTTGCCTATGCGCACGGCAGATGAAAGAGACAGAGTTAGAGAACATCATGTACCGTTTTATCAACGGAGAGATCGATGTACTTGTTTCTACAACGATCATTGAGACGGGACTTGATATCTCAAATGTCAATACAATGATCATCCACGATGCCGATAATATGGGACTGTCGCAGCTCTACCAGCTCCGCGGGCGTGTCGGCAGGTCAAACCGGACGGCGTATGCGTTTTTAATGTACCGCAGGGATAAAATGTTAAAAGAGATCGCAGAAAAAAAGACTTGCTGCGATCAAGGAGTATACGGAACTTGGAAGTGGCTTTAAGATCGCCATGCGTGATCTTGAGATCCGTGGTGCAGGAAATCTGCTCGGCGCAGAGCAGCATGGACATATGGAGCGGTCGGATACGATCTTTACTGCAAAATGTTAAACGAGGCAGTGAAGGAAGCAAAAGGTATGGATGTTGCGGAAAGTTTTGATACCTCGATCGATATTGATATTGATGCGTATATTCCGATGGGATACATTCCGAATGAGATGCAGAAACTTGACATTTATAAGCGCATCGCAGGCATTGAGACGGCAGATGAGTCAGAAGAAATGTTAGAAGAACTGATCGACCGGTTTGGAGATCCGCCAAAGTCTGTCGAAAATCTGCTTTATATTGCAAGGGTAAAATCCATGGCACATCATCTTTACTTTACAGATATTGCACAGAAAGGTGATACACTGCGGTTCACCCTGTATGAGAAAGCGAAGATCAATGTGGCGGCAATTCCGGAGTTTACCGCTTCCTTTGACAAACATGTGAAGTTTACCATGGATGCAAAGGAACCATATTTTACCTATTTCCTGAAACTGAATACCAGGGAAAAATATGTGGAAGCAAAAGATGTGATGGAAACATTTTTGCAGCGTGCAGGGGAGATGCTGATGGAAAAATAACTTGCGGCTTTTTACAAAACGAATTATAATAAACTGAATGACTGCCCATATCGGAAAAAGAGGGCACTGGGAGGAATATATGAACAGCAGAAAAATTACCGCATTATTGTTAAGCAGCGCTATGGCTTTATCTGTACTGACAGGCTGTGGCGGAGTCAATAAAGATAAAACAGTGGCAACTTAAACGGAGAGCCGGTCAAACTTGGAGTCGCAAACTTGCAGCAAGATTTGGTCAGGCGGGAGCAGATGATTTTTATACCGCATATTTCGGAAAAAATGTCTGGACATCCGATTTATATGGGAATGGAACGACCGGGCAGGATAATTTTAAAGACAGCGTGATGGACTCCTTAGAAGATATGTACGTGTTACAGCTTCATATGGATGAGTATAATGTCAGCATTACAGACGATGAAAAAGCAGCGATCACCGCAGCGGCAGCACAGTTTATGGAAGATAACAGCAAAGATGCAATCAATGCACTTGGTGCGACGCAGGAGATCGTGGAGGAATACCTTACATTAGAGACGATCCAGAGTAAAATGAAAGCAGCAATCGTTGCAGGCGCAGATACCAATGTGACAGATGAGGAAGCAAAAACGGGTGCATACAGTTATGTGGGCATTTCTAAGACGACACATCAGGATGAGAGTGGCAATACGGTAGATTACACAGATGAAGAGAAAGAGGAGCTTGCAGCAAAGGTAGCTGACTTTGCAAAAGCAGCGAAGGAAGATGGTCTTGATGCGGCGGCAGAGGATGCAGGCTATACGGTAAGCACCGGTACTTTTACGCAGGAAGATGATTCTGTGGATGACAATCTTTTAGCAGCATTGAAAAATTTAAAAGAAGGCGAAGTAACAGATCTGATCGATGGCGACAGCTCTTATTTTGTGGCACGTCTTGATAAAGAAGTGGACGAGGATGCAACAGAGGAGACACGTCAGAGCATTATTGAGCAGCGCAAAGATGATCTGTATGATGAGACGCTCGATGGATGGAAAGAGGGCATCGAGTGGGCAGTGAAAGAAAAAGTCTGGGATGACGTGAATTTCGATAACCTGTTTACAACTATAAAAGATACAGAGACAGAAAGCACGACGGAGCAGGCAACAGAGTAAAAAGAAAACGTCGAAAGCACAGTCTTTCGACGTTTTTTTTTATGAAAATGGGAAGTTTATAGCGGGAGAAAACAGATGAAAAAAGACAATATCGTACTGATCGGGATGCCCGGAGTTGGAAAAAGTACTGTCGGAGTCATATTGGCAAAAGTACTTGGGTTCCAGTTTGTGGATGCGGATCTGGTGATTCAGGAGAAAGAAGGAAAGTTACTGCGTGAGATCATTGCAGAAGAGGGGCCGGACGGATTTATTGCAGTGGAAAACCGTATCAACAGTGAAATAGAAGCACATCATTCGGTCATTGCTACCGGGGGAAGTGTCGTATATGGAAAAGAGGCAATGGAGCACTTAAGGCAGATCGGAACTGTGATCTATTTAAAATTAGATTATGCGGATATCGACCGCAGACTGTCAGATATTAAAGGCAGGGGCGTTGTTTTAAAAGACGGACAGACGTTAAAAGACCTGTATGATGAGAGAGTTGTTCTATATGAAAAATATGCGGACATCACGATCGCGGAGGATGGCCTGAACGTGGAACAGACGATCGAAAAGATCGTGGCGCAAATTCAAAAAGAATCTTTGTAAAATCACATCAATGGAATGAAAGAGTCAGAGGATGAACAAAAGATTAAAAGATAAAAAATGATGTCCGGTATCATTACTGCTGGCGGATTCCTTATCATACTGGCAGGAAGTGCACTTTCGCAGCAGACGGCATTAGGACAGAACTATCAGGGCGTGTATGTAGACGGAACATTTGTCGGGTATGTGGCGGAAAATGTCGATGTGAAGGATGTAATCCTTCAGGCAAGAAGAAAACTGGCAGAAGAATCTGCAAGCCGTTTATGCATGGATTATGAATGGTCTGTAAAAACAGAAAAGAAACCGTTTGTGCGTTTAGAAAAGAAAGAAACGCTGGAAGAACAGTTAAAAAAGATATTAGCAGAGAAGACGATTGAGAGCAGGGAGCGTGCCTATACGGTTGCGATCGGTTCCTACCGTGGAAATTTTAAGACATTGGATGAAGTGTCAGATTTTCTGAATCAGGTCAGAAAAAAACGGATGAAGACAATGCCTATACTGTTGTATATCAGACGTTGGAGGGACAGATCGGTGGAATATTAACGGCTGATCTGAAAAAGGCAGAAAACGAAGACGATCTGGCGGAAACCGGGAGAAAGAAACGCAGGATATGCAGGCATCGTCGCTTGCGGGCGTTTCCTTAGAG
>ENA-OQJH01000084-OQJH01000084.1-human-gut-metagenome-genome-assembly--contig:-NODE-84-length-52545-cov-5.180358_pt1 | contig 52545 bp, 84 predicted proteins | sample MGYA00242597_ERZ504763 | MGnify/ENA primary metagenome ERZ504763 (study PRJEB26092, sample SAMD00036359) | human gut metagenome | host: Homo sapiens | study: EMG produced TPA metagenomics assembly of... | reverse complement strand
ATTCTCTGCAGAGGAATAACCCGGAACCAGCAGGTAACTCGCCAAAGGTGCGGAAAGGTTCTTACTATAGAAATAAGCCACTACTCTAAACTCCTTTTTTCTTAACGCATCAACAACGGGCCAGCATCAAAATAATTCATGTTTGCTGCTTATAATTGATTGACTATACTTTACCACAAACCCCGTCAGAATACAAACCCCAGCGGCAACAAACTTTAGAACTGCCCTTTGCGGAAAAACAGTAAAATTGACCACCAAAAACGTGCAAGGTCATACTTTTTCGCCTGACAGGCAGGTTTTCTGACGCAAAGTGGAGTGCAAAAAAGTCCGTACCGGAAAACCGGACGGACTTTTTTGCACACGAAGCGAGATACCGCCTGTGCGGTACAGTGGCCGACAGCTGTGAAGGAGAACAGCCGGAGGAGGAGAAGGCCCTGCACCCGATATCTCTTATTCAACAAGAAGAAAAAGATCTCAGTCTCAAAAAGCGCTCATCGCTTTCTGTAACCATATTGTAACTCTTTTGTTCCCGTTTTGCAAGACCTTTTTCGCAGATTTTGTAATATTTTTGTAATTTTCCCGGATTTATTTTGTAAATTCCAGGTAGCATTCAAACGCAGCGTGCTCTTCGCGGCGGCCCACCACATACCAGCCATCGGCCGAGGGCGCATAAAACACCTCGACCTGACTGCCCAGCGGGATCTCCCGGTGGTACTTAACGGAGGCGAATTTCAACGGCCCGCCCTTGACCACCTCCAGCGGCAGGGCATCACAAGCGATGTCCAGATAGCAGGCGTTGTTCACATGGCCGTTCAGGTCGCACAGGGAGTAGCTGGCTGTCCGGCTGCCCGCACAGGTCAGTTCCTTTGCTTTGTGCACCAGCTGGGGCAGCTCCCCTTCCAGATCCTCGTTCCAGTAACCGGGCGTATGCCAGGAGGGCTGGCGCAGGATGCACTCATGGTCGGTATCCACCATGATCCACCGGCTGTCGATCAGAGCACACTCCTTCCCTGCTTCGTCCAGAATTCGGGTCAGCCGCTTCATCGAACCTTTCTTGCACGGCTCACAGGCGGTAAGAAACGTCAGCTTTTCGGCACGCAGGGGCATCCGGGTGATCTGCGCCGCCTGCTTGCCCACCAGAAACGCCGTGTGGTGCGCTTTGAAAAAAGCATCGTCCATGCCGTAGGCGCGGGCATGGTCTGCCGCAGCCTGCTCCACATAGCGGAACAGGGCGCTGGGCTTGATCATCCGGCGGAAATCGCCGTCTGCGTTCAGGACGGTGGTATGATAGGTATATTGATTCATACGTTTCCTTTCCAAAAGAGAACCCTCTCCGTCATTGCTTCGCATTGCCAGAGGCTTTGACGGAGAGGCCCTTTCTTCTCAATACTGATTCCGGGTCTTTTTGCGCAGCTTGCGCCAGATATTGAAGCAGGCCAGCGCTACCATGGCAAGCAGCAGCAGCAGGAACACAACGCCGCTGCCGCCTCATTGTAGCTCTTCATCTCGCTCCACTTTACATCGAGCTCGTTGTTGACCTCATCGCTCAGGGCGGTGAACACCTTTTCCTTGGCTTCCACTTCCTCAGAGGGGTATGCGATCTCACTGTACTTCAGGTCCTCGTCCAGGATATCCCACACCTTCTGCATGGGGGTGGTGTAGCCGATATACTCCGCATTGGCTTTTCCGATGTCCGGCTCGCACATGAAGTTGATGAACATCTCCGCAGCTTCCTTGTGCTCACTGGTGGCAGGCACCGCCATGCAGTCCACCGACAGCACACTGCCCTCCTCCGGGAACACCCAGGCCAGATCCGGGTTATCATCGATCATGGTGATGGCATCGCCGGAGTAGTACACGCCGATGGCCGCCTCGCCGCCGATCATCTTATCAAAGATCTCATCCATAACGTAGGCCTGCACCAGCGGTTTTTGCGCTTTCAGGGTCTCCACCACCTCGTCCACCTCTTCCGGGGTCTCGGGGTTGATGCTGGTACCGTTCTTGAACGCCGCAATAGCGTAAGCATCACGGCTGTTGTTGAACATCAGGATATTGCCCGCGTACTGCTCATCCCACAGGTCAGCCCATTTGGTGGGGGCATTCTCCACCATGGTGGTGTTGTAGATGATACCGGTGGTACAGAGCATATAAGGCACGGTATAGGCGTTGGTGGGGTCATAATCCGGATCACGGTAGACCGCATCGATGTTCTGGGAGTTGGGAATGTTGCTGTAATCCAGCGGTGCAAGCATTCCTCGGCGATCATCTTTGCCACCATGTAATCCGAAGGGATGACCACATCGTAGTTGGCCGCACCGGATTTCAGTTTGGCGTACATGGACTCGTTGGAATCAAAGGTGGTGTAGTTGACCTTGATGCCGGTAAGCTTCTCGAAGGCGGCCACCACATCCACGCTGTCATCGGAGCGTTGGAGATGTATTCGCCCCAGTTGTAAACGTTCAGGGTGAGATTCTGGCCCTGAAAGCGGTCCAGTCGTAATCGTCCGAGACCGAAACGTCCTCAGTCACCTCAATGGTTCCGGCGGCAAAGGCGGGCGCAGCACAGCAGAACGCCATGGCCAGCGTCAGCAGCAGAACAGCAAAACGTTTCATTTTACGTCCTCCCCTCTCAGCGCCTTCTGATCCCGGCGGTACTCCCGGCTCTCCATGGCATTGGAGATGAGGATGATGGTCAGGATCACCACAAACATGATGGTGGACAGGGCATAGATCTCCGGGCTAACCTTTTTTTCGGGTCATGGAATAGATGGCAATGGGCAGGGTCTCCACCGTGCCGCAGTTGAAATAGGAGATCATAAAATCATCGATGGAGTAGGTCAGGCAGATGAGGAAGGCCGACAGGATGGCCGGGCTGATCTCAGGCAGGATGACCTTGAAGAACGCCTGCCTGGGGTCGCAGCCCAGATCCAGAGCTGCCTCATACAGTTTGATGTCCAGCTGCTTGAGCTTGGGGGTCACGTTGAAGATGACATAGGGCACATTGAAGGCGATATGCGCGATCAGCAGCGTGGGCATTCCCATGATGGTATCGGGCAGCCAGGAGACTCCCTCGGCAAAGCGCTGGTAAGCCACGAACAGCAGCATCAGGGAGATGCCGGTGATGATCTCCGGGTTGACCACCGGAATATAGGTGATATTGGTGACCACCAGGCGGCTCTTGCGGCTCATGGACGCAATGCCCAGCGAGGCCGCCGTGCCCAGCACCGTGGCAATGACCGCAGAGATGAGGGCCACCTCCAGTGAGACGCGCAAAGCGCTCAGGATGGCAGAGTTATGGATCAGGCTGGTGTACCACTTGAGTGTAAAGCCCGTGAACAGTGCGTAGCCCTTGCTTTGGTTGAAGCTGAACACGATCATATAGGCAATGGGCAGGTACATGAAGCAGAAGAAGAGGACGACGTAGGCCCGCTGCATCAGGCGCAGATTTTTCGTTTTCATCAGGACACGCCCTCCATTTCATCTTCATCAAAGCTGGATGTGAAGCTCATGCAGAGCAGGACGATGATCATCAGCACAAGGCTCATGGCCGAACCGACATTCAGGTTGTAGCTGTTGCCCAGGAACTGCATCTCGATCAGGTCGCCGATCATCAGGTTGGAGCCGCCGCCCAGCATACGGCTGATGACAAAGGTAGACACCGCCGGAACGAACACCATGGTGATGCCGGTGCTGATTCCGGGCACGCTCATGGGGATGAGCACCCGGAAAAGGGTCTGGGTGGTGGAGGCTCCCAGATCCTGTGCCGCTTCCACCAGGCTCTGATCGATCTTGGTCATACTGGTGTAGAGGGGCAGGATCATGTAGGCACATAGTTATACACCATGCCCAGCACCACCGCGCCGGAGGTATTCAGCATGGTATAGGGGCCCAGGCCAAAAAAGCCCAGCACCGCGTTCACAGGGCCGTTGATGCTCAGCAGGCCCATCCAGGCATAGGTGCGGAGCAGGAAGTTCATCCACATGGGCAGCATGACCAGCATCAGCATGATATGCTGCTTGTTCACCCGCAGGCGGGACAGGAAATAGCCCACCGGAAATGCAATGATCAGGCAGATCACGGTAGCCACAAGGGCCAGCAGCAGGCTGCGGGCAAACACGGAGCCGTAGCCGCTGACGCTGGTCAGGTTGGCAATGGTGAAATTGCCGCTGCCGTCGGTCAGGGCGTAATAAACCACGATGATCAGCGGAACCACCGTGAACAGCACCATCCAGATAAAATAAGGATAGGCCAGCTTCTTATCGTAAATTTTCATCATTTCCCATTCAGCTCCGAACGTGCCATGATATGGATCTCGTTGGGGCCGATGCGCATACCAATGGTCTCACCGGGGGTGCAGGCGCGGGTGGAGTGGATCAGCACTCACGGCCCTCGCACTCAACGTGCATCTCAAAGTGAACGCCCTTGAAGATGACATCATTGACTACGCCCACCAGCTGACCCTCCACGGGGCTGACCACTTCAATGTCCTCGGGGCGGACCACCACCTGTACGCTCTGTTCCCGGGCAAAGCCGCGGTCCACGCAGGGGAACTGCACACCCGAGAAGGAGACCAGGAAGTCGCGGTGCATCACGCCTTCCACAATGTTGGAATCGCCGATAAAGTCCGCCACAAAGGCATTTTTAGGCTCGTTGTAGATGTCCTCGGGGGTACCGATCTGCTGCACCTTACCGCCGTTCATCACAACGACGGTATCAGACATGGTCAGGGCCTCTTCCTGATCGTGGGTAACATAAATAAAGGTGATGTTCATCTCACGCTGCAGGCGCTTGAGCTCCAGCTGCATCTCCTTGCGGAGCTTAAGGTCCAGTGCACCCAGAGGCTCGTCCAGCAGCAGGATCTCAGGCTCATTGACCAGACTGCGGGCAATGGCAACACGCTGCTGCTGGCCGCCGGACATCTGGCCGATGCTGCGACGCTCAAAGCCCTTCAGGCCGACCACCTCCAGCATATCGCGCACCTTGCGGCGGATGGTCTCTTCGTCCATCTTCTTCAGGCGCAGGCCAAAGGCCACATTCTCAAACACGTTCAGGTGCGGGAACAGCGCGTACTTCTGGAACACGGTATTCACCGGACGCTTATAGGGGGGCACACCGGTAATATCCTGGCCCTTCAGCAGCACCTGACCCGCGTTGGTTCCAGGAAGCCTGCGATCAGGCGCAGGGTGGTGGTCTTGCCGCAGCCGGAAGGACCCAGCAGCGTTACGAACTCTTTGTCATGGATGTCCAGGTTCAGCCCATCCAGAATGCGCTGACCGTCAAATTCCACCACGATATCGCGCAGTGAAACGATCACCGAGTTGTCCATTTTTACTTTTCCTCCTTAAACTCAGATACGAAAAAAGACAGGGCATCCACCCCATCCTTCGTACCAGGGCGACCCAGCCCCGCACAACATCCATGACATCCGTAATATTGTGCAGTTATTCTGCCCTGTCATCGCCTATCATAAACAATCCGAACTGAAATGTCAATCACTCTGTCGAGGTTTGCCGAAACTTTACATCCGGCGCAAAAAAATCCCGCGCTGTACCAAGAATTTGCACAGCGCGGGAGAGGAATGTTTTATTCTGCTTTCAGCTGATCCGCGGGGTACAAAAGCGCGCTCACCACACTGGCATCCACCGTATAAACGGAGCTGTCGCCTTCCACCATCAGGTAACAGCCGTCTGTACCCATGGCATAGGTCAGATTTATTGTGCCATCGGCTGTGGTGACCTCTGCTGTGACCAGCGGGGCCTCAAAACCATACGCCGCCGGGTCTGCACCTGTTGCCTGTGCCGAGACATAGGTGCAGAGAGCCGAGAGGATGGCATCCACCTTTGTCTCGTCGAGGTCTGCGGCGGTGTCCCCTGCCAGCCGCCAGACAGTCTGGTAGGCGTTGCTGCCGCTCTCTGCTGCAGGCTCCGAGTTTGCTTTCAGGGTCACGGTCTCGCCATCGGCCAGTGTATAAGAGACAGCTTCGATCTCCGAGCCGTCAGCCCCGCCGGGTTGAAGGCACCGAACAGCTCCGCCCTGGTCAGCTCAAAGCAGGCGGCTTTGGTCCCCGATACCGTATAAATGACATCGCTGTTATTCTTGCGGACATAGAGATCTCCGGTCATGGTATTGCTGGCCCCGAAGGTATAGGTGTCGGTCTCACCTGCTGCCGTCACCTCTATGGTCAGCACAGGCTCCGCAAAGCCGTAGTCCTCCCCTGCCTGCGGGCTCAGCTCCCCCTTTGCGTTCAAAGAGGAAAGCGCAGTGAGCATCGTGTTGCAGGCAGAGGTGTCCAGATGGTAAGCTGGATCTTCAGCCAGCGTCCAGCCGTCGGCGGTATAGAGCAGGGTGTTCGTCTCGCCCTGATAGTGGAGCACGATCTGCGTCAGGTCATTGCCCGAAACTGCCGCCAGCGGAATGGTTCCATCTGCGGCCGCACTGGCAGCCTGTTCTTCCCGGGCATTCCGCAGCGTCAGCAGGGCAAACACGCCGCCTGCCAGCAGGATGAGGAAAAGCAGCACCCCGAGGGTACGCTGTTTTGCTTTCATGGACAGGTCCTCACTTTCTGCGCCGCAGCACGACCACCACGCACCCACAGCCAGCAGGGCCGCAGGCAGAACGATGACAAAGAGCAGCCCCAGCGTGGAGGCGGCAATGCCGGGCACTTCCAACGGAGCTGCTTCCAGCGCCTTGCTGTCGATGAGGACAGCGCTCTCCTGCCCGGCCAGCGAAGCCGCACACCCCTGCAGGAAGGTCACATTGCCCGGGATGACCTGATAGATACCCTCATTGTCCATATTGCCGCAGTTGACCCAGATGACCTGAGCACCCGTGTCCTCATTGCGGGCGTATGCTGCCAGCGTGAAGGGACCGGCAATGTCGCCGTCCGCCTTCTCGGTGGTGGTCATCTCGTAGCCTTCCGGTTTGCTGTAAGCACTGTCCGAGCTGACCAGAAGGGCATCCGAGACCACATGCTCTGTCTCGGTCAAGGTGATGCCCTGTGCCATCTGCAGCAGAACTCTGCGGCTGGTGTTCACACCGTCCAGCGCGGTGGATTCCTCTGTACTGGCATAATCCGGCAGCAGGTAAAGGCCGGGTAGCCATTGAGGTAATGGTTGGTGTCGCCCTCCACCACAAGGCCCTCGGTGCGGGTCAGGCCGAACTCGGCCATCACAGCATCCAGATTGGGGGTACTATAATAGGAATCCGTCAGCAGCAGCACGCGGCCTCCGTTGCTCAGGTAGCTGCGCAGCTGGCCCAGCTCATCCACCAGACTGCCTGCGCCGGAAAAGTCCTGCGCCGGATCGTTGATGACAAGCAGGTCACAGTCCTCGGGGATGGTCTGGGAGAGCAGGTCAAGTGCCGAGACGGTCAGGCTCTGGCTTTCCAGCGCATCGGTCAGGGTGGAAGTCAGCGCCTGCTCGCCGTGGTTGGTGGTGTAGTACACATGGCGGCTCTCTCCGCTGGTCAGCTGGTAGATGGCAGAGGTGATCCTGCTTTCACCGTCAAAGGTCACGTTGGCCGCGCCGGTGGCGGCATAATCGCTGTAATCGTAGTCGTAAAGCTCTGCGGCATCCAGCACCTTGCTCTGTTCCCCGCAGACCAGGATCAGCCCGCCGGAGGTCAGGTCCTGTGCGCCGTACTGGGCCGCAAAGGTCGGGTAGACTGCCGGATCTTTCAGCTCCCAGGTGATATGCTGCTCTGGGCGGCGTACTTGTCCAGCAGCTTGGAGATGATCTGGTCCTCATTGCCGGTCTGGGCAGATAGTAATGGTCACATCCTGCGTCAGATCGTCGGCCACCCGTCTGGAGCTCTCGCTCAGGGTGTAGAGCCCAGCCTCGGAGAGATCGAACTCGGTATATCTGGAAGGAATGGCCCGGACGATAAGATTAACCAGCACGGCCAGCACGATCACAGCCGCGGCAATGGCTGCCGACCACACCCCGCTGCGGAACACCCGCCCGTCACCCGAGGAGCTCTGCTTTGCAAAAAGCTTCATCTGTGTTCCCTCCTCTCAGTTCCAGCGGCGCTTCTCAATGTCCTGCGCCGTAAAGAACAGGAACACCGCCGTCACGGTCAGATAATAGACCACGGCAGGGATGGAGAAGCTGTTGTTGACAAAATCCTCAAAGGGTGTAAACAGGCACAGGGCACTCAGCACGGCGCTGAAAGCCTCGGTAAGCCATGCACTGCGGAGCAGAAACAGCCCCGTCAGGCCCAGGCAGAGCGCCGCAAAGGTCAGGCACCCCAGCACAAAGCTGCGGGTGCGCAGACCGGCCGCCAGAGAAGCCGCGCCTGCGATCCCGGTGAACACTGCCAGCGCCACAGCGCTGCCCGCATTGAACATACTGCGCAGGCTGGGCATCAGGTAAGCCAGCAGCAAGGCTGAAAAGCCCGCCACGGCGGCAATGATCTGGTTCTCGGTCAGGCCGGAGAGAAACTCACACAATGCAATGGCCGCACAGCCCAGCAAAAAGTAGCAGAGCAGCCCCGCAAGGTTTGCGAGTAAAGCAGACACGGTGCCGCCCAGCGCCCAGAGGATGAAGATCATCACCGCATCCACAGCGCAGGGCAGAGCGAACACAGCCGCCATGGCAAAGAACTTGCCCAGCACGATGCCCCACACTGAGACCGGGCTGGTGAGCAGCAGCTGATCTGTGCGGCTGTGGCGCTCCTCGGCCAGTGAGCGCATCGCCAGCACCGGGATATAGAGCAGCAGCATGAAATGGTCTGGTAGAGGGTGTAATAACTGAAATCGGTCAAGCCGTAGATCAGGCACCGGGCCAGGAAATACAGGCCGGAGCTCGCCACCAGAAACGCCGTAAGGACGTACCCCAGCATCCCGTGAAAGAAACTGCGGAATTCCCGCTTGAAAATAGCTGTCATTCTGCGTCCTCCTCTCCGGTTGCTTCTTCCGGTTCACCGTCGGTCAGTTCCAGAAACACCTCTTCCAGGCTCTTGCATCGGCGGTCAGCTCCTCCAGACTGCCTGCTGCCGCCAAGTGTCCTTTGGAAGGATCAGGATCTGCTGGCAGACTGCCTGCACCTCACTGAGGATATGCTGGACAGGATGACCGTATGCGCCCGGCCCAGCTCCCGGATGAGCTTGCGGATCTCGATGACCTGTGCCGGGTCCAGGCCGACCGTCGGCTCGTCCAGAATGATGAGCCTGGGACTGCCCAGCAATGCCTGTGCAATGCCCACCCGCTGCTTGTAGCCCTTGGAAAGGCTGCGGATGAGCCGGGGCAGAACGGTTTCCAGCCCGGTACGGCGGGCAGCCCTGCACACCTGCTCCTTCCGTTCCGCCTTTTTCACACCCTTCAGCTCGGCGGCAAAGGTCAGGTACTCCTGCACCGTCATCTCCGGGTAAAGGGGCGGCTGTTCGGGCAGATAGCCCACACAGGCTTTGGCGGCATCGGCCTCCTCGGGCAGAGGGTGCCCTGCCACCGTCACCTGCCCACTGGTGGCAGAGAGATAGCCGGTGAGGATGTTCATAATGGTGGATTTGCCCGCGCCGTTGGGCCCCAGCAGACCACAGATCTGGCCATCTGCCACGGTAAACGAGACATCGTCCACGGCAAGATGATTGCCATACTGTTTGGTGAGATGAGAAACTTCGATCACGTTCACAACGCTCCTTTCTAAGGCAGCGCAAAGCGCTTTTTGAAGATACTGGTTTATTTTAGTCCGGAAATGTGTTCAAAATAAGGGAACGGCGTGTAAATTACAGAAAGAGAGCTTTTGTGCGGCATAACAACAAAAACGCCGCCTCCCAAAGGAGACAGCGCTGAAAAGACCAGTAATTACTTACGGCCGAAACGCTTGTTGAAGCGCTCAACACGTCCGCCGGTGTCAACCAGCTTCTGCTTACCAGTGTAGAAGGGGTGGCACTTGGAGCAAACTTCGACGTGGATCTCGGGCTTGGTAGAACGAGTCTTAATGACGTTGCCGCAAGCACAAGTGATGGTGCAGTCAACGTAGTTCGGATGGATACCCTGTTTCATTCTTTTTCACCTCATTTCTGGTTCTGACTTATTGGGGCCATATTATAAATGTATGTGCCCATCACAACCTTCAATATCGGCTACCCCCGCGAGCGGCCTTGGAAACGATTGCCTTAATATTATATCACAGATCTCAGAAAAAGCAAGAGGAAATTTCAGATTTCTTCGTGTCGTTTTTATACAGGCTGTACTATGGAGTTTTATCTCAAGTTGATTTTCATTCAACTTTATGTAAGCAGCAAAGATACTCTCTGTTATATTATTCCATTTTCCGGCGCACCTTCGTATATTTCGATTATTTTCGCAGAGTTGCGACTCACATATTATATCACAGCCAGTCCAAAAAGGAAACCCCGCAGTTCCCGACTTCTTGACAAGCCAGCTGCTTCTGATTACAATACAAAAAAGAGTTCGCAGACGTTCTCTTTGCATATTGCAGCCATCAGCTCCGGGAAAGGATTTTTTTCATGGAACCAAAAACAAAACAATATCTGCTCATAACCGTTGTAGGAGTCACGCTTTTTGTGGCGCTGCTGCGGCTTTCTGCCGTTCTGACCTTTGCTGCACAGTTGGTAGATCTGGTACTGCCCATTCTGGCAGGCGGCATTCTGGCACTATTTATCAATGTGCCTATGACCGGGCTGGAAAAACGGCTGAAACGCCTGTTCTGCAAGGCCAAAAAACAGCCCTCGGATAAAGCGCTTCATCTCCTGAGCTTCTTCATCACCCTGCTGGGTGTTGTGCTGGTGTTGGTGCTGGCGCTGACATTGCTGATCCCGGAGCTGGTGCAGTCTTTTCACAGCCTCTATGTACAGATCGAAGCAAACATCCCTCGCTGGACCGCCTATCTCAGCGCACAGGATGCCGACATGGGGTGGCTGATGAGCTGGCTGGAGGGCATCGACTGGGAGCAGCTGCTTCACAGGTCACCGACAGCATCGATACCGTGCTGGTCAATGCGGTAGGTGCCGTATCTGCCACGGTAAATATTGTGGTAACCGCATCCTTTGCCCTGATCATCTCCGTTTATATGTCCGTTGGCTCAGAGAGTCTCTGCCACCACGCCCGCACATTGGTCTGTGCCTACCTGAAGCCCAGCCACTCCGCCTGGCTGCTGAAGTTCTGCCGGCTGTTCCGGCAATCCTTCGCAAACTTTCTGACAGGGCAATGCAGTGAGGCCGTGATCCTTGGCGTTCTCATGGCCCTTGCGTTTTCCGTTTTCAAGATCCCCTACGGCAGCCTGGTGGGAATGCTGACCGCCATCTGCGCCATTATCCCCTACGTCGGAGCGCTGATCTCCTGCGTGGTCAGCGTGTTCCTCGTGCTGTTGGTGGATCCCGTTCTGGCCGTGCGCTGCCTCATTGTTTACCTTGCCGTACAGTTTATTGAAAACCAGTTCATCTACCCCCGGGTGGTGGGAAAATCCGTGGGACTTTCTCCGCTGTACACCCTTGTTGCCGCTATGATCGGCGGAAAGCTCTTTGGCATCATCGGTATCATCTTCTTTATCCCCCTGACGGCGGTGATCATTGAGCTTGTGAAGGAGGATGCCTGCCGACGCATACAGCAAGAGAACCCCAGCGATCCGGGCCGTCTGAGTAAAGGTTTTCCCCCAGTGCCACATCCAGAATCGTGGTGTGCTGCAGCCGACTGTTCCGGTGCAGGCGCGGGATGATATGCGTACAAAATACCGCTGCTCCTGTGCATTTTTCCAAATGCAAGAGCAGCGGTATTTTATTGCGCCGCTTTCGTTTTCTTTTGCAGCGCTTCGTGCATATATCCCATCAAAATCAGGATCACCAGCAGATAATACGGAAAAATCGCGATCGTGGTGTGGTTTGCGATCACGCCGAACAACGGCGGCATCAGGCAGTTGCCAATATAGGCGCTGGCCATCTGAACCCCAATGATCGCCTGTGACCTGTCCGCACCGAAGCGGCCCGGCGTTGCATGAATGATACTGGGATAGATCGGAGCACAGCCAAGACCAACCAGCAGCAGCCCTGCCAGTGTCACTGCTTCCCCAAGCGGCAGAAGAAACGCCGTTATCCCAATCGCGATGATCCCCTGCCCCATACGAACCATCTGGGTATCATCGAATTTTAAGGTCAGGAAGCCGCACAACGCCCGTCCCACGGTGATGCCGACAAAGAAAAGACTGGCAAAGCCGGCGGCGGTCTCCGGCGCGATTCCCCTGTTCAGCACCAGATAACTGCTGGCCCACAGACTGGTGGTCTGCTCCAGAGAACAATAGCAGAAAAATGTAACCAGAACCTCTTTTACGCCCGAGATCCGGAAAATCTGTTTCAGGGTCAGCGCTTCTGCCGGAGCTGCTTCCCTCTCCTCGGCATTCGCACCCGATTTCGTTTTCCAGAGCGGGAGACTCAGCAGAATAATGATCGTCAGCACCATCTGCATCACACTGATGACCCGATACCCCGTCTGCCACCCGGCGCGGGAAGAAAGCGCCGCGCCCATGATGTAGGGCCCGACCGAGGCTCCGATTCCCCACATACAATGGAGCCAGCTCATGTGGCGGCTGGCAAAATGGAGCGCCACATAGTTGTTGAGTGCCGCATCCACGCTTCCAGCCCCAAGTCCATAAGGAATTGCCCACAGGCACATGGCCCAGAATGAGCTGCTGACAGAGAACCCGAACAGTGCTGCGGCGGTCATGGCAACGCTGATGGCCGTAACACCGCCTGCTCCAAACCGGCGGGTCATCCTGTCACTTTGCAGGCTGGAGAACACCGTTCCCACTGATATGATGCAGAAGATCACACCGGAGTAGGAGACCGGAACCCCCAACCCCGGATAGATCGAAGGCCACGCTGCCCCCAGCAGAGAATCCGGCAGGCCCAGACTGATAAAAGAAACATAGATCACCGCTAACAGCAGATGAATCATTTTGCATTCCTCCTTTTGGTCGATACAATTATATCACAACAGAAGAAATGCCATTAGGATAAATTCCTCAATTTTGTACAACAAAAACGTCAACATCGAGAGTGCAGATTTATCATCTCGATTCCGTTCGGATTGTGAACGTGTCCGGAAGGTTGAAAATCTCTTTTTCCAGGAACAATGGATAAAAAGTCTCCTCCTTTAATTGAGCAATCTCTAACCATTTAAATATATGCGTATCGGTTCCCTCTGTTCGAGTGAACGTGTTTTGCCTTTCCAGCAGGCCAGCATCTGCGGTATCCATCAAAAATAAATACATATCTCGTGGTATCGGAGACCATCTGTATCTTTTGTAAAGAAAGATTGAATCAACCATAATGGCCGGGAAATCTTCAGTGAAACACCAAGCTCTTCCTGAATTTCCCGTACCATCGCTTGTTCAGCTGTTTCCCCCATCATCACTCTACCCCGGGCAGAGAGTAGTACTCTGACGGTTTGTCATGGTACATTGCCAAAATTCTTCCGTTAGAAATTATGATCGCACTCACTCTGTAATTGAACTTTTCATCGCCCATCTTAAAAGAGATATCCACTTTCCATCACGCTCCTTCACTCATTCTCATTCGTACATCCATCTTGCTCATCTATTCATTCGCTCTTATTTTACCAGCAAAAAGAGAACAAAGCAATTTTTCCAACCGAAAATGCCAGCGTACTATGTTTCTATAACATGATACGCCGGCGTTTCCGTTTTCAGTTGTTATACGGCCTTTGGCGTGAGCCATGCTTTTACGATAGCGGTCTTTATACTTGATCCACTTCCGAATCTGCCCTGCCATCTTCTCCGAAAAGAATACCGCCTCAGTCCCTTTAACTCGCACGCCTCCAGAAACATTTCTACATCTTTTTCCACCACAAAAAACCTCCGGAATCCATTCGGCTCCACACCCAATAAATTCCGGAGATTTATCGCCCTATCAACAATCAATTTATCGCTACGGAATCCATAATTCTATAATTCCATAGCGATAAACATTTTTCACCATCCCCAAATTACCAGCTTTGCGCACAAAATATCACGTTGGCATGCATATTCATCACACTGCTCTCTGCCGCTTATCCAGCCGCATCTTGTCAGCGATCATCGCGATGAATTCGCTATTGGTGGGCTTGCCCCGCAGGTTGTGGATGGTATAGCCGAAGTAGCTGTTGAGGGTATCCACATCGCCCCGGTCCCACGCCACCTCAATGGCATGGCGGATGGCGCGCTCCACCCGACTGGCAGTGGTACCGTTTTTCTTGGCGATTTCCGGGTAGAGACGTTTGGTCACAGCGTTGATGTACTCCGGCTCGTTCATGGTGAGCAGGATGGCATCCCGCAGGAACTGGTAACCTTTGATGTGGGCGGGAACGCCGATCTGGTGCAGGATCTCAGTGACTGTCAGTTCATCGCTGTCCACGCTGGTATGCAGAATGCGCTTTTCCTGCCCGGCAGCCACCTTCAGCACGCGGCTTGCCAGAACCGTCTCGTCAAAGGGCTTGACGAAATAGTAAGCAAAGCCCTCATCCAGCAGCTCCTGCACCATTTCCTCGCTCTGGAACGCCCCCGTCACAAAGAAAGAGGTGTGGCGCTCACCGGCTGCATTGTACTTCTGTTTCACAGCCAGCGCATCCAGCCCGGGCATAAAGGCATCCAGCAACACCACCTGGGGCCGCACTGCAAGCATTTTCTGCAGGACCTTCAGGCCGTCTTTTTCCACCACGGTCACCTCTACGCCCTTCTGCTCCAAAGCTTCACGACAGGCTGCCGTGATCTCTGCGCCAGTATCCGACATCAAAAATTTGATCTTGTCCATCGTTCATTCCTCCAATGTGTGCGGTTTTCCTTACGTTTCTGATTTTACCATAAATTCCCATGGATTTCAACTGTTATTTTTGCCATATTATGGAATCTTCAGTCGAATCAGCCTGTTTTGTTTTACCAAATCTGCTCATTTTTCCGCCGTTGCAACCTGTTCAGCCTGCTCCAGCATGGTCTGCGCGAAAATTCCATAGCCCCGTGTCGGATCGTTGACGAGAACATGGGTCACCGCGCCGACCAGCCGCCCATTCTGCAAAATGGGACTGCCGCTCATCCCCTGCACAATGCCGCCGGTCCGGGAAAGCAGGGCTTTGTCCACCACCCGGACGACCATATTGCGGCGCGGATCGGCATCGCTGATCTTCTCGATGCGGACATGGTAGGTACGGGGCGTTTCCCCGGCGACGGTAGCCAGGATCTGTGCATCCCCCGTCTCGACCTCCTGCGCAAACGCCACCGGCATGGTTTGCCCGGAAAAGCCTGTCCGTGTTGTGCCATAAACGCCGTTTTCTCCATTGATCCGGATGCTGCCAATGCGTGGCGCTCAGGAACTTCCCCTTCAGCTCCCCTGGGCTGCCCACAGTGCCCATGCTGCACCCGGTGATCTCACACGGCACGATCTCCCCGCTGCGCAGAGCGATGCTTTCGCCGGTGTCGCCGTCGCTGATGGGATGCCCCAGCCCCGCAAAGACACCCTTTTCCGGGTCCACAAAGGTCAGAGTGCCCACACCGGCAGAGGAATCCCGCACCCACATACCTGCCCGCCACTGGGCGGCAGCGGCATCCCAGACAGGGGTCAGGGTGGTGCTGCGCTGTTCCCCGCTGCGGACATAGATGACCTCTGCGGCGCTTCCCCGGGCGGCTTCCAGCGCTTCCTTCACAGCGTCATTGTTTTCCGTCCCGATCTGTCCAATGCGGATCACGCGGTCTCCCAGGCGCAGTCCCGCTGCCTTTGCCGGGTTCACTGTGCTCCCGCCGGGGCTGTCGATATCGGAAAAGCCAACGATCAGTGCCCCCTCGGAGAACATTTTGACCCCGAACGGCGTACCGCAGGCCGTAACCTGCGCGCGCTCCGTGACCACCGTGCGGATATTCTTGATGGGAAGCCAGCCGCCCAGTGACAGAGTGGTCTGGTAACTGCCCACGACCTGGGTACTGGCCGCATTCTGGCTGCCGTGAAGCCCCATAGGTTCCACCCAGCCAAAGCGAGGCAATAGCAAGGCCTGCCCGGGTTCCAGATAAACACGATCCGGCAGGCGCTGTACAGCCAACCCAGCAGCAGAAACGGCAGCAGGAGAAGATACACTGCTGTCAGTCTCAGCAATCGCTGTGCTCTGTTGCGTCGTTTCACGGCCCTGCCTCCCCGGTGATAATTTGTTCTAGTATGCACCGGGAAACCGTTGAATATGAAACGAGGAAATTTCTATCAAAATCGCTTGACTTTCCCGGGGTAATGTGGTAGTATATTCAAGCAGTCCGCAACAACGGTTTCAAGCCTCAGAAATCCGGGATTGCAACAATTTTATAGTTGTGCGAGGGTGGCGGAACTGGCAGACGCGCACGTTTGAGGTGCGTGTGGTTTATCCTTGGGGGTTCGAGTCCCCTCCCTCGCATAAAAGAAAACCCACGGTCTAGCGATAGATCGTGGGCTTTTCTTATGCTTTCCAACCAAAGCCGCAAACAAAACGGCAGGCCCGGATTCTATCCAAGGGCCTGCCGTTTTGTGTATGCAGGAGAAGGGACTTGAACCCTCACTCACTGGGAACTGGTGCCTAAAACCAGCGCGTCTGCCATTCCGCCACTCCTGCACGGAGAACTTATTTAGTTTATCAATTTTTGCGGGAAATGTCAATTCCTCTGCCTGCTTTTGTATTCTACAATTTTCAGCGGGTCATATCCTATAAGAGATACTGCAGATCCAATGCGATTTGTCAAGGAGGTTTGGGAGATGGTTTCATGGCTGAGAGCAAACGGGAAGATCTTATTTCGCGGGGCAGCTCTGCTTCTGGCGGGCGCAGCGGCAGGCTTTGGGCTGGGGCTGTTCTTTGCTGTGCCGGCGGGGCCCAGCTGCCAGGAAAGCGACCTGACCCCGGTACCGGATACCGGCTTTGTCTCCCCTGCTCCGGAGGCGGCCCCTGCAAGCTCATTGCCGCAGGAGGAGCCGATGCCGGAGAAATGGGTCTGCCTGACCTTCGATGACGGCCCCAGCAAAACGACCCCGGCGGTTCTGGATGCGCTGAACGCCGCCGGGGTCAAGGCCACCTTTTTTGTGGTGGCCACGGGCTACAATGAAAAGTACCTGCCGCTCATTGCGGATGCAGCGGCAGCAGGCCACCAGATCGCGCTGCATTCCGCATCCCATGAATACAGTGACATCTACCAGAGTGCAGATGCTTATTGGCAGGATATCACCCTGTTGAAACAGCGCATCTCGCCCTATGTCAACACAGCTTCTCTGCATTACCTGCGCTTTCCGGGCGGCAGCACCAACACGGTCAGCCGCCGCTATGGCGGGCGCGGAGTGATGGCCGAGCTGAAACAGCAGTGTGCCGAAAAAGGATATGCTATGTAGACTGGAACGTCTGCGCTGAGGATGCCGTAGGCGGCAAGCCCAGTGCCGGGACCATCTACCGGAATGTAGTGCGTGAGACCGGCAAGCAGACCCAGTGCATTGTTCTGATGCACGATTCCGCCACCACCCGCACCACCGCCGAGGCGCTGCCGGATATCATACGGTGGTATACGGACAACGGCTACACTTTTTTGACCGTAGCCGAGGCAATGCCGCTGGGGTAATGCGCCTTACAGCCACTTTTCAAAGCAGCGCCCCAGCAGCACCCCGCCGGATGCCAGCGCCGCCAGCCAGAGCCAGTCCGTGCCGCCGGTGACTGCCCACCCGCTGCCATGATAGCCGCAAAGACGCACACCGGCGGCAGCACGATACGCGCAATGCGCAGCAGCTTTTCCCGCCGGGAGGGAAGCCCGGTGTCAAGCTGCTCGGGATGCACGGCATCACAGCAGATCTCGTCCCGGTATTTGCCCGGATTGCGGTAAGCTTTATACGGAATGCCATCCAGCGAGAACTCCGGGTACATCCCCTTTTTGGTCAGGGCGAACTGCATTCCCCGCTCTTCTGCATAGGTCTGCAACGCCGCCGTAAACTCCTGCGGGGTGTTGATGCTGCCCTGTGGAATAAAGAAAAAGTGCTTTTGATGCTGCACCCGCGCCAGCGTGCAGTAATCCTGCAGCCAGCCGGAGAAGAAGCCCTGCTGCGGGGTGGGGCTTTCCATGCGGGTCAGGCAGGCATCCACGTCCAGCGTATCTGCCTGCGGCTGCTGGCGGGCAAGGTCGGCACAAAACTGCATGGCTGCTGCCAGCTGCGCCGCCTGCTGCTCCAGCACAGTCTGCTGGGCTTGCAGCGCCTGCTGCAGGGGCTGTTCCCCGCGCAGCACCGCCTTGATGGTGGGCAGCGGCACATCCAGCATCCGAAGCATTCGGATGAGCTTGAGGGTGCGGACATCCCCGGCGGTGTAATCGCGGTAGTCATTGCCCTGCCTGCGCGCCGGTGTGAGAAGCCCCTCTTTTTCGTAAAAGCGGATGTTCGGGGCAGACACACCGCTTTGTTCTGAAGCCTGTTTGATGTTCATTTGCTTCACCTCCGCCCTTACACTACACCATAAAGTCGGTTGAAGGTCAAGCATTTTTCTTAAAATAGCGCAAAAATGCCCCGGCGGGCGCAAAACCTGCCGGGACATTCATTCTGGATCGCGCTTACTGTGCGTTGTTGAACAGGGAGAAGGCACGGTAAGCCATGTACAGGTCGTTCTTGTGGATGACCTCGAAGGGAGCGTGCATGGACAGCACAGGCACACCGATATCCAGCACGGGGATGCCGCGGTTTGCGACATACTTGGCGATGGTGCCGCCGCCGCCCAGATCCAGACGGCCCAGCTCACCAATCTGCCATGCAACGTTGCCGTTGTCCAGCATCCGGGTGATATCGCTGACCAGCTCAGCGCAGGCATCGCTTGCAGAGCCCTTGCTGCCGCCGCCGGTGTACTTGAAGATGGCAACGCCGCGGCCTGCATAAGTGCCGTTCATGGGCTCGAATGCACTTGCCAGGTGGGATCGTAGGCAGCGGTCACGTCAGCGGACAGGCAGACGCTGTGACGGAAGGCCAGGATATCATCCTGACCGGCGGTACGGCAAAGCTCCTGCATGAAGTGGAAGGCGTACATGCTCTGCATACCGGTCACGCCGTCGGAGCCGATCTCTTCCTTATCGGTCAGGACGCAGACGGTGGTGTAGGCGGGGTTCTTGGTCTCGATCTCGGCCATCAGTGCGGGATAAGCGTCCACACGGTCATCGTGGCCATAACCGCCCACCATGGAGCGGTCAAAGCCAACGTCGCGGCACTTGTAGGCCGGGGTGATCTCGATCTCAGCACGCATGAACTCCTTCTCGGTGATGCCGTACTTCTCGTTGAGCAGGATCATGGTATTCAGCTTGACAGCTTCCTTGACGTTCTCGTCATCAACAGCATCAGAGCCGATGAGGAGGTTCAGCTCCTCAGCCTTGATGCCGTCCTTCAGGGGACGGGCGTTCTGCTCGGCACCCAGATGGGGCAGCAGGTCGGTGATGCAGAAGACGGGATCGTTCTCATCCTCGCCCACACGGACGGTGACGGTGGAGCATCCTCACGGGTGAACACACCGTGGATGGACAGAGGGATCGTGCCCCACTGATACTTGCGGACACCACCGTAGTAATGGGTCTTGAAGTAGCTCAGGTGGTCAGACTCATACAGCGGGGTGGGACGCAGGTCCAGACGAGGGCTGTCGGTGTGGGCAATGACCAGATGGAAGCCATCCTCAAAGCTCTTGGTACCGATGGTGGAAGCCACCACAGCCTTGTTGCACTGGACAAAGTAAATCTTGTCGCCGGGCTTGTAGGTTTTTTTCGGGTCGAACTGCTGGTAACCTGCATCCTTGAGCATCTGCTCGCTCTCGGCGGCAACCTCGCGCTCGGTCTTGCCTGCATCCAGGAACTTCTTGTAGCCCTCGGCAAAGTCGTGGGCCTTCTGCTTCACGTCAGCGTCCTTATCGGCGACGTAAGCAGGCTTATAAATCAGCTTTTCAGCCAGCTGCTGGTTCGGAGTTTTTTCTGCCATAGAATTTCTCCTGCCTTTCTCTTTCGGTATTCCTAAATATTTCAAACCGGCGCAAGCCGGTTCAAGCGGGTTTGCAGCCTGCTCAGGCTCCGTACAGCTCGGTGTACTTGGCATAGCAGGCGGTGATCTTTTCCACATAGTGGTGCATCTGGTTATAGGGGAAACCCGACAGGGTCAACCCGTCCTCCGAGTGTTCTTCCTTCTGGAGCAGGGCATCCACAGTGCCCCACCCGCTGTGGTAGGCTGCGGCGGCCGTGGAGATATCGCCGTTGTAACGCACCAGGCAGAGGTGGAGGTAATAACATCCAAAGCGGATGCTCACATCAGGGTTGTACAGGTCGCCAAAGGAAACCGCCTCCCCCAGGCCCAGCTTACTGCGGAGCCAGAGGAAGGTCTCCTCCGTCATCTGCATCAGGCCGCGCGCATCGACACTGGAAGTTGCGCCCGGGTCAAAGCCGCTCTCGGTGCGGATGAAGGAATAGACCAGCAGCGGGTCAAGGTCATACTCGGCGGCGTACTGCTCCACAAGGTCGTTGTATTTCCGCGGGTAGAGCCTCTGTTCCACCTGACGGCGCACCGGCGGCAGCGCCAGCAGGACCACACAGAGCAGAAAGAGCAGCACCAGCGTTTTCAAAAACTTTTTCAAAGCGAAGTGTCCGCGCCCCCTTTCCGTGCACCCTCAGCCTGCAGCTGCTCACAGAGCGCCGCTGCCGCCGCTTCCAGAGAAGCAAGGTCAGCATCGTTGCGCAGGACAAGATCGGCCCTGGCAAGCAGGACCTCTTCCGGGGTCTGGGCGTTGAGCCGCCGTGCCGCCATTTCCGGAGCGATGCCGTCCCGGGCCGCAATGCGGGCCACACTGGTGGCAAAGGGCGCAGTGACCACGCAGAGGTGGTCGCACTCTTTTTCCGCATCGGTGCCCACGATCACGGCTCCGTCTATCACAAAAAGCGGTGCTCCGGCTTCCCGGGCGGCCTGCTTCAGTCTGCAGACCCGCCGGATGATCTCCGGAAGCACGAGGGAATCCAGAGCGGCCTTTCCTTCCGGCGCAGCAAAGGCACGGTCTGCCAGCAGGCGGCGGTTCAGGCTGCCGTCGGCATACAGGATATCTGCCCCGAACCGCTGGGCCAACACTGGCAGCAGCGGAGAACCGGGCAGCAGGATCTCGCGGGAGATCTGGTCGGCATCCACCAGCGGGACACCATGGGCGGCAAACACCGCCGTCACAGTCGATTTGCCGCAGCCGCTGCGGCCGGTGATCCCAAGCGTGATCATAGCTGGATCACCCGGAATGCTGCCGCACGGATCAGGCGGTTGTACACTGCCATGGACAGGCCGTCCTTTTCGGGCAGCGGGCATAGACCACGCCGTCCCCCTGCTCATCCAGTGCGCGCAGGCTGCGGAAGATATGCTTTGCCTGATCGGCACCGTCGCCCTCCCTGCCATACTCCACGCAGGGCCAGCCGAGCTTTTCGGCCTCGCCGGTAAAGCAGAGACAGCTGGGGTTCTGGTCGGCATGGGCATCCACATAGGCCTTGAACTGCTCAAAGGTGCCGTCCAGCAGGGTGACATCTGCCTTAGGGGCGTAATGCTTATACTTCATGCCGGGGCTGCGGACAACAGCACCCTCGGGCAGCTTTTCGAGGATGGCCTTGGAGACCTCGACCTCCTCTCCCAGAGCGCGCTCCAGATCTTCCAGCGTGATATGGCCGGGGCGGAACAGGGTGGGCTTTTCGCTACCACAGAGATCACGGTACTCTCCACACCCACATCGCACTCGCCGCCATCCAGGATCAGGGGCAGACGGCCATCCATATCGGTGAACACATCCTGTGCGTTGGTGGGGCTGGGCTTGCCGGAAAGGTTCGCGCTGGGGGCCGCAAAAGCACAGCCGCTCTGCGCAATGACAGCCTGTGCCACAGGGTGGCTGGGCATCCGGATGCCACCGTGTCCAGACCGGCACAGCACTCTGCGGCCACCTCCGGGCCGCGGGGCATAATAATGGTCAGAGGCCGGGGCAGAACGCGGCCATCAACAGCTGGGCTCGCTCGGGCACCTCGCTGACAAGCCGGGCAGCATCTCCGGGCCGGTGACATGGACGATCAGGGGGTTGTCCTGTGGGCGGCCTTGGCCACAAAGATCTTTGCGACTGCCGCGCCGTTCCGCGCATCGGCGGCAATGCCGTAGACCGTCTCGGTGGGCAGGGCCACCAGCTCCCCTCTGCGCAACAGATCAGCCGCTTTGGCGATTGCTTCGCCCTCAGCGGGTAAAATTTCAGTTTTCATTTTCATGCGATTCATCGTTCTTTCTATATGTAAAGTATAAATACTTTCCAACCATCAAATCAACACAAGCACGTTATTCTTTTCATCACAGTATCATTTGGCCTGTGCGTTGAGCTGACGCAGTTTTTCGGCCTGTTCATGGGTTGCCAGTGCATCAATGATCTCGTCCAGATTTCCGTCCATGATCTTATCCAGATTGTGGACCGTCAGGCCGATGCGGTGGTCGGTGCAGCGATCCTGCGGGAAGTTGTAAGTCCGGATCTTCTCGCTGCGATCACCGGTTCCCACCTGCCCTGCGCGGTTGGCATTGATGGCATCCTGCTGTTCCTTCTGCTTCTGGGCCAGCAGGCGGCTGCGCAGGATCTCCAGCGCCTTATCCTTATTCTGGAACTGGCTGCGCTCGTTCTGGCACTCCACCACCATTCCGGTGGGGATGTGCGTGACCCGGATGGCGCTGGACGTTTTGTTGATGTGCTGGCCGCCCGCGCGGAGGAACGGAAGGTATCAATGCGCAGATCCTTGGGGTCGATGACAAGATCCACCTCTTCGGCCTGCGGCATCACCGCCACGGTTGCCGTGGAGGTGTGGATGCGGCCCTGCGTTTCGGTCTCGGGCACACGCTGGACACGGTGCACCCCGCTCTCATACTTGAGCCGGTTATAGGCCCCTGCGCCGTTCACAGCAAGGATGGCTTCCTTGACACCGCCCAGCTCCGTCTCGTTGAGGTTCAGCACCTCCAGCTCCCAGCCCCTGCTCTGAACGTACATGGTGTACATCCGCATCAGGCTGTGGGCAAACAGCGCGGCTTCTTCGCCGCCCGCACCGCCGCGCAGCTCCATGATGACGCTTTTATCATCGTTGACATCCTTGGGCAGCAGCAAAATTTTGAGATTATTTTCCAGCTGCGCCACTTCCTGACTTTTTTCGCCGATCTCCTGCTGTACCATTTCCTTAAAGTCCGGATCAAGGGCCTCGCCCTCGAGCAGGGCTTTGGCCTGAGCAAGATGATCCTGCGCCGTGATCAGGGCCTGATAGGCCTGCACCACAGGTTCTGCCTCGTGATACTCCTGCATCAGGCGGCGGAACAGTGCAGGATCTGCCGCTGTTTCCGGCTGGTTCAGGCGGATGGAAAGTTCTTCAAACCGGTGGCTGACAGCTCCATTTGGGAAAGCAGTCTTGACATACTGTGCAGTTCTCCTTACATGACCCAATGGTTACTCGGCAGCGCCGGGCTTGAGCACTTTCTTGATGTTTTTTCAATTTTCGCGCGGGGCAGCATGACCTCACGGCCGCAGCCCGTGCAGCGGATCTTGAAATCCATGCCGACCCGGAGCACCTCGAAGCTGGAAGCTCCGCACGGGTGTTTTTTGCGGGTCTGGATGGTATCTCCCACTGCGATATCCATATTTCTTTCCCTCCTGCCGCCCCTTTGTGGGGCAGTACCCTGTGCAGCAGGTTTCCATGCCGCACATACAGATATAGTATAAACCAAACTCGTATAAAATGCAATTGTCCGCGCATAGAGTTTTAATGCCGACACCTGCTTTGTGTGCCGACGTGCAGCGGAAAACGCTAAAATAACACAGAAAGAGGAACAAACCATGATGCAGACATTTCGTACTGAAGGCAATTACCGTTCCGCAGACCGGCTCAGCCCCGCAGAACTGCGCGCCGCCATCGCCAGCCGCGAAATTTTACAGAGCACTGCCCTTGCCTTTGACACCCAGCGCCAGCTCCGGTTCGACCTGGGCGGGGTAAAGGCCGTGATGCCCTTTGGCCAGTGCGCCGATGGGGCCGAGAGCGGCACCGTGCGGGACATTGCGGTGCTGACGCGGGTGGGCCGCCCCACCTGCTTTGTGATTGAAGGGATGGAGACCGGGGAAAACGGCCAGCCCTGCTACCAGCTTTCCCGGGCTGAGGCACAGCGGATGTGCAAGGCAGAGTATCTGGACACCTTACAGCCCGGGGACATCCTGCCCTGCACCGTGACCCACATCGAGCCGTTTGGTGCCTTTTGTGACGTTGGGTGCGGCATCAGCGCCCTGCTGCCTATCGACTGCATGTCGGTCAGCCGCATCTCCTCCCCTGCCGACCGGGTGAGTGTGGGCCAGCAGATCCTGTGCGCCATCAAAAGCCGGGATGCGCAGGGGCGGTTCGTGCTGACCATCCGGGAGCTGCTAGGCACCTGGGAGGAAAACGCCGCCGGGTTCACCGTGGGCGAGACCGTGGTGGGCATTGTGCGGAGCGTGGAGGAATACGGCACCTTTGTGGAGATCGCCCCCAATCTGGCCGGCCTTGCCGAGACCTGCCCCGACCTGCACCCCGGCAGGCGGTGAGCGTCTACATCAAAAACATCCTGCCCGATAAAATGAAGATCAAGCTGGTCATCGTCAACCACAGCCTGGGCCAGAGCCACCGGTTCGACCTGCGCTATTTCATCACCGAAGGGCATATCGACCACTGGCTGTATTCCACCCCTGAAAGCCGCAAGCGCATTGAGACAGATTTTGCGGTTGCGGCTTGCAATCCTGTCTGAAACCCTTTATACTATAAGAAAGTGATTCTTTACGGCCTGCCCTGAGGCAGTGCCGGGCAGCAATTTGAAATGACAGGGGGATGTGCAGAACGATGGCCGCCAACGATGCTTTTACCGCCGGTGTTCGTCCCGGCGGACTGACCGACAGCACGGAGATCCGGTTGCTGTTGTGTTATCTGGTAAAAAATGCCGGGCCGATCACCCGGACGGAGATCGAGAACGCGCTGATGGAAGAACAGCTGGTCAACTATTTTGAGATCGGCTCCTGTCTGGATGATATCACCCGCCAGCAGCTGGTCACGCTGAAGGAAGATCGCTATTCCATCACCGAAAAAGGACGCAAGGTCGCGCAGGAGCTTGCCTATGACCTGCCCCGCAGTGTGCGGGAGCGCGCGGTGGCGGCGGTTCTGCGCAGCCAGACCTGGGCCCGCAAGGAAGCCGAGTACAGCGCCCGCATCACCGAAAAGCCGGACGGCCACTGCTCCATCCGCTGCACCATCAAGGCACTGGATCAGGAGCTGTTTTGTCTGGACATCGGCACGCCTGACCGGCTGAGTGCCGATCTGGTCAAGAAGCAGTTCATCCTCAAGGGCAACGAGATCTATCAGATGCTCATCACCAAACTGACAGAGTAACAAAGAAACGGGGCTGTTGCAAAAAACAGTCCCGTTTCTTTTAGTTCCAGCACGCTGCGGCGATCAGTTCCAGCACACTGCCCGCAATGCAGCGGGCCTTATCCGAGATGAGGAAGCAGTTTTCCAGCTCCGCACGGCGGGGGTCCACATCAGCCACCTTGAACCCTTTGGTCACCGGGTAGCATCCCGCAGCAGACCCCGCAGGATGCCGGAGATCTGTGTGACCACCGGCAGACGCTGACCGTCCGGCGTTTCGATCTCGGCCACAGCCTCGCCCGCCTCCACAAAATCAGCGATAGAATGCAGGTTGCGGAAGATACCCGCGGCCTGCGCATGGAGCACACGCTCGGCACCATAGCCGCCGATGATGCCCGGCACGCCGGAGTTTGGCGCAGCAGATCCTTCCCGGATGATGCGGCCCAGCTTGTGGCCGCGCTTGGTCTCCACCACCACGTCCACATCCTGCTCCGCCACAAAGCCGGGACCAAGGGCAATGGTCAGCGGAGCCATCTCCCGGGTGGTGCCAGATTTTTCTTTGCGATGATGGCATCCACCAGAACAGCTGGCCTTGCCTGCAGCAGGCAAGCACCCGTTGGTCTATCAGGACCGGCACGGCGTTCTGTGCCCAGACGGCATCGGCATCTGCCAGCGTCTCCACCCGGATGCCCCGCATTCCTTCCACAGCGGTCTCGCCTTCGTAAACAGCCTCACAGAGAGACACCTGCCGACGGATGGCGGCGGGATGGGCCGTTTCCAGCACCAGCACCCGCAGGCCAGCCGACCAGAGCCGATGCACAACACCGGTGGCAAGGTCTCCCCCGCCCCGGACAACGATCAGGTCATCACGCTTCATGGCTCATCCCTCCGGTTCCAGACGCTGCAAAAAGACTTCCATGGAGCCGCCGCAGGCCGCAATGGCCGCGGCATCGCTGGCCCCCTCTGTGGTAAAGGCGGCCAGCCTGCACGGGGCAGCCCCCGGCTCCAGCAATTCCCGCGCCAGCTGCTGGGTGCGGTACTCCATGATGCCGCCGCCCACGCTGCCCACGGCAGAGCCATCGGGCAGTACCAACATCTTGGAGCCCTCCTCCCGTGGCGTAGAGCCATGGCGGCCTACGATGGTCGCCAGCACCGCCGGAGCGGTCTGCTGTTCCAGCGCGGCCAGCAGCGCCGGGGAAAAGCCCTCGGTCTGCTGGCGGCTGTTTTTCACGGAGACGATCTCCGCAAGAATGGAAAGTGCGATCTCCTGTGCGGTTTTTGCGCCAATGGAAAGCCCAATGGGCGCGTGCAGGGCATCAATGCGCTCTTGCGGCAGCCCCAGCTCGGCCAGTTGTGTGTGCACCAGAGCCGCGCGCTTCCGGCTGCCATCATGCCCACATAGGCGGCGGGCTTTTGCAGAATAGAACGCAGGCAGGCAATATCACAGCTGTGGGCACGGGTCACGACCACAAAGTATGTCTCCTGCCCGCCGGGGATCTGCGCAAGGCCCTCTGCAAAGGGCAGACAGAGCACGGCATCGGCCCCGGCCTGACGCAGCTCCTCCGCAAACTCGGGGCGGTCCTCCAGCGCTGTGACCGGCAGGCCCAGCAGCTTTGCCAGCCGCACCACTGACGCGCCCACATGGCCGCCGCCGCAGACCACAAGCTGCGGAGCTGCGCCAAAGCGCTCCACAAAGATGCGCTGTCCGGCTGATTTCAGAATTCCACTGGAGGTCACAGCGGCCAGGGCAGCCAGATGCTCCCCCCAGAACGCAGGCAGTTCCTCCGGCCAGACCGGTGCTGTGTTCCGCAGCAGGACACGTTCCCCCTGCGCCGGGCCTTCCAGCACCGTGGCCAGCAGAAAATCCCCCTCCCGGTCATGGAGTGCATTGAAAAAAGAACGGTTTCCCATCCAATTCTCCTTTATTTGTTATTGTTCTACCACCGCTGCGGCATCATAGGCGGCGGGGTCGATGCGGCTCTGCCACAGCAGCCAGTCCTCGGGCGGCATCCGCCACGCAAGGCCGCACCCGGCAGAGAGCTCCCGGGGCAGCGGAATAAGCCGCCCGGGGATGTGTTCCGCTTCGCAGTGTTTTTCCCATGCCATTGCTTCCACTGTGGTGCGGAAGGATAACACGATATAGGGTCTCTTTGCACGCATTATTTATTCCTCCGCCAGGCTGCGCACCGCACGGGCAGCGGCAAGCGCCTCCTCCCGGGTGTTGGTGTGGGAGAAGCTGAACCGCACCACGCCCTGCTCCACGGTGCCCAGCGCCTTGTGCATCAGCGGAGCACAGTGCGCACCGGCCCGCACACAGATACCGTACTCCTCCCAGAGCGCATCTGCCACCCGGGCGGAATCCTCGCCCATCAGGTTCAGCGAGACGATGGGTGCACGCGGCGCAGTGAAGTCACCATAGAGCCGCACACCGGGAATCTCCCGGACAGTTTCATAAAACAGGCGTGCAAGCGCATTTTCTTTCGCTTCCAGCGCTTCCACGCCCTGCGTCAGGAGCCAGTGCACCCCGGCCCCCAGCCCGGCGATCCCCGGCACATTCAGCGTCCCGGCTTCCAGAGCGGTGGGCATTTCGGCGGGGTGGCGTTTATCAAAGCTGTGGACCCCGCTGCCGCCCACCACAAGGGGGGCAACCTGCAGCCCGGGCCGGACATACAGCCCGCCGGTGCCTGCGGGCCAGCAGCGCCTTGTGCCCGGTAAAGCAGAGCACATCGATCCCCAGTGCCTGCACATCCATCGGCATGGCACCCGCTGTCTGGGCGGCATCCACAAGAAACAACAGGCCGTGGTTTTTTGCAAAAGCGGATACGAACGCCAGGTCCGTGCGGTTTCCGGTGACATTGGAAACACCGGTCACAACCACTCCCCTGGTGTTGGGACGGAGCAGCTGCTCAAACTGCGCATAGCAGAGCACACCGTTTGCGTCCACATCCACAAAACTCACCTCACCCCCCTGCCTTTGGAGGCGGTAGAGGGGCCGCAGGACGGAATTGTGCTCACAGACCGTAGTGATGACATGATCCCCCGGGCCAAAGAGCCCGTTGATGGCCGTGTTCAGCGCCTGGGTCGCATTGGATGCAAAGGCGATGCAGGCCGGGCCTCGGCGTGGAAGAGCTGGGCCAGCGCTTCCCGGGTCTCGTAGACGACACGGGAGGCGTGCAGGGTGGGCGCATGGGCTCCACGGCCCGGGTTGCCCGCTGTCTGCAGAGCATCCAGCATCGCCTGCCCCACCTCCGGGGGCTTGTACAAGGTGGTTGCGGCGTTATCAAGGTAGATCACGGCTTGACCACGTTCCCGCGTTCAGCATCTTTTCAGCGATGACATACATATTGGTCACGCCGCCCACGGCCAGCTTCTCCGTTATGCCGTAGTAGTTCAGGCAGGTGCCGCAGGTCAGGATTTCCACGCCCTCAGCTTCCAGTGCCTTCAGGTCTTCCAGCATGGGCGAACCCTCACAGGTCAGGGATGCGCCGCCGTTATAGAAGAGGATCGTCTTGGGCAGCTTGTCCTGCTGGGTCAGGGAGAACACGAAGGTCTTGAGCAGGGTCTTGCCCAGCTCCTCGGCCCCTTCCCCCATCTTGTCGGACGCGATGACCACCACTGTATCGGTGCGGGCATCCGGGATGCAGGTTTCCGCTTCTGCCTGCTGTTTCACCTTGCCCGGCGCAGCGGTTTCCGCAGCGGGCGTGTCCTTGATGGTAAAGCGGACACGGTATTCCTGCTCGGCCAGCTTTTCAGAGCTGGACAGGTAGCCTTTCTGCTGGGCCATCTTGGTCAGGTTCTGGACAGCGATCTCATTGTCCACCAGCACTTCCACCTCGCCGGAGCCGTGCAGCTCTGCAATGGCCTTTTTGGCCTTGACCACGGGCAGCGGGCAGGCATCTCCACGAGCATCGATCTTGATCATTGATTGTTCCTCCATCATTCGTATGTTACTGTGATCTCCGGTGTCTGCTTTTCCCCAATGGTGCCCACGATCTTTGCGGGCAGACCCGCCGCCTGCAGCTCTGCTTCCAGTGCAGCGGCATCCTGCGGGGCCACAGCAAACAACAGGCCGCCGGAGGTCTGGGGATCAAACAGAATTTCCTCCATCGGGAAGGGTACTTCTCAAACCGGACAAAGGGCCGGTGTGGTTGCGGTTGCGCTGACCGGCAGCGGTGTACAGGCAGGCATCCGCGGCCTCCCATGCACCGGGCAGTATCGGCACCGCATGGGCATCGATGACACTGGAGAGTTTCTCCCCCATCATCTCGTGCAGATGGCCCAGAAAGCTGAACCCGGTCACATCCGTGGCGGCGTGCACCTCGTACCTGCGCGCGATCTCTGCCGCTGCTTTGTTCAGGGTGGTCATGGAACGGACTGCGGCTTCCATCTGTTCCGGAGCGGCTTCGCCCACCCGGTTGGCGGTGCAGATCAGTCCCACGCCAAGTGCCTTGGTCAGAAGAAGTTTGTCGCCCGGGCGGCCGGTATCGTTGGCTGTCAGGCGGTGCGGGTCTACCAGGCCTGTCACCGACAGGCCGTACTTCACACCGGTATCGGCAATGGAGTGCCACCCACCAGCATGCCCCCGGCTTCGGCCACCTTTTCGGCACCGCCGCGCAGGATCTCCCCCAGCACGTTCAGATCCATGCTCTCGGGGAAGCAGACAAGATTCAGTGCCGTTTTGACCTCACCGCCCATAGCGTAGACATCGCTCAGGGCATTGGCCGCGGCGATCTGCCCGAAGGTATAGGGTCATCGACCATCGGCGGGAAGAAATCCACCGTCTGCACCAGGGCAATATCCTCGGTAATGCGGTAGACGGCAGCATCGTCCCGGCTGTCGTAGCCAACCAGAAGGTCGGGGTCTTTTTCGCCCCGGGGCAGCTTTTCCAGAATGCGGCTCAGTACCCCGGCACCCAGCTTTGCGGTGCATCCGCCGCCGGTGCAGAATACAATGGGGCCCTGTTCTGCCATTTCATGCACGCTCCCTTTCATCAAAATAAGTCAACACGCCCTGCACATCATATTTTTCGCGCAGGAGCGCGAGGGTCTGTTCTCCGGCAGCAATGCGGGCGGGGTCATCCGCCTGATTGAGCACCACAGAAAAACGGCGGTCCCCCACCAGTTTTCGTCCTCCCTGCTCACTGGCCAGCAGCCTTGCCAGCAGCTCCGGGGTCAGAAGCGTTTCGGGGGCAGCGCCCAGCAGGGCGCAGGCCTGCTCCAGCCGGAAGCAGACCTCCCGCAGAGGTCTGCCCAGTGCGGACAATCCGGCCACCGCCAGCACGATATCGCTTTCCGGCAGCAGCACCGGTTCATGGGCCGCCGGAACTTGCAGGGCATCCGTTTTGCACCGTCCGCTTCCAGAAGAACAATATCAGCCTTTGCCATCCAGCGGGTCAGCTGTTCCGACGGCAGGGCGGTCAGCTTGCCCTGCTCTGCCGGGACACCGGCCACGGCATATTGCCCTGCCGCCCAGAGGGCCGCAAGGGCGGCTTCATCTGCGGCATAATTCTCCCCCGGCTGCCGGATGTGGGTTGTGGTGCTCACCAGCACCCGCCAGCCTTTGGCGGCACAATGCCGGGCAAAGGCATAGAGCAGGGTGGTCTTTCCGCCGCCGCCCACCAGCGAGATCACATGGCCCTTTTCAGCCAGAAACGGAAAATGTGTTTCCGAAAGCATCAGCGGTTCTCTTCCACCGCCATAGCGACCTGCTCCGGGGTGATGGGCAGCTCGTAGAAGCGGGTACCGATGGCATTGTAGATGGCATCCGCGATGGCGGGCAGCGGGGTGTTGATGACCACCTCACCGATGGATTTTGCACCAAACGGGCCGTTGGCTCGTAGCTGCTCTCAAATTCCACCCGGATGTGGCCAATGTCCACACGGGCGGGGATCTTATACTGCATAAAGGAATTCTCCATCGGCCAGCCCTTGGCATCATAGGTGATGTTCTCGGTCAGGGCCATGCCGATGCCCTGCAGGATGCCGCCCTCGGTCTGCACACGGGTCAGGTTGGGGTTGATGGGGGTGCCGCAGTCCACACAGGCGGCATAATCCACCACCTTGACCTCACCGGTCTCCTTGTCCAGCTCAATTTCAGCCGCGCCGACCATATAGGGCGGGGGCGAAAGGGGCGAGGTGTGGGTCTCGGTGATCTCCAGCGGCACCATGTGGCCGAACTGGGAGCGAAGGCCACCTCAGAGAGAGAGACTCTCTTCTCCGGTCTGCGTTCAGGGAGACGAACTTGCCGTCAAAATCCACAGCATCTTCGGTCGTCTGGAGCAGCTCCGCGCCCAGCTTGCAGATCTGGCCGCGCAGCCGCAGGGCGCACTTCTCCACTGCCTTGCCGGTGACATAGGTGGTAGAGGAAGCGTAGGAGCCGGAGTCATAGGGCGAGGTATCGGTATCCGCACCAAAGACGGTGATATTGTCCAGGTCACAGTCCAGCACCTCGGCGGCGATCTGAGCCAGCGTGGTGTCACAGCCGGTGCCATATCGCAGCGCCGATGATGAGGGAGTAGAACCCGTCATCGTTTACCTTGAGGGTGGCGCTGCCCACGTCCATGCCGGAAATGCCGGAGCCCTGCATGGCCATGCCCATACCCACGGCGCGCACCTTGCCATTGCCAAGGTCGCGCACAGGGTACTTGTTGTCCCAATCGATCATCTCGTGGACTTTTTTTCAGGCAGCGGTCCAGCGCGCAGCTGGTATTCACAGCGCCGTAATAGGCGGGCATTACATCGCCCTCTTTGACGATGTTCATTTCGCGGATCTTGAAGGGATCCATGTGGAGCCTGGCAGCCAGCTCGTTGACGGCAGATTCCACTGCAAACAGGCCCTGGGTCGCACCATAGCCGCGGTACGCACCGGCAGACATGTGGTTGGTGTAGACCACGTCGCTGACAAAACGGAAGCTTCGGCCTTGCCATACAGCGGAATAGACTTGTGACCGGAAAGGCCCACCGTTGTGGGGCCGTGCTCACCATAAGCACCGGTGTTGGACAGGGTGTAGAGGTCGATCCCCTTCACGATGCCGTCCTTGGTGGCACCCAGACGGACGTGCATCTCCATCTCATGGCGGGGCGAAGATGCGGTCTGGCTCTCTTCGCGGGTGAAGATCAGCTTACAGGGCTTCTTGGTCTTCCAGGTAACAAAGGCCGGATAGATGGCCGAGACCGCCGTCTGCTTGGCACCAAAGCCGCCGCCGATGCGGGGCTTGATGACGCGGATCATGGATTTGGGGATGTGCAGGGCGTTTGCCACATTGCGGCGGGTATGGAACACGATCTGGGTCGAGCTGAGGATGTTCAGCCGTCCGTACAGGTCCATCCAGCAGCAGGTGCGGAAGGTCTCCATCATGCCTGCTGACAGGCCTTGGTGTGGTAAACACGGTCGATGACAACATCGCACTTTGCCAGCACGGCATCGATGTCGCCGTCGCCGCACGCATCGTGGGCACAGAGGTTGCGCTTGTTGTCGGCACCCACGGGACTCAGGCTCTCCCAGTTGTCCTCCGGGTGGACAAGGATGGGGTTGTCCTTCGCAGTGTGGAAATCCAGCACCGGCTCCAGCACCTGATACTCCACCTTGATGAGCTTCATGGCTTTCTCGACACACTTCTCATCCTTGCCCACCACAATAGCCACCACGTCCCCCACAAAGCGGACGTGGCGGTCGATGACCAGGCGGTCGTAGGGGCTGGCTTCGGGGTAGGTCTGGCCGGCCTGCGTGTAGCGGCGGGCGTTCTGATCCACATCCTCCCAGGTGAAGATGGCCTCGATGCCGGGCACCTTTTTGGCCACGGACGTGTCGATGCGCTCCACCATGGCGTTGGCATGGGGCGAGCGGTACAGCTTGACGATCAGGCAGTCTGCCGGGGCCAGATCATCCATGTAAACGGGCTTGCCGGTCACAAGCTGCATGGCATCCTTTTTGCGGAACGCTTTGTTGACGTTTTTCATTCGGCACCCTCCTGTTTTGCTTTTTTCCAGGCGAGAAAATTCTGGATGCCCCGCAGCTGGCCCTCGTAGCCGGAGCAGCGGCAGAGGTTGCCCGCGAGATATTCCTTGATCTCCTCCTCAGTGGGGTATTCCTTTTCCCGGAAGAGGGCGAGGGCGTTCATAATAAAGCCCGGGTTGCAGAAGCCGCACTGCTCCGCACCCTGATCGGCGATAAAAGCACCGAACTCAGCAGCCTCCTCCTGCAGGCCCTCCAGCGTGGTCACCCTGTGGCCGTCGGCACGGGCTGCCAGCACAGAGCAGGACAGCACCGGCACGTCATCCAGAAAGACGGTGCACAGGCCGCAGTTGGAGGTCTCACAGCCGCGCTTGACGCTGTAACAGCCGTGTGCGCGGACAAGTCGATGAGCAGGGTGTCCGGTGCGGCCTCTGCCGTGACTTTGGTTCCGTTCAGAATAATATTCACCTGCATCTTGTCTCACCTGTTCCCTTCCAATTTCAGCACAGCGCGCTTGACCAGCACCCCGGCCAGATGATTGCGGTATTCCGCACTGCCGCGCATGTTGCTCTCCGTCCGGATGTTTGCCCGCACCTCAGCGGCAAAGCGGGCGGCGGTCAGTTCCGGCGTTTCGGCGGCATTGGGCTGCAGGGTATACAGCACTGCCTTGCCGGGCCGGGCACCAATGGCGACCCGGAAGCACCGGCTGTTTTCGCGGCGGCACAGGTCAGCACCGGGAAATCCGTCTGGCTGTTGCGCACCGACTGATAGCAGAATGCTGCCTGCTCCTTCGGCACGATGACCCGCACCAGGATATCCCTGTCGTACGGGCGCTGAGCATACTCCGAAAGCGGCACGATGCCGCCCTTATAGAGCTCCACCGAAGCGTTCAGGGCCAGGAACATGGTCAGAACATCGGAAAAGCCAAAGCGGCTGTAAATGCTGCCGCCCACGGTGGCAAGGTTGCGCAGCTGCACACCCACAATGTGGCGCACAGATTCCCGCACAGCGCCGTCCGTGTAGGCATTGAGCCCCTCGTGGAGCTCGATCTGCCGCAGGGGCACCATAGCCCCGATGGAAAAGCCCTCGGCCGTTTCCTCAATTTTGTCCAGCCCAAGGCCCGACAGGTCGATGGCGGTGCCGACATTGATGTTCTCCATCTTGAGCCAGATCATGCCGCCGATGACCCGATTGTTTCGCTTCTGGTTGAGCTGCCAGGCTTCCTCGAGCTTTCGGCCCGTTTGTATTCCCGGATCGTCATCATACGCAGTACCTCTCTTTTTTCGATTGCTACTTTTATTTTATCACAAAATCCCTTATAATGCCACTGGAAAGACTGCCGCAGAGCCGGCAGATTCAGGAGGAATGATTTTATGGCAGAGTTGTGCAGAAAGAACGCCCACCCTCCGGTGGGGTGCGTCATCATGGCATCGGGGCTGGCCCGGCGGTTCGGCTCCAACAAGCTGCTGGCCGATTTCGGGGGCCGTCCCCTGCTCTGCCGGGCGTTGGAAATCACCGCCACCCCCGCCCTTGCTGCCCGGGTGGTCGTGACCCGCTCTGCCGGGGTCAAGGCCCTGTGTGACGCACAGGCCGTTCCCTGCCTGCTCCACAGCCTGCCGGGCCGGAATGACACTGTTCGGCTGGGGCTGGAAGCGCTGCTGGAGCAATGCCCCAACCTTGCAGGCTGCATCTTTCTGCCCGGAGATCAGCCCCTGCTGCAGCGGGAGACACTGGAAGCACTGATCACTGCTTTTGCCCAGACACAAAAAGAAACAGAGCGGGCGATCCTCCGGCTGGGAGCCCGGGCCGCACATGGCCCGGACACCGTTGCCGGAAGTCCCGTTCTGTTTGGATGCGGATATTTTCCCGCCCTGCGCACCCTGCCCGAGGGCAAGGGCGGCAGTGTTGTGCTCAAGGCTCACCCTGAGCAGGTACAGATCGTTTACGCCCAGCGGCGGGAAGAACTGCTGGATGCAGATACGCCGGAAGCTCTGGAGGAGCTCTCCGCCATTGCAGCGCAATGGTGCGTCCCCTGACAGGAGAGGCAAGGACACTTCTTGGCTCCCTTGTCAGGGGAGCTGTCACCGAAGGTGACTGAGAGGTTTATTCGGCCTTATCGTCCTTGGGCAGCAGCACGTTCAGCACAATGGCCACAAAGGCAGCAGGCACGATGCCGCTCTCGCCGCAGATCAACTGGAAGAACTGGGGGGTGTGTGCCAGGATGCTGGCATTGGCACCCATGCCGTAGCCCACGCCCAGTGCAACGGAAACGATGGTCAGGGTGCGCGGGGTCATCTTTTCCTTGGTAATGAGCTGGATGCCGGACACCACGATGGAAGAGAACATCATCACGGCAGCACCGCCCAGAACGGCCTGCGGCATGATGGAGACCAGTGCGCCCAGCTTGGGGATCAGGCCGCAGAGGATCAGGAAGATGGCACCGGTAGCCAATGCACCGCGGTTGACGACCTTGGTCATGGAAACCAGACCCACGTTCTGGCTGAAGGAGGTGTTGGGCAGAACGCCGAAGCAGGCGGCAAAGGAAGAGCCAGGCCGTCGCAGATAACACCGCCGGACAGCTCCTTATCGGTGGCCTCACGGCTCATGCCGCCCTCCATCACGCCGGAGATATCGCCCACGGTCTCCACAGCGGTGACGATGAACATGATCAGCACGGGCAGGATGGCGCGCATATCAAAAATGATCTTGACAGGGACCAGCTTGGGGATGGCAAACCAGTCGGCCTGTGCCACCTTGCTCCAGTTCAGCACCCATGCCTTGGTGAACTCCACACCCTCGGCAGTGACACCGGTGGTGGGCAGGACAAAGCCCATGATAAAGGCAGCCAGATAGCCCGCCACAATGCCGATGAGGATGGAGGAAGAACTCAGGAAGCCCGTGGTCCAATGCTTGAAGAACAGGATCACCACCAGCACGAACACGGCCAGCAGCAGGTTTTCCGCGGAACCGAAGTCCTTGCTGCGTTGCCGCCGCCGAAGGAGTTGACACCCACGGAGATCAGGGACAGACCGATGGACAGCACCACCGTGCCGGTGACCACCGAGGGGAAGAACTTGCGCAGGGGCTTGAGGAAGAAGCCCAGCACAGTCTCAAACAGGCCGCCCAGAATGGAAGCGCCCATGATGGCACCGTAGGCCAGCACACCGCCGCCCATGGAAGCAGCCACACTGTTGAACACGCCCAGGAAGCCGGAGCTGGTGCCATGATAATGGGGACCTGGCCGCCCACAGGGCCGATGGAGAACAGCTGCACCAGCGTGACCACACCGGCCACGAACATGGCGTTCTGCAGCAGGCTGACCTGCAGGTCAGCAAATTCACCGCCTGCAAGGCCGCAGGCACTGGTGATGATAAGAAGCGGGGTCAGGTTGCCCACGAACATGGCAAACACATGCTGCAGGCCCAGCGGGATAGCCTGGCGAAGGGGCATCTTGGCATCAAACTGATATGCGCCCTTCTCCAACTCGATATTTTTGATCATAACTTCTCCTTTATCTAAAAGGCTTTTTTACACGACAAAAATTATTATAGCAGAGCCTTTCTCAAATTGGGAGAGGTCCGGGATATTTTTTGTTCATTTTTAGTTCATAAGTCATACTTTAGCATTAAATTGTTCTTCTGTGAAGCACAAAATCAGATGGATCAGCCCCCTGCTCCCGGCACCAGAAGCCTCCGAGGCGCATCAATGGCCGTGGTGCCCTCTGCAAGGTCGTTGGCGGCAAGCATCTGGCCGGGGAGACATGGAACCGCCTGGCGATGGCAAACAGCTCCTCCCCCGCCTGTGCATAATAGATGCGCAGGCTGATCTCCGGGTCTGCTGGGGTCAACGGCTCTCCCAGCGCGATGGAGCCCACACAGGTGTTTCCGCTCCGCTGTAGGATGGCTCCTTCTGCCTTGACGGAAAGGGTGACCTCCAGTGTGCCGTTTGCGCAGACACAGCGCAGGTCCTCGGCACGGAGCCAGCACTCCGGGATCAGCTCCGCGTCCGAGGGCAGCTCCCGCTCCAGCGGCAGGGCAAGCTCCAGCACCTTTCATAGCTTTCCAACTCTGAAAGGCTGTTCTCCCCAAAGGCAGTCACGGTCACCCGGCTGGTCAGATCCCAGTTGTTTTCCCTGTATGCCAGCAGGGCCGGGCCAAAGGAGGCAAAGCAGGCCAGAATTTTAGCCCCAGCGTCCGGCAGAGGGCCGGAGCCGGTCAGGGTCACGGTCTCATCCAGGGTGCAGGCCAGCGATTCCGTCTGTACCGTCTGCGGGGTCTGTTCTGTCTCAAATTTCGTGGAGAAGGCATCCGCCACGCACTGCAGCTGGTAGGGCCTCCATGCCCGCAGGCGCAGCATCAGGGTGGCGGTCAGGCGGCTGGGTTCCTCCCCTTCTCCCTCCGTGAGCGTAAAGCCCACCGGCTCGGCCACGCAGAGGCAGCGGCAGTCCTCGCTCAGGCCGTCCACATCCAGCACCTGATTGAAGTTCAGGTTTACGCTCTGGCTCTGCAGTACCGGGTCGCCTCGGCACGCCAGGCGCAGGAGACGACCAGCACGCCCTTGGCAACGGCTTTCCCGTTCAGGAGCTTGAGGTCTCCGACAGAGGCATTGCCGCTGAGGTCCAAAACGGCGGCGGGCGGCGTGGGAAAGCGGATCTCGCCTCGACCGTGACCAGCTTTTCCAGCACAGCGGCACGCCGCACCCCGGAAAGGGTGACCAGTTTCTGCTCTACCCCGCCATCCGACAGAGCGTGATGACATCCGTTTTGACCTGCGTATGCACCGATACCACCAGCCCATACGCCCCCCGCACCTCGATGCGGCGCGGGTTGACGGTGCGGCAGTTCAGATATTCGGTCTGGCCTTCCACCTGTACGGCCCATGCCGTGAAAACGAACTCCGGCAGATCCAGCAGCTTGGTAAAGGGGAGCTTCTGCTCGGTCTGGCACAGGCCCGCCCCATCTTCCCCCTGATAATAGACCACACAGCGCAGATATCCCTCCAATTGCAGCTTGCCGGGCTGCAGCCGCTTTTGCAGCACCACCGGCCTGACAAAGCACTTGACCAGCTTGAACACCGGCGGCAGATAATCAGAGATCAGGATCTCTGTTTCCAGCGGCAGCTCTGCCTTGAGGGTACAGTTTGTCCCCGCCGCCGGCAGGGCATCCCGAAAGATCTTCAACTCCATGGTACGCGCTCCTTTCCTGTCCGCTCTTGGTGTCATTTTATTCCGGGAACAGGCAGGATAGAACGAAGCTACTTTCCGGAGACACAAAAGGCCGCCGCACAGCGTTTCCACTGCGCGGGCGGCCTTATCACAATCAGGGTTCGGGGAAAATCAGGTGCTTATTCAGCAGCCTTGGCAGCCTCGATCTGCTTGATCAGCTCGGGAACGACCTTGAACAGATCGCCCACGATGCCATAGTCAGCAACACCGAAGATGGGTGCGCTCTCGTTCTTGTTGACAGCGATGATGCACTCGGAATCCTGCATACCAGCGGTGTGCTGGATGGCACCGGAAATACCCAGAGCAACATAGATCTTGGGGTGGACCGTCTTACCGGTCTGACCGACCTGATGGTCAGCGGTCATCCAGCCTGCGTCGGTAACGGCACGGGAAGCACCCACAACGCCGCCGCCCAGTGCAGCAGCCAGCTGCTCAGCCAGCTCGATGCCCTTGTTGACATCCTTGCTGATGCCGCGGCCAACGGAGACGATGACATCGGCACCGATCAGATCGACCAGCTTCTCAGCAGCCTTCTCGACGCTCAGGACCTCGGTCTTGATGTCGGCAGCGGACAGCTCGAAAGCGGGCTTCACGATCTGGCAGGCATCTGCCTTGGCCTGATCGAAGGGAGCCTTCTTCATAACGCCGGGGCGCACGGTGGACATCTGGGGACGGAAGCGGGGGCAGATGATGGTAGCCATCAGATGGCCGCCGAATGCGGGACGGGTCATCTTCAGGTTGCGGTCTTCCATATCGAACTTCTGCTTGGACAGGTCGATGGTGGAGCTCTCCTTCAGGAAGTCGATGTACTTTGCAGTGTCGATATCCAGGTGGGTAGCATCAGCGGTCAGGCCGGTGTGCAGGCGGGCTGCGCAGCGGGGGCCCAGATCGCGGCCAATGTTGGTGGCACCGATCAGCAGGACCTCGGGCTTGTACTCGTTGACCATGTCGCAGACGACCTTGGCGTATGCGTCCGTGGTGTAATCCTTCAGCAGGGGCTGTCGCAGACCATGACCTTATCAGCGCCATAGCCGCCCAGCTCCTTGGCAATGCCGTCCACGTTATCGCCCAGCAGCAGGCCGGTGACTTCGCAGTTCAGCTCATCAGCCAGCTTGCGGGCCTCGCTGACCAGCTCGAAATCGGTGGGCATCAGTTTGCCTTGGCGCTGCTCACAAAAGACCCAAACGCCCTTGTACTCGTTAAAATCAGCCATTGTAATCCTATGCTCCTTTCATCAGATCAGGTGCTTCTTGGCCAGGATACCTGCCAGCTGTGCGGCGGTGTCGTCGCCAGTCAGCATGGTGCCTGCGCCCTTCTGCGGAGGAGTGAAGGACTTAAAGACGTTCGTCGGAGAACCCTTCAGACCGATGGTATCGACCTCGATCAGCGGATCATCCTTCAGAGCGTTGTAATCGAACACTTCCATGGGCTTGTCGTAGCAGGTGAAGATGCCATTGACGCTCATGTAACGGGGCTGGTTCAGCTCCTTGATGCAGGTCAGCAGGCAGGGAGTCTGCACCTTGACCATCATGTAGCCGTCTTCCAGCATACGCTTCACGGTCAGGGTGTTGCCATCCTTCTGGATGTCAGCCACATAGGTGACCTGGGGCAGATGCAGCTTTTCAGCGATCTGGGGGCCGACCTGTGCGGTATCGCCATCAATTGCCTGACGGCCGCAGAACACAACGTCCTCGGGGCCAACGCCGATCTTATTGACAGCAGCAGCCAGGATCTGGCTGGTTGCAAAGGTATCGGAACCGCCGAACTCACGGCCGGAGACCAGAACAGCCTTGTCAGCGCCGCGGGCCAGCAGCTCACGCAGCATTCCCTCGGCCGGAGGAGGACCCATGGTGATGACAACGACTTCGCAGCCGGTAGCGTCCTTGAGCTTCAGAGCAGCCTCCAGAGCGTTCAGGTCATCGGGGTTGGTGATGGTGGCCATAGAGGCACGATCCAGAGTACCGTCTGCCTTGACGGCGACTTTGCCGGAGGTATCAGGAACCTGCTTTACACAAACAATTGCTTTCATTGTAAATCTTACCTCCCTTACTTCAGCAGAGCGCCGGAAATGACCATCATCTGCACTTCGCTGGTGCCCTCGTAGATCTCAGTGATCTTGGCATCACGCATCATGCGCTCGATGGGGTAGTCACGGGTGTAGCCGTAACCGCCGAACAGCTGCAGGCAGCGGCGGGTCACATCGCTTGCGGTGCGGGCTGCGATCAGCTTAGCCTGAGCAGCCTCCACGCTGTAACGGACCTTTGCGCCATCCATGGCCTGCTGCTTCTTCAGAGCAGCAGCGTAGACCAGATACTTGGCAGCCTCAACGCGGGCTTCATCTCAGCCAGCTCAAACTGGGTGTTCTGGAATGCAGAGATGCTGCGGCCAAACTGCTTGCGCTCCTTGACGTAGGCAACGGTCTCCTCCAGAGCGCCCTCGGCAATGCCAGAGCCTGAGAAGCGATGCCGATACGGCCGCCGTCCAGGGTAGCCATGGCCAGCTGGAAGCCCTTGCCGCGCACGCCCAGCATACGATCCTTCGGGATACGGCAATCCTCGAAGATCAGCTCGCAGGTGGAAGAACCACGGATGCCCATCTTATCCTCAGCCTTGCCGACGGAGAAGCCGGATCGGTGCGCTCAACGATGAAGGCAGAGCACAGCTTGGTGGGACGGCCCTTCTTATCCAGAACGCGGTCGGTGACAGCGATGACGATAAAGACATCAGCGAAACCGGCGTTGGTGATGAAGATCTTGGAGCCATTCAGGACCCAGCAGTCATCCTCTTCCTTGGCAATGGTCTGCTGACCCTGTGCATCGGTACCAGCACCCGGCTCGGTCAGGCCGAAAGCGCCCAGCCACTCGCCGCTGCACAGCTTGCAGGTACTTTGCCTTCTGCTCGGGGGTGCCGTTCTCATAAATAGGAGCAGCGCACAGGCTAGTGTGAGCGGAGACGATGACACCGGTGGTGCCACAGACCTTGCTCAGCTCCTCCACTGCCATGACGTAGGACAGCACATCGCCGCCTGCACCGCCGACAGAGGTGGGGAAGTAAATGCCCATCATGCCCAGCTTGCCCATCTTCTCGACGGTCTCTTTGGGGAAGTACTCTTCTGCATCAACCTTCTTAGCCAGGGGCTTAACTTCGTTTTCAGCAAACTCACGGTACATCTTCTGCACCATCTGCTGCTGCTTGGACAGAGTAAAATCCATCGCTATATCCTCCTAACGGGTGTTTTTTATCTCCCGGGGTCGGGGTTCTCCCCCTTCCCGGTTGCAAACAAATTCCTCCCGACCGCTTTCCCCACGGCCGGGAGAAATGTTTATCAGAAATTACAGCTGGTCAACAGGGGTCTTGGTGCGGTCTGCGTTGTAAACGTAGAAGCCCTTGCCGGTCTTGCAGCCCAGGTTGCCGCCGCGGACCATCTTGCGGATCAGCGGGCAGGCGCGATACTTGCTGTCGCCGGTCTCATGGTACAGGACATCCATGATGGCCAGGCAGATATCCAGGCCGATGAAGTCGCCCAGCTCCAGGGGTCCCATGGGGTGGTTGGCACCCAGCTTCATAGCGGTGTCGATGCCTGCGATATCGGAAACGCCTTCCATCTTGATGAAGGCAGCTTCGTTGATCATGGGGATCAGGATGCGGTTGACCACAAAGCCAGCAGCCTCGTTGACCTGAACAGGGCTCTTGCCGATGGCAACGGAGATCTCCTTGATCTTCTCAACGGTCTCAGCGGGGGTGTTGCAGCCGGCGATGACCTCGATCAGCTTCATGCGGTCAGCAGGGTTGAAGAAGTGCATACCGATCAGGGGACGGGTCAGGCCCTTGCCGATCTCGGTGATGGACAGAGAGGAGGTGTTGGAAGCGAAGATGCACTCGGGCTTGCAGATCTTATCCAGCTCGCCGAAAGTGGTCTGCTTGACCTTCATATCCTCAAAGGCAGCCTCAACGATCAGGTCGCAGTCTGCGCACAGATCTTCCTTCAGGCCCGGGGTGATGGCTGCAACGATCGCGTCAGCCTTTTCCTGGGGGATCTTGCCCTTAGCAACCAGCTTCTCGTAGCCCTTCTTGATCTTTGCCAGGCCGTTCTCAGCCCACTCCTGCTTGATGTCGCACAGAGCAACGGTGTTGCCCTCAACCTGTGCAAATGCCTTTGCGATACCCTGGCCCATAGTGCCAGCGCCGATAACACCGATCTTCATAGGAAATCTCTCCTTTAATATCAAAAATTATGTAATGGATTAGTTGTTGGTGAACACTGCCTTGGGCTTCGGTTTCTCACGGCTCAGGAAGCAGGCCATGCCCTCCTGCTGATCGTGGGTCTCGAAGCAATCGCCGAACAGCTTCTCCTCAACCTCAACAGCCTTCTCAATGGGCAGGCTGATGCCATCGTTGATGGCCTTCTTGCAGTTGCGCACTGCAATGGGAGCGTTCTTTGCGATCTTGCCGGCCAGCTTCAGCACGTTCTCCATCAGCTCAGCCTGCGGATACACGGCGTTGACCAGACCAATGCGGTAAGCCTCGTCCGCCTTGATGTTCAGGGCAGAGTAGACCAGCTGCTTTGCCATGCCCATGCCGACCAGACGTGCCAGACGCTGGGTGCCGCCGAAGCCGGGGTGATGCCCAGACCGACTTCGGGCTGACCGAACACGGCGTTGTCAGAGCAGATGCGGATGTCGCAGCTCATGGCCAGCTCATTGCCGCCGCCCAGTGCAAAGCCGTTGACGGCTGCAATGACGGGGATGGGGAAATGCTCGATCATCAGGAACACGTCATTGCCCAGCTTGCCGAAGGCCTCGCCCTCTGCCTTGGTCATGGTGCTCATGGAGCCGATATCAGCGCCTGCAACGAAGCTCTTGTCACCTTCGCCGGTCAGGACGATGCAGCGGATGGTCTCCTGATCGACAGCCTCAAAAGCTGCCTTCAGGTCTGCCAGAACCTCAGGGTTCAGGGCATTCAGTGCCTTGGGACGGTCGATGGTGATGATCTCGACAGCGCCCTGCACCTCGGTTTTTACAAAAGCCATTGTGAAAACCTCCAATTCAGATTCTCTGTGTTTCAAAACAGCTCCCGCGCCCCGGCAGAGTCTCCGGTCTGAGCCGGGGCGCGGGCTGTCATTCAATTCAATTCCAAAGGGGGAGCTTACATCTCAACGATGGTAGCGCAGCCCATGCCGCCGCCGATGCACAGAGTAGCCAGACCCTTGTGAGCACCACGGTGCTTCATAGCGTACAGCAGGGTGACCAGGATACGAGCGCCGGAAGCGCCGACCGGGTGGCCCAGAGCGATGGCGCCGCCGTTGACGTTCACCTTGCTCATATCGAAGTTCAGAGCCTGGCTGACAGCCACAGACTGTGCAGCAAATGCCTCGTTGGCCTCGATCAGGTCCATATCAGCAACGGTCAGACCGGTCTTAGCCATGACCTTCTTGGTGGCAGCGATGGGGCCCAGGCCCATGACCTCGGGCTCGACACCTGCCAGAGCACCGGCGACCCAGGTTGCCAGAGGCTTAACGCCCAGCTCCTTGGCCTTCTCCTCACTCATAACGACCAGAGCAGCAGCGCCGTCGTTGATGGCGGAAGAGTTGCCTGCGGTCACGATGCCGTCCTTGGTGAAGGCGGGCTTCAGGGTTGCCAGCTTCTCGACCGGGGTCAGACGGGGGCCTTCATCGGTATCGAACACGGTGTCACCCTTCTTGCCTTGATGACAACAGGAACGATCTCATCCTTGAAAGCGCCGTCCTTGATGGCCTTGTCGGCCTTGACCTGGCTGTTGTAGGAGAACTCATCCAGCATCTCGCGGGTGATGGGGCTGTAGCCGTACTTCTTCTGGAAGGTCTCGTTGGTGCAGACATTCTCAGCGGTCATGCCCATGTGCTTGTTGAAGCCGGTGGCATCCCACAGAGCATCGTTGACCATGGTATCGACCAGTTCGCTCTTGCCCATGGGAGCGCCCATGCGGTAGCCGTAACGGCCCTTCATCATTGCAAAGGGAGCCATGTCCATGTTCTCCATGCCGCCTGCGACCACGATATCAGCATCGCCTGCCTCGATCATCTGAGCAGCCATGTTCACGCAGTTCAGACCGGAACCGCAGACCACGTTGACGGTGACAGCGGGGGTCTCGATGGGCAGGCCAGCCTTCAGGGAAGCCTGACGGGCAACGTTCTGGCCCAGACCAGCCTGGATCACGCAGCCCATGTAAACATGATCGACCTGCTCAGGCTTGACGTTTGCGCGGTTCAGAGCCTCCTTGATGACGATGGAGCCCAGCTCAGCAGCGGGGACATTGGCAAGGGTGCCACCGAACTTACCAATGGCGGTACGGCATGCAGATGCGATAACGATCTTTTTCATGTGAATAGCCTCCTGATTGTGTATGTTGTGATTTTAGAAAGACTGTTTTATCAAAACGCCGAAGCGTTTCTTGCATAAGGAACGGGGGTCAGACATTCTCTCCCCTGCTGCGCAGCTCGGCCATCTTCTGCTCCACGGCAGCTTCCACATTCGGGGTGACGAACTTGGAGATGCTGCCGCCGTAGCGGGCGGCTTCCTTTACAATGGTAGAGGAAAGATAGCTCCACTTGATGCTGGTTGCAAGGAACATGGTCTCAATACCAGGCATCAGCGCGTGATTGGTCTGCGCCAGCTGGATCTCGTTTTCAAAATCCGTTACCGCCCGCAGGCCCCGCACCATGACCGAAGCGTGGCGCTTCTTGGCGAACTCCACGGTCAGGCCGTCGAAGCTCTCCACCGTGACATTGGGGATCCCCTTGCAACATTCCTGCAGCAGGGCCACCCGCTCCTCCACGGTGAACAATGGGTGCTTTGCACTGTTGATGAGCACGGCCACGATCAGGTGATCATTGATCTTTGCCGCGCGCTTGATGATATCGAGATGACCTCGTGTGACCGGATCGAACGACCCGGGGTAAACTGCAGTTGCCATCGGTTTTGTCCTCCTTGCGCGCCTTTGAAAAGCGCATTGGTTCTGACATGATAGCACTTTCCAGTTTGCTGTGCAAGATGTTCTTTTCTTCTGCTACGGTGTATCGTTAATTTTTAAACAATCCTACCCGCAGTGCCACGCTGCATCCTGCTACGCTATAAGTAAAGCACATCGTCAAAATTTTATCAAGTATTTTTTGTGTAAAATTTATTTTTTGTGCACCAAAGAATCTCTACAAAAAGCTAAGATTTTTAGTCATATTGCATTCAGCCCTGTTTTTTGCCAGGAAAGTATTGATTCTCCTGTTTGTTAATGATATAACTAAGTTGGAATTTACAATTCCTTTATGTTATTGTAAGAGAGGATGGTTTATAATGGATTTTACGGAATTGTATGCGCAGAAGAAAATGACAGCTGACCAGGCTGCCGCGTTGGTCAAAAGCGGCGACTGGGTGGATTACGGCTGGGCCGTGAACACCCCCGTAGCGATGGACGCTGCCATTGCAAAGCGTCTGCCCGAGCTGGAGGATGTCAACTTCCGCGGCGGCATCCTGATGTGGGTGCCCGCTATCTTCCAGATCGAGGATCCCGCTGCCACATGACCTGGAACAGCTGGCACATGGGCGGCATTGAGCGCAAGGCCATTGCCCAGGGCTTCTCCTTCTACTCCCCCATCCGCTACTCTGAACTGCCCCGCTACTATCGCGACAGCTCTGACCCCGTGGATGTGGCGGTGTTCCAGGTGACCCCCATGGACGAGCACGGCTATTTCAACTTTGGCCCCTGTGCTTCCCACCTGGGTGCCGTCTGCGATAAGGCCAAGAAAATCATCGTTGAGGTCAACCGGAACATGCCCAAATGCCTGGGCGGCACCGAGAACTGGGTGCACATCTCCCAGGTTGCCGGTGTTGTGGAGGGCAGCAACCCGCCCATCGGCCAGATGGCCGCTGCCGGTGCTGCCACCGAGGTCGATCTGAAGGTGGCAAACCTCATCGTCCCGCAGATCCCCGACGGTGCCTGCCTGCAGCTGGGCATCGGCGGTATGCCCAACGCCATCGGTAACCTGATCGCGCAGAGCGACCTGAAGGATCTGGCGTGCACACTGAGATGTATGTGGATGCCTTTGTGGATATTGCAAAGGCAGGCAAGATCACCGGCCGCCACAAGAATCTGGACAAGGGCCGTCAGGTCTATGCCTTTGGTGCAGGCACCCAGAAGATGTACGATTACCTGAACGACAACCCGGAGTGCATGGCCGCTCCCGTGGAGTACACCAACGACATCCGCAGCATCTCCGCCATCGACAACTTCATCTCCATCAACAATGCGGTGGACATTGACCTGTTCGGTCAGGTGAACGCGGAGAGCGCAGGCATCAAGCACATTTCCGGTGCAGGCGGTCAGCTGGACTTTGTTCTGGGCGCATACCTTTCCAACGGCGGCAAGAGCTTCATCTGCCTGTCCTCTACCTTTATGAATAAAAAGACCGGCAAGCTGGAAAGCCGCATCCGTCCTACCCTGGAAAACGGCAGCATCGTCACCGACACCCGCGCAAACGTGCACTATCTGTGCACTGAGTACGGCTGTGTGAACCTGAAGGGCCTGACCAGCTGGGAAAAGGCAGAGGCACTGATCAGTGTGGCACACCCCGATTTCCGGGACGAGCTGATCGCCGAAGCCGAAAAGCTGCACATCTGGCGCAGGAGCAACAAGCGCTGACATTGCCGCAGGGAATCCTGCTGTCTGCGGCAGGAATGGAGTTTCTATGACATGATGGACAAAAAACCGCATATCAAACCCTATCTCTACGGAATGTTCGCGGGCTTTGGCGCGATCAGCCTGAGTATCCTCTTCTTTTTCCTGATCTACCGCTTTCAGGGCTTCGGCAATGCCGTTTCGACCCTGACCGGCATCCTGATGCCCTTTATCTACGGCAGTGTCATTGCCTATCTGCTCAAGCCGGTGTGCAACTGGCTTGAAGCATTTCTCCACAAGCTGTTCCCGGAAAGGATGCACCGCTTTGCCAACATGCTGGCCGTTGCTCTGACCATCCTGTTCGGTCTGCTGCTGATCTACGCGCTGATCATGATGATCGTGCCGCAGCTCATCAACAGCGTGACCGCCCTGTACTACACGGCACGGGACAACATCGGCGACTTTGTGGAGTGGATCTCCAAGCAGGAGTTCATTGCCAACAACAAAAAGCTGCTGGACTTCATCGAGAACTCTTACGACAGCCTGGATGCCAACCTGGATGCCTGGATCAAAAACACCCTGCTCCCCTCCATGCAGAACATCCTCAGCGGTGCCGCTGTAGGCGTGGTGAATGTGGTGACCTGGATCAAAAATTTCATTATCGGCCTCATCGTTTCGGTGTATCTGCTGGCCAGCCGGAAGAAATTCGGGCAGCAGGGCAAGCTCATCCTTTATAGTTTGGTCAAGCCCCGCTGGGCCGACCTCATCATGGAGGAAGTCCGTTACGCTGACCGGATGTTCGGCGGCTTCATCAACGGCAAGATCCTGGATTCCGCCATCATCGGCGTGCTGTGCTATATTGCCTGCCTGATCTTCAAGTTTCCCAGCGCCCTGCTGGTGTCGGTCATCATCGGCGTGACCAATGTTATCCCCTTCTTCGGCCCCTTCATCGGTGCCATCCCCGCCACCCTGCTCATCCTGATCCAGAACCCCATCAAGGCGCTCTGGTTCGTGCTGTTCGTTCTGGTGCTGCAGCAGGTGGACGGCAACATCATCGGACCCAAGATCCTGGGCAACACCACCGGCCTTTCCAGCTTCTGGGTGCTGTTCGCCATCCTGCTGTTCGGCGGCTGTGGGGCTTTGTGGGCATGATCATCGGCGTGCCGCTCTTCGCGGTTATCTATGATGTCATCAAAAGCTGGTGTTCCACGGCCTGAATCGCAACGACGAATCCGGCATGGTAAACCTCTATCACGATGCCTTCGGCGACCCCGACGACGAGTGATCCCAAACGCAATAGAATCGCAAAACCGGCTCTGTCTCCTGCATGGGAGGCGGAGCCGGTTTTTGTATTCCTACCGCATGATTTTCTCAGAGCAGCCGAGAAACGCAAAGCTCCCCCTTCCCGGCGCTGTCTCGGCGCTTGGGGAAGGGGGAGCTTCGGCTTTCAGGCAGATAAACCAAAAAGGGAGATTTCAGGGGGAGTACCTGCAATTACTGCTGATTGGGCTTCCAATCCTTATAGTTCTCGTAGCGCTCTCACGGATCTTGTGGTGAGACCAGATCTCATCGGCGGTGGGCTGCCAGTTGGCGGCATAGGACTTGCACTTGTCGCACAGATGATCGACGCTTTCCGGGGACTGCAGGTCGTGCTGTGAGCACCGGTCTCGTGAACCATCTTGCGCAGCAGCTCGGGGTTTTCCAGCATGGGGCAGGGGCGCAGATGGTTCTTATTGAAGGGCTGGCCGTTGTGGTAGGCCATGAACAGCGGGCTCTGCAGGATCTCCAGGATGCTGCTGTCGTGGATGTTGGCGTTGGAATAGTGGATGAACACGCAGGGCTCTGCGTCACCAGCCGAGTTGATGTGGAAGTAGTTGCGGCCGCCGGCAATGCAGCCGCCCACGAACTCGCCATCGTTCTGGAAGTCCATGGGGTAGAACGGGATATCGCAGGCCTCACTGCGCAGATAGCGGATGCGGTCGATCATGTACTTGCGCTGCTCGGGAGAGGGCATCAGCTCGGGAGCTGCCTCGTTGCCCACGGGCATGTAGTGGAAGTAGAAGCCGAAGTGCGCGCCCTTATCGCAGAGGAAACGCATGAACTCATCGCTGGTAACGGCTTCGATGTTGTCACGGGTGTAGCAGATGGAGGTGCCGAACAGGATGCCGTGCTCCTTGAGCAGATCCATGGCGCGCATAACGGCAGCATAGTGGCCCTCCCCACGGCGGGCATCGTTGGTCTCCGGGGTGCCTCAATGGACAGCATGAAGGCGATGTTGCCCAGACGAACCACTTCCTTGCAGAAAGGCTCATCGATCAGGTGGAGTTGGTATAGATGGCAAACTGCACATCGTTGTGCTTCTCGGCCAGCTTGAGGATATCAGCCTTGCGCACCAGCGGCTCACCGCCGGTGAGCATGTACAGATAAACGCCCAGTTCCTTGCCCTGGGAGACGATCTTATCCATATCGTCAAAGCTCAGGTTATTCTTGTGGCCGTACTCACCGGCCCAGCAGCCCACGCAGTGCATATTGCAGGCGGAGGTGGGGTCGAACAGGATCAGCCAGGGAATGTTGCACTGATATTTGACACGATTCTCGCGGATGGTCTTGGTGCCGCGGAAGAAGGCCTCATAGCCCAGGTTCAGGGCCGTGGTGCGGGCCACGTTGGGGTCCAGCTGGTTCAGCAAACAGTTGATGAGCTTCGACCACTTGCTGTTGGGGTCGGTCAGGGTCTGCTTGGCGTGTGCGTAGGTCTCCTCGCTGAAGGAATCGCCGTAGAACTGCTTTGAAAGATCTACGATCTGTCCAACCGTCTTGGCGGGGTCCTTCTCGGCATGAGAAAGCACGAGATCCACAGTCTTGCCCAGTGCAGCACGCTGCATTTTGTGCGTCAGAGAATCAAATGCGGTATTCATTTTTATTTCCTCCAGATTCAATAGAATTTTACAGGGCTCTCTTCCCTGCCTGCCGGCTGAATTCCCGGCGCTCAGATGATCTTATACTCCAGCAACAGACGGCCCAGATCGGTGTCCTGTACCTTTTCTACTGCTTTGCCCAGTGCAATTTTTGATCCAGTTCATTTTCAGATCACTCAGGGGTTTGCCATCCCGCAGCTGAACAGCGGCGTTCAGCAGGTCGCGGACATCGTAGGTGCTGCCCCAGACCTCCGGCACGCCACGGTCGATATCCAGCAGGGTGTACACGGCTTCCATGCCGGTGCGCATGGAATACTCGGTGGTGAAGATGGTATCCCGCTTCGTCTCGGCAAACTGGCCGATGAAGGCAAAGTTCACTGCGCCTCCGGCACCACCGCCGGACGGTCGCCTGCGGTGCGGGGCATGAAGAAAGCTGTGATATAGGGCATCATTACGGGCACGGTGTTGGCACTATGCTCCGCCAGGTCCTCGATCTGGTTTTCGGGGACTCCCAGATGATACAGCCACTCCATGCAGATCTCCTTGCCGGTGCAATCCCGCATGGCTTTTTGATGTAGTCGCCAGGTGTGTTGCTGAACAGGCCGTAGATCCAGCCACGAGCTGGCCCTTGGCTGATCCCGGAACTGGGGCTGACGGTTGAATGTCCAGCTGAGCACCCAGCCGGAATCCCGCGCCGTGACGATGCCACCCGTGACAGTCCTGCCGCTGAACGGGTCACGCTGGCAGATGTTCTGGATGTAGGGCACGATGCGTTCGTCCAGCGTGGTGACCGTGGCGCTCATCCAATTGGTCTGTTCCGGATCGGAGCAGAACTTCTCCGGACGGCCAAAGGCTCATCCTGCGCGGCGATCTTCTTCCACAGATCCCAGCCGTTGCCGGGCCGGAGGGTGGGGTTGAACACTGCAGGCTGATCCTGAGAGCCGATGGAAGTGCTTTCCACGCAGCCCCCGTTGGTGATGAACACCAGATCATTCTCGGTCAGGTCCACCCGTTCCGCTTCATCGTCCACCAGCAGACAGATGGTCCTGGCCTGCTTTTTGCCCCCGGTCAGCTCAAACTCAATGTCGGTGACCCTGGTGTTGTAGTGGAAGCGCACGCCGTGCCTCTCCAGATAGCGGATCATGGGCAGGATCATGCTCTCGTACTGGTTGTACCGGGTAAAGCGCAGTGCCCGCAGATCGGGCAGGCCTCCTACATGGTGGATGTAGCGCTTCAGATAGAGCTTCATCTCCAGCGCGCTGTGCCAGTTCTCAAAGGCGAACATGGTGCGCCAGTAAATCCAGAAGTTGGAAGAGAACACCTCCGCGTCAAAGACATCGGTGATGCGCTTATCATAGAGCTGCTCATCCGGGGTAAAAAAGAGCTTGATGAGTTCCATGCAGCCTGATCTGAAAGGCCGAACTTCCCATCGGTGTGGGCGTTCTGCCCCCGGTTTTCCGTGGCGCGGCAGAGCGAGTAGTTGGGGTCTGCCTTGTTCAGCCAGTAGTACTCATCCAGCACGCTTGCGCCCTCGGTCTCAAGCGACGGGATGGAACGGAACAGATCCCACATGACTTCAAAATGGTCATCCATCTCCCGGCCGCCCCGCATCACATAACCGATGCCGGGGTACTGGCAGCCATCACAGGCACCGCCGGGGATGGATCCCTTTTCAAAGAGATGGATATGTTCCCCTTTCATCTGACCGTCACGGACCAGGTAGCAGGCAGCTGTCAGCGCCGCCAGACCGGTGCCCACGAGATAGGCCGATTTCCGTTCCACTCCCGCAGGCTTTTTCGGGCGCGCAAAGGCCTCATAGTTCCCGCTGGAATAATACATTTTATTCCCTCCGTTTGCTGTGGTTTCCAGGTTTTCACCTTTCATTTTGCGCTGACCACACTGTAACATTTTGTCAAACGGAAAGCCATAAACAGAAAAAGCACCGTGATGGAAAACCCATCACGTGCCCGGATTGATAAAACATTGTCAGTCGTCAAGATCTGCGGGGCTGCGGTCGGTGCGGAAGCGGCGGAGCGCCCGCTCAAGATCGCCATGAAGCAGAACATTCAGCCGCTCGGTCATCCGGACGGGGTCCTCCTTCATATCCTTGCGGATCCATTCCAGTGCCATGCCCACCAGCGCGTATTTGTAAAAGTCCACGACGAACTGTTTGTCGGCATCCTGCACGGTAAAACCCTGCGCACTGCGGTCCACAAAGTCCCGCAGCATGGGGTCCAGCAGTTTATATAAGTACTGCTCCACCTGCTCACGGCTCACAGAGCGGTAGACGTTCATCACCAGCACCTTATTATCCTGCACCTGATGCAGGATGTCCAGAAAGGCATCTGTCCAGTTCTCAAAGCTCTGTCTGCCTCCAGCGCTTGGCGGCATCTTCGACCATGATCCAGTCCACGAGTCATAGATGTCCTTGAAGTGGTAGTAGAAGG
>ENA-OQJH01000083-OQJH01000083.1-human-gut-metagenome-genome-assembly--contig:-NODE-83-length-52774-cov-10.160655_pt1 | contig 52774 bp, 52 predicted proteins | sample MGYA00242597_ERZ504763 | MGnify/ENA primary metagenome ERZ504763 (study PRJEB26092, sample SAMD00036359) | human gut metagenome | host: Homo sapiens | study: EMG produced TPA metagenomics assembly of... | reverse complement strand
AACCTCACAATATGAGAAATCGGGAGATTGCAGCGCATGGCGGCTGCAATCTTTTTTTGCGTCCAAAATCAAAGGAACGCGCAACAAATACCGCCTTTCGGTGGGGGTATGGAGTAGATAGCAAGCACAGCAAACGAGTACCCGTTTGCGGAAAATGCTTGTTGGGATAATCCCAAACCCTTATACCGAAAGGCGGTGCGGAAATGGAAAACCGAAAGAGAAATATACAGATGAAGTTTTACGTTACGGAAGAAGAAAAGCGGCTGATCGACGAGAAGATGAAGCAGCTTCCCATAAAGCAGTATGGGGCATACTTCCGTAAAATGGCGATAGACGGGTATATTCTTGTCGTTGACCGAAGCGACACAAAAGCATATATCCGGGAACTGCAAGCGGTGAGCCGGAACATCAACCAAATTGCAAAACGCGCCAATGCGACGGGGACGGTTTACAGGCAGGATATAGAGGACATTAAAAAGGCGGTGGACGAGATATGGCGGTTACAAAGACGCACCCTATTAAATCAACCTTAAAGGCTGCGATAGACTATATCTTAAATCCCGAAAAGACAGACGGGAAGCTGCTTGCGTCCTCTTTCGGCTGCGGGCTGGAAACCGCCGATATTGAGTTTGCATGGACGCGGGAAGCTGCCGGAGATCGCGGCACACATTTAGGGCGGCACTTGATACAATCCTTTGCGGTGGGAGAAACCACACCGGAAGAAGCGCACAAAATCGGCATGGAACTTGCCGGGGCGGTATTAGGCGGCAAGTATGAGTTTGTTTTGACAACTCACGTCGATAAAGACCATCTGCATAATCACTTGATTTTCAACGCGGTTAGCTTCGTTGACTACAAAAAGTACCATTCCAACAAGCAAAGCTATCACTTTATCCGGCGCACCAGCGACAGGATATGTAAAGAGCATGGGCTATCCGTCGTCGTACCGGGACAGGACAAGGGAAAAGCTATGCAGAATACACCGCCGAAAAGCAAGGGACAAGCTACAAAGCAAAGCTGAAAACGGCGATAGATACTCTCATTCCCCAAGTGAAAGATTTTGACGAACTGCTGCGCCGCTTGCAGGAAATGGGGTATGAAATCAAACAGGGCAAATACATTTCCTTTCGCGCTGCCGGACAGGAACGGTTTACCCGCACAAAGACGCTCGGCGCGGCCTATACGGAAGAAGCGATAAAGGAGCGTATCAAGGGCGTGTATGTTGCCAAAACAAAAACGCTGCGGGAAGATAAGAAAATCCGGCTTGTCGTCGATCTTGAAAACAGTATCAAAGCCCAACAGTCGGCGGGCTATGAACGGTGGGCAAAAATCCATAATCTGAAACAGGCTGCTAAAAGCATGAACTTCCTAACCGAAAACAAGATTGAGTATTATAGCGAACTTGAAAGCAAGATAGCCGATATTATGACCGCTCATGACGCGGCGGCAAAGGCGGTTAAGGAAGCGCCGCGTCAATCTCTCTGGCAAGCTGGGCGTTCCCGGCTTTCTCGTAAAGCTCCACGCTGTTCCACAAGGTTGAACGGTCAGAGAAAGAGGGCGGGGCATTGGGCGGCAGTAGGATTTCCGTATGGACAACACCGCCTTTGCGGGTGTAGTCGTGGGTCATTCCGTCCCACTCATTTGTCAACTTTTCGCCGCTTCGGTAGGCGGCTGCGGCAACGGCTGATTTGCCCTTGCCCCGGCTGACAATGCTGATATTACAATGGTAGATGGCTATGGGTATCACCTCCCGGATAGGATAATAAAACCCCGCAAAAATGGTACAGACGCCAACGGCGGGTGTACTGTTTTTGTGGGTGTGCAGGGATAGCCGCGTAAGCGGCGCAAGGGGTGCAGCCCCTTGTTGCGGCAAAGCCGCCAATGTCGGTCAGAGAGGGAAGCAAGCGGCTTTCTCTCTGTGCCGACAAGCCCTCGGCAGAGCGCACGCACCGTAAGGGTGTATAAGTGCGCCCTTTGTGCCAAAGGGATTATTCGCTTTTCCCGCCCTTGGTGCGTTTTTTCAGATAAGCCCGCGCTTCCTCGCTCGTCAAGGCAAGCCGGAGAAAGGCGGCGGCTTCCTCGTCGGTCATGGTCTTGGCTTCCGGCACAATGCTCTCAAAGACCGCACCCCGGACGATCAGCCGATGGCTGCGCGTCCTGCGTTCCTCTTGGGATAACTTTTGCCGCAACACCTTTTCCCGGTTTTCAAGCTGCCGGATTTTCTTCTTCCCGTCCTCAATCTCGGCTTGCAATTCCTCGCGGTTTTTTTCTCTCGGTTTCGTCATGGGTGGTCACTCCTTTCTACCTGTCGGCATAGAAAAAGGACAGTCGATTTCCTCGGCTGTCCTTTTGATTAGGGTGTTTGGTTTACTCCGTTCTGCTCAATAAATGGGAATATTAAATATCAATACGCCCTTTAATACATTCCTATTAAAACATCAGCTTCGATTGTCAAATGTGTGAGAGTACGCCAATCAACGCAATCTTTTTCAACGCAAAAGAGAAGCGGCGTCATTTCAATAAACGACATTCTTTGTTCTGATGACAACTGTACGGTGGCTGAAACCGTTTCTCTTGAAATGGTTTTAAGATATTTCTCAAAATATTCAACGACAGACTCATTTGAATAATCTGGATTTTTCAAGTGTGCTTGCACTTTAGTCCTGATTTCCCTCAAATGATTTTTCGTAGGAATTACTTTCACAACATATCCGTTAGGAGATAGCAATCGCTGAAATTCTTTGTAGTGTGCAGGCGAAAATATGTCTAAAATACAATCCATACTTCCGTCTTTCAAAGGGATTTTTGATAAGTCAGTAACAAACCACTTCACTGCTTTGCGCTTGTCTTTTTTTGATGCAATCTGTATTGCCTCCCTTGACAAGTCAAAGGCAAAGATGTTTCGTTCTGTTCTTTGCTGTATCTGCCTTGCATAGAAACCCTCGCCGCAACCAACATCTAAAATGTTTCTTATAGATGGCGTATCAGAAATAAACTGTATGATTTTCTCCAACACAACATCATACATGCCATACTCCAAAATTTGGTGCCGGTTGTCAAAAGACCGCTTGCTGTAGTTGGTTTTGGGCGATGATTTTAACAACAAATTTACATACCCATATCTTGAAATATCAAAGCAATGTCCATGTCTACAAATTAGGCTATTGCCTTGTATATCCATTGATTTTGTGCAAATTGGGCATTGAAAATAAACCTTGCTGTCTGCAAAGCGTGATAAATTATTATTCATTTGTTTTTCCTCCGTAATTACATCTCTGCTTCAATAAGCGAGTTATGCAATACTTATAACCGCAACATAACTCGCGGTTTTATCTTAATCTCATAAATGTAACCATTGTGTTGTCCTCCAATCAATTCCGCAGTATTACTCTGCTTTTAGAAAAAGTATAGCACAAAACTATGAACATTTCCACTCTATTTCAGCCTGTCGGCGGCGTTGCTCTCTCTGGCGTACCGCCGCGCCGCTTCCCGCCGTTCCTCGCTGTATGGGGCGGTCAGACGGAAAGAGAAGCGGCCTTTCTCAATGTCAAACTCCATGCAGCCCGTTTCCGGGTCTGCGTTGGTCTGGCGGCACACATCGGGGTGCTGCTCGGCATAGGCGGCAAGCCGCTTCTTCAAGTCGGTATTGTGGGTACGGATATGGATCAACGGGTCTTTCTCATCAAACCAGATGTCTGTGGTCTTTTTTTGCTTGGGAAGCCCTGTTCGCATAAACTCTCCTTTCTGCGCCCCTGTTACGCAATAGGGGCATTTTTCGGGTGTTTTCTCCGGCTCTTGACTTGGAGAAAACGGCGTTTGACGATAAAAACCGCCCGGACGGGGAATGTATCGTCGGGGCGGCTGTTATCGCAAAATTTCCGATTTTTCCGGCTCTTGACCGTCCTGCAAGCTGTCGGCAAGTATCACTTTGAGCAGCTTGTCGCGGAATGTTTCTGTGCCGCTGTGATTGAAAAACAATTCCGCAACGATGGTCTGTCCGTTCTTCTGTGTCGTGATGATACTGTCGGGGGTCTGTTCTGCCATAGGCGGCTCCTTTCTCCGGGCGCGAAAAAGGGATTTCCCGTAGCCGGAAAATCCCTCTTAGTTGTCGGTATTCTGTTTTACTGTGCGGGTGCTGCGGCGGCGGCCTGCGCCTTTCTCCTTGCCCGGTATTCCCGCGCTTTCATGCGGTCATATTCCCGTTGCTTTTCAAGGTTTCGCGCCCGGTACTCCCTTGAATACTGCCGGTGGTAGGCGCGGCTCTTTTCCTTTTGGGCTTCTTCGATTTCCTCCCGCATTTGCCGGACTTCCTGCTCCGTAGGCTCTGCAAGCTGCGTCACTTCGTTCTCAAATCTGCCGATATAGTTAAAATATATCCCGATGTGCTGAACAGCCTGTTTTGCCCTTTTCTTGTCGCGCTCATGCACTTCAATCCGGCTGATAAACTCGTTGAGAATGGCGGGGGTCAGGTCAGTAAAGGCGGCATAGCGTTCCGTCAGCTTCAAAAACTTCTGCGCCCGCCCTCCCGCGTTCTCATAAGCGGATAGCTGCTCTTGGAGTGTGGCAAGCTCCGTTTTCAGTGTGTAGTATTCTTCCGAATATTTTTGCGACATTTGCTCATAGCGGTCTTGCGGGATAGTGCCGAGGGCGTTGTCCTCATAGAGCTTATTCAGCACCTTGTCAATCTGTTCAAGGCGTGTCGTGATTTGCGGGATACGTTTCTGCTGCTTCTTGGTCTGGTCGGTCTGCTGCATGGCAAGGTTCTTTTTCACTAAGGCTTCAAACTCCGCCCGGTTGCTGATAGAGTAGTCCTCGATTTTCTTCAGCACTTCCGCGACGGTCTGCATGAGCAAGTCCGCGTCGATGATGTGTGGGGAATGGCACTTGGGGTTTTTGGCTTTCCCCTTGTGATACTCGCTGCAATAGGCAACATACCGCTTGCCGCCGTTCCTGTAATCTATGCGGATGTGCATTTTTGCGCCGCAATCCTTACAGAAAAGCAAGCCCGACAAAGGTGGATTTCCCCGTCCCCGTTGGGGCGTCTGACGGGCGCGTTTTCCAAAATCCGCTGTGCGGTTTCAAAGTCGGCGCGGTCAATAATCGGCTCATGCACATTTTCGGTTATCTGCCATTGGCTCCGGTCTACATAGTGGTTCCGCTTGTCCCGGAAATGCTTTGTAGTCTTGAAGTTGACTACATCGCCGCAATACTCCTGCCGCGTGAGGATATGGGTCAAGGTGACTTTGTTCCACTTGTAGCGGTTATCCTCATTGAGCGCCTTGTTTTTACACGTTCCCCGTCCCCGGTCTTTCATGTAGAAGTAGGTAGGATTTGCTCCTGCGTCAGATATACGGCGATTTGGTTGCGGTTCTTCCCGCCGATAAACAGACGGAAAATAAGGCGCACAACCTCGGCGGCTTCCTCGTCGATTATCCAAAAATCCTTGTTGTCCGGGTCTTTCATATAGCCGTAGGGGGCTTCGGTGGCAATCGGCTTTCCGCTCATGCCCTTCGTTTTAATGCCGGTCTTTACTTTCTTGCTGATGTCCTTTGCGTACCACTCCGACATGATGTTGATAAAGGGCGCAAGCCTTGCCACTCCTCTGGAGGGATGACTATCTATCAGTATTCCATCGTTCTAACTATACCATTGAACTAAGTACAAAAAACGGAGCAAATAGTTGTGTAAGAGAGACTGAAAATAATAAATAATATTTTCTTCCAACCAGTTCTGTAATAAAATTAAACTTTAACGAGATTAAAAATGAGGGTAAAGGTCACAGAAGAATATTAATCTTTAAGGTAAGAAAGATATGTAGGTGTTACGAAAGTTTACAACAAAAGAAGGAGTTTTAGTTCTATATATAGCGTTTGGTGGTGTCGCAATTCGAAGTAGAATTGCGACACTTTTCTTTTTGTGGACAGAATTCTGGTTTTTAATCCTTTTTCTATGTGAGAGGGCAAGATCACCGCCACTCCGATTTGATTTCAAAAAATTCAGATCGGAGGTAAAGAAAGGTGATATTTCATAAAGCGAGTGAAGAACGGAAATGGAAACAATGGAAGGAACAAGAAGAACGGATTTTACGGGAATCTGGTGTAAGTGAGAGTGTGATTCAAAGACTTCGGGAACTGGATTGGCAGGATTTTAATACAGAGCGAAGATATTGGGAACATTTTTCACCAAATCAGGAAGAGCTATATACCAAAGAGCTGGAAGAGCAATCTCCTGTGGCACTCACGATCCAACAGTTACTTGACAGCGTGGAAAATGAACAACTGCTGCAGATTCTTCTGGAATCGGATAAGAAAACCTTGCAGATTTTACTGCTGAAGATGTGGGGATTTTCTATCCAGGAGATTGCAGAGCAGACAGGTATCCCGAAAAAAGACGATTTATACACGAATGGATCGTCTGAAGAAAAAATTAAAAATTTTGAAAGGGTGAAGAAAAAAGGCGGTTTTCATCGGCTCTATATATGAAAGGGGTAATAGGCCCTCGTTCCTTGACAACCGCATACCAGCATTACAGGTACGTTCCCAAAGATAGAAGCGTGACAGTATAAGCGCCAGGACGGATGGGGGCAAGCACTGCAGGATTGTTATGACAAGGTCTGTACCAAGACTAGGGCGGATCATTTCGTAAGAAAACTGTCAGTGCCTGTTCTCATTCTGAGCGAGTCCTTATAGCTGTGAATGGACTTTCGCAGGTCTTTCGCCAGGATCATCTGCGGGGGATAATGATACGAATTTCTTCCCACAAGGAAGAGGATGGACTCCAAGTTGTAATCAGCAAGACTTTCAGAAAATCTGCGAGCGATGCGAAGCGAAGCATCCGCCTGTAATGTTCCCTGCCATAGATGTGGTGCGGCAGCCGGGGAGTCGAGGACAAATACGGTGCTAAAGAAAAAACGATAAGAAATCAAAAAGAGTGTGTCGTTGATATCAGATATATGCGGCTGTGGGAGATCCTACAGCCGTATCCTTGTGGTATTAACGTCATGCGGAAAGAAGAAACAATATGTTTTACAAAGTTGAATATCAAAAGAGAGCGCATCAGGAAGTAGAGAAGATTTTCCGGGTGCTGCTTCCGGAACAGGGACTGGCGGTCAGGGAAGAACAGATCCGCTTGTGCCATGAAATGTTAGATACCTTGCTGGGAGAAAGAATTGCGCTGTGTGACGCAGGGGTAGGAATTGGCAAGACGTATGCCTATCTGGTAGCTTGTGTGTTGATGCGGAAATATTCCATACTAATGGAACGAAACAGCCTGCCAAAACAGCATCCGGTGGTAGTATCCACTTCCAGCATTGCCTTGCAAAAAGCGATCTTGTCCGAATATGTTCCGTTTTTATCAAGAGTTTTGGTAGAACAGGGCATTATTCAGACACCACTTCGGGCAGTGGTACGGAAAGGAAAAGAACATTTTGTCTGTGATAACAGGCTGGAACAAAGAATCGAGGCTATCCGTTACAAGCAGAAGAACGCAGTCCAAAGAGAAGCACTGCTGTCTCTGCGGAAACATTATGATATGGATATCGTAAAGGATTTGAGTGGGTTTGACAGAAGGTTGGTGTGTGTGCCGAAGTTCTGTCCAAGGGAATGTCCAGGCAGACAGATGTGCCGCTATCAGAGGTATCTGGAAGAATCCAAGAAACAGGATGTGTTCCTTCAGATTTGTAATCACAATTATTTACTGGCAGATGCATTCCACCGGAGGGAAGAGTATAAACCATTGCTGGCGGATTACCGGGCTTTGGTAGTGGATGAAGCGCATAAACTTCCGGAGGCGGCTAGGCAGATGTTTGGGAAGAATTTATGTATGGATGATATCCGGGAGATTGCTTATTATCTGGAACGGGAACATCAAAATGTGGAAGCCGAACTTTAAAAACCGGGATGTATAGTATTTTTACGATTATCAGGGAAAGTCACATGTTTTCCCATGGTATAAAGGAAAATTTTCAGTTGACCGGAGAATGCGAATTTTGTTTATGGGAGGGAATCCAGATGATTGAAAGAATGATGGAACAGCTAAAAGGAGTAGTGCCAAAGTGGGTGTTAAACAGGCTTCAGGAGGCAAAAGAAGTACTGGAGTGTTTTTTACAGAAAAATTCTAAGTATGTACTCCATCTGCGTATGGATAAAGAAAAGATTCCGGTCTTATGCGCAGCCAGCCGGGAGATTCCACAGCTCTTGCGGGAAATGCTTTGGGATCGGGAGCAGGCACTGTCTGTTATTTTGACCAGTGGAACTTTGAAAGCAGGAAAAGGATTTGCACGTACTTTGCAGATGACCGGACTGGAAGGACGTACAGATGTACAGTCTTATGTGGCAGAATCCCCGTTTGCGTATGAAGAAAACTGTCTGTTATATCTTCCAAAAACTTTGCGGAAGTGTAAAAGGGGAAGCAGGGAAGAAGTTGAGATGGTGGCAGGCCAGATCCATTCCCTGATCTGTTCTACTTACGGGCATACGCTGGTCTTGTTCACTTCCTATACATTGATGGGAAGCGTGTACCAGATATTAAGGGATGGGATTCCCTTTCCGATGGTAGAAGTATGGAGACATTCCCAGGAAGAGATCCTGCGGTTTAAGACGATGGAGAATGCGGTGCTGTTTGCAGCCGGCTCCTGTTGGGAAGGGGTGGACTTTCCGGGGGATATGGTATCTTCGCTGATTATTGTGAAGCTGCCTTTTGCAGTGCCAGATCCTATCAGCGAGGCGGAGAAAGAAACCTATGAATCATTGGAAGATTATATCCAGGCGATCATTGTGCCGGATATGCAGAAGAAACTGCGGCAAGGGTTTGGACGTGCCATCCGGACAGAAACAGATACCTGTGTGGTTTCTATTTTAGATTTTCGGGCTGTAAAAGGCGGAAAGTATCATGAAGATGTGATGTGTGCCCTTCCACCCTGTCAGATGGCTGAAGAATTGAGAGAGGTGCAGGATTTTATCCGCAGCCGGAAAGGCGTGGAATATTATCTATAACAGGAAAAATCCCCTTTCCAGCCTTGTTGCTTGTGCTTCATTTTTGGACATTTTTACAGGAAAAGTTTAGTACAGTTTTTGAGGTGGTTTTGGAGGGATTGTTGGTATTGATGAATAGCTATTTTGGCATGAAGTGGATATACTGTGTATAGCGTTAGAGGAAAGGACGGTGAGCAAAATGGCACGATATGCAGTGGAACATATCTGGGAAGGGAAAAAGGAGTATTTCTTGATCCGGGATCACCAGAGCTGGCAGATGGTGCTGCTTCCGTCAAAATATCTGACGCATTTGATCAGAGCAAACCGTTCCCCGAATACTGTTGGCAGAAGGGCAAAATCCATTCGGTTTTACTTGGAATATCTGAATGAAACAGAATTGGAACTGTCCCAAGTGGCGGAACAGGAATTCCAGGAACAATATGAACATTATGTGGGATTTCTCCACTGGTTGAAAGCTGGAAATCATTTGAATGACAAGAAAGAGAAACTGCCAAGCAATAAAACCTGTAATGCGTATTTAAAAGACGTGTTCAGGTTTTTCTGCTTTTTAGAACTGGAAGCAGATATGGAAAGACTGAAGGTGTTATATTATGACAGCTTTACCACCCATGATTCTATCGGCGTGAAAAGAAAACTGCGGTTCCGGTCATTCAATGGATATCTGAAAGAGGAAGAACGAAATGTCCGTCCGGCAGAGCATAATGAGATTTTAGAACTTTTGAAGCAGTGTACCAATTGCAGGGATCAGCTTCTTATCATGCTGCTGGCAGAGACAGGATACCGGATCGGTGAGATTCTAGGTGTGAATTATACCAGGGATATTGATTATGAGCGACATACTATCCGGGTATTTTTCCGGGATGACAATGAGAACAGGGCAAGGGCAAAGAATGCCGCCTACAGAAAAGCTAAGATTAGTGATGCCACCTTTCAGTTTTTACTGTTTTATCTGTCAAAATACCGGGAACTTCTGCAGCATCAGCAGATGTTGTTTGTAAACATCGAAGGGGAGACGAAAGGGAAAGCATTGCAGGTGGATGCGGTCTACCGAATGTTGGAACGGATGGAGAAAAAACGGGTATCCATACGACACCCCATATGTTGCGGAGATATTTCGGGAATATGAGACGGGATGCCGGATGGCCGCTGGAAATGATCAGTGAGGCGTATGGACATAAACACACCGACACGACCATCAAATATCTGAACATTGTAGATGACCAGCTTATGGAAGCCAGCGACCAATATTATGCAAAACATTCCGTACTTTATGATGTGGAGAAACTCCTGTAGGAGGTGAAGGACATGCCCGCTTATCAATTATATGTATATGAAGATCAGAAAAAGCGGGAAGCACTGGAACAAAAAATCTGTGAGCAGGTGGATGCCTGTACAGAGGTAAATGGGAAAATACGAAACCGGGTAAAGAAGTTCCTGATAGAAGAGGGAATTACTGATATTTCGGAGATGAATGCAGCTCTAAGAGTCCGGTATGAAGGGTATCTGGAAAGAAACGAAACCGTTCATGTACCGATTACCTGCCTTCGGGGATTCGACAGAATTTTCCTCCATCGGATGAAGGAAGAACTAAAAACGCTGGCAGGACAGAGAAAATATACTACAGAGTATCGTGATCAGTGGTTGTGCTTAACCCATTATCCGGATGTGGAAGTTGCAGAATCCTTTCTGACGAGTAAAGATGGGAAGGAACTGGTATGGAATTTTACTCTGGAGTGTCCGAGAAAGTTGAAAATGCAGATTTTTACGGTATTGAAAGAGGTGATCCATACCTATGAAGGCTGGACACGAAAAGAAAAATTGCTGGTACTGCAAAGATTATATCAATTTTGTGTAGTGAATCAAGTGTCTGACATTGAAACCATGACGCTGGAGGAAGAACAGAAGTTTGCTTTGAAACTCTCGGAAGATTTGGGTGAAAAAAAGAAAAATGCTGTGTTTGGTATTTTGCGGATGAGCAGAAAAATTCTGTTTTTACAGGCTCCGGAAATCAATTGGAATGCGAATGTGTGGTTTTTAGAACGCTTCCATTTTTCTAAAGAACGGATAAACCCCAGCAAACCTGTAGAGCTGGTGTCTTTTAAAGAAGTGACAAATTTGGAGAATCAAAAGATTTTGCAAAAATATTTGCGGTATCTGTTTGGAATCACAGATTTATGTATCAGCACCATCCGAATCAAGCTACTGGAACTTCGTACATTTCTGGTATATTTTAATGGAGAAGAAAAGCCAATCTATGAAGTGGAGGCAGAGAAAATTCAGAGATATCTGGAATCTATTCAAAGACAGGATACTCGTGAAAAAACAGCAAATGGAAGAATTTTTATGATCCTGCAGTTTTACAACTTCCTCGTAGTAAAAAGATATCTGAAAAAGATTCCCTTCCGGTATGAATATTATCTTCAGAAAGAAGTGCATGTCCACAATGACCGCAGCGTACCAGAAGGAGTATATACGGAAATTTTGTCTAAGCTGGCAGAATTCCCAGAACATCTTCGACTGATGTTCCTTCATCTATGGTGTACCGGAATCCGGGGAAGCGAAGTGTGTACCCTGACAGGTGATGGTTATGAAGAAAAGGATGGAGATTACTGGCTGAAGGTCTATCAGGTAAAAATGAAAACTTATAAGCGGATTCCCATTCCGGAAGCATTGTACAAACTGGTACAGGTGTATAAAAAGAAATATCAGATTGGACCGGAAGAATATCTGTTTCAGAATCAGACAGGAGGCGCTTTCCGTTATGGAACCTTCCGGTATCAGATGCTGAAATACTGTGAGAAATATCAGATTGCAAACGGGGAATATATTTTCAAATCCCATGATTACCGCCATAATCTGGCTACGCTGTATTATGATAGCGGAATTTCCCTCCAGGCAGTGCGGGATTATCTGGGGCATGAATATGAAGAAATGACCAGACAGTATGTGGACTATATGCCAAAGAAACTGGAAAAAGCCAGTGAAGCATACTTCCAGGAAGAAACCCACAGCTTTGCGGCGGAACTGATGAAAGGAGAGTTCCATGGATGAAAAATTATATCTAACAGATTTGAACTGCTATGCCAGAGCAGATGAAAAACAGAAAAAGAATGTAAAAGAATCCCATTGTTTTGATTTTGGTCTGCTTCCAACAAAAGGACTTCAAAAAGAATTTCGTTCATTTATTGAGAATCGAAGTAGACAATGTGCATTGGGAACGATGATACAGGAACGAGTAATCTATCAGAGATTTTGCAGAATGGTAAAGGATCAGCGCATCCAGGCAGACAGCCTGCATGAACTGGAGTGGGAACAATGGCTGTTAAAAATCCGAAGCTGGCTCCTGGAACATGGACAGAAATTGACAATGCAGAAAGTCAGCGTATATGGGAAAGAAAAGATAATTCCATCAAGCCTCATCACTTATGCGCGGAAGGCATATCAATTTACAAAAGAGGAAGAGGAACAGGATGAAATTGAGAAAGATATCTGGAAATTAGAGAATCTGGACATTCCTTATAAAAAGAACCTAATTAAAAATTATCAGACTTTGAATTTCACAACGATTATTCAAACGGATTTGCGAGAAGAAACGAAAAAAGCAGTTTATGAGCATTTACATCATGAAGCGATTGCAACGATCAGCAAAGAAATGACAGCCATCCGGAGGTTATCCAAATATTTGAAAGAAAAATATCCCGACATTCATTCCGCAGAAGAATTGGATCGGGAACTGTTGGAAGAATATCTGACATACCTTGCAACAGAAGCAGAGGGCGTGAACAATTACCGCATGGATCTGACAAGACTCCGAGGGATATTGGAAACCATCGGGAAGTTATATGGATATCCACATCTGGAAAGTTTATTCCTGACCAGTGATTTTCCAAAACAGGTACAGCCTAAATTGAAATCTTATTCAGACAGTGAGCTTATTCGTTTTAATGCAGTGCTTGCAGAACTGGATGAACAGATTGAGCGACTCATGGTCATTCACCAAATGTTAGGGACAAGAATCTCCGATACGTTAACTCTTCAGAGGGACTGCTTGTATCGCCAGAATGGGCATCCCATGATTCAGATCAGACAGATGAAAACAAACACATTTGTGAAACCCATCAGTGCAGAATTGGAACTGCTGATCGAAAAAGCAATTGAGTACACTGAGAAAATGTATGGGGATACGATTTACATTTTTGTAGATGAGAAAAATACCGGAAACCTTTGCAGTACAATACCGTTCAAAATAGAGTGATGGACATTATTCAGAAAAAAGACCTGCGGGATGATAACGGCGAATTATTCGGCTTTGGAACGCATATGTTCCGCCATGTGTATGGAATCCGCTTGACAGAGATGCATCTGGATGATTGGACTATCGCAAAACTACTGGGGCATACATCGGTAAAGAATGTGAAATTTTATCGAAAGATGAGTCTTCAGATCATCGCAGATGAAACAAGAGAAATCAGAGCAGAGATGAGCCGGATGATCCGGGCGAACCTGGCAGGATGGGGGAAAGAGTATGAGCAAATATGATAAGATGCTGGAGGTCAATCATAAGCAGAGTGTGGAAAAAATCCAGCGGGCAAAATTGGCAATTCAGGAGATGATTGAAGAAGAGGATAAAGTGACCGTTCCCAAACTGATGCAAAAGACCGGACTGTCCAGAGGATTTTTTTATAAGAACCGGAAGTGCGAAAGGCAGTAGATCGTGCCTTGCAGCTGCAGGCTGGCATGGTAGATAAGAGAAGAAAGATTTTAGATATGGCAATGGACAACCGTATCCTGCAATTAGAACAGCAGGTGGCAAAACTAAAAAGAGAAAATGAGACATTACGGAAAGAAAATGAAGCAATGCGAAAAGCATTGAATAAAAGAGATTTGAATTTGATCAAGAATTTTTAATGAAGAAAATAATCAGCGGCTGGCAGGGGCGTGAAGAACGTGCCTGCTGGTAGTTGTGGGGATAAAGCAAAATGGAAAGAGAAGTAAGACTTTCCATTTTGTTATTTAGATATTTCATGATACAATAGTGCTATAAGTTAAATTTGAGGGAGGGATTTCTACGATAGTACTTTTGGAAAAATTTCGTGAAGTAATAAATAAAAGAATACAAGAGAAAAAGAAAAATGAATTTACAGACTTGGCGCCCATTGATGATATTGAAAATGGAGCTGAATATTTAAAAGCATTACATTGGGCGATAAAGAAAAAGAAAGTTAAAAATATTGCACTGGCAGGTCCATATGGTGCAGGAAAGAGTAGTATCATTGATACATATTTGAAAAAACATAGAATGATTAGAAATAAATCTCTTCGTGTTTCAATGGCAACTTTTGTTGAAAATGAAACTGATGAGAACGGGAATCCTAAGAAAATTTCATTGGGACAAGATGAAATAGAATTAGGAATTTTGAAGCAATTATTTTATAAAGTCAATTATAAAAAGATACCGCAGAGCAGATATCGGAAGCTGCACAAAATTAATTGGAAACGTGTCTGGGGATATTTGGTTTTGATATTTTTAATTTTGGGAGTGATGGAATTTATATTTTTTCCAGATACTTTTCAAATGATAATCGAAAAAATAGAAGAGGCAGGTGGAAAATTTGGATTAAAAGGAATGGTTTCGGATATTATTTTCCTTGCTTTTTGTGTGGGAATATTGGCAATTATTGCCCGAACATATCGTTTGGTGCTGTTTCGTTTTAAAGTAAATGAAGTAAAATTGCCAACAGAGACAGTTGTGAAAAATTCTGAAACTGCAGCGGAAACTGTATTTAATAAAAATATGGATGAAATTGTATATTTTTTGAAGAGACAAAGTATAGAATTGTGTTTTTTGAAGATCTAGATCGTTTAGAAGATCCATCTATTTTTATCCATCTTCGGGAATTGAATACATTATTGAATAATTACGATGGGATTAAGGGGCGCATCGTTTTTGTTTATGCTATTAGAGATGATATATTTACGGACACAGACAGAACAAAGTTCTTTGAATTTATTATTCCTGTAATCCCAATTATAAATCTACGAATTCAGGGGAAATCTTTTTACAAAAACTTGAGGAATCTGAAAAGAAAGGGATTGTTCATGAAATCTCACAGGAATTTATATTAGACGTATCTCCATATGTTGAAGATATGCGAATTCTTCAGAATATATACAATGAGTTTGTCATCTATAAGGAAACGATTCGTACTGATCAGGAACTGAAATTGTCAGATGAAACAATGATGGCATTGATTATTTTAAAAATTTGTATCCACGGGAGTTTGCAGAACTTCAAATGGAGAGAGGAGTTGTGAAACAAGCTTTTGAGGATAAGCAAAGATATATCTCTGGACAATGTATGAAATGGCATAATGAAGTTGATGAACTTACACAGGAATTAGAAAAATATCATGATGACTGTTTAGAACACATAAAAGAACTTAAAACAGCTATGCTTGGTGCTATGGTGAATTGGCAAGGCATTCCATATAGTATTAATAAAAGCTATTGGGATAAATGTTCAGTAAGTAAAATAATGGAGGATTCGTTTGAATTATCGAAACTTGCGGAATTAAAAGATGTTGAAATTGAGTATTATACATGGAGTTGTTTCCAGTCGGAAAAATCTGTGAGTGATTTTCAAGAAGTTTTTCAACTATATTATGAAAGAATTAAAAATTTTCAATTTATCCAAGAAAAAGGTGTTAGTTCAATAAAGAGTGAAATTGAAGATTTGAAGAAGAATGTACATGAACTTTCAGGCTGGTCACTTAAAAAGCTGATAGAAAAAATTTGGAGTCCATAATGTACTATCTGAAAAAGTTGCTGAAAATAAATTGCTCGTATTTATGCTTCGAAGAGGATACATTGATGAAAAATACGCAAACTATATCAATTATTTTAAGGGGACAAGCATTACAAAAGAAGATATGAATTATATACTGGCAGTAAAAAATATGGAAAAGCTACCATATAATTATAATTTGACAAAAGTTGGAATGGTTATACAGCGTTTACAACCGTATGAATCGAACAAAAAAGTATTTTCAATTTTATTCTTTTGGAATTTTTATTGTCTGAAGAGAATGAGAATGAAAAATGTATGATATTAATCGATCAATTATCTGATAGAACAGTGGAAAGCTGGGAGTTTATAGATGAATTTATTGAGCAAACTCAATATAAAGAGAGATTGATTCAATTATTAGCAATACGTTGGCCTGATATGTGGAATGATATTGTCCAGGATATATCGATAACATACGAAAGGAAAATTTTTTATTTACAGTTACTTATTGATAACGTGGATACAGAACGCTTATTTGTTTTAAATGACAATAATGAGATGAGTGGTTTTATAGAGGAAAATCCAGATATATTACAGCAGCTATCATCTATTCAAGATCAAAAGGTGATTTCCTTAATTGAAACACTTGGAATTGTTTTTACGAATGTTTCTATTGCAAATGTTTCGGAGGAAATTTTGAGATATGTTTTTGAAAATCAGTGCTATGAGTTAAATGATACGATGATACGTAGGATTGTGGAATTTGAAAATGATACAATGCTTTCTGGTTTAGATACTCGAAATTATACAACAATTATTTCACTAGGATATGAACCATTAATTAAATACATACAAGAAAATTTGAAACAGTATGTGAAGGAAATTATATTAGCACCTAATAATACTAAGGAAGATGTTGAACAGATTATGGATTTGTTAGAAAGAATGTTGGAAAATGCTCCAGAAGAGACCGAAATCTGTTTGGAATTAGTGAATCATGAAGAATTTTGCGTAGATGATATTTCTGAATGTTGTGGAAAGTTCGATTCTGATTTTGATAAGGACGTGAAAATTCTTTGGGATGAGTTATTGGATAAAGGAAAAGTAAGTCTGAAATGGGAGAATATCAAATGTTATTGGGACAGATATAAGATTACGCCAGAACTACTTCAATACATTGAAACAAATAGTGATCAACTTACATTTTTAGAGAATCAGTGTTTAAATGAAGTGTTTGCCGAAGAACTTATTACAAGTACAATTGATGATTCTGCTTTTGAAAAACTATTACCTCAGTTGGAATTAGAATTTGATATTCCAATAGAGAAGGTTGAGAGACAGAAAGTTGGAATTTTGATTAAGAAAAAATATATTCCTTTTGATGTTAATAAATATGGTGAAATTAAAGATGCCTATCCTGATTTATGTCCAGATTTTATTTTGTATAATCAAGCGGAATATATGGAAGTAATGGAAAAGATTCCAATGGGAGAAACATTATTAGAAACACTATTGCTTTCGCCTATTCTCGACTTTTCTAATGCAGAAGTTCTGTTGGATGCTTTTGGAGAAAATTATATGACTGCAAAAATTGCTGAAAACTTAGTTGATTCAAATGTGACGATTAACAAATCGATATTTACAGCAGCCTGGGAATATGTAGATGAAAAAGGGAAAAAGACGTTGATGTTTAAATGCCTTTCGATTTTAGAAGCGGCTGATTTTGAAAATTGTTTTTCAGAACTTTCACAATGGTATTCAGGATTTTGCGATAGAAGTAAAAAACATAGCGTTGAATTACCTAATAACGAAGAAAGCCAAAGGCTTGCTAAACGATTACAAGAAGTATCGTACATTACAAGTTACAAATTACAAGAAAAAGAAGTCTATGATTCTGTTACGGAAACAAAAAAGAAAAAGAGTACTTTTGTGTGTTGGATAAAAGCAATCAAAGGATAAAAGAAAATTTTTCATAGTATTTAAGGGAGATCAAGGTAGGGTATAAGAGCCCTGCCTTTTTCTGAAGAGAAGTGTACACAGTACACAAATGTACATACCGTTAAAGCCCCTATTTTCAAGGCATAATGGGATAGGGGTACAGTTTACGGATGAGCCGACCGGAAACCTGGATACCAAGGCCAGCAACGAGATTATGCATCTCTTAAAGACCTCAAACCGTGAGCTCAACCAGACAATCATTATGATTACACACAATATGGAGCTTGCAAAGGCGGCTGACCGCACAATAATGATAGAGGATGGTAAAATCAGATGAATTTGATGAAGACACTCACATTAAAAAACTTAAAGCTCAACAGGAAAAGAACTATTGTCACGATAGTCGGAATAATTCTTGCAACAGCGCTTTTGTCGGCGCTTGTCACACTTGTGTCAAGCTTTCAGTACAGTATGATTGAATACCAGAAGCAAAAGGGCGGCGACTTTCATGTGAAATTTTCGAATGTGAAAATGTCTGAGCTTTCGGAGTTTAAAAACAACAGAAATATTGAAAGCACATTTGAGACAATGGGAATGGGCTTTGCAAAGCTAGACGGCTGCAAGAATGAGGATAAGCCGTATGCTTATGTCATGGCAACAGATGAGGCAGGCTTTGAGAAAGGCTGCTTTAACCTGATAGAGGGGCGCATGGCAAAAAATGAGGATGAGATAGTCATTCCAAGGCACTTAAAGACAAACGGACGAATCGACATAAAGGTGGGAGATGAGATAACACTGGATGTCGGAAAGCGATATGATTCAAACACCGAAGGTGTCATATCGGAAAACTGCGCATATGAGCATGAGGCAGAGACACTTACCGATACTGTGACAAAGCACTACAAGGTGGTAGGCATTATGGAAAGACCGGGCTATGGAATGGAGGACTATAGTGCCGCCGGATATACATTTGTCACATACTCTGATGAACTGGCAGCAATTGATAACGGCACAAAGAGTGAGGCAAGCGAAGCTGACACTACACTCACAGTGTACAGCAGATACACTCAAAAGGCTTTAAGAAACAAGGATGCTGTGACTGCAGATATAATTGGTGTGGATGAAAAGCTGTTTGAGAAAGCAAATAATTCATCTGTTGAAATGTCTTCTGAGGAAAGTGACAGGTTCCTTAAAGAGATGGAAAATGCAAAATATGATATATATATGAATGGATACCTTATAAACTATGAGTGCGTTTTCCCGATTGACGGTTCATTTAAAGCACTGTTTACAGTGGCTGCTGTTGTGGCTTTGATAATCATACTGACATCAGTGTACTGTATCAAAAACAGCTTCAACATATCAATCACTGAAAAAATCAGGCAGTATGGCATGCTTGCAAGCGTGGGTGCTACGAGGCGACAGATAAAAAGCAGCGTTAAGACAGAGGCAGCAATGCTTGGAGTGGTTGGTATTCCTGTAGGTACCATGAGTGGTATTTTGGCATCGCTTATACTTGTCAAGGTAGTAAATGCGCTGTCAGCAGGCTGGCTTAACGTTGCTTTGAGCTTTCACACATCACTGCCTGCACTTATTCTTGCTGTGATACTGAGTATAGCAACCATTTATTTCTCAGCAACAGGCAGTGCAAGAAGGGCTGCAAAGGTCACACCGCTTGAAGCAATAAGAAACACAAAGGAGATTAAAATAAAGTCAGCAAAGCTTAAGACACCGGCGATTATAGGCAGAATCTGGGGTATCGGAGGTGTTATCTCATATAAGAATATAAAGAGGAACAATAAAAAGTACAGAACCACAGTGACATCTATTGTCATCTGCTCAGTAACCTTTATTGTGATATCATACTTTATGTCTATGGCCTTTAGCGTTGTTGGGATGTCATATGCATCAGCAGATTACAATATTGGAATAAATATGTCATGTAAAAAAGACATTGATATTGAAAAGTTCTCTAAGCTTTTGAGTGGCATTGAAGGAGCTGAGGATTATCTGGTTGGAGCAGGCTATGATTTCGATGTCAGTAAGCCGGAGTATACAAAGGAATATGGAGAGTATTGCAGGCAGCTTTATGATGACAGTGAGGATGTCTCGCAAATGTTTTTAATCACGGTTTTGGATGATAAATCGTATGATAAGTATGCGTCTGACGCAGGCATAAAAAATGCAGCTGCAGGAGCAATTCTTGTGAATAAATGCACATTTGATGTGTATAATGAGAATAGCTCAAAATACGTCAAAAAAGAGATGGAGCTGTACAAATATAAAGCAGGAGATACAATCGAGTGTGGCTACAATGTGTATGATGATGCTTCTTCTGATGATAATGCAGCAGAAGGCGATACTGAAAGCAGCACAGATGATAATAATGCAGTGGAAGGTGATACTGAAAGCGGCACAGAGGATAACAGCGGATACGTTGACGAGGAAACAATAAATAACGGAGTCAGAAAGACTGTGGATGTAACTATTGCAGGTGTCACAGACAAGGTACCAATAGGTTATAAGGGCTACAGCAACACGCTATTGTTTATGAACCAAAAAGGCTTTGAAAGCCTATGGGGTGACGGTAAGAACGGTAATGAGATTAAACCGGGATATGCGTCATATTCGGCATATGTGGTTGCAGAAAATGCAGATGAATATCAGGATACATTCGAAAAGGAGACGGAAGGAAATCCTGAGTATTCGCAGATTAGTTTTTATGTCAGCAATATGGATAAGCAGATGCGCGATGAAAAGTCACTCTTTACACTGCTTGGAGTATTTGCATACGGACTTATTGTAGTCATTGCCTTAATAGGAATCACAAATATCATCAATACCTTAAGTACCGGAATGGAGCTTAGAAGCCGCGAGTTTGCCACATTAAGAAGCATTGGAATGACAGATAAGCAGTTTGTGGGAATGGTCAGGCTCGAGAGTGTGTTTATATCTGTGAAGGCACTTGCAATAGGAGTACCGCTTGGTATTTTAATAAGCTATCTCTTATGTGTTATGATGAACAGGATGGATGATGCAATCATTTATGAGCCGCCGTATAAAGCAATTATATTGTGTATATTGGTTGTAATAATGCTGATTTATGCTATCATGAAACTATCAATGACGAAGCTTAGACACAATAACATTATTGAGACGATCAAGAATGAAAATCTGTAGGAAATGCGGGAGCTGATATGAAAAAAATACTTCTCATAGAGGACAATAAAGGAATAACAGAGGGACTGTGTGATACCTTTACAGAACCTGAATATGAGCTTTTGACAGCAAGCAATTTAAAGGAGGCTGGGGCACTTTTGAGTGAGCACCCCGGCCTTGTGCTGCTTGATGTGTCGCTTCCGGATGGGAACGGCTTTGATTTTTACAGCGAAAGGCTGGAAAAAGAAAAACACCGGTGATTTTTTCTTACCGCAAGGGATGAGGAAAATGATATAGTAAAGGGACTCGAGCTTGGAGCGGAGGATTACATCACAAAGCCTTTTTCCGTAAGAGAGCTTGTGGCGAGGGTAAACCGCGTATTTTTACGAAGGAAAAGTGATGACAGCTCATCTGTCATACACGCAAGAAGCATAAGCTATGACATGGACAAAAAGGAAGCAAGAAGGGATGGACAGGTGATTGCTCTTTCAAGTCTTGAAAACCGCATACTTGATCTGCTTTTACCAATCACGACAAGGCTGTGTCCAGAAATGCCGTGCTTGACTGCATCTGGGAGGCAACAGGCAACGATGTCTATGACCATACAGTGACTGTCTATATGAAGCGCATCAGGGCAAAGCTTGGTGAGGATGTGATAAAGACTGTGAAGGGAATCGGGTATCGTGTTGATTCAGATGAAGCTATTTAAACAGTATCGGCCGACAGAGACAGTTCCCGGGGGAAAGCATGAGAAAGAAGAAATATAATTTAGAGAACAGAAAACATTTTGTGTATTTTGCGATAATTTATACATGTATATGTGTGACGGTTATGGCTTTTACCGTTTTTTCCAGTACAGGCATATACGAAAAACTATAACATCACAGTGGCTAAGCTATGTGCGCTTATTCATGAAAAATATCCCGATGTATCAGATGGCAGTATAGCTGCGATTCTAAATGACAGCAGCTCAGGCAGCGATTATACAAATTTAAAAAGCGCAGAGACGCTCTTAAAAAAATACGGCATTGATATGGAAAAGGATTCTGCGGTTTTGTCAAATGAAAAAGCGCTTAAAGGAGCGCTTTGGCTAGACATATTTCTTGTTGTGCTTTTTGCAGGGGGCTTTTGCCTTTACATTGTGCTTATAAGATTTAGCTTTAAAAGACAGGTCAGACAGGCTGCGGATTATCTGCGCCGCATAAATCAGGGAGACTACAGACTTGTTATGGCAGATAGCACAGAGGGAGAGATTTCTATACTAAAGGGAGAGCTTTACAAGACAGCAATCTATTTGAGGGAGTCTGCGGAAAATGCAAAGGCAGACAAGCTTTTGCTAAAGGATGCGCTTTCTGACATATCGCACCAGCTTAAGACTCCGCTCACATCACTTTCGATAAATCTGGAAAATCTGGAAGGAAATCCTGATATGGCATCTGAAAACAGAAACAGGATAATGCGCAGGGCAAAGCGCGATGTGGACAATATATCGCATATGGTGCAGGCTATCTTAAAGCTTTCAAGGCTTGAAGCGGATGTTGTGGAGTTTGATGAGAAGGATACGCTGCTGTCTGAAATTGTGTCTGAGGCAGCTGATAATGTTATGGCACTTTGCGATTTGAGAGACATAAGGCTGTCCATAGATGAAGGCTCTGATAAGGATGCCTGTATACATGCTGATGCATACTGGCAGTGTGAGGCCATTACAAACATAGTAAAAAATGCAGTGGAGCACGCAGAGAGTGAGGTAAAGATAGGCTTTTACAGGTATGAGATGTATGCAGAGATAACAGTGCAAAACGATGGAGAGACCATAAGTGATGAGGACAAAAAGCATATTTTTACGCGTTTTTACAGCGGCAGCGGACAGCCGGCAGACAGCATCGGCATAGGACTTTCGCTCGCGGAAGCAATTGTGCGTCATGACAATGGATATATCCTTGTGGAGGATTGTAAAAAAGATGTATTAAATGAAAAAAATGAATGCAGTGGCACACGCTTTGTGGTAAGATATTTGTGATAAGTTGAGAAAAATTATCAATAAATACACTAGGAAGCGATAAAATGACACTAAAAGAACTTGGCATAGGACAGAGTGCCAGAATACTTACAGTAGGCGGTGAGGGCGCACTGCGTCAGCATTTCCTGGATATGGGAGTAATCCCAAAGGCCGAAGTGACAGTAATCAAATTTGCACCGATGGGAGACCCGATGGAGCTTCAGGTGCACGGCTATGAGCTCACATTGAGGCTTGATGATGCGGCACAGATTGAGGTAGAATTAATTGACAGCCGTTCAAGAAAGCATGAGGGTCCTAAAAAGATAAGTAACACAGCCCATCCCGGACTTGGTGAGGAGGGCAAATACCATGTGAAGGGCAGTGGCAATCCCCTTCCGGATGGTGAGAAGCTCACATACGCACTTGTGGGAAACCAAAACTGCGGCAAGACAACACTTTTCAACCAGCTTACAGGCTCAAACCAGCATGTGGGCAATTTCCCGGGAGTGACGGTGGACAGAAAGGATGGCTCTATTAAAGAACATCCGGATACATCAATCACAGATTTACCGGGCATTTACTCAATGAGCCATATACTAATGAGGAGATTGTGTCGAGAAACTTTGTGCTCGATAACAAGCCAAAGGCCATAATAAATATCGTAGATGCGACAAATATCGAGAGAAACCTGTATCTGACCATGCAGCTTCTTGAGATGGATATACCGATGGTTATCGCTCTAAATATGATGGATGAGGTGACGGCAAACTCAGGCTCAATCGATGTAAATAAAATCGAGGGACTGTTAGGAGTGCCTGTTGTACCGATTTCAGCCGCGAAGAATCAGGGTGTTGATGAGCTGGTGCGCCATGCAATACACATTGCAAAGTATCAGGAGCGCCCGGGCAGACAGGATTTCTGTGATGAGAATGATTTTGGCGGTGCCGTGCACAGATGTATACACGCGGTCAGTCACCTGATTGAGGATCATGCAAAGCTCGCCGGAGTTCCGATTCGCTTTGCTGCTACCAAAATTATCGAGGGGGATGCACTTATATTAGAGCAGCTTCATCTTGATGAGAATGAGAAAGAGGCAATAGAGCATCTGATTGTCCAGATGGAGAAGGAGCGAGGCCTTGACAGAAGCGCTGCAATTGCGGATATGCGCTTTACATTTATTGAGAAAATATGCGAGAGCACCGTGGTAAAACCAAAGGAGAGCAGGGAGCGTATCAGAAGTGAGCGCATCGACCGTGTTCTTACAGGCAAATACACGGCAATACCGTGCTTTATAGTGATAATGCTTGCTGTATTTTATCTCACCTTCAACGTAATCGGAGCAGGCCTTCAGTGGCTTTTGGAGCAGGGCATAGGAGCACTGACCGCGCTTACGGATAAGGCGCTCACAGCGGCAGGCGTGAATGAGGTGCTGCACGGACTGGTAATAGACGGCATCTTTCAGGGTGTCGGAAGCGTATTAAGCTTTTTGCCGATTATCGTGACACTGTTCTTTTTCTTATCCCTCATGGAGGACAGCGGATACATAGCGAGGGTTGCATTCTTCATGGACAAGCTCCTTCGTAAGATAGGACTTTCCGGACGAAGCATAGTACCAATGCTCATAGGCTTCGGCTGTACGGTGCCGGCTGTCATGGCGACACGTACACTGCCAAGTGAGAGAGACCGTAGAATGACTATACTCCTCACACCGTTTATGAGCTGTTCGGCAAAATTGCCAATTTATGCATTCTTTGTTAGTGCATTTTTCCCGAAGCATGGCGGACTTGTCATGGGAGGTCTGTACTTCCTTGGCATAATTGTCGGAATACTTTTCGCATTTATCTACAGAAAGACTTTGTTCAGGGGTGACGCAGTGCCGTTTGTCATGGAACTGCCAAACTACAGGATGCCGGGCGCCAAGAATGTGTGCCAGCTGCTCTGGGAGAAGGCAAAGGACTTTTTGCAGAAGGCATTTACGGTAATACTTATTGCCACAATGCTGATATGGTTCTTACAGAGCTTTGACATACACTTTAACATGGTAACAGACTCAAAGGACAGCATGCTTGCCGTTATTTCAAGTATTATCGTGCCTGTCTTTAAGCCTCTGGGACTCGGCGACTGGCGTATATGCACGTCACTTATCAGCGGACTCATGGCAAAGGAGAGCGTGGTATCAACACTTGAGATACTGTTTGGCGGAACGGTTACGACAGCACTCACAACACTTTCAGCCGCATCTCTTCTGGTGTTCTCGCTGCTCTACAGCCCATGCGTGGCTGCTATAGCATCCATAAAGAGAGAGCTGGGTGCAAAGTGGGCAGTCAGTGTGGTGCTTTTGCAGTGTGCGATTGCATGGGGGGCAGCATTTATTGTAAGAATTATTGGACTGCTTGTGATGTAAAAAAACTGACTGAATAGTTACAAAAATATAAAAGGAGATATGTGATGGAGATTAAACTGGAAAATGAATCACTTGAGCTCACGATAAACAGCTTCGGAGCAGAGCTTAAAAGCATCACCGGCAAGGAAACTGGTACACAGTATCTGTGGGATGCCGATGAGAAATACTGGAAGAGAAGCGCACCGGTGCTTTTCCCGTTTGTCGGCAGCTTAAAGGACAAGAAGTTTACCGTTGATGGGACAGATTATCCGATGGGACAGCACGGCTTTGCAAGGGATATGGAGTTTGAGCTTGTGTCACAGACAAAGGATGAGGCATGGTTTTCACTTAAATCAAATGATGAGACTCTTGCAAAATATCCGTTTGAGTTTGTGCTCGAAATAGGCTATAAGCTCTCAGGCAGTGAGATAAAAGTGACCTGGAGGGTGACAAATCCTGCGAAAAAGGATTTACTTTTCTCAATAGGTGGTCATCCGGCATTTATGTGTCCGGTCGCAGAGCAGGGAAAGCAGTCAGACTATTATCTGAAGCTTGACACAGACAAGGCAATCACCTACGGACTTATCTGTGACGGAGGACTTTTAGACAAGGATGACAATCTGCTTAATGTGGATGTGGATGGATACTGTCAGATAGATGAGCATATGTTTGATAAGGATGCGCTCATAATAGAAAACAGACAGGCTTCAAAGGTGAGCCTGTGTACACCGGATAAGAAGCCATACCTTACGGTGTCCTTTGATGCGCCTTTATTTGGTCTGTGGTCACCGGCAGGAATGGGAGCACCGTTTATCTGTATTGAACCGTGGTACGGCCGATGCGACAGAGCAGGCTTTGCCGGAGAATTAAAGGACAGGGAGTATGGTAATTCGCTGGCACAGGGTGAGAAATTTGAGAAGTCATATACGATTGCAATTGAGCTGTAGATTTTCTTGTTCTCAATGTGACTTAAATACTTATTAAAATAATAATATAAGACATAATTAGAATCATGGGGCTGCGGTATATTGCAGTCCCATGATTTTTAGATAGTAAGGATTTTTCACGAACTTGAAATAATGTAATGTAGGATAGCATAACGCTATATGTGTCTTGATGCACCTGCTTTCTTCAAGTTTACCTGAAGCAGCCATTTCTGATCAATTTTCTTAAGATCTTCACCGAATCTGACATGCAGCCGAACTGAGCCTTCGAGCTGCTCGATATGTTCAATGGTGCCCTTGCCGAACTTTGGATGATTGACATCGTCATTGATATTAAATTTTACAGTACTGTTTTTATTTTTGCGGTATTCCTGCTCGCGTGAATATGTGTCGCGGATAGGAATACTCTTGTCAGTAATTTTCTTTTTGAGAACCTTATCATAATCGTGCTTAATAAGTCCTTCACCGGCTTTGTAGTAAGGAGTGGGAGCTGCTCCGATAAGTGAGCAGCAGTATTTCCACGCACTTCCGTGGATGCCGGGCTGCCAGTTGTATTTGTCCGGGATGTCCATATTGTACTGCATATAGTGGGCATATTCGTGCTTATATAAATCCATCCTGTCATCCTTTGACAATGGCTTTGCCACACAGTAGCCGATGAACAGCAGTGAAAAATGAAATTCTTCTTCATCCTGCCCAAAGCCCGGAGTGTATGCGCCAAGCCTGTCCGTATCAAAGCCGAAGGTGATGGGAATCCTTGCACCGTTAAGCCCAAGCTGTCTGTCGAGCTTCTGGTAGAGAAAGCGGATTTCCGCAAGATGTATTTTGGTTTCGTTTTCGAGTAGTTGTCGTAAATTGTTGTCTAAGTTCATAAGTATATCTCTTTTAAAAAATCAGTTTGTTTTCAATACAATAATGATATATTCCGTCTTCCTCAACAGATTTGCATACAAAATCAGCCTTATCTTTGACTTCGTCCTTTGCATTGCCCATGGCAATACCCATGCCTACAGCTTCAAGCATTTCAATGTCGTTATATCCGTCACCGAAAGCAATTGCTTCATCCTTTGAGAAACCATAATGTCTAAGCACTGCAGCAACTGCATTGCCTTTGCCGCTGTTAAGCGGAATAATATCAACGGCCTTATCCCACCATGCAGTTATCTGTGAGTGGGGCGCGCCGGATAGAATCTGTGAGTGCTCATCTTTTTTGCAGGAGCACATAATCTGATATATATCAGTCCTGCTTATCTCGTCAAAATTGTCAGCAATTTTAAGCTTTTCACTGCCAAAGGCAAAGTACTGCTCTAAATCAGGGTCGGTACCGTTTGTGACAATCATATGCTCGTTGCTGATTGCAATGGCGCGGTTCATCTGCTTTAGATTGGAAATTATCTGATATTTGTCGTGCTCATTAATAGGATTTTTGAAGATGATATCATTGCCTTTGGTGACGAATGAGCCGTTAAAGGTGAGCAGGACATCAAAATCAATTCCATCAAAATGAGGCACACCTGTGTAGCATCTTCCGGTAGCCATACAAAGGATGATGCCATTTTGGTGGAGCTGCCTAAGTGCAGCAGCAGTGTTTGCCGATAATTCTTTATGTCCCAGCCGAAGCAGGGTGCCATCCACATCAAAGAATGCTATTTTAATCATAATTCACCTGCCTGTTTTACTGAATTTCAATAATATTTCATTTACTTTAATCATAACATAATAAGCGCAAGATTAAAAACATTTATTTAAATTTCTGCCACAACGTAAGGTACGTAAGCCGGGGACTGAGGGGACACATGCGCTTTAGCAGGAGTTCATAGACAGATTTATTGAATGCACAACTACTAATAATATGGTTGATGGGCAGGAAATACAGAATTGCTCAGGAAGTCAGATTTCAAATGAATCAAGAAGTAACTATATACTCGGAAAATACCAGTATTACAGAAATCTGTACGGAGATCAGGAGATATAGAATATGATAATAGTGAACTGCTAGGTTATTCAATAGCTGAGTAGTTCACAAACATACTCTATATAGATTATAATTAATTGGAGGAAATATGAGCATAGGATTTAACGGTGACACATTTAAATGCAGGTATCCTGCTGTGGCTGGCTTTCCACAGCCAGCGTTTGAGTTCATCTTCAGCTTCATCTACGTTTGTAAGCTTTAGTAATAACCGGAGCTGTTCCCAATGCGTAAGCAGAGCCTTTTATCTCATCCGCCTTAGCTTTAGCTGCTTTTACAATAGGCAAATTCAGGATCATCCTTTCTTATCAGAGTAAAGATTACAATTTTTTATAACTGTGTTTTTAACATTAAGGACACTTTTGAATAATGTATTAACTGAAGCCACTTTTGAATACTCTTTTTGTGTTTTTCTTCGCAGTTAATACATTAAAGGACACAAGTGTTTTTTTCAATATGTTGTTGTTAATTTATGGTGTTGGGCTTACAACATTATGCCAGAAGCCTCATAAAAATGGACTTATAGACATGTATTGATGGCTTAGTCGAGAATTAACTACTGTGGAGTGTACTAGAACTTGTGAGTAGCGTGTCATTTGTAACCGCCAAAGCGTACACAATGAAGCAGTAACTATAAACTGTGAGATTATAGCAAACCATCTAGCATATACATTTGTATAAGTTTCGACGGTTTCGTCGTGCATAGAAAACCTAAAAGCATAATTTCGTATAGAATCTTAGTCGCGAAGCTAGCGAGGGCGAAAGTGCGTGTCTCCCCAACAGTCCACGGCTTACGTACCGACCTGCGACCAATGCGCAAAAGTTGCGCACAGAAACGCGCACCTAATCCTTTTTTTGTGAAAAAATGCTTGAAAACAAAATTTAAAAATGTCGAAATTGCACATTGACATAATCGCAATGCTGTAATATACTAAGTTTAGAACAAACGGTTGCGCGAAAAACGTACCTAAGAAATAAATTAAATTACAAGCAAATGGAGGAAACAACGGATGGACAAATTTATTGTTAACATCATTCACCGCCCTGAGATGGTGCCTGAGTACTCAGCAACAGTGACAGGACAGGGAAAAGAAGAGGATATTGGAGATAAGAAGCTTATCACAGAGTCACTCGACATCTTCAAGACACAGCAGAGACTTGCGCATGAGGCGGGACTCAAAACCACAATCCAGATGACATATGCTTCGCTTTTTAATGATGAGGCAGTAGAGCTTGCAAAGCAGGATCACGAGAAATACGGTGATGAGATAGCACTTTCACTCCTTGGACTTCCATGTGAGGAGTTTAGAGAGAAGTATAAGACAAAGGATTTCTGTATCTGGATGTTCTCAATGGAGGACAAGAAAGCTATCGTAAATGATGTTTTCGAGAAATTCCATGACAGATTCGGTTTCTATCCTGAGTCAACAGGCTCGTACTATATGGATGCAGACCTTATAAACTACATCAAAGAAAAATACCCAATGGTAAAATGTGCAGTTGCAACATGCTGGGAGGAGGGCCCTAAGGCATACCACACATGTAACAACTCATGGTACACACTCTTCGACGGAGGCCCATGGGCACCATGGATTCCATCAAAGCAGAACACACATGCGCCGGCAGCAAATAAGGAAGAGGATAGCGGAATCGTAGCAATTCCACATCTCTCACGTGACCTTATTGCATGCTATGACGGAAACGGCTCAAACTTCGGAACACATCCACAGAACGTGCTTCGTGGAATGATTTATGATACAAAGACATGGGAGTATCCATATCTTTATAACCTCATCGACCAGTACAGAGACCTTGCAAAATACAATAACGGATACTCATACAACATGATGTTCGTAGGACCTGGCTGGATGAACAAGATGGGACGCTGGGAGCAGCCATATGAGCTTCTCTTAAAGTCATACACAGACGGCTGTAATTACTATGGCAAGTTAAAGAAAGAGGGTAAGCTCATCGACATGACAATGTCAGAGTTCGCTGATTACTTCAGAGAGAAGAAGGGTGTCAACGCAGGTAACTACAATGAGCCTGAGTGTGCACCATGGAGAGATATCCTTTACGGCTCAGATAAGCAGCTCTTCTGGTACTGTGACCCATACATGAGAGCATGCGTAAACATGGATCAGGGTGGAGCAATCGTAGACCTTCGTCCATACGTTGCAAAACTTGAGTGGCCTGTAGGAATAGGAACAAAGCATGTACAGGATGCATCTTATCCATTCCTTATTCAGGAGAAATACAGAGCAGGATACTTTACACACTATGCAGGAGCAGGAACAGTAAGAAGTGCCAAGCTTTCACACAACGGTGAGGAGGTTGACCTGTGTCTCTGTCCTACACACAGCCATTTTTCAGAGGAAGTTATTGATGGCAAGAAAACAAGAATCCTTACACTTGATCCTGTAGATATTGAGTTTTATGATGTTAAGCTTACTCTTCAGACAAAGGAATACTTTGAGGAGGGCTCATCAAACATCAAGATTGAGCGTAATATCCTTAGCATGAGTGATCCAAATGCAGAGGTTTATCTCGATGAGTACATCACAGCATGCTACGGAACAACAGAGTATCCAGAGGATATGACAGGCATCACACTTACATGTGAGGGAGAAAACCCACAGAGCATCAATTATGAGTACAAGTGTCGTGATGCAAAGCTTGACGGAGCAACTGCAGTAAGCGCAGTAATTCCTGCAATTCAGACAAAGGTTTCACTCACACCATCTGCAAAGGCAGAGGGATACATTGAGGAAGGATATGCATTCTCTCCAATGTTCAAGCTTGGTTACAAGAAACAGATTAAAGACAAGGAGGTATTTGCAACATGGCTCAACTTGGAAAAGGCAAATTAAATTACAGATGTCCTTTATGTTTTATGAGGGATCTTGATATTGATATGTTCTATAATAAGGAAACGGGTATTTATAGCTGCATCCGCTGTCAATTCAGAGGTACAGAGGAAGAGGTGCTTCAGGGCAACGAGGATGTCCGCAAGAAGTACAAGGCTATGTACAAGAGATTCGACAAGTTCGATTTTGATTAAAGTAGTGATTGGTGCGCTGCTGCTATAATAGCAGCAGCGTATTTGGCATTTCGCTGCAAAGGAGAGTATATATGGCGAAAAGAAAAAAAGACACGATGGAATTCAGATTCTATGAGCTGCCACAGGGAGAATCGGCACTTGTGCTGTGCGGAGAATCCTGGAAGAGAGTGTATGGTCATGAGGAATTTCACCTGCATTTCCATAATCTGCTTGAAATCGGCATCTGCCGCGAGGGAGATGGAAATATGTATCTGGATGAGGATATTTACCAGTATCATGACGGCGATATCACATTTATACCTGAGAATTTTCCACATGTTACAGTCAGCTATGGTGAGGTGGTGAATTTCTGGGAGTACATTTTTATTGACATACATTCTGTGATAGAAGAGATGTTCCCAAACAATGCGGCATTCCAGAATGAGGCAGTTACGACTATATCAAAAAAAGCGTTTATGACCAACGTGTATCAGAGCCCGGCTATGGCTGAGTATATAAATGCCATAATCAGGGAAACCAGTGAGCACAAGATTTATTGCCAAAGGACGATAAAGCTCCTTGTGCAGGGAATTGTAATAGAGCTGTTGCGCATGTATGATGAGCTGCCGGAGGAAGATAATGATGTCGTAAAGGGCACTAATATGTCACAGATAGCCACGGCGCTTGACTATATGAATAAGCATTACAGCGAAACAATAAAGGCAGGGGAGCTTTCGTCACTGTGCAATATGAGTGAGACTCATTTCAGGAGACTGTTTGAATCATATATCAATATGCCGCCTATGGAGTATCTGAATCTGATAAGAGTGCAGAAGGCGTGCGAGCTTATGAAAAAGACAAATGAGCCGATGGAGCTTATTGCACAAAAATGTGGATTTACAACTCAGTCAACTTTTAACCGTAATTTCCGCAAATTTTTGGACACTTCGCCATATCAGTGGAAGATAAATCCTGAAAATTATGAGCATAAACTACTCAATTTTAGGATATCTGCACTAAAGGGATGGTAGAAAACATGTCTTTTCGCATATTTTTGTACATTTATGTTTGAATATGCATATAATTGTGTGGAATTTGTTAACACAGAAACAACGTATATGGTTATAATGACTATGTAATCAAGAAACGGACAAATATTCGTAGTCAAAATGCCCAATTAAAATAATATGATTATGAATGAATTGTAAACGTAGTATTGCAGAAACATCATTTTTATTAGGGAGGAAGAAAAATGAAAAAGAAGTAGTTTCATTATTACTCGTAACAACAATGGTTGCCTCACTTGCAGCCGGATGTGGAGACTCATCTTCATCAGGAGATGGCACAGAAAAGACAGGTAAGAAGGTAGAGACAGTAGATGACGGCCATACACTTACAGCCTGGGCTTGGGATCCAAACTTCAATATTCCGGCACTCAAAGCAGCAGCAGAGGATTACAAGAAAAATGTAGATCCTGATTTTGTACTCAATATCGAGGAGCAGTCAGGGTCATCTGACATTGAGACAGCAATTACAACAGCAGGCTCAGCTGGGGATTACAGTACACTTCCTGACATCGTATTATTCCAGGATCACTACTTCCGGCAGTACCATACAAATTATCCTGATGCATGGGTATCAGCAAATGATGCAGATGTTAAGTGGGATGATTTCAGTCAGGAGAAGTTATCATTCTCTACAATCGACGGAGAGCACTTTGGATTCCCTGTTGATAACGGAACAGTAATCTTTGCTTACAGAACAGATCTTCTTGAGCAGGCAGGATACACAATCGATGATATGACAGGTATCTCTTGGAAGGATTTCATCGAGGTAGGTAAGAAAGTATACGAGAAGACAGGAAAATACTTACTTTGCATGGATGGAGACGGAAACGATTTATTCTACATGATGCTTCAGGCAGAGGGTGAGTCACAGTTCAAGGATGGCAAGCCAAAATTTGTAGACAATGCTAAATTAAAAGAAATCATGCAGGTACTTAAGGATATGATCGACAACAATGTTCTTTACCTTGCAAATAACTGGTCAGATTACACAGATCAGGTTATTCAGGGAGACATGGTTGCAGGCGTTATGAACGGAAACTGGATCATTCCTACAATCGAGAAGGTTACAGACAACAGTGGAAAGTGGGAGATTACATCTCTTCCAACACTTGAGGGTGGTGAAGGCTATGCATCAAACGGTGGTTCTTCACTTTACATCACAAGCAACTGCAAGCAGGCAGACCTTGCTAAGAAATTCTTAGCATATACATTCGGTGGCGGATCTTATACAGACAAGGGTGTATCTGAGACATATGACAATGCTCTTAAGAATGGTGGTGTTATCACTACATATACACCTGCAGGCAAGTCAGAGGTTTACAACGAGGGTGTTGAGTATTTCAACAACCAGCCAATTTACGCTAAGATCGTTGAGATGGGTGCAAATGTTAAGATAATCGAGCAGAGCGATTTCCACTACGATGCACGTAAGAAGCTTGCTACAGCACTTATCAATATTACTCAGAATGGTGCAGATATCGATTCAGAGATAAAGACAGCAGAGGATGACCTTAAATTCACAATGGGACTTTAATCTGTTAGCTTGATGGCAAATGTACAGGGAGCCATTAAATGGCTCCCTGTTTTTTCTCAAAGACTTATAGTTAGGAGGCCTTTACAGTGAAAAATAAGAAAAAAGGAATGAGCATAACCGGTAAACAAAGGGCAGCCGGCTGGATGTATCTGGCTCCGGCAACAATACTCATTTTCATAATGAGCTTCTGGCCTATAATCCAGGCTGTTATTACATCCTTTAAAACCGGCTCAAGCGCAAATATGCAGTGGGCAAATCCACTTACTTACAACTACACAAGAATGTTTCAGGATGCGGTTTTCAAGAGATCTATCGGAAACACATTCTTATATTTAATTATCGAAGTGCCAATCATGCTTGTACTGGCAATCTTACTGGCACAGTTACTTAACAATAAGCACCTTAAATTTAAAGGACTTTTCCGTACATGTGTATTCTTACCATGTGCAACATCACTCGTATCATATGCATTGATTTTTAAATCGCTTTTTGCAACACAGGGACTTATCAATACAATCCTTGTTAAACTTGGAATATTAGAGAACAACTTTAACTTCCTTGGTACAGGCTGGAGTGCTAAGATTATTATCATAGTAGCTCTTATCTGGAGATGGACAGGATATAATATGGTGTTCTTTTTAGCAGGTCTCCAGAATATTGAGTACTCTGTTTACGAGGCGGCAAAGATAGATGGAGCAAGCGGCTGGAGAACCTTCTGGTCTATCACGGTTCCTCTTCTTAAACCTACAATTGTTATGACAACTATCATGTCAATAAACGGTACATTACAGCTCTTCGACGAGTCTGTAAACCTGACAAAGGGTGGACCTGCAAATGCGACAATCACCATGTCACATTATATCTATAACGGCTCGTTTGGTGAAGGCGTTGCAAACTTTGGATATGCATCAGCAATGTCTGTTATCGTATTCATCATGGTTGCTATACTGGCATTTATCAATCTGAAAGTAGGTGACAAGCGTGACTAAGAAAAAACATGGATCATCAATACAAAAAAGGCTTATACCTTCATACATTTTTCTTGTAATAGTTTCGTTCATCTCAGTATTTCCGTTTTTCTGGATGATATCGGCAGCGACCAACAAGTCTATTGACATTGCAAGAGGTAGAATTGCATTTGGTGGCTATGCCCTTGAGAACTTAAAGAAACTGTTTGCATCACAGAACGTTGCACTTGGAATGAAAAACTCACTTATCAATGCAACAGTTCAGACAATTATAGCACTGCTTGTCTGCTCACTTGCCGGTTACGGCTTTGAGCTCTATCATGACAAGGCAAAGGATAAGCTGTTCTCAGTTTTACTTCTTGCCATGATGATTCCGCAGGTAGCTACACTTATTCCTCTGTTCAAGATGATGTCAAAGCTCGGCTTTATAAATACGGTATGGGGCTTCATGCTCCCGGCTATTTCAACGCCGTTCCTCATCATGATGTTCAGACAGAATTCGAGAAACTTCCCAATCGATATAATGGAGGCGGCACGAATTGACGGACTCAGTGAGATTGGTATTTTCTTTAAGATGTATATGCCTGTACAGAAATCAACATATGCAGCAGCTGCAGTTATTACATTCATGAATGCATGGAACTCATACCTGTGGCCAAAGGTAATCCTCAATAAGCCTGCTGCTATCACAATGCCAATGCTTATTGCAAACCTTGCAGCAGGATATACAGTAGATTACGGTGTACTGATGATGGGCGTTCTTTTCTGCTCCATCCCTACAATGCTCGTATTCTTTGTACTCCAGAAGCAGTTTGCAGAGGGAATTACAGGATCTGTTAAATAAAAGTAAAATAATATTGTTAAAAATTAAGAAGGCAAATAATGTTTATTATTTGCCTTCGTCTTATAAGAGGGCTTTGTGTTTAAAACAGACATGTATCAAATAATAAATACAGTAGATAGGAGTGTAAAAATATGAGTGATTTTGATTCAAATATCATTAAGAATCCGGAAATATTTGAGCAGAACAGACTTGCGGCTCATTCGGATCATGTATGCTATAAAAATGAACTGGAGAAAATTAAAGGGAAATCAAGCCTGAGATATGATATGAACGGCTTATGGAAGTTTGCATATGCAAGAATCAGTCCCTGGCTCCTTGTGGCTTTGAGGCAGCTGATTATGATTGCAAAGGCTGGGATGAGATCAGGGTTCCGGCACATATCCAGATGGAAGGCTATGACGTGCCAATCTATACGAATACCACATATCCGTGGGAGGCTGATGAGTCTATAAAGCCGGGCGAGGTACCTGAGATTTTTAATCCGGTTGCAAGCTATGTGAAGTATTTCACAATCCCTGAGAATATGAAGAACAAGAGGGTGTGTATTTCGTTCCAGGGAGTGGAGAGCGGTTTTGCACTCTGGCTGAATGGACATTATGTCGGCTACAGTGAGGACACATTTGATCCGTCTGATTTCGAGCTGACTGATTATATTGTCGAGGGTGAGAACAAGCTTGCGGTCAGAGTATGGAAATGGACATCAAGCAGCTGGTGTGAGGATCAGGATTTTTACAGATTTTCAGGCATTTTCAGAGATGTATTTTTGTATGCCGTTCCTTGTGCACATGTGGAGGATCTGTCAGTTGTTCCTACACTTAATGATACCTTTGACGAGGGTACACTTAGTGTGTCAATAAAGGCAGATGGTGATGGTATTGCAAGTGTAAAGCTTTATGAGCTGGGCGATTTGTCTGTGGAAAAATATGACAGGGCAAAACTTTTATTGGAAGAGTTTGACATAGAGCTTAGGGATAAGGAAATTTGCGAGGGCTCATGTAATGTGAAAAATCCTCTGTTATGGAGCGCTGAAAAGCCGAATCTGTATGAGGTTAAAATTATAGTTAAAGATACGCATGGAAATGAGATCGAGTTTATCAGCCAGCTGGCGGGCTTCAGAAGATTTGAGATGGTAGACGGACTTATGAAGCTAAACGGTAAGCGTATTGTATTTAAGGGTGTAAACCGCCATGAGTTCAGCTCAATAACAGGCCGTGTGCCAAACCGTGATGAGGTGATAAAGGATATTGTCACAATGAAAAAGAACAATATCAATGCTATAAGAACAAGCCATTATCCTGATGATTCCATGCTCTATGAGCTTTGCGATATTTATGGAATCTATATGATAGCTGAGAACAATCTTGAGAGTCATGGCACATGGGAGGCATATAATAAGGGCTATGTTGACCTTGACTTTGTTGTGCCAAAGGACAAGCCACAGTGGAGAGAAATGATGCTGGACCGTGCCAACTCATGCTATCAGAGAGATAAAAATCATCCGGCAATCCTTATCTGGTCATGCGGCAATGAGTCGTTTGGCGGCAAGACAATATATGAGATGTCACAGCTTTTCAGACAGCTTGATAAGCATCGTCTGGTGCATTATGAGGGAGTATTTAACGATAGAAGCTATAATGACACAAGCGACATGGAAAGCCAGATGTATACTCCGGTTGCAGGCATTGAAAAATTCCTGGCAGAGCATCCTGAGAAACCGTTTATCTGCTGCGAATATACACATGCAATGGGAAATTCCTGCGGTGCTATGCATAAATACACAGAGCTTTCTGACCGCGAGCCTAGATATCAGGGCGGATTTATCTGGGATTATATTGACCAGTCAATCTACAAAAAGGACAGATACGGCAAGTGGTTCCTCACATATGGCGGAGATTTCGGCGACAGGCCTACAGATGGAGATTTCAGCGGAAACGGCATCTGTTACGGTGGAGAGAGAGAGGCTTCTCCAAAGATGCAGGAGGTGAAGTTCAATTATCAGAATATCTCGGTTGATTTTGACAGCGACTACATCTTTACAGTTACAAACAAAAATCTCTTTGTAAATACATCGGTTTTTGATGCTTTTGCCATTCTTCTTGCAGATGGTGATGAGGTTTACAGGACAAAGCTTCAGATATCTGTTCCACCGATGGATAGGGCAAGCTATGAGGTGCCGGTGACTCTTAAAAATTCCATGATAGATGTGGAAAAAGAGTACTGTATTGTCGTATCATTTGTATTGAAGGAAAACACCATCTGGGAAAAGGCAGGATATGAGATTGCATTCGGACAGCATATGATAAAGAAGCCTGTAAGTGAGTATTCATGCGACAAATCAGTTGAGCTTGTTGTTGGAAACGGAAATATCCTTGTAAGAGGTGAGAACTTCAAGGCACTTTTTCAAGAATGAATCTGGGAATGGTTTCATATGTATATGGTGGCATCGAGATGCTTCCAAATACTATCCCACTGCCGAATTTCTGGAGAACACCTACCAACAATGATTCCGGCAACATGATGCCACAGCGCTATGCACAGTGGAAGATTGCCAGCATGTATGTGACCACCAGACAGAATCAGCGCTTTGCAGATACATCACCAAGGGTAGAAAAAATGATAAACAATATCGCCATCACATACACTTATTTCATGCCTACCACACCGCAGAGCTCATGCGAGGTGACATACAGAGTGTTTGGTGATGGAACAATCGAGACAACTCTGTCATATGACCCTGTAAAGGAGCTTGGCGATATGCCGGAGTTTGGCATGATGTTCAAGCTGGATGCCGATTATGATACAGTGAAATGGTACGGACTCGGACCACAGGAGACATACGAGGACAGACAGCATGGCGGAAAGTATGGTGTATACGAGAATAAAGTGGCAGACAATGTCGCAGAGTATCTCGTTCCGCAGGAGAGCGGCAACAAGTGCAGAGTAAGATATGCAAAGGTAATGGATAAGAAGGCAGAGGCATGCTGTTCTTTGGTGATGAGCTTTCGTTCTCGGCACTGCCATATACACCACATGAGCTGGAAAATGCTGCACATCATTTCGAGCTTCCACCTGTACACTATACTGTTGTCCGTGTGGCAAAGAAGCAGATGGGTGTAGGCGGAGACGACAGCTGGGGCGCACATACTCATCCGGAGTACCTGCTTGATGTCTCAGAGAAAATGGAATTCACATTCTGTTTCCGCGGAATTTAGCATTTTAAGGTTGTCAGGAATATTATTACGCATTTTGAGAGCAGGGACTACTACTGGTACTGCTCTCATGGTGTAAATAAACGATATAAGAATTAAGGAGAATTAAAATGTCAAAGTTTATTAAGGGTATGGATTTATCAACTTGCTAGAGCTGGAACGCTGCGGAGCAAAATACTACGAGGACGGAAAGGAGAAGGATATTCTTGACATCATGAAGGAGCATGATGTTGACACAATCCGTCTTCGTCTGTGGAACGACCCAAAATCAGAGGATGGTGAGCCTTACGGTGCGGGTAACAATGACCTGGCTGAGACTATTGCTATCGGAAAAAAGGTTACAGATGCAGGCTTTGGAGTGCTTTTGAATTTCCACTACAGTGATTTCTGGGCAGATCCGGGAAAGCAGATTAAGCCAAAGGCGTGGAAGAATTTCGGTGTGGACGAGCTGGAGCAGGCTGTATATGATTTTACACTTGAAAATCTGACAAAGATTATTGAGGCAGGTGTAAATGTCACAATGATTCAGGTAGGTAATGAGCTTTCAAACGGACTTTTGTGGCCTGAGGGAAAGGTACCTAACTACGATAATATAGCAAAATTTGTTAATGCCGGAATACGTGCCTGCCGCAAGGTAAATGCTGATATTCCGATTATGATTCACCTCGATAATGGTGGAAACAATGAGCTTTATGTCAGATGGTTTACAAACTTCATCGAAAGAGGAGAGGAGTTTGAGTATATCGGATTGTCATACTATCCTTTCTGGCACGGCTCACTTGATCAGCTTGAGTTCAATATGAACGATATTGCAAAGCGTTTCAATAAGGACCTTATCATCGCTGAGGTATCCATGGGCTTTACAATGGACAGCTACCAGGAGTACGAGAAGCTTGCTGATTCTGAGCGCAAGGGTTATGCGACAAAACCGGAGCTTGTTGAGAAGATAGATTATCCTATGACTATTGAAGGGCAGGCTGACTTTACAAAAGATTTCTTAAACAGGGTGGCAAATGTGGTGGATGACCACGGAAAAGGATTTTTCTGGTGGGAGCCAGCGTGGATTCCTGTACCGGGCTCAGGCTGGGCTACACCGGCTTCACTTAAGTATATGAATGATCCGGGACCATGCGGCAATGAGTGGGCAAACCAGGCACTCTTTGACTATGATGGAAATGTGTTGCCGGCACTTGATGTTATTAAGTGTTTCAAAAAATAATTACAAAGAATATATGTAATTTTGTTGCATGATTTGATTTGTTATGTTGCATTTTCAGTCGGATGTATTGCAATGTAAAAATGTGCAGTTATAATAGAGTTATAAAGAAAAAACGAAATATTTTAACTATCAATTAACGCAAATACAATCAGCAAAGGAGAAGAAAAAATGATACAGCAGAACGTATTAGACAAATTCAAGGAGCTTTTTGGAGCAGATGGGGATATCAGAGTATATTTTGCTCCGGGACGTGTAAATCTGATAGGTGAGCACACTGACTACAATGGAGGACATGTGTTCCCATGTGCACTTACCATCGGCACATATATGGCAGCAAGAAAGCGCGATGACAGGAAGCTTCGTTTCTACTCTATGAATTTTGACAATCTGGGGGTGGTTGAGTCATCACTTGATGAGTTTACACCTGATCCGGACGGACTTTGGACAAACTATCCAATGGGCGTTATGTGGGCCTTCGAGGGACGCGGAATGAAGCTTGAAAGCGGTCTTGATATTGTTTTATTCGGAAATATTCCAAACGGCTCAGGACTTTCTTCATCAGCATCTCTTGAGGTGGTTACAGGATATATGTTAAAGGATATTTACGGCTTTGACGTGACAAATCAGGATATTGCACTTATCGGTCAGTATTCAGAGAACAACTACAACGGCTGTAATTGCGGTATCATGGATCAGTTTGCATCTGCAATGGGCAAAAAGGACAATGCAATTTTCCTTGACTGCAATACTCTTGATTTTGAGTATGCACCAATCGTTTTGGACGGTGCAAAGATCGTGGTTACAAACAGCATGGTTAAGCACAGCCTTGTAACAAGTGCTTACAATGACAGAAGAAATGAGAGTGCACAGGCTCTTAAGGATATACAGACAGTATGTGACATCAAGACTCTCGGTGACCTGACAGATGAAGAGTTCGAGGCTCATAAGGATGCGATTAAGGATGAGGTTGCACGTAAGAGAGGCAAGCATGCGGTTTATGAGAACCAGCGTACCATCAAGGCTGTTAAGGCACTGAAGGAAAATGATATCGAGACATTTGGAAAGCTTATGAATGCTTCACATGTATCACTTCGTGATGATTATGAGACATCATGTCCTGAGGTTGACGTACTTGTTGATGAGGCATGGAAGATTCCGGGTGTTATCGGATCACGAATCACAGGAGGCGGATTTGGCGGCTGTACAGTCAGCATAGTAAAGGACGAGGCTATTGATCAGTTTAAGGCAAACCTGACAAAGGCTTATGAAGAGAAGGTTGGAAAGACACCTGAGTTTTATGTTGTTTCAATCGGAGACGGACCTAGCCGTCTGGCATAAAATTAGCAATATGAAATAACAGTAACGGATAAATAGGTTTTTCCCGACAATGATTAAGGAGCATGACATGATTCAGGAGAGAATATTAGAATTAGTAAAATATGGTCTTACAACAGGACTTGTTGACCCTGCTGATGAGGTATACACAGTAAACAGACTTCTCGAGGTACTCGGAGTGGACGATATCGAGGATGAGACATTTGAAAAGGTAGAGGCTCAGCCAGCATGGACACAGGAAGAGGCAGAGGAGAAGCTTGAGGGTATACTCGAGGATATGATGACATACGCATATGACAATGGCATCATGAAAGAAAACAGCATTGTATACAAGGATCTTTTTGATACAAAGCTGATGGGCTGCCTTGTAAATGCACCAAGTGTGATCAGAGCTCGCTTTAAGGATTTATACGACAATGAGTCTTCACTTGCGGCAACCGATTATTTTTACAAATTAAGCTGTGACAGCAATTATATCAGAAGACAGCGCATAAAGAGGGATATGAAATGGACCACAGACACAGAGTATGGCACACTTGATGTGACAATCAATCTCTCAAAGCCTGAGAAGGATCCAAAGGCAATTGCTGCTGCTAAAAATGCTAAGCAGAGCGCATATCCAAAGTGCCAGCTTTGTAAGGAAAATGAGGGCTATGCAGGCCGCGTAAACCATCCTGCAAGAGAAAACCACAGAATTATCCCTGTTACAATAAATAACAGCCAGTGGTTTTTCCAGTACTCACCATATGTATACTACAATGAGCACTGTATCGTGTTCAATTCAAAGCATACACCGATGAAAATCGAGCGTGCCACATTTGGAAAGCTGCTTGATTTTGTGACACAGTTTCCACATTATTTTGTAGGCTCAAATGCAGATCTGCCAATCGTTGGAGGTTCTATCTTAAGTCACGACCATTTCCAGGGCGGACACTATACATTCGCTATGGCAAAGGCTCCGATAGAGAAAGAAATTACATTCAAGGGCTACGAGGATGTCGAGGCAGGTATCGTAAAATGGCCTATGTCTGTTATCAGAATCAAGTCAGCAGACAGGGATAAGCTTATTGACCTTGCAGATAAGATTCTTCTTGCATGGAGAGGCTATACAGATGAAGAAGCATTTATTTTTGCAGAGACAGATGGAGAGCCACACAACACTATCACACCTATAGCAAGACGTCGTGACGGAGACTATGAGCTTGACCTTGTGCTCAGAAACAACATCACCACAGAGGAGCATCCGCTTGGAGTATATCATCCGCATGCCCACCTTCATCACATAAAGAAGGAGAATATCGGACTTATCGAGGTAATGGGACTTGCAGTGCTTCCGGCCAGATTAAAAGGTGAGATGGCAGAGCTTAGGGATGCAATCCTTACAGGAAAGGATCTGCATTCGACTGAGACTCTTGCATCACATGCTGACTGGGCTCTTAAGTTTATGTCTAAGTATGATAAGATTGATGAGTCTAATATTGATGGTATCATCAATGAGGAGATTGGACTTGTATTTAAAGAAGTGCTTGAGTGTGCAGGAGTGTACAAGTGCACTGATGAGGGACGTGCAGCGTTCCAGAAATTTATAGATGCGGTAAACTTATAATATATTTTTATAAAAACTTGCCCCAGCGTCCATGCTGGGGCATTGTTGTATATGGACATAATTCTAACTGCTTCTAAGCTGCTTCGTAAAGCTCAATATATAGTATGTTCGCCGGTGCTTTCCTTAGGTTGTGAAATAAATTAATTTTTAAATACACTATTAAATACATCATTGGTAATGACTTTTTTACTAAAGACTTGTAACTTGACTAGATTTTGCTTTCTGCAATTTATGCAGGCAGTGGATGAATGCAGGCACCAGGAAGGCATCTGCGAGAATCCATGCGAGTGGGCTTGCAAAGCAGGCGGCAGAAAAGCCGAATATCGGTACAAATACAAGTCCAATGAGTGAACGCGCAATCATTTCTGCTACTCCTGCAAACATCGCAAAGCCGGAAAAACCCATGCCCTGTATGGTGAAACGGACTGTGTTTACCAGAACGAGCGGGATGTAGAAAAATGCATTTATCAGCAGAAACTGATGAGCCTGTACGACAACCTCTGTTTCGCTTGGTGATACAAACAGGTAAATCAGATAGTTGGCTATAAACGGCAGTGCCACAAAAATCAAAACCGAATAGATCGATCCTATCACTGAGGCTGAAATAAGCCCCTTCTTTACACGTTCAAATTTGGTTGCACCGACATTTTGTCCACTGTAGGTGGCCATTGTGGAGCCGAGTGCGTCAAATGGACACACCATAAACATTGAAATACGGCTTGCAGCGGTCATTGAGGCAACTGCGATGGAGCCTAAGCCGTTTACGGCAGTCTGCAGTATGACGCCGCCTATAGCGGTTATCGAATACTGAAAGCCCATAGGAAGTCCCATGACCATCAGATTTCTGACATATGAAGAGTCAAGCTTCAAATCATTTCTGCTTACATGCAGCAGAGGTACATTTTTTGCTATGTAAATGATGCACAGCACTCCTGATACACCCTGTGACAGTACGGTTGCAAAAGCCGCTCCAAACACGCCCATGTTAAATACCAGAATGAAAAGTAAATCAAGACCGATATTTAGAACAGCCGCGATTATAAGGAAAATAACAGGTATGACCGAGTTGCCGAGAGATCTCAGATATCCTGACAGCAGATTGTACAGTATTGTGGCAGGAATGCCTGCAAATATGACAATCAGATACTGGTAGGCGAGGTCGTAAATGTCGCCTGGCGTATTCATCCAGGTCAGAATGTGACCGCAGAGAAGCACAGTGAGTGCCGTCATGATTATTGCGATAATTACAGACACAATTCCTGCATTTCCTACATATTTTTTAAGTCCTTTTTCATCCTTGGCACCAAAGCGCTGGGCTATTGGAAGCGAAAAGCCGGCACACACACCCTGGCAGAAGCCGATGATGAGAAAGCAGATGCTTCCGGTAGAGCCGACTGCGGCTAAGGCCGAAACACTTAGAAAACGACCGACGATTATTGTATCCATAAGGCTGTAAACCTGCTGGAAAAGCATTCCGAGAAGCAACGGAAGGGAAAAGCCCAGAATGAGCCCGGTAGGAGAACCTACAGTGAGATCCTTTGAATTATTTTTAGTCATTATTTATAATCCCCCTTGATTAAAAATATATAAAAAATAGTGATTAAGTGTAATATACAACCTTTACAAACATAAGTAAATGAGGTAAAGTTAATTTGTTGGCATTTTTTTTGGTGCATATTTTAAAGTGAATAAAAACGCTGATTTTATGTTTGATATCATGTTTTTTTGAGAAGAAAATTGAATAATCTGTAAATATGTATGGGCTGACATATAATTAAATTTGGAGGAAAAGAATGAGAGACTGGGAAAATAACATTCGAAAGGTTGTACCTTATACACCGGGAGAACAGCCAAAGAATACCTGTGTTATTAAGTTAAATACAAATGAGAATCCATATCCGCCAGCGCCGGGAGTGAAGGAGGTTTTAAGTAATTTCAATACAGATGATTTAAGACTGTATCCTGATCCAAGGTTGATAAGCTGGTAAATGCAATTGCGGATTTCTATAAGATAGACAGCTCGAAGGTGTTTGTCGGAGTTGGCTCTGATGATGTACTTGCCATGATTTTCATGACATTTTTCAATTCAAAAAAGCCGATACTGTTTCCTGACATTACGTATTCATTTTATGATGTGTGGGCAGATATGCTTCGAATCCCTTATGAGCAGTTTCCATTGTCTGATGATTTTTCAATAGTACCGTCAGATTACTATAAGGCAAATGGCGGAGTAGTATTTCCAAACCCTAATGCTCCGACAGGAAAGCTCATGCCTCTTGATGAGATAGAGGATATAATAGAGCACAATCAGGATGTAATTGTCGTGGTAGATGAGGCATATGTAGATTTTGGCGGGGAAAGTGCGCTGCCGCTCATTGACAAATATGATAATGTCATCGTGGTACAGACATTTTCGAAATCACGCTCGCTGGCAGGCTCAAGAGTTGGTTTTGCCATGGCAAGTCCTGTTCTTATCAAGTATCTGAATGATGTGAAATATTCGTTCAACTCATATACAATGGACAGAATCACAATCGAAGCAGCTACAGCAGCGGTAAAAGACAGAGCATACTTTGAAGAGACCACAGCAAAGGTCATAAAGACACGTGAGTGGACAAAGAAAGAGCTTAAGAGGCTTGGCTTTACATTCTGTGATTCAAAGAGCAACTTATATTTGCAAAGCCTGCAAATGTTTCTGCAACAAAGCTTTTTGAGGACCTTAAGGCAGACAATATATTTGTCAGACATTTCAGCTCACCTGAGCGAATCAACGACTATCTGCGCATATCCATAGGAACTGATGAGCAGATGCATACACTAATTAAATTTTTGGAGAATTATTCATGTTAAAAAAATATATTTACATCTTTTTAATTTCAATGATACCACTTATTGAACTCAGAGGAGCAGTTCCGGTTTCACAGGTGATGGGGCTGCCGATAGTGCCATCATTTATCGTTTGTATCATTGCAAATATGCTTCCGGTACCAATTATTTATCTTTTTGCAAGAAAGGTTCTCATCTGGGGAGCAGACAAACCAATTATTGGAAGGTTCTTCAGCTTCTGCATTGAAAAAGGAGAGAAGGGCGGCAAGAAGCTTCAGGCAAAGGCCGGAAGAGGTCTGTTTGTTGCACTTTTACTTTTCGTAGGTATCCCACTTCCGGGAACAGGTGCATGGACAGGAACACTTGCGGCAAGTATCCTTGATATGGATTTCAAGTCAACAGTTGCCGCTGTCATGCTTGGAGTACTGCTTGCAGGCATTATTATGATGATAGTAAGTCTGGCAGGTGTGACTATATTCCTGTAGAATTTATGGGGAGCTTTCTTCGTCCTTTGTTAAACAGTACAAATCCGACCACCAGTGAAACAATTGTAACAGCAATCACAACCACAAAGACCACTACACTATTACCGGGATCAGGGAAAAATCCTGAAAGTGTGCCCCAAAGGTTGAAAAGCATATGAAGCCCCATAGAGTAGTAAATAGAGCCACCGCATTCGCACACATATCCGAGCACGATGCCAAGTGCAAAGGCATATATGCCTGAATCCAGTTGAGATGGAACAGTCCGAAAAGTGCAGCCTGCATCAGATTGGCAAGAGCAAATGGCAAAGCCTTTCTGGCACAGCGCATGGTTACACCGCGGAATATAAGCTCCTCACAGATTGGCGCCAGTATTACAGAATAAAGTACTGTTACAAAGGTGGTATCTGTGATGCCTGATGTCTCAAAAAGCTCATTGTACTGTTGCAGCCAGTCGGGACGGATGTAGCCGGTTAAGTTAGCGATGAAATTGGCAGCAAACTGTGTACCCGGCACGAGTATGACGATTGCCACAATCATCATGGGAGTGAAAGTTTTCTTAGGGGATGGAAGAAAATTACCTTCGTATCTGGCATAGTACCACATGCCAAAAATCGCAATGGTAATGAGTGCATAGATGACCATAATCATCATGTTAAAATTCACAGAGGTAAATGTCTTTTCAAGGCGGTCAGATACGTTTGCAGACGGAAAAGCAAGCTTTCCGACAAAACCTTGTCCAAACACTCCCATTCCCATCATAAAGAATAAGGCGATAGTCTGAATTGCCTCAACTGCAAGCAGTGGGACAAATGTGTAAAAGAAATATCCTGCTTTTTTCATTTTCAATTTACTCCATTCTGATTTATTAGGCGATAGTAACATTAGTATAACATATCATAATTTAATTGCAAGAAAGCTGTTTACTTTAAAACTTTAATATGTTAAAATTAAAAGTAAATAAATCGCATGAAAAAGGAGAACACGATGAGCAAGAATCTTAAAACAGAAGCAGTAGACCATTTGTTTGATGCTATTTTGTGTCTCAAGGATAGAGCAGAGTGTTATACATTTTTTGAGGATGTTTGTACTGTAAATGAGCTTTTTTCTCTATCACAGAGATTTGAAGTGGCAAAGATGCTTAGAGAGCAGAAGACATATCTTGATATAGCAGAAAAGACCGGGCTTCCACAGCCACAATCAGCCGTGTGAACAGATCATTAAACTACGGCAACGATGGATATGATATGGTTTTTTCACGCATGGAGGATGGCTCTGACAAAGAGGATTAGTTTATCATAGGGGGAAGAAAAACAGGCTCATTAATTTGAGCCTGTTTTTTTACTTTCTTTTCCTGAATGTGTATTTTCATGGGAAGAAGCCTCTTTTTCTTCATTTAGATTGTCAATCATGCGCTCAATCAGCATTTTCTTGATGTAGACATCAAAGCTCAGCATGCAGATAAAGCTGAATGTGTGGAGAAATTTCTGATCCTCATCAGGAAAATCCTCAAATGTCTCACCGGCAATCTTGTATTTCTTGCCGAGATCCTTTAGGAGCTTCTGCGATTCCTCCGCCTCTAAGCTGAAAACCTCAGTATAGACATCCTGCATCGTAAATCCGTCATCATTGCCGAAATACTTCTCGGTAAGCGGATTAAGAATTGAGCGGATATCGTTGATGCTCAATATATTTTTGAAATAATATATAAAAAGTAGTGTGAGCACATGCTCCTTAGAATACTTTTTCTTGTCCGGAGAAGGGAGCAGATTGTTTTTGGCATAGTTGTTTATCATTGTCTTGGTAAGGATTTTGTCGCTTTCATAGCGCTTTGATGCAGCGAGCTGCTCATCCATGAAGGTTGTGACCTGATCCATGTACAAATCAATGTTTGGTATATCCTCCGGCTTTATGTAATCTATTGATTTAAGCTGCTTTAATAATTCTGATAAAAATTCTTTAACGTCATTCTCCATATCATCACCTCAGGCTTTTATTATATAGTATTGAAAACTATATGACAAGTTTTTTTGAATTTTCTCATATTGGGTTGTGCAAAACATATGTTTGTGATATGCTGTAAATAAATTATTTTTGTATTTATGGTTTGTGTGCCTGTAATAAGACTGGAGAATTGAGAGGAAAACAGATGAACTTAGATATGTTGAATGAACAGCAAAGGGAGGCCGTTTTGACCACAGAGGGACCGCTTCTTATTTTAGCGGGGGCAGGCAGTGGCAAGACCAGGGTTCTTACATACAGGACTGCCTACCTGATAGATGAGTGTGGCGTCAATCCTTACAATATCATGGCAATCACCTTTACAAACAAGGCTGCGGGAGAGATGCGTGAGCGAATTGATGATATGGTGGGCTATGGTTCGGAAAGCATATGGGTTTCCACATTCCATTCGACATGTGTGCGTATACTGCGCAGGTATATTGACAGGCTGGGATATGACACGAATTTTACAATATATGATGCTGACGACCAGAAGGCTCTGATGAAGGACATCTGCAAGCGTCTTGAGATAGATACCAAGATGTATAAGGAAAAGATGTTTTTAAATGTCATTTCATCTGCAAAGGATGAGATGATTGATCCGATAGAGTTTGAAAACCGCTTCACAGGTGACTTCGTGAAGCGCAAGCAGGCACTTGTATACAAAGAGTATCAGAATGCCCTAAAGCAGAATAACGCACTCGATTTTGATGATCTGCTTGTGAAGACAGTAGAGCTTTTTAAGCTGGATAAAGAGGTGCTGGATTACTATCAGGAGCGCTTCAGGTATATCATGGTGGATGAGTATCAGGACACAAACACCGTGCAGTTTGAGCTTATCAGGCTTCTTGCCATGAAGTATAAGAATCTGTGTGTGGTGGGTGATGATGATCAGTCCATTTACAAGTTCAGAGGTGCCAATATCTACAATATCTTAAACTTTGAGAAGCATTTTGAAGATGCAAAGGTCATAAAGCTTGAGCAGAATTACAGGTCTACACAGAATATCCTAGATGCCGCCAACAGCGTTATTTCCAACAACGTGGGTAGAAAGGACAAGCGCCTTTGGACTGATAACGGAGCCGGAGACAGGATTACCTTTGAACAGCTTGAGAGTGGATTTGAGGAAGCGGATTATGTGGCGCGTTCGATAGCGAGACTCGTGAGAAAGGGTGAGGCGCGCTTTAAGGACTGTGCTGTGCTTTACCGAACCAACGCACAGTCGCGTCTCTTCGAGGAGAAATTTATTGCTGCAAACATACCATACAAGATTGTCGGCGGCGTGAATTTCTATGCCAGAAAAGAGATAAAGGATATCCTTGCATATTTAAAGACTATTGACAATGGCCATGATGACCTTGCGGTAAAGCGAATAATAAATGTGCCAAAGCGCGGCATCGGAGCTACGAGCATCAATAAGGTGACAGACTATGCTCTTGAGAAGGGGATAGATTTCTATACGGCACTGCGATATGTCGATGAGGTGTCTGGCATGGCGAGGTCAGCAGGCAAGATAAAGCCTTTTGTGATGTTTATACAGTCACTTCGTGCGAGAGCCGAGATGGATTCGGTTTCGCAGCTCATACAGGCAATAATCGATGAGACCGGCTATGTCGATGAGCTGAAGGCAGAGGGCACGGATGAAGCAGAGCAGCGTATTGAGAATATTGATGAGCTTATAAACAAGGCTGTTGATTACGAGCAGGGGGAGGAGAATCCTACTCTCAGTGGCTTTTTGGAGGAGGTAGCGCTTGTAGCCGATATAGACGGTCTTGACGAAAACAGCGACTATGTGGTTCTTATGACTCTGCACAGTGCTAAGGGACTTGAGTTTCCGAATGTGTATCTGGCGGGTATGGAGGATGGTCTTTTCCCAAGCTATATGTCAATCACGAGTGATGATGCGACAAGCGAGATAGAGGAGGAAAGGCGTCTTGCTTATGTTGGCATCACGAGAGCCAAGGAGCATCTGACCATCACATCTGCACGCATGCGCATGGTGCGTGGAGAGACACAGTTCAACAAGGTATCGCGATTTGTGAAAGAGATTCCGCGTGAGCTTATGGCAGGCGAGGTTTATGAGCCAAAGCGCGTGATGATGACCTTGAAAGAAATTCGCAGAGCACGTACAGAAAGGCTAAGGAGGCCTTCAAAAAGACACCTACATACGGCACAGAGTATGCGACCACCTTTAATACTCAGCGTACAAGGACACCTGTCTACACACCTGTGAGCAACCAGAAGTCATTTGCCAGTGCCAATACCACCAGAGGCCTTTCATATAAGGTAGGAGACAGAGTATCACACATCAAGTTTGGTGCGGGCGAGGTCATGGCAATTGTAGAAGGCGGCAGGGATTATGAGGTCACTGTGGACTTTGACAAGGCCGGTACCAAAAAGATGTTTGCTTCATTTGCCAAATTGAAAAAATTGACTAAAATTATTGTAATTTTTATAGGAAAATTGGATATAATATGCTATAATGGATTTAACAAATAGCATTTGACAATTACTTTTGGAAAAGGAGCGGATTGAATTATGAGTAAAGTTGAAGAATTATTAAAGGACAACAAGCTTACAGAGAAGCTCAGCATGGCAAAGCTTAATGACCTTCTCAAAAAGAAGAGGAAGACAAGAAGCCTTCCAAGGCTGTTATCATATTTGCCATCATTGGTGTATTAGTTGCAGTTGCAGCAGCGGCATATGGTATCTACAGATTTTTCACACCGGATTATTTAGATGATTTCGATGATGAGTATGATGATGAATTCGATGATGATTTCTTCGAGGATGAAGACGATGATGATGCTGAAGATGAAAAAGAGGCACCAAAGACTAAAGAAGAGAAATAATCGTTTTTAGATAATGGGGGCTACATATGTAGTCCTCATTTTTCTTTATGTGTGAAGCAAGGCATTTGCAGTCAGGCATACAAAGGAATAATAAAGTATAAAGAGAGATAAGAATTACATGAAAAAAGGATTTAGAGGAACAGGAACCGTAGAAAGAGTAGACTTCCCAAACAAGGGAATAGCCGTTACAGATGACGGCGACAGAGTAATTGTGAAAAATACAATTCCGGGACAGAAGGTGGAATTTGTTGTAAATAAAGTAAAGCATCAAAGGGCAGAGGGCAGACTCATGGAGGTAATTGAGAAATCGCCTCTGGAGACAGAAGAGCCATGTCCTCACTTTGGAATGTGCGGGGGCTGTACATATCAGACAGTGCCTTATGAAAAGCAGCTAGATATGAAGCTTACCCAGGTGAAAAAGCTCATTTCGGATGCCATTGGCACTGAGGAAGAGTCAGGATATGAGTTTATAGGGATACATGGAAGTCCTAAAAAGAGCGAATACAGAAACAAGATGGAATTTTCCTTCGGTGATGAGTATAAGGATGGCCCTCTTGCGCTTGGCATGCACAAAAGAGGAAGCTTTTATGACCTTGTGACCGTATCGGACTGTCAGATAGTGGATGAGGATTTCAGGACAATATTAAAGGTAACACTTGATTATTTTTCAAAAAACAATATCCCATATTTCCACAGAGCAACACACAAGGGCTATCTGAGGCATCTGCTTGTCAGAAAGGCAACAAAAACCGGTGAAATCATAGTCGACCTTGTCACTAGCACACAGACAGAGGGCTTCAACGAGGAGGAGCTGCTCGCAGGCTTTAGATATGCGCTTTTGACCAGGCAATATGACGGCAGATTTAAGGGCGTTTTACACACAAAAAATGACAGCGTGGCAGATGTGGTCAAAAACGAGGGCACAGAGGTGCTCTACGGAGATTCATATTTCTACGAGGAGCTCTTAGGTCTGAAATTCAAAATCACACCATTCTCATTTTTCCAGACCAATTCACTCGGAGCGGAGGTGCTCTATGAGACAGCGAGAGAGTTTATCCTGGGAGATGACAAGGATTCGCTAAACGGTAAAACAGTCTACGACCTCTACAGCGGAACCGGCACCATCGCGCAGCTTATGGCACCGGTGTGTAAGGAAGTAGTAGGTGTCGAAATAGTTGAGGAGGCAGTTTGCGCAGCAAAGGAAAATGCAGCTCTTAATGGTCTTGATAACTGTAAATTTATCGCAGGTGATGTCCTCAAGGTGCTTGATGAGATAGAGGAAAAACCGGATTATATAATTCTTGATCCACCACGAGACGGTATCCATCCGAAGGCTATCGGGAAAATCATAGAGTATGGTGTTGAGAATATGGTTTATATTTCATGTAAACCTACAAGCCTGGCAAGGGATTTGCAGATATTTATGGACAGAGGGTATAGAGTGGAGAAGATATGCTGCGTGGATATGTTTCCGAATACCGTGCATGTGGAGACGGTTGTTTTGCTTTCCAAGGGTGAGGTCGACTCGAAAAAGATTCGGGTTGAGTTCTCTTTAGAAGATATGGATATGTCCGAATTTCAAGATGGGGCAACCTACACGCAGATCAAGGACTATG
>ENA-OQJH01000082-OQJH01000082.1-human-gut-metagenome-genome-assembly--contig:-NODE-82-length-53265-cov-8.620573_pt1 | contig 53265 bp, 59 predicted proteins | sample MGYA00242597_ERZ504763 | MGnify/ENA primary metagenome ERZ504763 (study PRJEB26092, sample SAMD00036359) | human gut metagenome | host: Homo sapiens | study: EMG produced TPA metagenomics assembly of... | reverse complement strand
AAGGAAAAATCGATTAAAAAATTAGAAAAAATCCTGGTTATTTTGTCGGGAAAACATCGAAAAATGGTAACATTTTAAAAATGGAAAACACTTGCAAGAAAAAACTTTTTGGTGTATAGTCAGTGGAAGTTACGACTAATTTAGGAATTATTCTGGAATTTGTAATGATGCAGAACTATGCGATATGAAAAACGTAATATAGATCTGGACAGTTATAAAAATATGTATTCAGGAGGCATCAGAGGTGGCAAAATATCTTGTAATAGTGGAATCACCGGCAAAAGTCAAGACGGTGAAAAAGTATCTCGGGGCAAATTACGAAGTTGCAGCATCTATGGGCCATGTGCGCGATCTGCCGAAAAGCCGGCTTGGAATTGATGTAGAACATGACTTTGAACCAAAATATATCACCATCCGCGGAAAAGGAGAGCTTCTGGCATCTCTTCGAAAAGCCGCAAAAAAAGCAGATAAAGTTTATCTCGCAACTGACCCTGACCGCGAGGGAGAGGCAATTTCCTGGCATCTGTCGATTGCGCTGAATCTCGATGAGAACAAGATGCGCCGCATCACCTTCAACGAGATCACAAAATCAGCAGTCAAAGCGTCGATCAAACAGGCACGCGACATCGATATGAACCTGGTGGACGAGCAGCAGGCGCGCCGCTGCCTCGACCGTATGGTAGGTTATGAAATCAGCCCATTGTTATGGAAGAAAATCAAACGCGGACTTTCCGCCGGCCGTGTGCAGTCCGTTGCACTGCGCATCATCGGCGACCGCGAGGATGAGATCAATGCGTTCATTCCGAAAGAATACTGGACACTGGAAGCAGATCTGAAAATTCCGGGCGAGAAGAAACCGCTCGTTGCAAAATTCCACGGCAAAGGCAGTGAAAAGATGGCGATCGAGACGAAAGAGCAGCTCGATGAAATCTTAAAGGGACTGGAAAATGAGACCTTTACCGTATCCGAAGTGAAAAAAGGAGAGCGTTCCAAGAAAGCGCCGCTTCCGTTCACCACGAGTACCCTGCAGCAGGAAGCATCGAAGGTGCTGAACTTCTCCACACAGAAGACGATGCGTCTGGCGCAGCAGCTCTACGAGGGCGTGGAAGTAAAAGGAAAGGGAACGATCGCTCTGATTTCCTATCTGCGTACCGATTCTACACGAATCAGCGAGGAGGCCGATGCGGCAGCACGTTCCTTTATCCAGGAGCAGTACGGCACAAAATATACCGCAAGCGGGGACACGACGGAGAATAAAAACAGCAAGGCACAGGATGCGCACGAGGCCATCCGTCCGACCAATGTGACGAATACACCGGTAATGGTAAAAGAATCCCTGCCAAGAGATCTGTTCCGCCTGTATCAGCTGATCTGGAAACGCTTTGTGGCAAGCCGCATGCAGCCAGCCGTCTATGAGACAATTTCCGCACGGATCAATGCAGGAGAGTATCTCTTTACAGCAGCTTCCTCCCGTCTGGCATTTGATGGTTTCATGTCCGTTTACACCGATCCGGATGAGGAAAAGAAAGAGAAAAACGCCGCTGTCCGGAGCCTGGAGGCAGGAACGGAGCTGGCACTGGAAAAGATGGATCCGCAGCAGCACTTCACACAGCCGCCGGCACACTACACCGAGGCATCCCTTGTCAAAATGCTTGAGGAACTCGGCATCGGCCGTCCAAGTACGTATGCGCCGACCATCACAACGATCATCAACCGCCGTTACGTGGCAAAGGAGAACAAGAACCTTTACATGACAGAGCTCGGCGAGGTGGTCAACAACATGATGAAAGAGGCATTCCCGAGCATCGTGGATGTCAACTTTACGGCAACGATGGAAGCTCTGCTCGACAGGGTTGGAGATGGAAGTGTTCCGTGGAAGACAGTAGTCGAGAACTTCTGGCCGGATCTCTATGAGGCGGTCACAGAGGCAGAAAAGAACCTCGAAGAAGTTAAGGTAGAGGATGAGGTGACGGATGTCATCTGCGAGAACTGCGGCCGCAACATGGTGGTCAAATACGGCCCGCACGGAAAATTCCTCGCCTGCCCGGGATTCCCGGACTGCAAGAACACGAAGCCGTATCTGGAAAAGATCGGTGTTCCGTGTCCGAAGTGCGGAAAAGAAGTGATCCTGCGCAAGACGAAAAAAGGACGGAAATATTATGGATGCGAAAACAATCCGGAATGCGATTTCATGTCCTGGCAGAAACCGTCTGCCAAGAAATGCCCGCAGTGCGGCGGCTATATGCTGGAAAAGGCAATAAGCTGGTCTGCGCGGACGAGCAGTGCGGCTATGTAGAAGCACGCGAAAAGAAAGACGAAGACTGAGAATGACAAAGCGGTCTGTACTGGTGAAAAACTGGTGCAGGCCGTTTTTTTTTGCTTATCGAGGCGGAAAAACAGGAAGATCCGAAAAAATTTAGCATGAATTTTTATAAAATTTATAGTTTTCTGAAAAATATATTGATTTCCGGAAAACTACATGATAGAATGAGCTTAGTTTTAAGGGTTGTCTGAAAAAGGCATCAGTGTGCATTTCGGCGGATACGCCAAAAAATGCAGAAAATAAAGAAAGGAGAAGAACATGAGCGTACAACTGCTGGATAAAACCAGAAAAATCAACAAACTGCTTCATAACAGTCACTCCACGAAGGTCGTGTTCAACGATATCTGTGAAGTCCTGATGGAAACGTTAAGTTCCAATATCCTGGTGATCAGTAAAAAAGGAAAAGTGCTGGGCATCAGCCTTTGCCCGGGCGTGGAAGAAATTACGGAGCTGATCGAGGATAAGGTGGGCGGTTATGTCGATGCCGCATTAAACGAGCGTCTCCTCGGCGTACTCTCCACAAAAGAGAACGTCAATTTACAGACCCTCGGCTTTGAGCGGCCTGGTGTAGAGCGCTACACCGCAATTATCTGCCCGATCGAGATCGCCGGAGAACGCCTTGGTACCGTATTTATGTACGCTGCACCCCGCAGTACGATATCGACGATATCATCGTCAGTGAGTACGGCACAACCGTTGTCGGACTGGAAATGATGCGTTCCGTCAACGAGGAAAATGTGGAGGAAAACCGCAAGGTTCAGGTGGTTAAATCCGCATTCAACACGTTGTCCTTCTCCGAACTGGAAGCCATCATCCATATCTTTGATGAACTGAACGGGGATGAGGGCATTCTGGTTGCAAGCAAAATTGCAGACCGCGTCGGCATCACAAGATCCGTCATCGTAAATGCCCTCCGCAAATTCGAGAGCGCAGGCGTCATCGAGTCCCGTTCCAGCGGTATGAAGGGAACGTATATCAAGGTATTAAATGATTATATCTTTGATGAACTCGACGAGATCAAAGCAAGAAAGAACCTGAAAGGAAAGGGCGATGCCCATCCGGACGAGGCGAAAAAATAAAAAAGTGGAATGTAGAAAAGAATCGGAGCCGTTTAAGAATGGCGCCGTTTCTTTTTGTGCAAAAAAGCATTCGTGGAGCGGAAAAAAATGGTATCATTCCCGTTTTTAGGAATAAACTATAATTAGATTCTAAAGAGAGTATAAAATATGAAAAAGTTGCCAAAATAAGAAAAAACGAGAAAATAAGAGAAATTAAGAGTTATCACGAGAAAAAAAAAGAGAATTACAAAATTCATGCATTTGCGAAATGAGGTGGAAAACACTATAGTAAGAACCATCAAGTAGCACTCGAATGAACTGAGTGCTAATAAATAAAACTGAATGAAATCTTGAAGGAGGAAACATAAATGAAGTTAGTACCTTTAGGTGACAGAGTTGTATTAAAAGAGTTAAAAGCAGAGGAAACCACAAAATCCGGTATCGTACTTCCGGGACAGGCACAGGAGAAACCGCAGCAGGCTGAGGTTATCGCAGTAGGACCTGGAAAAGTAGAAGACGGCAAAGAAGTAAAAATGGAAGTTGCAGTCGGAGATCAGGTAATCTATTCCAAATATGCAGGAACCAACGTCAAACTGGAAGACGAAGAGTACATCATCGTAAAACAGGATGACATTCTGGCAGTTGTAAAATAAAGAATAATCAAGTAAAAATCAGGAGGCATGACAATCATGGCAAAAGAGATTAAATATGGAGCAGAGGCAAGAAACGCTCTTCAGAATGGTGTAAACCAGCTTGCAGATACCGTACGTGTAACCCTTGGACCGAAAGGAAGAAACGTTGTTCTGGACAAACAGTACGGCGCTCCGCTCATCACAAACGATGGTGTTACGATTGCAAAAGAGATCGAGCTGGCAGACGGCTTTGAAAACATGGGCGCACAGCTCATCAAAGAAGTTGCTGCAAAGACCAACGACGTAGCAGGTGATGGTACCACAACCGCAACCGTTCTGGCACAGGCTATGGTAAACGAAGGAATGAAAAACCTGGCAGCAGGTGCGAACCCGATCGTTCTTCGTAAGGGAATGAAGAAAGCAACCGATAAAGCTGTTCAGATCCTTGCAGAGATGAGCCAGCCGGTAGCAGGCAAAGAGCAGATTGCAAAAGTTGCAGCTGTTTCTTCCGGAAGCGAAGAAGTAGGCCAGATGGTAGCTGACGCTATGGAAAAAGTTTCCAAAGACGGCGTTATCACCATCGAGGAGTCTAAGACCATGCAGAACGAGCTGGAGCTGGTAGAAGGTATGCAGTTCGACCGTGGATATATCTCCGCTTACATGTGCACCGATATGGAGAAAATGGAAGCCGTTCTCGACAATCCATATATCCTGATTACCGATAAGAAATTGTCCAACATTCAGGAAGTTCTTCCGCTGCTGGAGCAGATCGTACAGAGCGGCGCAAGACTGCTGATCATCGCTGAGGACGTAGAGGGAGAAGCTCTCCAGACACTCGTGATCAACAAACTGCGCGGAACCTTCAACGTAGTAGCTGTCAAAGCACCGGGATACGGCGACAGAAGAAAAGCAATGCTCGAGGATATCGCAATCCTGACCGGCGGCCAGGTGATCTCCGAGGAAGTTGGTCTGGAATTAAAAGACGCTACTCTGGAAATGCTCGGACGTGCAAAATCTGTTAAAGTTCAGAAAGAGAACACCGTTATCGTTGACGGTGCCGGCGCAAAAGATGCCATCGCAGCAAGAATCGGCCAGATCAGATCCCAGATCGAGGAGACCACTTCTGAGTTCGATAAAGAGAAACTGCAGGAGAGATTGGCAAAAATGGCAGGCGGCGTAGCTGTTATCCGTGTAGGTGCAGCAACCGAGACCGAGATGAAAGAAGAAAAACTCCGTATGGAGGATGCTTTAAATGCAACGAGAGCAGCCGTAGAAGAGGGTATCATCGCAGGCGGCGGTTCTGCATACATCCATGTAACAACACAGCTTGCAGAGCTGATTGACAGCCTGGACGGCGACGAGAAGATCGGTGCAAGAATCGTACAGAAAGCACTTGAGGCTCCTCTGTTCCACATCGTAACAAACGCAGGTCTGGAAGGCGCTGTTGTTATCAACAAAGTAAAAGAGTCCAAAGTAGGTGTTGGATTTGATGCATACAACGAAGAGTATGTAGACATGATCCAGGCTGGTATCCTTGATCCGGTTAAGGTTACCAGAAGCGCACTGCAGAACGCTACCAGCGTTTCCGCAACCCTTCTGACCACAGAGTCCGTTGTTTCAACCATCAAAGAGCCGGCTCCGGCTATGCCGGCAGGCGCAGACGGCGGAATGGGAATGATGTAATTTCCGGGATAAAAATGTCTGGTAAAACAAAATAAGAAAACCGGCTGGCAAAGACCGTAGCGGAACATGGGTTCCGAAGTCCTGTCTTTGCCGGCCGATTTTTTAGTGGAAAGTTTTTCTTCCATTTCGCATGGCCCTGAATCGTTACAAAAAATTTCAGAAAGTTTTCATGCTTTCGCCGGGCGGCGTATATGGACGCTTCCGGCGTTTTATGCTATACTGATTTGTAGGATGTTGGGGGAAATACAACAAAGGAGAAGAAATACACATGGCAAGTCGTTATGAATCCGACATGACAAGGAAGGAGAAGATGCAGCTTGAAAAAGAAAAGCTGTCGAAAATGAATTTCAAAGAAAAAATGGCCTACATCTGGGAATATTATAAGGCTGTTATTTTCGGCATCATCGCTGTCATCTTCATCATCGGCACGATTGTGAATATCCATGAAAATGCGAAGTATTATGACCTCGTGAGCATTGCCGTAGTGGATTACGCAGGACTGCAGGATGTAAGTCCGATCGAGGAGGACCTAAAAGAAGCGCTCGGAACCGGAGATAAGTACGAAAAGGTAAGCATCGATACAAGCTACAGCTTCGGTGAAAACCTGGAAAACGCGGATTACAACACGCTGATGAAATTCACAGCCGTGATTGCCGCACAGAGCATGGATGTTCTGATCTGTTCACAGGCCGTGTACGACAACTACAGCAAAGACGATTATTTTCTGGATCTGTCCACACTGTTTGACGAAGCGACGTGTGAGAAGTACGGGATAAAGGCGGGAGATACCTGCCTCGACATTTCCAAATTGAAAAAGTACCAGGATATGGGCCTTACGTACTATGAGCCGTGTTATCTGACCGTGTTGGTCAATACAAAGAACGCGGACAATGTAGCAAAACTGATCGAATATCTTGAGGAGGATGGAGTAAATGAGTGATCTGTACACAGAAGTGCTGGTGAAAAAACAGCAGACAGGAAAAGACAAGGCGATCAAAGGAGTTCTGATCTTCTTTACCGTTCTTTTTGCAGCCGCAGGAATTATGATGAATCCGCTGATTCTGCTTCTTGCGCTGGTACTTGGAATCGTAGACTATATTTTTATCCCGAAGCTTTCGGTAGAGTTTGAGTATCTGTACGTCAACGGCGAGCTGGACATCGACCGCATCTATTCGCAGTCAAGAAGAAAAAGAGCCGCAAGCTATGAGCTTTCCAACATGGAAATCCTGGCGCCGTACCAGTCCCATCAGCTTGATTCCTACAAAAACAACCAGAGTATCAAACGTTACAACTATTCCTCCGGCATCGAAGGACAGGGCCACAAACCGTACGCATTCGTCATCTCCAAGGACAATGCCATGCAGATGGTTATCTTCGAGCCGGACGAAGTGATGTTAAAAGATATCCGCAACCGTGCACCAAGAAAAGTATTTATGGATTGACAGCTTTTTTGTTTTATGTTAAATTAGGTGATAAATCAAAAAGACTTAAGAAGAAAGGAAGAAATGAAAATGGGTACAATTATTGGTGATGGTATTACCTTCGATGATGTGCTTCTGGTTCCGCAGTATTCTGAAGTAACCCCAAACATGGTAGATCTGACTACGCATCTGACCAAGAAGATCAAGCTGAACATCCCGATGATGAGCGCCGGCATGGATACGGTTACAGAACACCGTATGGCAATTGCATGGCACGTCAGAGGAATCGGTATTATTCACAAGAATATGTCGATTGAGCAGCAGGCAGAAGAAGTAGACAAAGTAAAACGTTCTGAGAACGGTGTTATCACCGATCCGTTCTATCTGTCTCCGGAGCACACCCTGGAAGATGCCAATAATCTGATGGCAAAATTCCGTATTTCCGGTGTCCCGATTACCGAGAACGGAAAACTGGTTGGTATTATTACAAACCGTGATCTGAAGTTTGAAACTGATTTCACCAAGAAAATCAAAGAGTCCATGACCAGCGAAAACCTGATCACTGCAAAAGTAGGCGTTACGCTGGACGAGGCAAAAGCAATCCTTGCAAAATCCAGAAAAGAAAAACTTCCGATTGTCGATGACGATTTCAACCTCAAAGGTCTGATCACCATCAAAGATATCGAGAAAACCATCAAGTACCATTGTCCGCCAAGGATGAGCAGGGACGTCTGCTCTGCGGTGCCGCAGTCGGCATCACGGCAAACGTGCTCGATCGTGTCGATGCGCTGGTAAAAGCACACGTAGACGTGATCGTCATCGACTCCGCTCACGGACATTCCGCAAATATCTTCAAAACACTTCGTCTCATCAAAGAGCATTATCCGGATCTGCAGGTAATCGCCGGAAACGTGGCAACCGCAGAGGCAACAAGAGACCTGATCGCAGCCGGAGCAGACGCTGTTAAAGTCGGTATCGGACCTGGTTCTATCTGTACGACCCGTGTCGTTGCAGGTATCGGTGTACCGCAGGTCACAGCCGTTATGGACTGCTATGAGGAAGCAAAGAAGACCGGAACTCCGATCATCGCCGACGGCGGTATCAAGTACTCCGGAGACATGACAAAGGCTATCGCAGCCGGTGCCAATGTCTGCATGATGGGAAGCATCTTCGCAGGATGCGATGAGAGCCCGGGAGATTTCGAACTGTTCCAGGGAAGAAAATACAAAGTATACCGTGGAATGGGATCCATTGCAGCTATGGAGAACGGAAGTAAAGACCGTTACTTCCAGACCGGCGCCAAGAAACTGGTTCCGGAAGGTGTGGAAGGCCGTGTAGCATACAAAGGCCTCGTAGAGGACACTGTATTCCAGCTGATCGGCGGACTTCGTTCCGGTATGGGCTACTGCGGAGCGAAAGATGTTGAGACCTTAAAGGAGACCGGAAAATTTGTGAAGATTTCCGCAGCATCCTTAAAAGAGTCCCATCCGCATGATATCCACATCACCAAAGAGGCTCCGAACTACAGCGTGGACGATAAATAAGAATAAAAAGTCGCAAAAGGCAGAAGGGGGAAAGGGCAGAAACTTTTCAGCTTCTGCCTTTTCAAATGAGGGAGCGCTTATTTGCAGCGGGGAGAGAACATATGGCACAGAAGAGACGGGGAAAAACGACAAGAAAACAGAGGCAGCGCCAGCTTCACCGCAGAATGTTTCTGACGGGAGTTCTGGTGGTGCTGATCTGCGTCGGCATTTACAGCGGCATCCGCCGTGTGGCAAAAACGGAACCGGCCATGAGCGATGCACTGGCAGACGGCAGCAGCACTCAAGGCGGTCTTCTGGCAGATGACTATGAGGACAATGATATCACCGACTGGACCGGTGCTCCGCCGATCGATATGGAGCTTCTGACGCCGAACAGCTGGTCCAGACCGCAGACCCGGCTGAAAAAAGTGAATGGCATTGTCATTCACTACACGGCAAATCCGGGAAGCACAGCGATGCAGAACCGTGATTATTTCGAAAATCTGCCGGAGACGCAGGAGGCACAGGCCAGCAGTCATTTTGTGATCGGTATCGAGGGAGAAGTCGTTCAGTGTATTCCGACGAGCGAATGGTCGTATGCATCGAACCAGCGCAATTTCGACACGATCTCAATTGAATGCTGTCACCCGGATGAAAGCGGTGAATTTACAGACGAGACATACAATTCTGTTGTGCAGCTCGCAGGCTTTTTGTGCAAGCGGTTCAATCTGACTTCAGATGATGTGATCCGTCACTACGATGTGACCGAAAAACTCTGCCCGCTGTACTACGTGGAGCACGAGGATGCCTGGATTCAGATGAAGGCGGACATTCAGGCATACGCGGATTCACTCTCTTAGAAGATAAGAAAAATCCCCGTTGGGAAATCAGTTTCAGAAGAAACGATTTTTCAACGGGGATTTTTGATTATTCCATCTGATTAACGGTGTCGTCTGCGCCGTCTTCTCTTTTTCGTGTTTCCGCCCAGTGCAATCCAGCAGAACAGCCGTACAAAGGTGATGCCGAACAGAACGCCGATGCTGTCAATGCCGACATCCTTTACCGACGGGCCGCGGTTGGCGACCATCGTCTGGTGGAACTCATCGCTCGCGGCAAAGGCGACACAGAGGATGCCGGCAAGAAATGTGAGCGCGAAGCCCCGCAGGCCGTAGACGTAGAGCGGAAGCGAAACACAGATTGCAAGCAGACAGTACTCTGTCATATGAGCCAGCTTCCGCACCGGGTACTGATACTCGTCAGCAGTTCCTGGATCTTCTCATCATCCATCCGCGGTCCATGACGTGGTCGATTGTGATGAAATGCCGCGCGCCACTTTTCACTGAGCTGTGAGGATTCCGTTCCGTTCTGGGAAGAGAAGGAGAAAATCATCGACATCATCAGAATCGCCGGGATGAAGGAAAACGGTTTTAACAGTGCAATTACAATTCGATTCATAAAATACCTCCAGTAAAACAAAGCAGGTCAGATCGGAAACTTTTTTATGCGGTATGCTCGCGGATTCTGGCAATCGCAGAAAAGATCAGGAATGCCAGTAGGTTCACGATTACGACGTCGCTCCGGCAGGGGAGGATAGGAAAAACGAGAGGGACATGCCAAGAAGGAAGCACACCACCGAGAGAACCGCAGAGCAGATCACCACGCTCTGGAAGGTATGGCAGAGACGCATCGAGGTCAGTGCCGGGAAAATCAGCAGACTGGAGATCAGAAGTGCGCCCATCATGCGCATGCCGAGCACGGTTGTGATAGCGGTTAAGAACGCAAGCAGCATGTTGTAAAGCTCTGCGCGGACACCGGTTGCTTTGGCAAATGTTTCATCGAAGGTGACAGCAAAAATGCGGTTGTAGTACAGAACGAACAGGAGCAGCACGACGATGGAGAGCACCACGGAGAGAACGACGTCCTCATCACTCATCGCAAGGATGCTTCCGAACATGTAGTTGTTGACATCGGTGTTCATGCCGCTCGACCACGAAACCGTGATGACACCGATCGCAAGCGCAGAGCTTGAAATCAGACCGATGGCGGCGTCGCCTTTGATCTTGCTGGATTCGTTCATGCGGAGCAGCAGAAAGGCGGCAAGCACGACGACAGGGATTGTGAAGGCAAGCGGAGCAAAACCGAGTGCCGTTGCAATCGCAAGAGAGCCGAATCCGACATGGGAGAGGCCGTCGCCGATCATGGAGTAGCGCTTTAACACGAGCTGACGCCAAGCAGTGCGGCGCACAACGAGACGAGAATACCGACACAAGTGCACGCTGCATAAACGGATAAGAAAGCATTTTCAGTAGATTCGAAATCATAAGTCAGCACCTCCTAAAAACTGTTTTCCCGCCTCGGTTTTCAGATACTCGTCCATCGGACCGAAGAAGACCTGCTTCTGGTCGAGCTGGAGAATGTGCGTTGCGTCCGGCAGAATATTGCGGATATCGTGGGAAACCATGATGATCGTAACGTTCTGCTCGCGGTTGATGCGGCGGATGAGCTGGTACATTTCGTTTGTCATGACCGGGTCAAGGCCAGTGACCGGCTCGTCGAGGAGCAGCAGTTTCTTTGTGGCGCAAAGCGCACGAGCGAGAAGCACACGCTGCTGCTGGCCGCCGGAGAGATCACGGTAGCATCGTTTCTTTAATGGAAGGAGGTCGAGAAGCTCCATATTGCGGAGCGCGTCCTCTTTGTCTGCCTTTGTGTAAAACGGCGGGAAATGCGGGTGGTTCTGCCGGCCGGACAGCACGACTTCCCAGACGCTCGCCGGGAAATCCTTTTGTGCGGCGGTCTGCTGCGGCAGATAGCCGATCTCGCTTGGATGAAGCCCGTCGCCGGTTGTGATCGAGCCGGTGGACGGATTTTTTAAGTGAAGCAGTCCCTTGATCAGAGTACTTTTTCCGGAACCGTTCTCGCCCACAATACAGAGGTAGGAGCCGGCTTCCAGGGCAAAGTTGACATCGGTCAGGACCGGGATGCCCTCGTAGGAGAAGGTGACATCACTGCAGGTAAGTAGAGCCATTTAGTTTAAAGCCTCCTTTAATGCGGAAACGTTCTGTTCCATGAGGGAGAGATACGTAGCGCCGCTTTCGAAATCATCTTTGGATACATTGTGACAGGAATGAAGCAGCAGCTTTTTCGCGCCGGTCGCCTCACAGATGGAGTCCGTCATTTGTTCATTGGACAGCTCGGTGTGGAAAACGACGGGAATCTGTTCTTCCTTGATTTTATCAATTAAAAAAGAAAGGGTTTTGGCACTTGCCTCGGATTCCGAGGAGCAGCCGGGAAACGCCGCGTAGTAGTCGAGGCCGTAGGTGTCCGCAAAGTAGCGGAACGGGAAACGGTCGCCGAAAACAATGGTATGGCGGCTTGCAATTGCGGTGACATCGGAAAATTCCTCATCGAGGGAGGCAAGCGAAGCAAGATACGAGGCGGTGTTTGCCTGGTATTCATCCGCATGCTCCGGGTCGAGGCGGCAGAGGGAATCACAGAGCTTCTGGACAATCCGCATTGCATTTTTCGGCGAGGTCCAGACGTGCTCGTCCTGTTCGCCGTGGGATTCGTGCGCATGATCATGGGAAGATTCGTCGTGTGTATCCTCGTCCTCATGGTCGTGTACATCCTCGTGATCTGCATCTTCGTCCTCATGGTCGTGCGCATCCTCGTCCTCATGATCGTGTGCGTGGCCGTGGGTCTCCATTCCCTCGACGGTTTCCTCGGCAACGGTGTCAACGCAGTCCATCAGCGTCACTACCTCTTTGTTCGAGGTATCGACAGAATCAAGGATTGTCTCGACCCAGGCATCGGAATCGCCGCCGACGTAGACGAAGAGATCACATTCGGAAACCGTAATCATATCGCCCGGTGTCGGTTCAAACGAGTGACTTTCCGCACCCGGGGAAAGCAGCATGTGGAGATCGAGATGATCGCCGCCGATGGCGCGCAGAAAATCATACTGCGGAAAAATCGTAGCCACGGCGGAGAGTTTCGTGTTCTCCTGGGAATCCGCCGTCTCTTTTGAGGATCCCGCACAGCCTGTCAGAAGAAGGAGGGCAGGAAGGAGGAGAAGGCGTAACGTTTTTTTTGAAAAAAAAAATGTCATGATACTCCTTTCTGAAAGAAAACACGGAGGCATTCGAAAAAGCTCCGTATCAGACTGTTTCGTGACAAATGCCGCAGGAGTGGGAAGCGGCAGACGGGAACAAATGTCCCCGAAAAAAGATCAGTTATCATCATATAGCAGGGAGGATTCATTTGTCAAGGAAAGGAAAACCAGTTATAGAAAAGAGGGAAAAAAACTGCCTTTCCCTGTAAAAAAGAAAGGCAGTTTTGAGAAAATTTCTTGATTTTAGGATACCCGGCGGAACTGTGCCTGGTAGAGCTGGTAGTACGCGCCCTGCTTTGCCATCAGTTCGTCGTGGGTTCCTTGCTCGAAAATCTTTCCGTGGTCGATCACGAAAATCCGGTCCGCATTTTTAATAGTAGAAAGACGGTGCGCAATGATGAACGAGGTACGGCCCTTCAACAGGCTTTCGATTCCCTGCTGCACCTGAATTTCTGTCTGTGTGTCGATGCTGGACGTCGCCTCGTCGAGAATCAGAATCCGCGGATCAGACACCATCGTTCTGGCAAAGGCGAGAAGCTGGCGCTGGCCGTTGGAAAGACGGGCACCGCGCTCGCTGATCTCGGTGTCGTAGCCGTCCGGCAGTTCTATGATAAAGTCATGGGCATGCACGGCCTTTGCGGCGGCAATGATTTCTTCCTCCGTGGCATCGAGCTTTCCATACGCAATGTTGTCGCGAATCGTGCCGGAGAAGAGAAAGTTGTCCTGGGTCATAACGCCCATCTGGCACGCAGGCTGTTGATGGAGACATCCGTCAGGCTGTGGCCGTCGACGCGGACCGTTCCCGAAGTAATATTGTAGAAACGGCTGATCAGATTGACAATGGTCGTCTTTCCAGCGCCGGTCGGGCCGACGAGTGCGATCGTCTCACCGGGAGCCGCTGTAAAGCTGACATCTTTTAAAACCAGCGTGTCCGGATCATCGGAGTAGGCAAAGCTGACGTGGTCGAATGTTACTTCTCCTTTGATCGGCGGCAGTTCTGTGACGCCAGGCTTGTCGGCAACCTCCGCCGGTGTGTCGAGGATCTCAAAGATTCGCTCCGCAGCGGAAAGGTTCGTGATCAGCTTGTTGTAAAAACCGGCCAGGTTCTGGATCGGATCCCAGAACATCGTCAGATACATCGCAAACGCCGTGAACGTACCGATCGGAACGGCATCCACGCCGAGCACGGAAATACCGATAAAATACAGAAGAAACGTTCCGATGCCCCAGGTCACCTCGATCACAGCGGAAAAACCATCCGCCAGGCGGACCGCATGGATGAAGGAGTTCTGATGCTCAAGAAGAAGCCGGTCAAACTCGCCCTGCGATTCCTGCTCTGCGGTAAAGCTCTTGATGATGCGGATACCGGAGAAGTCCTCGTGGATATACGCCGTAACATTGGAAGATTTTTTCCGGAACGTCTGCCATCTCTTGTGTGCGACGATCTGAATAAAATACATGCCGATAGCGATCAGCGGCAGCACGAGAATCGCACTTAAGGAGAGCCAGATGTTTTTGATCATCATGATCACCAGAATAGCGATGATCGTGAGAATGTTCGGAATCAGCTTTGTGACACCGTCGTTCAGCACATCCTTTAACGAGTTGACATCGCCGATGATGCGCGCCAGAATCTTTCCGGCCGGACGGGTATCGAAAAAGCTGAAGCTTAAGGTCTGGATATGCGTGTAGAGCTCGTCACGGATTTCCAGAAGAATGTTGTTGGTAATGCGCGCCATCAGAAGCATCCGCAGGCGGACACCGGCCGCGTAAACCAGGTTGATCACAACCATGAATACGCAGAGGGCAACAAGCCCGCGCCAGTCTTTCTGCGCAATATTGACGTCGATGGCGTACTCCAGGAGCAGTGGGTTCACAGTGGAAATCGCAATGGTAACGGCGAGAACCACGAGAACAACGGCAACCTGGCGTTTATAATTTTTTAAGTAGGAGAAGAGGCGGCGGATGGTCGCGCTCTTTAAGACCTCTTTCTGCTCTTCATCTACTTTACTGGAATTGATAGCCATAATCGTATTGTTCCTCTCTTAACGGGTAAGTAAATACAGAAGTTGTCGGGTAACAAATTAAATTGAATTAAGCATTGGCAGGAAGTGCCTGCTCGAGGGCTGCCTTTGCTTTATGGTAATCACCGTACTGAGCCTCCCAGGTGGAGTAGTACAGGCCTTTCTGTGCCATCAGACTCTCATGCGTGCCGCGCTCGGCGATGCGTCCGTGATCGAGATACAGGATCTCATCGGCACTCTGCACCGAAGAAATGCGATGGGCAATGATGATCTTGGAAACATCTTTTTTCTCGGCGAGATGGCTCTGGATTTCGTATTCGGTCTCCATATCGAGCGCCGAGGTGGAATCATCCAGTACGAGGATCGGAGCCTGTTTTGCCAGGGCGCGTGCGATGGAAAGACGCTGCTTCTGACCGCCGGAAAGTCCCATGCCGCGCTCGCCGATGACGGTTTCGTACTGATCGGAAAGGTGGTCGACGAACTCGGAAGCACACGCAGCGGAGACGGCGTTATGTACCTCTTCGGATTTCATTGTGCTGCGGCTGCCGAGGCGGACATTCTCAGAAATCGTGTCTGAGAACAGGAAGACGTCCTGCATGACGACGGAAGAAGTATCGCGCACGGTGCGCAGCGGCAGGGTGCGGATATCGTGGCCGTCGAGACAGATGGAACCGTTGGTGACATCGTAAAAACGCTCGAGCAGATTGACGATGGTTGTTTTCCGGAACCCGTCATACCCATGATGCCGAGTGTGTGGCCCTGCTTTAAGGTAAAGTCGATATCCTGCAGAATCGGTGTGTCATGCAGGGAGAAATCGACGTGATGGAATTCCAGGTCACCCGGAAGTTTTGAAAGCTCCACCGGATTTTCCGGTTCTGCGATCTGCGGCTCCTCTGCGAGAATTTTGTTCAGCTTCTTGTTGGAAGCAATCGCAGAAGCGAAGCAGTTGCCGAGCCAGCCGACGTTTTCGATCGGCCAGGTGATCTTGGAGGTGTACTCCATAAAGGCCGTTAAAACACCGAGCGTAATGCGTCCGTGGATGACACCGTAGCCGCCCGCGAGAAGGACGAGCACGCGCATCAGCTTCGTAAGAAACGAGATGGCGGGATCGTATTTCATCAGGACGCGCGCCTGATCCATGTTGAGATCGCAGTATTTCTGATTGTGTTTCCGGAATTTTTTGATCTCATACGGTTCCCGTGCAAAGGATTTGACGGTGCGGACACCGGCGAGATTTTCCTGTGCAACGGTATTCATGACGGCGTTTTCCTCACTGATCGCATCGTAGACACGGTCGAGTTCTTTTTCGAGGCGGATTGCGATGCCTGCGACGAAAGGAAGGATCGCCACGGAGACGAGTGTCAGCGGCAGATCCAGTTTGACCATACTGACCATTGCCATCATGATACAGATCAGGCCTTCTAAGATCAGCATGCCGGCAAAGCGAGGATATCCCAGATCCGGTCGACGTCATCGCGCACGCGGGCGAGGAGTTCGCCGGTATTGTTTTTGTCAAAGTATTCCACCGAAAGCCGCTGGACGTGGCGGAACAGGTTGTCCCTCATCTGGCTGGCGACGCGGACGCTGCTGACATCGAATAAAAATTCTTTGATGTACTGAAACAGGGCTTTTGCGGCACCGATCAGAAGAAAGGCGGCAAGGTATTTCCAGAGCAGTTCCATTTTGTGACCGACCAGCACGTCATCCACGATGTGCAGCGTGACAAGCGGCGCGAGCATATCGAGAAAGACACTTAAGGCCATGGAACCAAAAGCGAAAACGTAGTAGTACCAGTTCTGGAGCAGGTACTTACCGATTGGATTTTTCTTCATGAATGTTAAAACCTCCTCATTGATGTCGTTTGGGTGTCTGGCAGAACATAGGCTTTCAAAAGCTCCGTAAGTGTGGGAACGGAACAACGGGAAACGAAAGCGAAGGCTGCGTTTGTATATAAAAGAAGGGAATCGATGCGGTAAGAAGACCGCGGAATCTGCCTGCCGGAAACGGAGCGAAGCCGGAAAGAACGGTTTCGTACTGTTTATAGCAATAAAAAAAGCCGCAGTATCGACGTACCGCGCCTTCTGTGCGAAATAGCAGGCATAAAGAATGCATAGAGATTTGTTATGCAGAGTTAATGCTTACAAAGAATTTCGAAAGAAGGGCAGCCACCTGGTTTGATCGCCATACGAAGTTTATTCTGTTTTACGCTGGATGCATAAATAAGATTGATCATAAGTGGTGTTCTCCTTTCATGATTTTTTCTGCCGCATCTGATCGAACACGACAGCTTATGGTTCTAAGCTACTCCTGTTTTCCAGATTTGTCAATTGTTATTTTCAAAAATTTAAAAATAAAAGCTGCAAAAGGTATGAAAATTGCGAATTTGGGTAGCTGTTTCGGGGAATATGCGATATAATAAACGAGAATATAAGCGGAAAAATCACAAGCTAACATGTGAAACGAGGGGACAAAAAGATGGAAAAAATAATTGCAGGCCTGGTGCAGATGGATTCTGGGCCGGATATGAATGAAAATATGCGCATGGCCGAGCAGTATGTGCGGGAGGCGGCGGAACAGGGAGCGAAGCTGATTCTTTTCCCGGAGACCGCAGAATACACGGGAGCAGACATGCCGGGGCACGCAAGTGCAGTGCCGGGCTACGTCAGCCGCCGGTTTTCCAGCCTTGCCAAACGGTACGGTGTCTATCTGCACTGCGGCAGCATGACGGTACGGCGCATCCGGGGCGTCCGTCCAACACGTCGTTTCTGTTCGGACCAGATGGAGAAACGATTGCAGAATACAGCAAAATACATATGTTTGATGTAAATATTCCGGGCAGTGTCTCCTACGAAGAATCACACGAGATCTGCCCGGGAAATGAAATTGTTCTTGCGGACACGGCGCTTGGCCTGTTCGGCATGAGCATCTGCTACGATATCCGCTTTCCGGAACAGTACCGGCTGATGGCATCCTCCGGAGCAGATGCATTTCTGATAGCGGCGGATTTTACGAAAGCAACGGGAGAGCGCCACTGGGAAGCACTGCTGCGCACGCGCGCCATTGAAAACGGATGCTACGTGCTCGCCGCCAACCAGTGCGGCCAGAAAGCGCGGTTTGAGGCGTACGGCCATTCCATGATCATTGCGCCGGACGGCGAAATTCTTGCGGAGGCAGATGATACCCCGCAGGTACTCATCGCAGAGCTGGATCCGGAAGTGCTGGAGCGGACAAGAAATGAAATCCCGTCTCTGGAAAACAGGAGAGACGATCTTTACCGTGTAAGCTCGGGAAACGTACGGATTTATGAAGAATAAAAATGCAGGGAGGAAATAAGAAGATGGATCAGTTTATACAGTATACCCCGACGGAAGTCGTGTTCGGAAAAGAGACCGAAAACCAGGCAGGCGCTGAGGTAAAGAAATGGGGCGGCACAAAGGTGCTCGTCGTTTACGGAGGCGGAAGTGCAAAACGGAGCGGTCTTCTGGACCGAGTGGAAGCATCTCTTGCAAAAGAGGGCCTTGCCTTTGAAGAGCTTGGCGGCGTAAAACCAAACCCGAGACTTGCCCTTGCCGAGGAGGGTGTGAAAAAAGCAGTGGAAATGCAGGCAGACTTTATTCTTGCCGTCGGCGGCGGAAGCTCGATTGACACCGCAAAAGCCGTTGCGCATGGAGCTGCAAATCCGGAGGAGGCACTCTGGGATATCTGGACGAAAAAAGTACCGCTGACAAAATCTCTCCCGGTAGGAGCGGTTCTGACGATACCGGCAGCCGGAAGCGAGATGAGCGATTCAGCCGTTCTGACAAACGAGGCAATCGGCAAAAAGGCCGGCATCAACACGCCGTTCAACCGCTGCAAATTTGCCATCATGAACCCGGAGCTGGCAGCAACCCTGCCGAAATACCAGATTGCCTGCGGAGTAACCGACATCATGATGCACACGATGGAGCGCTATTTCATTCCGGAGAGCCAGTGCGAGATGACGGACGAGATTGCAGAGGGACTCCTCCGTACCGTAATCAAAAACGGACCGAAGGTTCTGGAAAACCCATCCGATTACAATGCGATGGCGGAAATCATGTGGTGCGGAAGCCTGTCACACAATGGACTGACGGAGTGCGGACGCGGCAAAGATTTTTCGGTACATAAATTTGGCCATGCGTTAAGTGCAAAATATGATGTAGCACACGGCGCATCCCTGGCGGCAGTCTGGGGTGCCTGGGCGAAATACCAGTACGATGAGGAGACGGTTCTCTGGCGGTTTGCACGGTTTGCAGAAAAAGTCTGGGGCATCACAGAGGGAAGCGATCACAAACGGGCAACGGAAGGCATTGAGCGCACAGTAGCGTTCTTCCATTCGCTCGGCATGCCGACCTCCCTGCATGAGCTTGATATTCTGAACCCGTCGGATGAGGATCTGCGTGCCCTTTCCATGGATGCAACACAGCAGGACACCGTAAAACTGTCCCGCATCCGCAAGCTGGGCGCACAGGAAGTATATGAGATTTACCAGATGGCGCGATAAAAGGAGGAAAAACAGATGGCAAAAAAGAAAATCGCAGCACTGCTGATCGCAGCGGCCGTTGCGGCAGGAGGCTGGGCGCTTCCGGCAAGGGTAAGCGCAGCAGAAAATGACGGCACGGCCGTAACCTGGCAGCAGGATGAGACGGAAAGTTCCGAGCAGAATTCGGATGAGGAAGCGGCAGCGCAGGAGCAGAGCGGTACTTCGGAAAACGAGACGCCGGCTGTTACGATTCCAGGTGAGGACAACGAACAGGAGCCGGAAGAGAAACTTCCTGCCGGCTGGGTGAAACAGGAGGACGGAAGCTGGAAATACAGAAAAGAGGACGGCACGATGGCCGCCAGCGAGTGGATCACCCATCTGAACCGGAGATATTATCTGAATGCAGACGAAATCATGTGCACGGGTCTTTCGATGGTCAACGGAAAGCTCTATTATTTTGAGAGCTGGGGCGGAGCCGGTTTCCAGGGCTGGAAAAAGTCGGCGGGGCATGGTACTATCTGAACGAGGACGGAAGCGTCAAAACGAATGAATGGTTCGTTCACGACAAGAGAACATACCATGTAGATGAAAACGGTGTGATGAGCACCGGACTGCAGAAGATTGACGGAACGCTCTACTACTTCGAGAGCTGGGGCGGAGCCGGATTCCAGGGCTGGAAAAAAGTCGGCGGAACATGGTACTATCTGAATGAGGACGGAAGCCTCAGAACGAATCAGTGGTTTGTGCATGATAAAAGAACGTACCATGTAGACGCAGACGGTGTGATGAGTACCGGCTGGCAGACGATTGACGGCGTTGATTATTACTTTGAAAGCTGGGGCGGCATGCGCGTGAACGCCTGGGCGGCCAAGGGCAGTGACTGGTATTACATGGACAGCAACGGAACCCCAAAAGGGGAAGGCTGGCTGCTGTATGACAAGAACTGGTATTATCTGAGGCAGGACGGCAAAATGATGCACAGTGAATGGCTGTGGTATGATAATAACTGGTATTACCTGCAGAGCTGGGGCGGCATGTATAAGAGCCAGTGGGTAACGATCAAAGGCGCAACGTATTACTTCAGAAGCTGGGGCGGTATTTACAAGAACGGCTGGCAGGAAGTGGACGGAAAAACGTATTACTTCCGAAGCTGGGGAGGCATCTATAAGGATACCTACATCGACGGCTATTACGTCGATAAAAACGGTGTCCGCCGGAACAGCAAAAATATCTGCGTGGCAATCGACGCAGGACACCAGAGAAGAGGAAACAGCGAGAAAGAGCCGATCGGACCGGGATCATCGACCTATAAGGCGAAGGTTGCTTCCGGAACATGCGGTGTGGCAACTGGCATCAATGAGTATGAGCTGAACCTTGCGGTATCCTTAAAGGTACGCGATATCCTTGAGGAGCGCGGCTACGATGTTTACATGATCCGCGAGACGCACGACGTCAATATCAGCAACTCCGAGCGTGCAAAACTTGCCGCGCAGAACGGAGCAGACATTCTCGTGCGTGTACACGCGAACGGCGATTCGAACCAGTTGGTTTACGGAGCACTCACGATGGCACCGAGCAGCAGAAATACGTATCTTTCCGGTGATGTGATCAGCAAGAGCCAGAAGCTCTCCCAGAAGATGATCGCAGCATTCTGCAAAGACACCGGTGCGAAGAACCGCGATGTGATTTACACCGATTCCATGAGCGGCATCAACTGGAGTACCATTCCGGTCACGATCATTGAGCTTGGCTTCATGAGCAATCCTTCCGAGGACCGTTTGATGGCAACCGAATCGTACCGCGATAAGATGGCACAGGGAATTGCAGACGGAATCGACGCATATTACGAATAAACAAAGGGACCTGCCTGAAATGGGCGGGTCCTTTTTGCATGCAAAAAGAAAGCGGAGCGAGTCCGCTTTCTTTTGGGAATCCATAGGATCAGATCTTATTTGTTGTTGTTTTTCTCCAGCTCCTGCATTTTCATCGCACGAACCTTCAGCGGCAGACCGAACAGTGTGATGAATCCGTCTGCATCGTGGTGATCGTAGAGATCGCCGGTGGTGAAGGAAGCAAGAGACTCATTGTACAGGCTGTACGGAGAAGACTCGCCGGCTTTGATGATGTTGCCTTTGAACAGTTTGAATTTTACTTCGCCTGTTACATATTTCTGGGTTACATCAACGAATGCCTGGATTGCCTCGCGCAGAGGAGTGTACCATTTTCCTTCGTAAACAACCTCAGCAAGCAGGTTTCCGAGATCTTTCTTTGTTTTCAGGGTCTCACGGTCGAGAATCAGCTCCTCTAACTGCTCATGTGCAGCCATCAGGATGGTTCCGCCAGGAGTCTCATAAACACCGCGGGATTTCATGCCGACAACACGGTTCTCAACGATATCAACAATACCGATGCCGTGTTTTCCGCCCAGCTTGTTCAGCTCGGTGATGATTTCAGAAACTTTCATTTCTTTTCCGTTTAAGGTCTTCGGAACGCCGGCCTCAAAGGTCATGGTTACGTACTCGCCTTCGTCCGGAGCTTTTTCCGGAGGAGTGGTCAGTACGAGAAGATCGTCGTAGTTCGGCTCGTTGGACGGATCCTCAAGCTCAAGTCCCTCATGGCTGATGTGCCACAGGTTACGGTCACGGCTGTAGCTGTGGTTTGCATCAAACGGAAGGTCGATGCCGTGTGCTTTACAGTAAGCCAGCTCGTCTTCACGGGACTGCATGGTCCATACATCGGTCATTCTCCAAGGAGCGATTACTTTGATATCCGGAGCAAGGGCTTTGATGCCGAGCTCGAAACGGATCTGGTCATTTCCTTTACCGGTAGCGCCGTGGCAGATGGCAACAGCACCTTCTTTTCTTGCGATCTCAACGAGTTTCTTTGCGATAACCGGACGTGCCATGGAAGTACCGAGCAGGTATTTGTTCTCATAAACAGCGCCTGCTTTTACGCACGGCATGATGAAGTCTTCACTGAACTCGTCGATAACGTTTTCGATATATAATTTGGAAGCGCCGGAAAGTTTTGCTCTCTCATCGAGGCCAACCAGCTCGTTTCCCTGGCCGCAGTCGATGCAGCAGCAGATTACTTCGTAGTCAAAGGTCTCTTTCAGCCACGGAATAATGGCAGTAGTATCAAGTCCGCCGGAATAGGCAAGTACAACTTTTTCTTTCATAATGTAAGATCCTCCTTGGATTTCTCGTGCACCTATATGCGCGGTGCATCGTCAATGACTAAATATACATCATACGACAGGATTATGCAAGCTTTTTTCAGAAATTCAAAAAAAACTTGCATAATATACATTTGAGGTGTATACTTATGCAATCGACGGTATATGACAGCAGAAAACAAAGATTTTCATTGAAAAAAAGAAAATAATTGAGCTATCATAAAGAAGAAAAGAAAAAATGTCCGGCAAAACAAGAAAACGGGCGAAAGAAAAAAGGAGAAAAAGGTATGATCAGAGCAGGAATTATCGGTTCTACAGGATATGCAGGAGGCGAGCTGGTGCGTATTCTCCTGGGACACAAAGATGTGGAGATTAAATGGTATGGTTCCAGAAGCTATATCGATAAGAAATATGCGTCGGTTTACCAGAATATGTTTCAGTTAGTAGACGATGTCTGCAAGGACGACAACATGGAGCAGCTTGCAAAGGAAGTAGACGTCATTTTTACAGCAACTCCGCAGGGACTCTGTGCTTCCCTGGTAAATGATGAAATTCTTTCGAAAGTAAAGGTCATCGACCTGAGCGCCGATTTCCGTATTAAAGATGTAAAACGTATGAAGAGTGGTACAAGATCGAGCATAAATCCCCGCAGTATATCGACGAGGCGGTTTACGGACTGTGCGAGATCAACCGTGAGAAAGTAAAACAGGCGCGCATCGTGGCAAACCCGGGATGCTATCCGACCTGCTCAACTCTTTCGATTTATCCTTTATTAAAGGAAGATCTCATTGATGGCAACACCATCATCATCGATGCAAAATCCGGAACTTCCGGAGCAGGAAGAGGAGCGAAAGTGGACAACCTCTACTGTGAGGTCAATGAAAACATCAAGGCATACGGCGTTGCCGGCCACCGCCACACACCGGAGATCGAGGAGCAGCTTTCCTATGCAGCTGGCTACCCGATCACCCTGAACTTCACCCCGCATCTTGTTCCGATGAACCGCGGCATTCTCGTAACGGCATATGCATCCCTGAAAAAAGATGTGACTTACGAAGAGGTTAAAGCCGTTTATGATAAGTATTATGCCAACGAGCAGTTTGTACGTGTTCTCGATAAGGATGTCTGCCCGCAGACGAAATGGGTCGAGGGAAGCAACTATGTGGATGTCAACTTCAAGATCGATCCGAGAACGAAACGAATCATCATGATGGGTGCGATGGACAACCTGGTCAAAGGCGCAGCAGGACAGGCGGTACAGAACATGAACCTGATGTTCGGACTGCCGGAAAACGAAGGACTGTGCATGCCGCCGATGTTCCCGTAAAAAAGACAGAAGCAGACAACAGACGGAATTTACGAAAAGTGAGGATAAAAGAATGAAAAAGATTGAAGGAGGCATCACTGCTGCAAAAGGTTTTCAGGCAGCAGGCGGCGCAGCAGGAATTAAAAAACAGGGCGTAAAGGATATGGCACTTGTCTACAGCGAGGTACCGTGCGTAGCAGCAGGAACCTTTACTACAAACATCGTAAAAGCAGCTCCGGTCAAATGGGACCAGGAGATTGTATACAACCATCCAACCGCACAGGCAATCGTCTGCAACAGCGGAATCGCCAATGCATGCACCGGCGAGGAGGGCTATGGCTACTGCAGAAAAACCGCAGAGGCAGCATCGGCTGCACTTTCCATTCCAGAGGACTCCGTTCTCGTTGCATCGACCGGTGTTATCGGAAAACAGATTCCGATCGATAAGATCGCAGCCGGCGTGGAAATGCTGAAACCGCAGCTTGCAGCTACAAGAGAAGCCGCAGCTACAGCAGCACAGGCGATCATGACAACCGACACCGATCCGAAGGAAGTTGCTGTTCAGATCGAAATCGGCGGAAAAACCGTAACGATCGGCAGCATGTGCAAGGGCTCCGGCATGATCCATCCGAATATGTGCACCATGCTGAGCTTTGTGGCAACTGATGCCAATATTTCGAAAGAGATGCTGCAGAAAGCACTGAGCGAAGTCGTACCGGACACCTACAACATGGTTTCCGTAGACGGTGATACTTCCACAAACGATACCGTTCTCCTTCTGGCAAACGGTCTTGCCGGAAACCCGGAAATTACGGAAGAAAACGAGGATTACAAGATTTTCAAAGAAGCACTCTTTGAAGTCAATAAAACACAGGCGATGCACATCGCAGGCGACGGCGAGGGCGCAACCGCACTGTTCGAAGTGACGATTCAGGGAGCCGAGAGCAAAGAGCAGGCCGTGACACTGGCAAAATCCGTCATCACATCGAGTCTGACGAAAGCGGCAATCTTCGGACATGACGCCAACTGGGGAAGAATCCTCTGCGCGATGGGTTACTCCGGAGCAAAATTCGATCCGGAAAATGTAGATCTCTACTTTGAGAGCGCAGCCGGAAAACTGCAGATTATCACGAAAGGTGTTGCCGTTGACTACAGCGAGGAGGAGGCAACGAAGATCCTCTCCGAGCCGAAAGTAACTGCGATCGCCGACATCCACATGGGAGAGGCGACAGCAACGGCATGGGGCTGCGACCTGACCTATGACTATGTAAAAATTAATGCGGATTACCGTTCTTAAAAAACATTCGGATGAAATTCTGAGGGAATACAACGAAAACGTGCCGGGAAATCGTGTTTCCGGTACAGCAGAACCAGGAATCAAAAGAGGAGAGCGAGGAAAAAATCATGGTAAATCAGATGTATCTGGACAAAGCAAATGTGCTGATCGAGGCACTTCCTTATATTCAGCGGTTCAACCGCAAAATCATTGTCATCAAATACGGCGGAAGCGCGATGGTGGATGAAGAGCTGAAGAGAAACGTTATTCAGGACGTTGTTCTTCTGAAGCTGGTTGGATTCAAACCAATCATCGTACACGGCGGCGGAAAGGAAATCAGCCGCTGGGTCGGAAAGGTCGGCATGGAACCGAAGTTTGTCAACGGCCTTCGTGTAACGGATGCGGATACGATGGAAGTGGCAGAGATGGTGCTGAATAAGGTCAACAAAGAGCTTGTCACCATGATTCAGTCGCTCGGTGTCAACGCAGTCGGCATCAGCGGAAAAGACGGCGGTCTCTTAAACGTAGAGAAAAAGCTGTCCAAGGGAGAGGACATCGGCTTCGTTGGAAATATCAAAAATGTAAATCCGAAGGTGCTGTACGATCTTCTGGACAACGACTTCCTGCCGGTTGTCTGCCCGGTTGGCATGGACGATGATTTCAACACCTACAACATTAACGCAGACGACGCAGCCTGCGCGATCGCAGAGGCGTTAAATGCAGAAAAACTGGCATTCCTGACCGATATCGAGGGTGTATACAAAGATCCGAAGGACCCGGAGAGCCTGATTTCCGAGCTCCACGTACAGGAAGCAAGAGATCTCATCACCAACGGAAATGTCGGCGGCGGTATGATTCCAAAGCTCCAAGGCTGTATCGACGCGATTGAGAACGGTGTTTCAAGAGTCCACATCATGGACGGAAGAATCCAGCACTGCCTGCTGCTTGAGATCTTTACGAACAAAGGAATTGGTACGGCGATTTTAGGGGAAAACAAGGAGAAATTCAATCATGAAGACAAATGAGTATATGGAACAGACCGAGCAGTACGTGCTCCACACCTATAACCGGTTCCCGCTCGTGATCGACCACGGCGAGGGCGTTCATCTGTATGACACCGACGGAAAAGCATATCTGGACTTTGCAGCCGGCATCGCGGTGTATGCGCTTGGTTACAGCAATGACGATTATAAAAAAGCAGTGAAAGACCAGGTGGACAAAGTCATCCATGTTTCCAACCTGTTCTACAATGTTCCGATGGGCTCCGCGGCGGAAAAGCTGGCGAAGGCATCCGGCATGGATAAAGTATTCTTTACGAACAGCGGTACGGAGTCGATCGAGGGAGCCATCAAAGTAGCGAGAAAATACGCTTACTTAAAAGACGGCAGCAACGATCACGAGATCATCGCGATGAACCATTCCTTCCATGGAAGAAGCCTTGGAGCGCTTTCTGTAACAGGAAATACGCATTATCAGGATCCGTTCAAACCGCTGATCGGCGGCATTAAATTTGCGGATTTTAATGATCTGGAGAGCGTAAAGGCACAGATTACCGACAAGACATGTGCGATCATCATGGAGACTGTACAGGGCGAGGGCGGTATCTATCCGGCAACGAAAGAATTTTTACAGGGCGTGCGCGATCTGTGTGACGAGCACGACATTCTGCTGATCCTCGATGAGATCCAGTGCGGCATGGGAAGAACAGGAAAGCTGTTCGCATGGCAGGATTACGGCGTACAGCCGGATGTCATGACGTGTGCAAAAGCACTTGGCTGCGGCGTTCCGGTCGGCGCCTTCGTGCTGAATAAAAAGACGGCAGAGCATTCGCTCGTTCCGGGAGACCACGGAACGACATACGGCGGAAACCCGCTGGCCTGCGCGGCTGTCAATGCTGTATTTGAATGCTATGAGAAACAGCATGTCGTAGAGCATGTAGCAGAGACGGCTCCGTATCTGGAGAAAAAGCTGGACGAGCTGGTGGAAAAATATGACTGCCTCGCAGCACGCCGTGGAAAAGGCTTTATGCAGGGCCTTGTCGTAACGGGACGTCCGGTCGGAGAAGTCATCAACCGCGCGATTGAGAACGGACTTCTTGTGATTTCCGCCGGAAGCGACGTTCTTCGTATGGTACCGCCGCTTGTGATTACGAAAGCTGACATCGATGAGATGATTGAAAAACTGGAGAAAGCATTACAGTAATGTGGAATAGACAGCCGTCTGGTTTCCTACGCAGGAGACCGGGCGGCTGTTTTCCTGCTGTCCCTGAGTTCTGTATAAAAACGGGGAAAAAAGGAATAGTATAAAATGTACTCTCGGGGCCTTTCTGCACTTGCTTTTACGGCCGATTTTCCGCCAGCTGCACCCAAATTTCATCAACGTACGCACCGCGTACGCCTCAGAAATTTGGGTGCAGCTGACAAAAAATCTTCTCGTAAAATCAAGCGCAGAAAGACTCCGAGAGTACATAAAAAAACAGCAGGAGGAAAAATCAATGGCGGGAATTTTAACAGCGCTGCTTTCCGGCGCACTGATGAGTATTCAGGGCGTTTTCAACACAGAGGTGACGAAACAGACGAGTACATGGCTGGCGGCCGGCTGGGTGCAGATCAGTGCGTTTGCCGTCTGTCTTGCGGCATGGTGCATCACCGGGAGGGAGCCCATCGGGGATCTGTTCCGCGTAAAGCCGTGGTATCTGCTGCTCGGCGGGGCAATTGGCGCGTTTATCACGATCACGGTTATCTGGAGTATGGCAGGGCTCGGCCCGGCGAAGGCGGCGATGCTGATCGTCATTTCCCAGCTCGCAGCGGCGTGCTGATTGAACTGTTCGGCCTTTTCGGTATGGAAAAAACGGATTTCACCGTGCGCAAGCTGCTCGGCATGGCAGTGGCAGTTGTGGGAATTGTAGTGTTTCAGTGGGAATAACGATTAAGATTTCTACTTGTATTTTTATGGTTTCTTCGATACAATAGAAACGTAGTTATGCGTACACAAGGGACCCTTGCGCGTCAGATGCGAAGCGGAAGGGAGTACACAGCATGAAATTGAAAAAACAGCAGAACAGAGGCAGAAAACATGCAAAAATACTGGCGGCGATGCTGGTTTTTTTGCTCTGCGGATGCAACCACAGGGATACAGAATACAAACTGTCAGATAACACAGGCGGGAGCACGGCGGAAACCGTTTTCGGGAATCAGAAGGAAGTGGATGAGGAGCAGACGGTTTCCGAAAAAAGCGCCGGAGAAACCACAGGCATTCCGGAAAAACGTGAGGCACAGAAGGCAGCACCGGAAGAAACAGTGCAGGTTTATATCTGCGGTGCGGTCGCTTCCCCCGGTGTCTACACGCTGCCGGGCGGAAGCCGCGTAGTGCAGGCTGTGGAAGCGGCAGGCGGATTTCTGCCGGATGCTGAAGAAAAAATCCTCAATCTTGCACGGAAAATCGAAGACGGAGAGCAGATCACCGTCTGGACGCGCGAGGAGGCAGAAAACATGGAAATCACGGAAACGCCGCAGCAGAATACGGGCGGCACGGAGCAGGCTTCCGGTTCCGGCAAAGTCAACCTGAACACGGCCGGAAAAGAAGAACTGATGACACTCTCCGGCATCGGAGAGAGCCGTGCGGATGCCATCATCGCCTACCGCGAAGCAAACGGCCCGTTTGGTTCGATTGAGGAGATTATGAACATTGAGGGCATCAAGGAAAAGATGTTTGAAAAGATAAGGGGTTCTATCGAGGTTTAGAACAAGAAGGAGAAGAAATGGCAAAGAAAGTTCTTGTAGTTGATGATGAAAACTGATCGTAAAAGGAATCCGCTTCAGCCTGGAGCAGGACGGCATGGAGGTTGACTGCGCATACGACGGCGAGGAAGCACTCTCCATGGCAAAAGAAAAAGAATACGATATGATCCTTCTGGATCTGATGCTGCCAAAGCTGGACGGATTGTCCGTCTGCCAGCAGATCCGTGAATTTTCCAACGTTCCGATCGTCATGCTGACCGCAAAGGGCGAGGACATGGACAAAATCCTGGGACTGGAATACGGCGCAGATGATTACATCACAAAGCCGTTCAACATTCTGGAAGTAAAAGCACGCATCAAGCCATCATGCGCCGTGCGGCCCGCCAGGAGCCAAAAGAAGAGAAAGCAAAAGTCGTACAGGTGAAAGACCTGCGGATCGACTGCGAGAGCAGAAGAGTCTTCATCGGAGACCGCGAGATCAATCTGACTGCGAAGGAGTTCGATGTGCTCGAGCTTCTCGTCTTCAATCCGAACAAGGTGTACAGCAGAGAGAACCTGCTGAATATTGTCTGGGGCTATGAGTACCCGGGCGACGTGCGCACCGTAGATGTACATATCCGCCGTCTGCGCGAAAAGATTGAGAAAAATCCAAGTGAACCGAAGTACGTTCACACAAAGTGGGGAGTTGGTTACTATTTCCAGGCTTAAAAACAAAGAAAAATGGAAGTTTCTGCGGAGTCTGCGCTTCCGCATCACGGTGATTCTTGTGATCATCGGCATTGTACCGTGTGTGATCCTTGAGAAGAGCATCGTAAACAGCTATGAGGACCGTGCGGTATCGGTGCGCAGCATTACCGTAAAAAATCAGTGCGATATTATCTGCAACCAGCTCATCCAGCAGAATTACATGGAAGATCCTGGATCGGATGTCATCAACGGACAGCTCAGTATGCTGACAAATATCTACGGCGGCAGAATCCTGATTATCGATCAGGATTTCCGCGTCATCAAAGATACGTACGATATGGACCGCGGAAAGACGATTATCTCGCAGGAGGTCATCCAGAGCTTTCAGGGCAAGGAGACGAGCCAGTACGACCGGAAAAACAACTATCTGGAAATGACGGTGCGGATTCAGAATACCGAGACGAAGGAGACGCTCGGCGTTATGCTCGTCAGCATTTCGACGGATGAGATCCGTGCGAATATGAAAATTCTGGAGACGAAGGGGATGACGATTCTTTCGATCATTGCGCTTCTCGTGCTGGTTTTTGGCTATCTGCTCGCGGGCATTCTGATGAAGCCGTTCCAGAAGGTCACCCGTTCCATCGAGGACATCACCGACGGCTATCTCGACGAAAGCATTTCTGTTCCGGATTACCTCGAGACAGAGCTGATCACGGACGCATTCAACAAGATGCTGACCCGCGTCCGCACGCTCGACGATTCCCGCCAGGAATTTGTTTCGAACGTCTCGCATGAGTTAAAGACGCCGCTTGCGTCCATGAAGGTTCTGGCGGATTCGCTGAACGGGCAGGAGGGCGTTCCGGTGGAACTTTATCAGGAGTTCATGCAGGATATTACCTCGGAGATCGACCGCGAAAACCAGATTATTACCGACCTTTTGTCGCTGGTCAAGATGGATAAAAAGGTGGCAGACCTCAATATCACCCAGGTCAATATCAACGAGCTGTTAGAGCAGCTGCTGAAGCGGCTTCATCCGATTGCCGCACAGAAAAATGTGGAGCTCATTCTCGACAGCTTCCGCCCGGTCAATGCGGAGGTGGATGCGACGAAGCTCTCGCTGGCGTTCTCGAACCTGATCGAAAACGGCATCAAGTACAACAACGAGAATGGATGGGTGCGTGTATCCTTAAATGCGGATCACAAATATTTCTACGTGACGGTGGCAGACTCCGGCATCGGCATCCCGGAGGAGTCGATTGCGCATATCTTCGAGCGTTTCTACCGCGTGGACAAGTCCCACTCGCGGGAAATCGGCGGAACCGGCCTTGGCCTTGCGATTGCGCGGAGCGCGATTGTCATGCACCGGGGAGCGATCCGTGTATACAGCAAAGAAAACGAGGGAACGACATTTTCCGTGCGGATTCCTCTGAATTACGTGATGTAGGAGGTGGCGCACATGAAACGGATACTTGGCGTACTGCTGGCCGGCGTGCTGCTTCTTAGCGGCTGCGGGCAGTGGCAGAAGAGCCAGAAGGAGTCGGCGTATCACCTGTACTGCCTGGACAAAACCGGCACAACACTGGTGCAGGAGCCGTATGAACCAAAAGAAGGAACGGATCAGAAACTGATCAAGGAGCTGGTTGACGCGCTGCAGGAGAAACCTGCCAAGGACGGAAACCAGGCACTTCTTTCCAATGGGATTTCCATCAAGACGTATACGCTGGAGAACGGGCTCCTTACGCTGAACTTAAGCGGAGAGTACGGAGAGCTTGCGCGGCCGCAGGAGGTTTTGGTGCGTGCAGGACTGGTGCGTACCTTTGTGCAGGTTCCGGAGGTGGAGCGCGTGACGCTTCTGATTGACGGGGATCCGTTAAAGGATTCCAAAGGACGCGAGATCGGAACGATGACGGCGGACAGCTTTCTGGAAAATTCCGGAAGGGAAATTTATCAGTATCAGTATGCGACGCTGACACTGTATTTTGCAAATGAAGCAGGCGATCATCTTGTGAAGGAGACACGGCGGGTTCCGTACAGCACGAACATTCCGCTGGAGCGGGTCGTGGTGGAGCAGCTGATGAAGGGGCCGAAAGAAGACGGCCACTACGCAGTATTTCCTGAGACGATGAATGTCCTAAGCGTTACAACGTCTGACCGGATTGCCTATGTGAATTTTGACAAATCTTTTAAGGATTCTGCACTTTTGAATGTGGCGGAGCAGATTCCGATTTATGCGGTGGTGGATTCCATCACGGCGAACTGTAAGGTGGATAAGGTGCAGTTTTCCATCAACGGAGAGAGCGATGTAACATTCCGTGAAACGATGAAACTCAATCAGTCTACGAGGAAGACCTGTCTTATCTGGAGGAAAAAGATACATGAGAAAACGGCCCATGTGCTGGCGTGTCTTGGATTCATGCTGGTGCTTGTGCTGCTGCGGATTGCGGGCGTGCCTCTTGGCACGCCTTTTTCTGACCCCAAATACGAAAACAAAGCGCAGCAGGGCAGGAAGGTGTGGATTGCAGGGACAATTGAAACGTATGAGAAAAAGAGCAGCAACAACGGGTATGTGCTGCGCGGGGAGGGAAGCAAAGGGAAAATTTATCTGCTCGCAAAGCGGGGAGATCTGCCGGTCGGAGCCGCTGTGCGGGTGTACGGAACTGTAAAAAGCCGGAAAGCCCGCGCAATCCGGGGATGTTTGATGAGAAAACATATTATGAGGGAAAAGGCTGTGCGTTCTACGTGATTTCGGAGCGGGAGGAAGTTGTGGATGCCGGGCGGTGGAATCTCGGCGAAGCGCTCCGGCTGGAGCGGGAGCGGTGCTGTGCCGTTTTAAAAGAAATGATGCCGGAGGAGGAGGCAGGTGTGCTTTCTGCGATGCTGCTCGGGGAACGGTCGGAACTCACGGAGGAGACGTATCTGGCGTATCAGCAGAGCGGTCTGCTGCACCTGGTTTCCGTTTCCGGCATGCATCTGATGCTGCTCGGCATGGCACTCCGACGGTTGCTGATGGCGCTGCATCTGCCGAAAACTTCCGCGTCTCTGGCAGCGGCCGCCGGTATGGTGCTGTATGGCATGTTTACCGGCAGCGGAACGGCGACCGTGCGTGCAGTGGTGATGTTTGCGGTGCGGATGGGAGCTGTCGCAGTGGGAAGGACGTATGATTCCTTAAGTGCGCTCTCTCTTGCGGCAATTCTGATGCTGGCAGAAAACCCCTCGTATCTGGAGCAGAGCGGGTTCTGGCTTTCGTTTGGAGCAGTAACAGCCATTTCCGGGGTTTATCCGGTTCTGGCGGGGGAGAAGGCGGAACGGAAGAGACGCGGGGAAAAAACGGGGTTGGAAAAGCTTGCGGCGAAAGGAAAAGAGGCTGCGATGGTGTACCTTTCCCTGCAGCTTGTCATGATCCGCTGCAGGCGTGGTATTTTTATGAGATTCCGCTCTTTGCGTTTCTGCCGAATCTGTTTGCAGGAGCTGTCATGACGGCGGTGCTGCTGACGGGTGCTGCGGGGCTTCTGGCGGGACTGGCAAGCGTGAAAGCGGGAAGTGTTGTTCTGCTTCCGGCGCGGTTCCTGCTCACACTTCTGCGGCAGATGACAGCGGCGGTCGCACAGATTCCGGGAAATGTGTGGATCTGCGGTCAGCCGGAAAAATGGCAGATGGCAGGATATGGAATCATTCTGACCGGTCTGCTGGTGATACTGTATGTGCGAAAGCGAAAACGGGAGATGAATCCGGATGGGGCAAAACGAAAAGGTGCGCAGGCACGAAAGCGGGAGCGGATGCTCTTTGGTATTACCATGTTTTTTGCCTGTGTTCTGCTTTTTTACCGTCCCCGGGAAACGTTTTCCATTACAGCGCTGGACGTCGGCCAGGGCGATTCGCTGGTGGTGGAGAGCGGCCGTTTTGTGATGCTGAATGACGGCGGGAGCAGCAGTGCGTCTGCGGTCGGGGAAAAAAGGATTCTCCCATATCTGAAACAGCGCGGCATTGCCGCTCTTGATGCCGTTGTTGTCACGCACCCGGACGCAGATCACACGAACGGAATCCTCGAACTGCTGGAGCTGATCGGGGAGCAGAAAACGGCGCTTCGCATCCGCCATCTGTTCCTGCCTGTGTGGATGAAAGGAAGCAAAAAAGAAAATCCTTTTATTTTAGCCGCACAAAAAGCGGGAATTATGGTAGAATATCTAAAAAAGGGAGACGAGATCCGTGCAGGAGAACTCACCGTATCGGTACTTCATCCGGGAGCGGGCGAAGACTATACGGGAGAGGAAAACGCCGGAAGTGTTGTATTACAGCTTTCCTGCGGTGCCTGCCGTGCACTTCTGACGGGAGATCTGGAGGGAAGCGGAGAAGAAGAGGTCCTGGGGGCGGCAGAGCGGTGCCAGATTTTAAAGGTGGCGCACCACGGCTCGAGAAATTCAACGAGCGAGGCATTTCTGAACCGCATACAGCCGCAGATCAGCCTGATTTCCTGCGCGTGGCCGGGACGGTACGGCCATCCGCACCGGGAGCTGCTGGAGCGGCTTCGTGCCTGCAAAAGCCATATCTACGGAACACCGGTGGATGGAGCCGTGACAGTACAGCTGAAGCGTGACCGCCTGGCGGTTCACGGATACCGGTCGGATGTGGAATTTCCCGTCTCCTGAATGGTCAAAAGCTCCGGCTGCTGCGGCACTGCGCAAACGTGTTTCTGCCGGAACGAAAGAAAGAGGATGGAATGAAAAGTATTTTAGAAGATATCAAAACGCAGAATTTTAAGCAGGCCTACCTGCTCTACGGAGAAGAAGCCTATCTGAAGCATCAGTATAAAAACAAGCTGAAAAACGCACTGCTGCTGGAGGACGACACGATGAATTTCTCCCGCTTTGAGGGAAAAGGAACCGAGATTCCCAAAGTGATTGACCTTGCGGAGACGATGCCGTTTTTTGCGGACCGCCGTGTGATTCTGCTGGAAAATACAGGATTTTTCAAAAACAAAGCCGACGCGCTGGCAGACTACATGGGATCCCTGCCGGATTATCTGGTGCTGATCTTCGTGGAGGAGGAAGTCGATAAGCGGAACCGTATGTACAAGGCGGTGCAGAAGCAGGGAAGAGCAGTGGAATTTGCTCGTCAGGACGAAAAGACGCTGATGACCTGGGTACTCGGCATGATGAAAAAGAGGGAAAAAGATCACGCGCCAGGATATGGAAGATTTTCTGGAAAAGACGGGCACGGATATGGGAAATATCTCGCAGGAGCTGGAAAAACTGCTCAGCTATACGATGGGAAGAGATGTGATCACGCGGGCGGATATCGAGGCAGTCTGCACAACGCAGATTACGAACCGGATTTTCGAGATGATCCGCGCGGTAACGGAGAAGAAGCAGCGGAAAGCGCTCGATCTGTATCAGGATCTGCTGGCTTTAAAGGAGCCGCCGATGCGGATTCTCTTTCTGCTGGCACGCCAGTTCAATCTGCTGCTGCAGGTCAAAGAGCTGCTGGCAGAGCATTGCGATCAGGCGACGATCGCAAAACGGACGGGACTGCAGAGCTTCGTTGTGCGGAACTATATTCCCATGTCGCGCCAGTATGCGGCGGAGGAATTAAAAGCGGCGGTCAATGACTGCGTGCAGATGGAAGAGGACGTGAAGACGGGAAAAATTTCCGATCTGCTGAGCGTGGAGCTGCTGATTACGAAATACAGCAGGGCGGCGTAAGAGCAGAGTTTTCTATAGCAAGACCCGAAAATAATGCAAAAAAGGCAGTGCTGCTGAGCGCGAATTGCAAGGAACAGATTTGAAGGCGTACCGGGGTACGACGAAAATCTGTGACGCAGTAATTCACGCTCTGCGGTGCTGAATTTTTTGCATTATTTTCGGGGATTGCTATAAAAAGAACAAGGCGTACCGGTACAGGAAAACTGGCCGATACGCCTTGTTCTGTGTTTATCAAAAGATCTGTCGCGGCGCACTCTTTTGGTAAGCATAAAAAAGAACCCAGCCACATGACGGTATGACTAAGTTCTCTTTGGTTTATATCTTTATTATGCGATTGAGTTTACAGCTTTGCTCAGATTGGATACTTTTCTGGCAGCGTTGTTTTTATGATAAACGCCCTTAGAAGCAGCCTTGTCGATGGTAGAGATCGCATTTACTAATGCAGCAGCAGCAGCCTCTTTATCGTTTGCAGCAACAGCAGCATCTACTTTTTTCATAGAAGTCTTAACTGCAGAACGGATTGCTTTGTTGCGGTCTGCCTTTGTCTGATTTACCAGGATTCTTTTCTTTGCGGATTTAATGTTAGCCAAACTGTACACCTCCAATATTTTTAAAATTAATGTGATTTAAGGGATGTTATTCAATGGAACAGACACGGGCGCTCCACTGAAACATGCTTTATTATCCTATAATATTTCGCATGTTTTGTCAATACATATTTTTGAAAAAATTGCAAAAACTACAACAAAAATACAGGAGAAGGAGAAAAGTATGATAGGAAAGTATAGGATGCGGACAGACCTGGCGATGGAGAATCAGGAAAAATTTGAGAGGGACCATGTGGAGATCTCCGGGGTCGAGATTGAGAAGAAGAAAAGAAAGGCGGAAATTCAGACAACCATTGTGAAAATCACATCGGAGCAGGGTGCAAAAATGATGGGAAAGCCGAAAGGGACGTATGTGACGATCGAAGCGCCGCTGCTTTTGACGGCAGACGAGGAGGAGAGCCGGAAAGCGGCGGAGGAGTTTTCCCACTGTCTGATGGAAATGGTGCCGGAAGCGTGCGGATCCGTTCTTGTGGCCGGTCTCGGCAACCGCGGCATCACGCCGGATGCGCTCGGGCCGGAGACGGTGGAGCAGCTTAACGTTACGCGCCATCTGGTGCGCACCTACGGAAAGAAGGGCCGGGAAGTGAGTGCCCTTGCTCCCGGCGTTATGGCACAGACGGGCATGGAGGCAGTGGAAATCCTGCGCGGAACGGCAGAACAGACCCATCCAGATGTGATTCTCGCCGTGGATGCCCTTGCCGCATGCAGTATTCACCGGCTGAACTGTACGATCCAGCTTGCCGACACCGGAATCTGGCCGGGCTCGGGCGTCGGAAACCACCGCAATGCCTTAAATCAGGAGACGCTCGGCGTGCCGGTCATCGGAATCGGTGTGCCGACCGTTGTAGGGGCAGGAACGATCGTCCACGATGCCGTCGCAGGCGTTCTGGAATCGCTGGAGGAGTCCGAGATGGATGAATTTCTGGGAGAAGTCATTTCACCGGCGCTCGAAAGCCTTTACGTGACGACAAAAGAGATCGACGAGATGGTCCGCCGCCTGGCCGGGGTTCTTGCGGCAGGTATGAATCAGGCATTTTCCGGGGAACTGTAACATATCATGAATATGGTGATAATATGTGGAATGCCAGGCGAAATGGACGATGGTTCGGATGGGGATGTCTTTTCCTGTCCTGCAGTATACTGCTGTTCCGCAGTGCAGCGGTTCTCCGGAAAAATCATTCTTAGAGGGGAAAGTTCTGCTGCAGCGGGCGGCAGCACAGGCGGAGCAGTTATCCGTGGATGTGATGATGCCGCTTCTTTTTTATGACGGAAAAGAGGACGGAAGGGGATGGATGGAAAATCTCCTCGCGGCAGTGCGGGATCAGATACCGGCGCTTCGGGAGGGAAGCACGGCAGAAAATACGCTGTCTGCCGGGACAGAAGCAGCGGAAACGGATACGGCGAAGCAGGATTCGAATCCGGGACCGGGAGCAGAAAGAGGGCAGACAGAATCGAAGGAGCAGGGAACTGAGGAAGATCAAAAGGATGGAACTCAAAAAGATGAAACTCAAAAAGATGGAATGGAAATCACGGAGCCGGAGCAGACGGAAACAGGAATCACAGAACCGGCAGCCGGAGAGTCGGCATCAACGGCAGAACGAAGCGCCGCAGTCTGTCCCGGAGGAGACCATCGAAACCGGCGGCGCACCGCGTGAGATTCTCTACCCGGAGGCCGACACGATTCAGGAGACAATTTCACCTGACCTTCTTGCTGACCCGCAGGCGCTCCTGAACCGCTTCTTCGTTGTCGATCCCAACACTTCGGTCCTGCCGGGCGAGATCGACGGCAGCACCCTGCTCGGAAAAGACCTGACCTGCCGGAAAATGCCGAAGGCCCGCAGATTCTGATCTATCATACCCATTCGCAGGAAACCTTCGCCGATTCCCGTCCGGGAGAAAGAGCGGACACGGTAATCGGCCTCGGTGATGATCTGCAGGAGCTTCTGGAAAAGCAGTACGGATACGAAGTGCTTCATATTACAGAGGCATTTGACATGAAAGAAGGCTGTCTCGAGCGGAGCCGCGCCTACAACTACGCGGAGCCGGTCATCGCAGCGGCGCTGGAAGAACACCCGTCCATTCAGGTCGTGATCGACCTGCACCGGGACGGGGTCAATGGTTCAAAACGTCTTGTGACAGAAATCAACGGAAAGCCGACCGCGCAGATCATGTTTTTCAACGGCCTTTCCCGCACGAAAGAAAGCGGCGAACTGACAAGCCTGCCCAATCCGTATCAGGCGGAAAACCTTGCATTTTCCTTTCAGATGGAGTATGAGGCAAAACAGTATTATCCCGGCTTTTCGCGCTGTATCTATTTAAAAGGCTACCGCTACAACCTCCATCTCCGCCCGAGATCTGTTCTTCTCGAGGTTGGTGCGCAGACGAATACGGTCGAGGAGGTGAAAAATGCAATGGGGCCGTTTGCGGATATCCTGCATAAGGTTCTGTCGGGCAAAAGTCCGGCATCAGGCGGATAAATTTATCTTGCTTTTTTGAGTGGAATTTCGTATCATACAAAATAGACAGATTGCGGGAGTACGAAATATGGAGCAATCTGGTATCGTAGGGAAAAAGCAGGAGGAAAAAACTTGTCAGGAATAGATCAGAGTAAAATTCGTAATTTTTGATATTATTGCCCATATCGACCATGGAAATCAAACCCTTGCGGACCGTATTATTCAGAAAACAGGCCTTTTGACCGAGCGTGAGATGCAGGATCAGGTGCTGGACAATATGGATCTGGAGCGTGAGCGCGGCATCACGATCAAGGCACAGGCAGTCCGTACCGTATACAAAGCGGCCGACGGCGAGGAGTACATTTTAAACATGATTGACACCCCGGGCCATGTTGACTTCAACTATGAGGTTTCCCGAAGCCTTGCCGCATGCGACGGCGCGCTGCTCGTTGTCGATGCATCGCAGGGTATCGAGGCGCAGACCCTTGCCAACGTCTACCTCGCCCTTGACCATGACCTGGATGTGTTCCCGGTCATCAACAAAGTAGACCTTCCAAGCGCCGAGCCGGACCGTGTAATTGCAGAGATCGAGGATGTCATCGGACTGGAAGCGCAGGATGCTCCGCGGATTTCCGCAAAAACCGGCCTGAACGTGGACGAGGTGCTCGAACAGATCGTACAGAAAATTCCGGCACCGGAAGGTGATCCGACGGAACCGTTAAAAGCACTGATTTTCGACTCCGTCTACGATGCATACCGCGGCGTCATCATTTCCTGCCGTGTGATGGAAGGAAGCGTGAAAAAAGGAACGAGAATCCGCATGATGGCGACAGGCGCTGTCGAGGAAGTTGTCGAGGTCGGCTACTTCGGCGCAGGCCGTCTGATCCCGTGCGACGAGCTCTCCGCCGGAATGGTAGGCTATATCACCGCCAGCATCAAAAACGTGCGCGACACCCGCGTGGGTGATACCGTAACCGATGCCGACCGTCCGTGTGCAGAAGCACTGCCGGGCTACAAAAAAGTCAACCCGATGGTATACTGCGGCATGTACCCGGCCGACGGCGCACAGTACGGCGATCTGCGCGACGCGCTGGAAAAACTGCAGTTAAACGATGCATCCCTCTTCTACGAGCCGGAGACATCGGCAGCACTGGCTTTGGCTTCCGCTGCGGTTTCCTTGGACTGCTTCACCTGGAAATTATTCAGGAGCGCCTGGAGCGTGAGTACAATCTGGATCTCGTGACGACCGCACCGAGCGTTATCTATAAGGTTCACAAAACCGACGGAACCGTCATTGACCTGACCAACCCGTCGAATCTGCCGGACCCGTCCGAGATTGATTATATGGAAGAGCCGCTGGTAAAAGCAGAGATTATGGTGACGACCGACTACATCGGACCGATCATGGAGCTCTGCCAGCAGAGACGAGGCCAGTATCAGGGAATGGAATACATGGAGACGACGCGTGCGATGCTTCATTACCATCTCCCGCTGAATGAGATTATCTACGATTTCTTTGATGCTTTAAAATCCCGCTCCAAAGGTTACGCGTCATTCGACTACGAGCTGCTCGGCTATGAGAGAAGCGAGCTTGTAAAACTCGATATCCTCGTCAATAAAGAAGAAGTGGATGCGCTGTCCTTCATCGTATTCGAGGGATCTGCCTACGAGCGCGGAAGAAAGATGTGCGAGAAGCTCAAAGAAGAGATTCCGCGGCAGCTCTTCGAAATCCCGATCCAGGCGGCTGTCGGATCGAAGATTATCGCCAGAGAAACCGTCCGCGCGATGCGCAAAGACGTCCTCGCCAAGTGCTACGGCGGCGATATTTCCCGAAAGAAGAAGCTGCTGGAGAAGCAGAAGGAAGGTAAGAAGCGGATGCGCCAGGTAGGAAACGTGGAGATTCCGCAGAAAGCCTTTATGAGCGTACTGAAACTGGATGAAAATTAAGAAATAAAAATGAGACCGGCCTGTCGGCGCCGCCTGCTGTTGCGGGAGCGCAGGGGCCGGTCTTTCGATCGTACGGAGGAAAAGCAGAATGAATAAAAAAAGAAAACCACTGGAACTCTATGTGCATATCCCGTTCTGCATCCGGAAATGCGCCTACTGTGATTTTGTCTCGGGACCGGGCACGAAAGCAATGCAGAAGGAGTATGAAGAGGCTCTGCTGGCAGAAATCGATGCAGCGGAAGAGACGGCAGAAAGTGAAGTGATTTCCGCCTTTTTCGGCGGCGGAACACCATCCGCAGTGGATGCCGGAATGCTCGCCCGTGTGATGGAAAAACTGCGGAGCAAGTACATTTTTCAGAGGATGCTGAGATTACGCTGGAGGCCAATCCGGGAACGCTGGATGCGGAAAAACTGAAATGTTACAGGAAGAGCGGCTTCAACCGGATCAGTATCGGCTGTCAGTCGGTTCACGATGAGGAGCTGAAACGGCTGGGAAGAATCCACACGTTTGCGGAATTTCAGGAGAGTTTTGCACTGGCACGGGATGCCGGGTTTGCGAATATCAACGTGGATCTGATGTCAGGTCTGCCGGAGCAGAGTGAAGAGAAATGGAAGAGAGTCTTCGGACGATCGCGGAGCTTTCTCCGGAGCACATTTCCGCCTACAGCCTGATCGTGGAGCCGGGAACCCCGTTTGCGGAGCAGAAACTGGATCTGCCGGATGAGGACACAGAACGCGAAATGTATGCCAGAACGGCGGAAATCCTCGCAGAATACGGCTTTTTCCAGTATGAGATTTCCAATTATGCAAAGCCGGGCTTCGCATGCCGCCACAATATCGGCTACTGGAAAAGGACGGATTATCTGGGGTTCGGGCCTTCCGCGGCATCGTTATTCGGAAACCGCCGGTGGACGAACACGGCAGATCGATCTTTGTATCTGAAAGCGTGCGGAGCACTGGAAAAGATCCGTGAGGATGAGGAAATTCTTTCCCGGCAGGATGCATGGAAGAATTTATGTTTCTCGGCCTTCGAATGACACAAGGGATCTCGACGACGGAGTTTGAGGAGAAGTTTGGAAAGGAGATCCATGCCGTATACGGCGGGGTTCTGAAGAAATACGAAGCGATGCATCTTTTACAGGAACACAGCGGGCGCCTGGCTCTGACACGCGATGGGATTTCCGTCAGCAATGTGATTCTGGCAGATTTTCTGCTGTAAAAAGATGATAAAGAAATAGAACAAATGTTTGCACAACGCACGGCGGTGTGCTATAATGGGAGAAAACGAGACAAGATTCCTGTCCCTGTCCGGACAGGGATTCCAATTAATAAGAGGAACAGTTATGGCAGAGAAAAAAGAGTTTATCAGAATACGGGGAGCCAGGGAGAACAACCTGAAAGCACTGAATGTCGATATCCCCAGAAACCAGTTTGTTGTATTTACGGGCCTCAGCGGTTCAGGAAAGAGTTCGCTTGCGTTTGACACGATCTATGCGGAGGGCCAGCGGCGGTACATGGAGAGCCTTTCCTCCTACGCGCGCCAGTTCTTAGGACAGATGGAAAAACCGAATGTGGACAGCATCGAAGGCCTGCCGCCTGCTATTTCGATCGATCAGAAATCGACGAACCGGAACCCGCGTTCCACCGTCGGAACCGTGACGGAGATTTACGATTACTTCCGTCTTCTGTACGCGAGAATCGGTATTCCGCACTGCCCGAAGTGCGGAAAAGTCATCAGCCGCCAGTCGGTGGACCAGATGGTCGATCAGATCATGGCACTCCCGGAGCGGACGAAAATCCAGCTTCTCGCGCCGGTTGTGCGCGGCCGCAAGGGAAGACACGAAAAGGTGCTCGAACAGGCAAAACGCAGCGGCTATGTCCGCGTGATGATCGACGGCAGCCAGTATGAGCTGTCCGAGGAGATCACGCTGGATAAGAACCTGAAACACAACATTTCCATTATTGTGGACCGTCTTGTAGTCAAACCGGACATTGAGAAACGTCTGACGGATTCCGTCGAGAACGTACTGGATCTGGCGGACGGCCTTCTGGTGGTCGACACGATGGACGGAAATCAGCTCAACTTCAGCCAGAGCTTTTCCTGCCCGGACTGCGGCATCAGCATGGAGGAGATTGAGCCGAGAAGCTTTTCCTTCAACAACCCGTTCGGCGCCTGCCCGAGCTGTGCCGGCCTTGGCTACAAGATGGAGTTCGACGAGGATCTGATGATTCCGGACAAGACCGTATCCATCGCAGACGGAGCCATCACCGTGCTCGGCTGGCAGTCCTGCACGGACAAATCGAGCTATACGAGAGCCATTCTCGATGCGCTCGCAGAGGAGTACGATTTTTCCCTTTCCACTCCGTTCTGTGAATATCCGAAAAAATCCACGATATCCTGATTTACGGAACGAACGGAAAATCCGTCAAGGTGCATTACCGCGGTCAGCGCGGCGTCGGTGTGTACGATGTGGCTTTTGAGGGGCTGATCAAAATGTAGAGCGCCGCTACCGTGAGACCGGATCGGATTCTACAAAACAGGAATACGAAACCTTCATGCGTGTGACCCCGTGCCAGGCGTGCCATGGCCAGCGTCTGAAACCGACGTCGCTTGGTGTGACGGTCGGAGATAAAAATATTTTTGAAGTAACATCCCTTTCCATCGACAATCTGCAGAAGTTTATGCAGAACCTCGAACTCTCCGAACAGCAGCTGCTGATCGGAAAGCAGATTTTAAAAGAGATCCGTGCGCGTGTGAGCTTCCTTGCGGATGTCGGATTAAACTATCTGACCCTGGCGCGTGGAACGGCATCGCTGTCCGGCGGTGAGGCGCAGAGAATCCGTCTGGCAACGCAGATCGGCTCCGGCCTTGTCGGTGTCGCCTATATTCTCGACGAGCCGAGCATCGGTCTTCACCAGAGAGACAACGACAAACTTCTCGCGACGCTGAAACATCTGCGTGACCTCGGAAATAGCCTGATCGTCGTGGAGCACGACGAGGATACGATGCGCGCCGCTGACTGCGTTGTCGATATCGGCCCGGGAGCCGGTGAGCACGGCGGAGAGCTGGTGGCGATCGGAACAGCGGAAGATCTGATGAAAAATCCGAATTCCATCACCGGAAAATACTTAAGCGGAGAGCTGAAAATTCCGGTTCCGTCCGAGCGCAGAAAGCCGACGGGCTGGCTGAAGGTAGTCGGAGCAAAAGAGCACAATCTGAAAAATATCAACGTGAATTTCCCGCTCGGTGTCATGACCTGCGTGACCGGAGTCTCCGGATCGGGAAAGAGTTCCCTTGTCAATGAAATTCTGTACAAACGGCTGGCAAGAGATCTGAACCGTGCGCGGACGATTCCGGGTGCACACAAAGACATCATCGGTATGGAACAGCTCGATAAGGTCATCGACATCGACCAGTCCCCGATCGGAAGAACACCGCGTTCCAATCCGGCAACGTACACAGGTCTGTTCGATCAGATCCGCGACCTGTTTGCGGCAACGCAGGATGCCAAGGCGCGCGGCTACAAGAAGGGAAGATTCAGCTTTAATGTGAAGGGCGGCCGATGCGAGGCCTGCGGCGGCGACGGTATCCTGAAGATCGAAATGCACTTCCTGCCGGATGTCTATGTGCCGTGTGAGGTCTGCCATGGAAAACGGTACAACCGTGAGACACTGGAAGTCAAATACAAAGGAAAGAGCATCTACGATGTGCTGAATATGACGGTCGAGGAGGCACTGGAATTCTTCAGGCCGGTACCGTCGATTTTCCGGAAATTACAGACCCTGTACGATGTCGGCCTTTCCTACATCCGCCTCGGCCAGCCGTCCACCACGCTGTCCGGTGGAGAAGCGCAGCGTATCAAGCTCGCAGCAGAGCTGAGCCGCCGCGGCACGGGAAAAACGATCTACATTCTCGATGAGCCGACGACGGGACTTCATTTTGCGGATGTCCACAACTGGTGGAGATTCTGCACCGCCTGTCCGAGGGCGGAAATACCGTCGTTGTCATCGAACACAATCTGGATGTCATCAAGACGGCGGACTATATTATTGATATCGGACCGGAGGGCGGAGACGGCGGCGGAACCGTGATTGCGTGCGGAACGCCGGAGAAAGTGGCCAAGAGCCCGGTATCCTACACCGGAAAATATGTCGAAAAATATCTCTAAAAAATCCTTTCCATTTTAAAAGGGATTGTATATAATAAGAAGCGGGTTGTTCAGAACACATTCGATCCTTTTGTGTTTCGGGTGTTTTGAACCCGAACTTATTCTATACAAATTTCAGACAGATTAAAATAAAGAAAAATAAAAGAGAACAGGAAAGGGGATTACTATGGCTGCAACGACGATATCGGAATTGATCTGGGGACGTCCAGCATCCTGGTCTATGCCAAGGGAAAAGGCATTGTATTAAAGGAGCCGTCCGTAGTTGCGTATGATAAAGATGCAGATAAAGTACGGGCAATTGGAGAAGAAGCGCGTCAGATGATTGGACGGACACCGGGCAATATTATGGCGGTCCGGCCCATGCGGCAGGGCGTGATCACGGACTTTCTGATCACCGAGCGCATGCTGCGCTACTTTATCCAGAAGGCAATGGGAAGAAGAGCATTCCGGAAACCGAGAATCAGCATCTGTGTGCCGTCCGGTGTGACGGAAGTAGAGCGGAAGGCTGTGGAGGAGGCAACGTACCAGGCGGGAGCCGGGAAGTGCTGATCGTGCCGGAGCCGGTGGCAGCGGCAATCGGATCCGGAATTGACATTACGAAACCATGCGGAAATATGATCGTGGACATCGGCGGAGGCACGACGGATATCGCTGTGATCTCGCTTGCGGGAACCGTTGTTTCCAATTCGGTCAAGATTTCCAGTGAGACATTTGACCAGGATATCATCCGCTATGTACGGAAAACATACAACGTATTTATCGGAGAACAGACCGCAGAGGCAGTGAAAATCCGGATTGGTTCCGCTTATCCGCGGGCCGAGGAGAAAACGATGGAGATCAAGGGAAGAAACGTCATCACCGGACTTCCGGCGACGATTACGGTTTCCTCCGACGAAATCCGAGGTGCCCTTGTCCAGACGACAAACCAGATTGCGGACGCGATCTGTGCCGTGCTGGAAAAAACGCCGCCGGAACTGGCATCCGATGTTTCCGACCGCGGCATTATCCTGACCGGAGGCGCAGTCTCCTTGACGGAATGGACGAGCTGATCCAGGAGCGGACCGGCATCAATACCGTGACAGCAGAAAATCCGGCGAGCGTCGTTGCCCTTGGAACCGGCCAGTACCGCGAAGTGATGAATGAATTTGAAAGCCAGTTTTGATAAAAGATGAGTGAAAAAGAAAAAGTAGAAGGCTACGTAGAACACATTATTTTCCGAAATGAGGAGAACGGCTATACCGTCCTGAATCTGAGCATGAAGGGCGCGAGCTGACATGCGTCGGCACGCTTCCGATGATCGGAGAGGGCGAGCTGATCGAGGCTTCCGGAGATTATATTGAACATGCTGCCTATGGAAAGCAGTTCCGCATTGAATCCTATGAGACGAAAGTTCCACAGGATTCTGTTGCATTGGAGCGGTATCTCGGTTCCGGTGCGATCAAAGGAGTCGGTGCGGCGCTGGCGGCAAGAATTGTGCGCCGCTTCGGTGACGATACGCTTCGGATCATCGAGGAAGAGCCGGAGCGCCTCGCGGAGGTAAAGGGAATCAGCGAGCGGAAAGCGCGTGAAATTGCACAGCAGGTGCAGAAAAAGCCGAAATGCAGAATGCGATGATTTTCCTCTCGGGATATGGCATTGCACTGAATCTCGGTGCAAAGATTTATCAGCAGTACGGGGACAATGTGTACCGGATTTTAAAGGAAAACCCGTATAAAATGGCGGAAGATATCGCAGGCGTGGGATTTCGGACGGCGGATGAGATTGCCGGAAAAATCGGGATTGCCGTGGACAGCGAATTCCGCATCAAGAGCGGTCTTTCGTATGTGCTGAATCAGGCGACGGCAGAAGGCCATGTCTATCTGCCGGAACCGGTGCTGCTTCGGAGAGGGCAGGAACTTCTCGGCGTAGAACCGGAGCGGATGCAGAAATCTCTGCAGGATATGGCAATCGACAAAAAAGCGGTCATCCGCGAGCTCCCGGCCGAACGGGAAGGGGATGAGCCGCTGCGGATTGTGTACGCCAGCCAGTATTATTATCTGGAACTGAGTACGGCGCGCATGCTGCATGAGCTGAATATTACATGCGAGGAAGACCGTGAGGCAATCGAAAAGCGGATCGGAAAGATCGAGAAAAAATATCAGATCGAGCTGGATGAGATGCAGAAGACGGCAGTCGTTGAGGCGGCATACAGTGGTCTTATGATCCTGACCGGAGGTCCCGGAACCGGAAAAACGACGACCATCAATGCGATGATCCATTATTTTGAGGCAGAAGGCCTCGACATTTTCCTGGCAGCGCGACCGGAAGAGCGGCGAAACGAATGACAGAGGCAACTGGCTGTGAGGCATGCACGATCCATCGTCTTCTGGAACTGACGGGAAATGTGGATGACTCCTCGGCAAATGTGCATTTTGAGCGGAACGCAGATAATCCGCTCGACGCGGATGTCATCATCATTGATGAGATGTCGATGGTTGATATCCACCTGATGCATGCCCTTCTTTCCGCGATTGTGCCGGGAACAAGGCTGATCCTGGTGGGAGACCAGAACCAGCTTCCAAGTGTCGGCCCGGGCAGTGTCCTCCGGGATCTGATCCGTTCGGAATGCTTTCCGATTGTCTGCCTGACGCACATTTTCCGGCAGGCATCCCAGAGCGATATTGTTGTCAATGCACATAAGATCCATAATGGGGAAGAGGTTATACTGGACAATAAGAGCAAAGATTTCTTCTTTCTGAAACGGTACGATGTCAATGTGATCTGGAAAGTGCTGGTGACGCTGGTGTCCCAGAAACTGCCGCGTTATGTGGATGCCCGCCCGCAGGATATCCAGATTCTGACTCCGATGCGGAAAGGTGCACTCGGCGTGGAAAATCTGAATCAGATTCTGCAGAAATATCTGAACCCGCCCGCACCGGACAAAGCCGAGCGGGAAAATGGAGGTAATATCCTCCGCGAGGGCGACAAGGTCATGCAGATCCGCAACAATTACCAGATGGAGTGGGAAATCCGCGGCATCAACGGAATCGTGGCGGAGCGCGGTATGGTGTATTCAACGGAGACCTCGGCATGATCCGGAGCATCAACCCGTATACCGAGGTGATCACCGTGGAGTTTGAGGAAGGAAAATTCGCAGACTATACGTTCAAACAGGCGGACGAGCTGGAGCTCGCCTACGCCACAACGATACATAAAGCGCAGGGAAGCGAGTACCCGGCGGTTGTGATTCCGCTGCTCGGCGGCCCGCGCATGCTGATGACGCGGAATCTTTTGTATACGGCCGTGACGAGAGCCAGAAAGTGCGTCACCATCGTTGGAAGTGATGTGACATTCCAGGCAATGATCGGAAATCATATCGAGGCGAACCGGTATACAACGCTCGCCAGAAGAATCTGGGAAATGCAGGAAGAAAACGTGTAAACACGTTTTCCGGGGCATGGATGCGGCTGCATCCGGCAGAGTGGATAAGGGAAAGCGCAGGTTACATGAAAGAAAAAAATAAAACAGGAAACTGGCTTTTAAACGCAGTTTATCCGAGACGATGTCCCATCTGTGACGGACTGCTGTCACGTGAGGAGCTGTATCTATGCCGGAATTGTGTGGAAAAGATCCATCCGATTCTGGGCGCGCGGTGCAAAAAATGCGGGAAACCCGTGGGAAGTGAGGAAGAGTTCTGCCGGGACTGCAGCAGAACGAGGCACAGCTTCGACCGCGGTTTTGCGCCGTACGGTTACCACGGGGAACTTGAGGCTTCCCTGATGCGGTTCAAATATCATGAACGGCAGGAATACGCCGGATTTTATGCTCACGCGGCGTTTTTCTATGTGGGAAAGCAGATCCAGAGAAGAAATCCGGAGGTGCTCGTTCCGGTGCCGCTTCATCCGGCAAGACAGCGGCAGCGCGGCTACAATCAGGCGGAGGTATTTGCAGAAAAGCTGGCAGAAGAAATGGAACTTCCCATGAATGCCCGCCTGATCCGCCGTGTGAAAAAACAAAACGCCAGAAAGAGCTTGGTCCCGCCGAGCGGCGGAAAAACCTGGAGGGAGCTTTTGCATTGGCAAAGCCGGGGCAGATGAAATATTGCCGGATTCTTCTGGTAGATGACATTTACACAACGGGAAGCACGGTTGATGCCATTGCGTCACTGTTGAAAGTGAATGGAGCAGAACAGGTGGATTTTGTTTGTGCGGCAATTGTAAAATAGTGTGTGAATATTTTGAGAATAGCTTTCCAATATCGGAAACATATGGTAAAATAAACATAATTTAGAACGGGAAGAGGAGACCAAGAGGCATGTTGGACGAAAAAAAGGATTCGTCAGATGACAAAACTGGCTTTTTTCGAAAAGAAGAAAAAAAAATGCCTTACGAATCGGCCGCTATTTTCGGAGTGATTACATCGGAAAAGAGCTTCTGAAAAATTTTTTTCTGGCTTCCATCGGATACATTCTGGTACTTGCGGTTGCAGTCTTATATCATATTGAATGGTTGGTGGACGAGATAGACACAATCGACCTGCAGTTTGCAGCAGGGTGTCTGATCGCGTCCTATCTGTGTTTTCTGGCAGTCTATTCCATTGCCGTGTATGTGATCAGCACGATCCGTTACCAGGGAGCACAGAAAAAGCTGAAATGGTATGGAAAAGAGCTGGATGACCTGCAGAACATGTATGAGGAACAGGAAAAAAGCGGGAAGAAATCCGGGCGCAGGAGGAAGGAAACATGACAGTATTGATTGAACTGAAAGAAAAATTAAAAGAGTTTTACGGCTCCTGCAGCGGAATCGTACTTCCGATTGTGAAATTTCTGCTCGCTCTTGCTGTATTTCGTGGTATTAATTCCAATCTCGGCTATCTGAAGATGCTGAACAGCATGTATGTGGTATTGATTCTGTCACTGATCTGCGCCATCCTGCCATTGAATGGAATGGTTTTCCTTGCAATGCTGGTGATCATCGGCCACTGCTTTGCACTTCACATGGTAGTCGCGGGTCTTGCGGCGCTGGTTCTGCTGGTGCTCTGGTTTCTATATCTTCGCTTTGTGCCGAAGGATGCGCCGGCACTCCTTTTGACACCGCTCGCATTCTGGCTTCACGTGCCATCTGCCGTTCCGGTTGCCTATGGTCTTGCCGGCACGCCGCTCTCTGCATTTTCAGCAGCCTGCGGTGTCGTTGTCTACTATATGTGCGACATGATTCACGGAAAAATGGAGCGCTGCTTCATGCGGCGGAAGCACCGGAGATCACGGCAGTCGTACAGGAATTTTTCAACGGCCTCTTCCGCAATGAGGAAATGCTGCTGGTTCTGATCGCCTGCGCACTGACCGTACTTCTTGTCAATGCAATCCGCCACAGCAGTGCGGACTATGCATGGCAGATTTCCATTGTGGCAGGTTCGGTTGCCTATGCGGTTATTATGATTGCCGGAAGCCTGGCACTGGATGTACAGATTGCACTCCCGATGGTTCTGATCGGGGCGGCGGCCGGCTGTCTGGTTGGATTTGTTCTGGAGTTTTTCCTGTTCGGTGCAGACTACACCCGGACAGAATACCTGGAATATGATGACGACGATTATTATTACTACGTAAAAGCCGTTCCAAAATTCAATGTGACAAAGGCACAGCGCTGTGTGACTTATATTCGGAATGAAAAGAAAAAAGAACCGGATCTGACAGACGAGGAACTCGATGCTCTGGCAAATCTTGGACATACAGAAGAATCCGGGAACAGCAGGGATCTTGATGAGATCGAGGAAAAAGAAGAAATAGAAGAAATAAACGAAACAGAAGAAATAAACGAAACAGAAGAAATTCAGGAAGAAGAAATTCCGCCGCTGGACGAGGGCGATTATCAGGATGTGGATTATAAGAGCATGCTGGAGGACACCTTAAAGGATCTTTAAAAGAATTTTGAAAATCAGAAGAAAACCGGCCGGGGGAAAAGAAAGGAAGTGACAGTGTGCGTGGCGTGTGGAACTGGATTGTCACAAGAACGGCAGACTACGGGCTGCCAAAACAAATTGAACTGATTGATATTGTGCAGATTCTGCTCATTGCATTTTTCGTCTATCACCTGATCCGCTGGCTGCAGAATACAAAGGCCTATACGCTGATGAAAGGTATTTTTCTGATTGGTGTCTTTGTCATCATTGCAAACGTGCTGAAAATGCAGACGATTCTGTGGCTGTTCGGAAACATCGGCGGGGCGGCGATCACAGCGGTTGTAATTATCTTTCAGCCGGAGCTTCGAAGAGTGGTCGAGCAGATTGGAGAAAAGAATCCGCTGTCTGCCATTTCTTTTGCGAGCGGCCAGGAGGAAAATGAACGGTTCAGTGACAAAACCATCAATGAACTGGTAAGGGCCAGTTTTGAAATGGGAGAAGTAAAGACCGGAGCGCTGATCGTCATCGAAAAGACTATCACCCTGGAGGAATATGAAAAGACCGGAATCCCGATTGACGGCGTTCTGACCAGCCAGCTGCTGATCAATATTTTCGAACACAATACGCCGCTGCACGACGGAGCCGTGATTGTACGGAACAACCGTGTCACGGCAGCAACATGTTACCTGCCGCTGTCCGACAACATGGATCTGAACAAGAATCTTGGAACACGCCACCGTGCAGGTGTCGGCATCAGTGAGGTGACGGATTCCTTTACGATTATTGTCTCCGAGGAAACCGGAAATGTGTCGTATGCTTCCGGCGGAGAACTCCACACGGCAGTAACACCGAGCGACCTTCGGGAGCAGCTTCACAAAATCCAGAAGCTCGCGAAAAAACCGGAAGAGAAGAAAGGATGGCATATCCGTGGAATGCGTCAGAAAGTGGAGGGAGAGAAGAAATGAAAAAGAAAATTCTGAAAAAGCTTCTGAACAATCTCCCTTTGAAAATTCTTTCTATCCTGATTGCCATTGTAATCTGGTACGTTGTGGTCAGTGTGAATGACCCGATTGTGAAAGAGCGCTTTGATGTCCCCGTGCAGGTGACCAATGAAGCCTACATCGCAGCCGGAAAGAAAACATACCAGATTGCGGAGGAATACCAGACGGTCACGGTTACTGTCACGGACAACAACTCGGTTGTCAGCCGGCTGAAAGCATCGGATATCACTGTCACGGCCGATCTGACCCAGATTGTGACGATGGATACAAACCCGGTTTATGTGCCGATCAAGGCAGCGTGCTCCATGGTAAAACAGGAAAAACTGAGCACAGTGACAGCAACGATCCCTGTGGAAATCGAGGATGTGGACAGCGAAAAATTCCCGATCACAATTGACGCAGGAAATACGAAACCGGCAAAAGATTACGAAGTGGGAACGATGACTTCCGATCCGGAGAGCATCACCATTTCCGGCCCGACGTCCCTGATCAATAAGATCAGCAGTGTGGTGGCAAAAGTAGATGTAACCAATATGCGGAATTCCGGAACCGTCACGGCGGATCTGATGATTATTGATAAAAACCAGGATGAGATGCCGGAATCCCAGATGGAATTTTTGAATTTCGACAGCGGCTCCCCGCAGGTGGATGTGGATATTGAACTGTGGCGCCGTGTATCCGGTATTAAGCTGAGTGCACTGTACAGCGGAACTCCGGCAGACGGCTATCAGATTAAAAATATCTATACCACACCGGAGGAAATCACCGTTGCCGGATCCGAGGAGGCACTTGCAAAGCTGGCGGATGAAGGCAATACGATTGAAATTCCGGAAGACTATACCTCCGTTGCAGGACAGCGCTCCGATGTGGAGACGACGGTTGACTTAAGCGATGTTCTCGCCGATGTGACAGATCTGAAAGTATCTTCCAGTTCGTCTGCATCCGTTACCGTTCACGTAACGGTTATGCCGAATGAGAGCAGGGAATTTGAACTTGATGTCGATCAGATCGAGACGGGCAATCTTCAGTCCACTTATACCGTTCTGTATGATCAGACACAGCTTGCAATCCGCATTAAAGCATCGGACAAAAATCTGGCCAAATTAGATACTTCCCAGATCAACGCATCCATAGATCTGAATGGAATGGGTGTCGGGGATTACGAGGTACCGGTAAAAATCACACTGCCGGATGGCTATGAGCTCGTAGACAGTGTCAAGACAACGATTCATATCAAAGAAAAAGCAGTAGCAAATAAAACGACAGGAACAAATTAGGAGGGAAACCAATGGTAAGCGGAAAAGTGACCGTGAAAAATCCAACCGGCCTTCATCTTCGCCCGGCCGGAACCCTGTGCAAACAGGCGATGCAGTTTAAATCATCTATTACATTCCACTACGGAGATGGAAATACAGCAAATGCAAAGAGCGTCTTAAGCGTCCTTGGCGCATGCGTCAAATGCGGAGACGAAATTGAGCTGTTCTGCGAGGGAGAGGACGAGGAGGAAGCTCTGCAGTTCCTTGTCAATTCCATCCGGACGGGACTTGGGGAAGAACTGTAAGGAGAAAGAACAATGAAGAAATATGATTATGTTCTGGTTGGCGCCGGTCTGTATTCCGGAGTGATTGCTTATCTTGCCGGTCAGGCAGGGAAAAGCTGTCTTGTACTGGAACGAAGAGATCATACAGGCGGAAATATTTACTGCGAAGAAATCGAGGGAATTCATGTACACAAGTATGGAGCGCATATTTTCCATACTTCGAATAAAGAGGTGTGGCAGTTTGTCAATTCGCTGGCAGAATTCAACCGTTATACAAACTCGCCGATTGCCAACTACAAAGCGAAATTTATAATATGCCGTTCAATATGAATACCTTCAGTAAAATGTGGGGAATCCGCACACCGGAAGAGGCGAAAACAATCATCGAAGAGCAGAGAAAAGCTGTTCCGGGAGAGCCGAAAAATCTGGAAGAGCAGGCGATCAAACTGGTTGGAAAAGATATTTATGAAAAGCTGGTTAAGGGTTATACAGAAAAGCAGTGGGGAAGAGA
>ENA-OQJH01000081-OQJH01000081.1-human-gut-metagenome-genome-assembly--contig:-NODE-81-length-53284-cov-5.435371_pt1 | contig 53284 bp, 78 predicted proteins | sample MGYA00242597_ERZ504763 | MGnify/ENA primary metagenome ERZ504763 (study PRJEB26092, sample SAMD00036359) | human gut metagenome | host: Homo sapiens | study: EMG produced TPA metagenomics assembly of... | reverse complement strand
CCAACTTCCCGGAGCGCATCAACACCGAGTTCGTGCAGGTGGTGGATGCCGCCCACCTGAAGATGCGGGTGTGGGAACGCGGCAGCGGCGAGACCTGGGCCTGCGGCACCGGCACCTGCGCCACCCGTGGCGGTCTGACCGAGCTGGGCATCTGCCCCGCCGGGCAGGATATCCATGTGCAGCTGCGCGGCGGTGAGCTGGTCATCCGGGTACTGCCCGGCAGGCAGCTGCTGATGACCGGCAGCGCTGTCACGGTGTACGAGGGAGTTGCGGAAGTTTAACATCCTCGCCCTCTCCGTCATTGCTTTGCAATGCCACCTCTCCCAAAGGGAGAGGCAATTGCGGCTCAACGGTCAGCTTCTGCTGGCGTAGACGCTGCATCGGCTCTCCCTTTGGGAGAGCTGGACGCGAAGCGGCTGAGAGGGCGGGCAATCTTATAAAGTGAGGGAACAACTTATGAAAATGAATCACCATTACGGCGAGCTGAAGGCAAGCTACCTGTTCGTGGACATTGCCCACAAGGTGGCCGCCTATCAGGAAGCACACCCCGAAAAGGAGATCATCCGCCTGGGCATCGGCGATGTGACCCAGCCTCTGGCAAAGTGCGTGGTCACCGCCATGCAGGATGCCGCCGCTGAGATGGGCACCAAGGAGGGCTTCCACGGCTACGGCCCCGAGCAGGGCTATCCGTTCCTGAAGCAGGCCATTCAGGCTACTACGCAGGCCGCGGCACCCAGCTGGCTGAGGACGAGATCTTTATCTCCGACGGTGCCAAGAGCGACCTGGCCAATGTGCTGGGCCTGTTTGATGTGGACAACACCGTTCTGGTTCCGGACCCCGTTTACCCCACCTATGTGGACGACAACGTGACCGACGGCCGCAAGATCATTTACGGCCGCACCAGCCAGGAGAACGGCTTCCTGGGGATGCCCGATGGCAGCGTGAAGGCTGACATCATCTACATCTGCAGCCCCAACAACCCCACCGGTGCCGCCTACACCCGCGAGCAGCTCAAGGCTGGGTGGACTACGCCAGAAAGAACAACGCCGTTATCCTGTACGATGCCGCCTACGAGTGCTTCATCACCGATCCCGCTCTGGCACGCAGCATCTTTGAGGTGGAGGGTGCCCGCGAGTGCGCCATTGAGATCTGCTCCTTCTCCAAGATCGCTGGCTTCACCGGCACCCGCTGCGGCTACACCATCGTGCCCCACGAGCTGGAGCGCGAGGGCATGAACCTGAACAAGCTGTGGCTGCGCCGCCAGACCACCAAGTTCAACGGCGTGCCTACGTCGTTCAGCGCGCTGCTGCCGCCGTGTTCACCGAGAGCGGCATGGCTGAGATCCAGGCCAACCTCGATTACTACCGCCAGAACGCCAAGGTCATTGCTGACGCGCTGGACGAGTGCGGCGTGTGGTACTGCGGCGGCAAGAACAGCCCCTACATCTGGCTGCGCTGCCCCGGCGGCATGAAGAGCTGGGAGTTCTTCGACTGGCTGCTGGAGAACTGCGGCGTGGTCGGCACCCCGGGTGTCGGATTTGGTGAGTGCGGCGAGGGCTACTTCCGCCTGACCGCCTTCGGCGATGCCGAAAAGACCAAGGTCGCCGCCCAGCGCATCAAGGCCGCCATCCAGACTCTGTAATCTTACACAAGCAAAAAGGCGATGCAGTTTTGAACAGCTGCATCGCCTTTTTCTTTTATTTCCGGCCCGTCAGCCGGTTGAGCAGCATCACTGCCAGAACAATGATGCCGATGACAAGGATGATGCCGACCATCCCGATCAGCATCATCGGCAGCGTGGTCATCCACGAAGTAAGATGAAGCATGCGATCACCTCCGTTAAGCCATCAGGGTCAGGATCAGGCCGCCTGCAATGACGGACGCGATCTGTCCCGAAACATTGACGCTGATGGAATACATCAGCAGGAAATTCTGGTTGTCCTCTTCCAGGCCCATCTTGTTGACCACACGGCCACTCATGGGGAAGGCCGAGATGCCGGCCGCGCCGATCATGGGATTCAGCTTTTTGCCCTCCGGCCGGAAAAGGTTCAGCAGCTTTGCAAACAGTACGCCGCCTGCCGTATCAAAGACGAAGGCCACCAGACCCAGTGCAAGGATGAGCAGGGTGTCGGGCCGCACGAACTTGTCGGCGGTCATCTGCCCGGCAACGGTCAGGCCCAGCACGATGGTGATAAGGTTTGCCAGCACATTCTGGGCGGTTTCGCTCAACGCATTCAGCACCCCGCACTCCCGCAGCAGGTTGCCGAACATCAAAAAGCCCACCAGCGCCACACTGGCCGGAGCCACCATGCCTGCAATGATCGTGACCACGATGGGGAACAGGATCTTGGTCAGCTGGGAAACACTGCCCTTTTCATAGGACATCCGAATGCGGCGCTCCTTCTGCGTGGTCAGCAGCCGGATCACGGGCGGCTGCACGATGGGCACCAGTGCCATGTAGCTGTAGGCCGCCACCATGATGGCACCGAGGTACTGGGAGTTGAGCGTGTTGGCCACGAAAATGGCGGTGGGGCCGTCTGCCGCACCGATGACAGCGATGGAGCAGCATCCTTCAGGTCAAAGAAGAAGCCCGCCAGAAACAGGGTAAAGAAGATGCCGAACTGGGCCGCCGCGCCAAAGAGCATCAGCCACGGCTTTTCCAGCAGCGGGCCAAAATCGATCATGCACCGATGCCGATGAAGAGCAGCAACGGGAACAGCTCGTTGGACATGCCCGCTTCAAACAATGCAGAGATAGGGCCCACCGTATCCCCCTGCGTGATGGCACCCGAGAGGGGCAGGTTGACCAGAATGGCACCAAAGCCCATAGGCAGCAGCAGGCTCGGCTCCATCTTTTTGGCGATGGCAAGGTAGATGAGCAGCGCACCGATGCCCCACATCACCACCATCTGCCAGGTCAGATTCCCAAAATTGGAAAAGAGACTGGCGAATGTGTTCAGAAGATCCATATTTATTTTTCCTCCTTATGTTCCGGTGCCGGGCAAGAAAAAAGAGACCCCTGCCACAGCACTCTGTCTGTGACAAAAGTCTCAAGCCAACACATGACATCGGGCATTTCTGCGTGATGACGCTGCCATGCAGCACCCCGCAGGCCCTGCGGGATGCCCTTTACTCCCTTTTATCGATTCTAATTAAATCAGAATGCAGTCCCCTCTGTCAAGGGGTTCCTGCATTTCTTTGCCAAACTTTGCTTCAGCGCTCAAACGTTGTGCTGAGGGTGGTCTCCCAGGTCTGGCCGGGGGCAAGGCAGGCGGCAGCGGCGCGCTGGCTCCACTCCTGGGTATCGGTCTGGCACCGGCAGGGAGTGCCACGGCTCAATGCAGACAAAGCGCACAGGCTTTGCCGGAGCCGACCAGATGAGGGTGTAGGGGTAGCCCTCCACATTGCAGACGATCCCCTTGCCGGTGTCCTTTTCGTAGATGCCCAGCGTGCGGCTGCGCAGACCAGCCATGCAGAAGCTGTCGTTCTCAAACAGATCGTCTGTCAGGGGGATGCTCTGCTCGTTCTTCCACCGGTAGCCGCACTTTCCGGTCAGCAGACCGTTGGGGTAAGCGTCCAGGATCATCGGGCTCTCCGGCTGGTCGAAGCGGAACTCGTAATCGGTGGTGGTGTGCTGGTCATCAAAGGGGATGCGGAACGCCGGGTGATAGCCGATGCCGAACTGCAGCTCCTCGGCGGCATCGGCGGGGTTGGTGACGGTCAGGGTGTGGTGCACCGTCCTGCCCTCCAGCCGGAAGGTGCTGGTCAGGACAAAATCAAACGGGAAGCGCTCTGCCTTGCTCTTTTCATCCGAGCGCAGCTCCAGCCGGATGGTGTCGCCCTCGGCGCAGAGCAGGGTGTGCTCCACGTCCCGGGCAAAGCCATGCTGCCTCCGGGGTAGGTCTTGCCCTTATGGGTAAAGGCCCCGCCGGTCAGCTTGCCCGTCCAGGGGAAAAGGATGGGGGCGTGGCGCTTCCAGACAGCCGGGTCGGCCTGCCAGAGCATCTCCTGCCCGGCGGTATTTTTCAGGCTGACTGCTTCGGCACCATGGTATCCACGGTCAGGGTCAGGAATTCGTTGTGAATGGTTGCCTGCATGATTCATCTCTCCTTTTTATCTGTTGACGATGTGCTCGCCGTTTCCTTCCAGCCAGGTGCGCAGGTTCCGGGTGGTAATGTCCATCAGGTTCTGCAAAGCCTCCCGGGTCGTCCACGCAATGTGCGGTGTGAGGATAGCGTGGGGTTCTGCCCGCAGGGGGCTTTCCTGAGGCAGAGGCTCGGTGACAAAGGCATCGGCCCCGTAAAAGCCCAGCTGACCGCTGTGGAGGGCCGCTGCCACGGCCTCCTCATCCACCAGCGCGCCCCGGGCCGTGTTGAGCAGAATGGCCCCGGGCTTCATCTTCGCCAGCGCCTCCGCGTTGACAAGGCCCCGGGTCTGGGGCGTGGCCGGGCAGTGCAGGCTGAGGATATCGCACCGCCTCAGCAGGGTATCATAATCCACGAACTCCACACCGTCGGCGGCGTATTCGGGCCGGACGGTGCGGGTGCAGACCAGCACCTCCATGCCAAAGGCTCTGGCAATGCGGGCCGACTGCCGCCCGATGCTGCCATAACCGTAAACGCCATAGGTCTTGCCGTAGAGCTCCATCTGGGGCAGCAGGCCGATGCTCTCCGGGATATCCAGCTGCCAGCATCCCTGCTTGACGGCACGGTTGTAGCGCTCCGCGCACTGGCAGATGGCCAACAGCAGGCTGAAGGTCATCTGGGCCACGCTGTAGGTAGAATAGCCCGGCACATTGGCCACTGCAACGCCGTGGCGGCGGCAGGCTTCCAGATCCAGGTTGTCGGTTCCTGTGGCGATGATGCCCACCCATTTCAGGTTCGGGCACTGCTGTAAGATCTCCTCATCGATGCGGCACTTGTTCAGCAGAACGATGTCCGCATCTCCAATGCGGGGGGCGATCTCCTCGTAGGCCGTGCGGACATAGCTGGTGGTATCGGGCACCAGCGCCTTTACCCCCGACCAGTCGAGGTCGCCTTCCTCCATGACATAACTTTCCAGTATGGCAGCTTTCATCTCAGTCCTCCAACAAAACATCCTCGCTCAGCACCTGACCGATGGGCTTTGCAATGCACAGGTCGGCCTGCGCATCGGCCCCGGTGGGCTGCATGTTGATGACCACCAGATGGCGGCCCCGGAAGTACCGGATGAGCCCCGCCGCCGGGTAGACCACCAGACTGGTGCCGCCGATGATGAGAGTATCCGCCTTGCGGATGGCAGACACGGCCCCGGAGAGCACTTCCTCGTCCAGCCCTTCCTCGTACAGGACGACATCCGGCTTGACGATGCCGCCGCACTTGGGGCAGCGGGGCACGCCGGTGCTGTTGGCAATGAAGTTCACATCGTAGAACACGCCGCACTTCACGCAGTAGTTGCGCAGGGTGCTGCCGTGGAGCTCGTAAACGGTCTTGGAGCCTGCCGCCTGATGCAGGCCGTCGATGTTCTGGGTGACGATGGCCTTCAGCCTGCCCTCCGCTCCAGCTTTGCCAGCCGCAGGTGGGCAGCGTTGGGCTTTGCCCCCTTCACAATGAGCTTATCCCGGTAGAACCGGTAGAACCCTCGGGGTTCTCCTCCCAGAAGGTATGGCTCAGGATGGTCTCGGGCGGGTAATCGTACTTCTGGTGGTACAGGCCGTCCACGCTGCGGAAATCAGGGATGCCGCTTTCGGTGGAGACCCCCGCGCCGCCAAAAAAGACGATGCGGTCGCTCTCGGCAATGATTTTTTCCAGTGCAGGAACCATAAAAGAAACGCTTCCTTTCCGGCAGATCGTTGTGTTTTGGATAGCTCCAGTATAACACAAATCCAGCGGAAGGGAAGCGTTTCTTTTTTGAGGGAATTTTCCCCTTGCTCAGCGCCCGTTTTCGGCAAACAGGGTCCCCAGTGCATCCAGCAGATCATGCGGGAGCATCCCGGTTTCCCCGTGCAGGGCAGCGGCACGGTCGCAGCTGCACCATGGAGATAAACGGCACAGGCGGCGGCCTCAAAGGCAGGCAGGCCGCAGGCCAGCAGGGCGCTGGTCATGCCCGCCAGCACATCCCCGCTGCCGCCCCGGGAAAGCCCCGGGTTGCCGGTGGGATTGACCGCGCAGCGGCCATCCGGCCCTGCAATGACGGTGTGCGCCCCCTTCAGCACCACCACAGCATTCCATGCTTTCGCATAGCGCAGCGCCATGCCTTCCCGGTCCGCATCGATCTCTGCCGCAGAGTGTCCGGTCAGCCGGGCCATCTCACCGGGGTGGGGCGTTAAAATCAATTCCCCCTGAGGGTGAAGCATTTTTTCCGTTTGGAGCAGGTCAGCGGCGGCGTTCAGGCCATCCGCATCCAGCACTGCACTGCCGGAAAGCCGGCAGGAGCGTTTTCACCAGCGCCCGGGTCTCGGCGGCACGGGCCGCGCTCTGGGCCGTATAACCCAGCCCGGGGCCAACCAGCAGGACCGAGGCCTTCTGCCGCCGGATATGCTCAATATTTTGGGGCGAGATCCCGCCCTCGGCCCCCGCTTCGCAGGGGCAGAGACAGCACTCGGGCAGGCGGCGGCCACAGCCGCCAGCACCGGTTCCACACTTGCCAGCGTAACGATACCGGCTCCGGTGCGCAGGGCACCTTCCACGGCCAGCGCCGCCGCGCCCCGGTAGGACGCACTGCCCGCCACCGCCAGCACGGAGCCAAAGGTTCCTTTATGCGCGTCCCGGGGGCGGGGCTGGATGGCCTGCCAGACAAAATCGGAAGTTATTTCGAACATAGGCGGCTCCTTTCGGGTGAGATTTCGCCTCTCAGTCAAAGCCGTAAGGCTTTGCCAGCTCCCCCAAAGGGGGAGCCTATTGCGGGTCTTGGATAAAGGCAGCATTGCCTCTCCCTTTGGGAGAGGTGGCAGCGCGTAAGCGCTGACGGAGAGGGCGAGGATGTTACCCTTCTCCCTGCAAATACCTCCGGATCTCCTTCTCCGCTTCCTGCACCTCTTCATGGAACATGCGGGCAGAGACCCGGAGAGCACCATGGCCCAGGATAATGACCTGTTCCATGCCATCGGAGGTGGCCACGCGGACGCGGCGGCCCTTGCCGATCTCATGGGTGACACGCTCGATGAACATATCGGCGGTCTCGGCTTCCCGGGTGTAGACCACATGGATATTGTGGTACTGCTCTATGCTGCCGGGGCTGCCCGGCACACGGTAGGCATCAAACACAAGGATGAGCACGCACTTCTTAAAGCCCTGATAGTTGCAGAGGATGTCCATCAGCTGTGGCGGGCCGCTTCCAGGCTCTCTTTGGAGAGTGCGTTCAGCTCGTCCCATGCAAAGATGATGTTGTAGCCGTCCACCAGCAGGTATTCGGGCTGGATCTCCCACTGCTCGGCGTTGAAATCGGGGCGTTCCCGCTTCTGGGTGGGGCGGAACGCCGCCAGCGGGTCCCGCTTGATGGCCCATAGGTCTGTTCAAAGATCTTCAGCAGCTCGGCATCCTCTTCCAAAGTAGCACGATAGGCGGCCATCCGGCGGGGACGGGCCTGCACCGCTTCCTCGGTCTTTGCAGTCTTGCCCCAGCCGCTGTCTACATGCATGTGGCTGCGCACCTGTTCCCAGGGCACCACAAATCCGGCCCCGTGGGCACAGAACACCGAATCCGCCGGGTTGTCGAGGTCGTGTTCCGGCTCATAGCCCGCGGCCTCGATGACCTCCGCTGCATTGTGGCAGGGGCGGTAACCGTCCAGCGTCAGGGTCAGGTGTCCCCTGCCCCGGGTGTAGCCCACCACCTCCATGGGGTAGCTGCGCATGGTGGAGGCCGGTGCGGTGCCGGTGAGCAGGGTGGTATCCCCGTCGGCTCCGGTCTCGGGCGGGTCAAAGCTGCCGCCCATGTTCTGGATATCGTTCATGGCGCGGCCCACGTTGTCAGAGGGCAGCTCCAGCCGGAAGGCATACCACGGCTCCAGCAGCTGGGTCTTGTGGATCTGGTCTGCCATCATCAGGCCCTGCCGGACGGCGCGGTAGGTCGCCTGCCGGAAGTCGCCGCCCTCGGTGTGCTTGAGGTGAGCGCGGCCCGCAATGAGGGTGATCTTCACATCGGTCAGAGGTGCCCCGATGAGCACGCCCAGATGCTGCTTTTCCTCAAGATGCGTCAGCACCAGCCGCTGCCAGTTCTTGTCCAGCACCTCTTCCCGCAGTCGGCGGCAAACTGCATCCCGCTGCCCCGGGGCAGCGGCTCCAGCTTAAGGTGGACTTCTGCATAGTGGCGCAGGGGCTCGTAGTGGCCCACGCCCTCCATGCTTCGGTGATGGTCTCCTTATACAGGATGCCGCCGGGGCCGAAGCTGACCTCCAGCCCGTACCGCTCGGCCAGCAGGCTTTTCAGCACCTCCAGCTGGATCTCGCCCATCAGCTGGACATGGATCTCGCCCAGGGTCTCGTTCCAGACCACATGGAGCTGGGGCTCCTCTTCTTCCAGCCGATGGAGCTTTCCCAGCGCGGCGTGCACGTCTGCGCCCTCGGGCAGCAGCACCTGATAGCTCAGCACCGGCTCCAGCACCGGCAGGTCGCTGTCCCGTTCCGCCCCCAGACCCTCGCCGGGGCGGGCTTTGGTCAGGCCGGTAACGGCGCACACCTGGCCGGGGCCGATGCACTCTGCCAGCGTAAACTTCGCGCCGGAGTAGAGCCGCAGCTGGTTGGCTTTTTCGGCCCATGGCTCCCCGTCGACCTCTCCGGTGAGCTGGGCTTTCACCTTGAGCGCGCCGCCGGTCACCCGCAGCCAGGTCAGGCGGTTTCCCTGCTCATCCTGGCTCACCTTGAACACCTTGCCCCAAAGGCTTCCAGCGCGGGGGCCGGGCGGGTATAGCGGTCCAGGCCCTCCACCAGCGCATCCACACCCTGCAGCTTCAGGCTGAGCCAAACCAGCAGGGAAACACATGCCGCCGGGCAATGGCAGGGATGAGGTCGGTATCGGTCAGGCTTCCCCGGTCCAGCATCGTCTCCATCAGCCGCTCATCGCAGAGAGCCAGCGCCTCGTCCCGGTCGGCCTGTTCTGCCCCGAAATCCACAAAGCCATCCCCCAACCGACGGTTCAGCTGGGTCAGGAGCGCTTCCCTGCCGGGCCGGGCAGGTCCATCTTGTTCACGAACACAAAGGTGGGGATGTGATACCTCCGCAGCAGCCGCCAGAGCGTCTCGGTATGGCTCTGCACGCCGTCGGTGCCGCTGATGACCAGCACCGCATAATCCAGCACCTGCAGTGTCCGCTCGGTCTCCGTGGAAAAATCCACATGGCCCGGGGTGTCCAGCAGGGTAAAATCGGTATTGCCCGCCGTGAAGAGGGCCTGCTTGGAGAAAATGGTAATGCCGCGCGCCTTTTCCAGCGCGTCGGTGTCCAGAAAGGCATCCTTATGGTCCACCCGGCCCAGCTTGCGGATGGTGCCGGTGCCGTAGAGCAGGGCCTCGGAAAGGGTGGTCTTGCCGCTGTCCACATGGGCCAGAATGCCGATGACCAGCTGCTTGTGCTCTTGTTCCATGCCGCGGCCCCCTTACAGTGCGCTGGCGATCAGCGCAGCAGCGACCAGCGGCAGGCCCAGCACCAGATTGGAGAGCAGGCTGCAATAGGTGCGCTCCTCGGGTTCCAGCTCCTCAAAGGAGACGATCTTCTCATCCGCATAGTCGATGATGGAGCGGGTGGAATGGATCTTTTTCTGCCGCTTGCCCATCCCCTTGAACTCCTCCAGCAGGTGGTGGATGGTCACGCCGTCCAGCCGCAGGTAGTCCACCCAGGCCCAGATGAGCAGCACCACGCCGCACAGAAAGCCCGGGGCCTCCCAGATGGTAAACGTGCCATCGCTGACATAGCGCTGCCACAGCAGCATCAGCACAGCCACAATGGAGGTGCGGGTCACGGTCTTATATAAAATGGGGTGGAACATGTAGCGTTTGTACATCGAGGTCAGTTTCTTCATGGTGCGCTCCTTATTGATACAGATACACTTTATTGTATCATGTTTTTGTGAAAAAGATAGCTGTTTTGTGCGCACAGCGTGAACAGTTTCTCTCTTTTGCCTGTTCTTCACAGATATACAGTTCTTTCCATTTTATAGTAATTTTTTCCATATTCTTTTCCCATGAAAGTGTTTGTCACTGTTTTGTTTCCAATTCTATGCTGTGGCGGATTGACTTCTTTCCAGTAAAGTGCTAAAATATACAGCGGTGCGACTTTTGTCTTTCCTGTGCACTTTTTGGAAAGGCAGACAGCCTCACTGCATTTAGGAAAAGGAAAAACGCGCGGCTCTGTCCGCGCAAGATCTGGGAGGATCATCCAATGAGCTTCAATTTTGATCGCCGCACCTTCCTGAAGGGTGCAGGTGCTGTGGGTGCCGCCAGCCTGCTGGCAGCCTGCGGCGAAAAGTCCAACAACACCGGCAATGGCGCTGCCGCCAGCGGTGCTGCTGCCCCCAACTCCACCGGCGCTACCCCCCTGAAGGAGTTCATCTCCTTTGAGAGCGGCAACCGTGAGCTGGAAAGCTGGAACATGCTGTACAGCCAGAGGCTGAGGATGCCAACGTGGTCACCAACTGTGGGACGGCCTGCTGAGCTTTGACTGCTACGGCAAGGTGGTTCCCGCCATCGCTTCCAGCTGGGAGCACAATGAGGATGCCACCGTCTGGACCTTCCACCTGCGGGACGACGTGGACTGGGTGGATTGCAACGGTGAGGTGAAAGCTCACCTGACCAGCAAGGACTTCCTGGTTGGCTTTGAATGGGTGATGAACGCCATCAAGAACGAGGCCAACAACACCTCCATGCCCAACGACACCATTGTGGGTGCTTACGAGTACTACCAGCTGACCAAGGAAGCCGGTGACGCTGCCGCTGACATGACCTATGAGGACATGCTGGCTGCCGGTGTTGGCATCGAAGCTCCGGATGATTACACTCTGGTGTTCACCTGCCCCAACGCCTGCCCCTACTTTGATACCGTTGCTGCCTACACCAGCTTCTACCCCGTGGCTCCCGCTCTGATCGAGGAGCTGGGTGTCGATGGCTTCCGTGGCTGCGACAACACCACCATGTGGTACAACGGACCCTATATGGTGGAGGAGTACATCCAGGGCAACACCAAGAGCTACATCCCCAACCCCAACTACTACGATGCTGCCAACGTCAGCCGCTTTGAGCGTTTCACTGTCACCATGATCAGCGATGGTGCCATCAGCCTGCAGCTGTATCAGAACCGCGAGCTGGACGAGGTGGACCTGGGCGAGAGCAGCATCACCACCATTCAGTCCGATCCCTCCAACGAGTACAATCAGCAGCTGTGTGAGAAGCGTGCCAAGAAGTTCAGCTACTGCTTCATCTTCAACTACGACAAAATGAACACCGACGGCACCCCCGATGAGAACTGGAACAAGGCCATTGCCAACAAGGCGTTCCGTCAGTGCTTCTCCAAGGGCATGGTGCTGAACAAGTTCTTCGCCCGTTACAACCCCATCAATCCCCTGAAGTGTGAGAACGACTTCTTCACCATGAAGGGCCTGTGCTACACCTCTGATGGCACCGACTACACCAACCTGGTGGCCAAGGAGATGGGTCTGGACGGCGAGGCTTACGATGGCAAGACCATGAAGCGTCTGCGCGCCAACAACGGCGACATCACCGAGCTGAAGAAGCAGGCCATGGAAGAGCTGAGCGCCATTGGTGTCACCTTCCCTGTCCACTGCTCCTACTACGTTCTGGCCGGCTCCACCTCCGCTCTGGACCACGCCACCGTCCTGAAGCAGTGCTTCACCGACAGCTTCGGCGATGACTTCATCGTGCTGGATGTCAACACCTTCGTGTCCTCCACCATGAAGGAAGTCGTGGCTCCCAAGCTGCAGAGCTTCACCCACATGGGCTGGGGCGCTGACTTCGGTGATCCCATCAACTTCCTGACCCAGATCATCATTCACGATGAAAACGCTTACTACAGCTGCAACATGACCAACATTGCAGGCATTGTGAACAATGGTCCCGCCAGCTACCAGACCGAGCTGGTGGCTGCCTATGAGAAGTTCACCGATCTGGTGAACGAGGCCCGTGCCATTGTTGACGACACCGATGCACGCTACGCAGCATTTGCCAAGGCCGAGGCTTACTTCCTGGACGAGAACCTGATTTTCCCCACCGTCTACGATATCACCTGGTGCCTGACCCACGTCAACGAGTACAGCAAGATCAACGCAATGTATGGTCCCTGCAACTACAAGGCTGTGAACTGGGAGACCAGCGAGGAGGCCTACACCACCGAACAGTACGATGAGTTTGCTGCCGCATTTGACGCAGCCGCTCAGGCCTGATCGAGTGAACCAATAACCAATCGCAAAAGCAGAACCGGACGTTTTTGAAGCGTCCGGTTCTTTTTTTTTGCTCCCTGACAGCACAAAACCCCGCCGCGCGGGAAAGCTCCCAGCGCGGCGGGGTCATTGTGTTAAAATACAGGAAAGCGGTTCAGCTTACAGCTGGCTTTCATACTCCTTGCGGTAGCCTTCCAGCTCACGCTGGTTGCCATACACAAAGTGACCGTTTGCGATCTCTTCCCAGACCGGCTTGTCCACGCTGTAATCGTGGATCGAGGGGTCATAGACCAGCAGCTTCTTGTGCTTTTCAAGGCTGGGGTCAGGGATGGGGACCGCGCTCAGCAGGGCTTTGGTGTAGGGATGCAGCGGATGGAGGAACAGCTCCTCCGCCTCAGCCAGCTCCACGATGCGGCCCTTGCTGATAACGGCGATACGATCCGAGATGAACCGGACCACCGACAGGTCATGTGCAATGAACAGGTAGGTCAGACCGCGGCTCTTCTTCATCTCGTTCAGCAGGTTCAGCACCTGTGCACGGATGGAGACATCCAGTGCAGAGATGGGCTCATCGGCCACGATGAACTCCGGCTCCATGACCAGAGCACGGGCAATGCCGATGCGCTGGCGCTGGCCGCCCGAGAACTCGTGGGGGAAGCGGGAGGCAAACTCCGGCAGCAGGCCAACCTCATGCAGGGCGTTCATCACCTTTTCGTGCAGGTCATCCTGATCCTTGTAGAGATGATGGTTCAGCAGGCCTCAGCAATGATATACTCAACCTTGGCGCGCTCGTTCAGCGAAGCATGGGGTCCTGGAAGATCATCTGGATCTTACGGATGACTTCCTTGTCCAGTTCCTTGGAGATCTTGCCGTTGATCTTCTGGCCCTTGAAGAAGATGTCGCCGCCGGAGGTCGGGTTGATGCGGCAGATGGCACGGCCAATGGTGGTCTTGCCGGAGCCGGACTCGCCGACCAGCGAGAAGGTCTCGCCCTTATAGATGTCAAAGTTGACATGATCGACAGCAACAAATTTCTTCTTACCGGAGCCAAAGGTGATCTGAAGGTCTTTCAGCTCAATCAGCTTTTCGCGTTCAGCCATTTAAGTTGGCGCCTCCCATCTTTCCCATTTTCTCACGCAGGTTCTGGATGGAGTGCGGCCGCTCGATCTTGGGAGCGCGCGGGTCCAGATACCAGGTCTTTGCGGCGTGGGTCTCGGACACCTGGAAGAACGGAGGCTCTTGCACAAAGTCGATTGCCAGCGCATGCTTGTTGCGGGGCGCAAATGCGTCACCCTTGATCTCGTTGAACAGGTTCGGGGGAGTACCATCCACGCTGGGCAGGGCCTCACCCTTGGTGCCCAGCTGCGGCAGAGCCTGCAGCAGAGCCAGGTGTAGGGGTGCCATGCGTCGTAGAAGATCTCCTCCACGGTGCCGTATTCCACGATCTGGCCGGCATACATCACGGCCACACGGTCTGCCACGTTTGCCACAACGCCTAGGTCATGGGTGATGTAGATAACGGACATGCCCAGCTCCTTCTGCAGGTCGCGGATCAGCTGCAGGATCTGTGCCTGAATGGTCACGTCCAGTGCAGTGGTGGGCTCGTCGCAGATCAGGACCTGCGGGCGGCAGGCCGCTGCAATGGCAATGACGACACGCTGACGCATACCGCCGGAGAACTCGTGGGGGTACTGCTCGTACCGACGCTCGGGGTCGGGGATACCCACCTTGCCCAGCATCTCGATGGCAGCCTTTTTGGCTTCCTCGCCCTTCAGACCCTGGTGGTGCTCAATGCTCTCCTGGATCTGCTTGCCGATCTTCTTCAGCGGGTTCAGGCTGGTCATGGGGTCCTGCATGACCATGGCGATCTTCTTGCCGCGGACACCCAGCCAATCCTTCTCGGTGAACTTGGTCATATCGCGGCCTTCGAACATAATGGAGCCGCCGGTGATCTTACCGTTGGCATCCAGCATACCCACAAAGGTCTTGGTGAATACGGACTTGCCCGAACCGGACTCGCCCACAATGGCAAGGGTCTCGCCTTCGTACAGGTCCAGCGAGCACTTGCGGATGGCGTTCAGCTTGCGGCCGCGCAGGCTGAAAGTGATCTCCACGTCTTTGGCAGAGATAATCGGTTGTCTATCCATTTACGTCTCTCTCTCCAATCTATCAAACGTGGTTGCGCGGATCAGCCGCATCCGACAAAGCGTTGCCCATGATATAGAAAGAAATGGAAATGATGGACACGATGGATGCAGGGAAAACCAGCAGGTACGGATAATCCAGGAAGAAGCCGCGCACCTTGCTCAGGATCAGGCCCAGAGAAGGCGTGTCGATGCCCAGGCCCAGGCCCAGGTAGGACAGCGTGGATTCCAGATTGATGGTGCCCGGAATGGACAGTGCCATACGCAGGATGATAACGGAGACCAGATACGGCAGGATGTTCTTGGTCAGCACACGCCACAGCGGGGTGCCCAGGCAGCGGGACGCGAGGTTGTACTCGCGGTCACGGAACATGAACACCATGTTGCGGACACGGCGTGCCATGGAAAGCCAGTTGATGGCGATCATGGAGATGGCCATGATCCAGAAGCTCTGGCCCACCATCAGGGCGATCAGGGTCATATAGATGATATAGGGCACGTTGTCGATCAGGTTGTACAGCTCCGTGAAGAAGCGGTCCAGGCTGCGCACATAGCCCCAGATCAGGCCGAAGATCACGCCCACGATGCTCTCGCCCACGGCGACCACCAGAGCCAGACGGATGGACACCTGGGTGGCGTACCACACCTGGCACCAGTAGTCACGGCCCAGGTTGTCGGTACCGAACCAGTACTCACTGTTGGGCCTGATGAAAGCCTTGCTGGAATCAGAGACCAGGCTGGTGAAGTGATACTTGCCAACGCTCAGCGCAATGAAGGAGAACACCGTCAGCGCCAGAAACAGGATCAGGCAGAAGACAGCGACCTTCTGCTTGAAGAAGTTCTGGATGACAGAACCCCAGTAGGAATAGTTGGAGTAGCCGATGCGTTCAGCTTCTTCCGGGGAATAATCCACAAAGTAGAACAGTTCTTCGGGCTTCTTGCCTCAAAATCCGATGCCTTAGCCATCAGCGAGCCTCCTCCTTTCCGGTCAGAGTAATACGGGGGTCAACCACCATCATCAGCACATCGCCCAGGAACACGCCCACGATGCCCAGCACGGCGTAGAGGATGACCAGCGTCTGCACAACGTTCAGGTCATAGCGCTGGATGGCATCCGTCAGCAGGGGGCCCATGCCGGGAACGGAGAAGAACCGTTCCATCAGCAGGGAGCCGCCCACCGTCAGCAGGATGGACTGGGGGATATACTGCACCATGGGGACCATGGCGTTGCGCAGAACATGCTTGAACATGATCTCGCGGGAGCTCAGGCCCTTGACGCGGGCCAGCTTGATATAGTCGCGGGTCAGCTCATCCACCATGTAGCGGCGGGTCCACAGGGCATAGCCTGCAATGGATGCCAGCGAAAGGCAGGTGATGGGCAGCACGCTGGAAGCACTCACATTGCGGGTGGAATACAGCGTGGGGAATCCCAGGTACTTGGAACCAAAGACCAGCACCAGAGAATACGACACCAGCGACGGGACCGCGTTGACGAACACGGTGTAGGCCGTGCCGATCCAGTCGAATACCTTGTCCTTGAATGCCGCCTGCAGGATGCCCATCAGCACACCGATCACCAGAGAGATGCCGGAGGCGGTGAGGCCCAGACGCATGGAGACACCAAACTTTTTACCAATGACCTTGACCACCGGGGCACCGTTCTGGATGCGGCGGGAAGTGCCGAAGTCCAGATGCAGCAGGTTGTTATAGAACTTGACCAGCTGGGTGGGGATGGGATCGGTCAGGCCAGCTGCTTCCAGAGCGGCGGTCTTCTGCTGATCGGTAAACTTCATTAGCTGTTCCTCAGTGAAGTAGTAGTCCGTCGGCAGGCAGCGCATCATCAGGAAAACTGCTGTTGCGATCAGAAAGATTGTGACAAGCGACTGGAGCAGCCGCTTAACCGTGTATTTTAACATGTTATCGAACCCTTAACTTTTATTTCTACTTCGGGCGGGGAAACGGGGAACTTAAGCCTTGGTAGCTGCGTCGAATGCAGCGGCGAACTCCTCGTACTGTGCGGTGGTGTAAGGCTCTTCGCTGGTCTCCCAGTTCACAGCCTTGTAGTTGCAGGGACCATACATAGCGTTGATCTTGCTGTACTCGTTGGCGTGGGTCAGAGTCCAGGAAACTTCGAAGTAGCAGGGGCAGACCAGAACGTTGTTCAGCATGCTGGCCTCAGCCTTTGCGAAGGCAGCGTAGCGGGCATCGGTATCATCAACGATGGCCTTTGCGGTGTTGACCAGATCGGTGAACTCCTCGTAGCAGGCCACCAGATCCTTCTGCCAGTCAGCGGGGCCGGCCTCAACGACCTTGGCGATGTTGGAGTAGTACCAGCTGTAGTAAGCGTTGTCGTCGTGCAGGATCTCCTGACCAACGAAGTTGACGGGATCGCCGTAGTCAGCGCCCCAGCCGTTGATGACGAAGCTCTGCAGCTGAGGATTACGGACTTCCTGGGTGATGGAGGAGACGTAAGTCTTGATGTCCAGCACGATGAAGTCATCGCCGAAGCTGTCGGTGAAGCACTGCTTCAGGACAGTAGCGTTGTCCAGAGCGGAGGTGGAACCGGCGATGATGTAGTAAGCAGCGTGGACAGGGAAGGTGACGCCGATGGCGCTCAGCTCGTCCATGGCCTGCTTCTTCAGGTCAGCGATGTCGCCGTTGTTGGCGCGCAGACGGATCATGGTCTTGCCATCGTATGCTTCCTTGTCGAAGCCCATCTCCTTGGCAACCAGGTGGAGTACTCCTGGCCCTGGGTGTTGTAGCAGACACCAGGCATGGTGTAGTAGTCGTTCTCGCACTTCAGGGGGTTGATCTTGTTGGTACGTGCATACCAGTTGGTCATCTCCAGGCCCTTGTAGAAGCACTGACGGAAAGCAGTGTTGGCAATAGCCTTGTTCCAGTTGTCGTCGGGGGTGCCGTCCTCGTTGTTCTTCTGATAGTTGAAGTGCATCTGGTAGCTGAACTTCTTGGGGCGCTTCTCGCACAGCTGCTGATTGTACTCGCTGTTGGGATCAGCCTGGATGGTGGTCAGAGTGCTCTCGCCCACATCCATCTCGTCCAGCTCACGGTTCTGGTACAGCTGGAAGGTAACAGTTTGGTCGCTGATCATGGTAACGGTGAAGCGGTCGAAGCGGGACACATCGTTTGCACCAAAGTAGTTGGGGTTGGGGATGTAGCTCTTGGTGTTCTGGCTGATGAACTCCTCCACCACATAGGGACCATTGTACCACATGTTGGTGTAATCGCAGGCACGGAAGCCTCAACGCCCAGCTCGTTGATCAGATCCTCAGAGGCGGGGTAGAAGCTGGTGTAGGCAGCAACGGTATCGAAGTAGGGGCAGGGATCCTTGCAGGTGAAGACCAGGGTGTAGTCGTCCGGAGCCTCAACGCCCACGCCTGCGTCCAGCATATCCTGGTAGGTCAGGTCGGCAGCAGCATCACCCATGTCGCTGGTCTTCTGATAGTAATCAGCAGCACCGGTCAGGGTCTCGTTGGGCATGGAGGTGTTGTTGGCCTGGTTCTTGCTGCGTTCAGCACCCACTCCAGACCCACGAGGAAGTCCTTGCTGGTCAGGTGAGCCTTGACCTCGCCGTTCACATCCACCCAGTCCACATCGTCGCGGAGGTTGAAGGTCCAAACAGAAGAGTCCTCATTGTGGCTCCACTCCTTGGCCACGGAAGGCACGGCCTTGCCGTAGCAGTCAAAGCTCAGCAGGCCTTCCCACAGGTTGGTGGTGACATTCATGTCGGAAGTCATCTGGCTGTACAGCATGTTCCAGCTCTCCAGCTCACGGTTGGTGCTCTCCCAGGAGATGAACTCCTTCAGCGGGGTAGCGCCGGTGGTGTTGGGAGCGCTGGTAGCACCAGAGGAAGCAGCGGTGGAGCTGCTGCCAGAGTTGCCGCCGCAGGCGGCCAGAATGCCGGCGGCACCAACGACACCGGAAGCCTTCAGAAAGCTGCGGCGGCTGATTGCATGAGACTCGTAGTTGTTGTTCATTGTGTTTTCCTCCCTATAATAATTCCGTGCTTCAGTGCATGGTGCAGGGCGGGATGTCCTGCTGTTTTCCCACTATTCTGCGGAGGTTTTTTGACCCCTGTACTGCCAGGGAATACAAAAGAGCGCAGAAACAGACCCCTCTGTCTGCACCTGTGCTCCTCCCGCAAAACCTTAACACGTCATATATTGTACCATTGAAATAAAAAGATGTCAATGGAGCACACACAGCTTTTTCTTCAAAAAGCAAAGTCTGCCGCGCAAAAACGATGAAATATATTTGCTTTTAGATGGTAAAGCGTGCAGGAAATTTAACAAACAATGCCACAGACAAAACAACCGGAATTGTTCTCGTCAAAAAGACACTGTATTTTTGCTTTATATTCTAAAAGAGCAGGCGCTCCACGCTTTGCGAAGAGCCCCTGCTTTTGGAAAACCGAATTATTAAAACAAGTCACCGGGCCAGTGTGCTCTGGATCTTTGCAAAATCCTCCAGCGTCAGGGCCTCGGGACGGATGCGGGCATCGAAACCGGCGGCTTCAATGGCAGCGGTCACGGCATCCTTGGGCATCCCCAGGCCGCTGGCAATGGCATTGGCCGCAGTCTTGCGCCGCTGGCCAAAGGCCGCGCGCACAAGGGCAAAGTAGCCCGCCTCGTCCTCCACCTGCACGGCGGGGGTGGGGCGGGATCTCCATCCGCACCACAGCGCTGGTCACCTTGGGGGCCGGGTAAAAGCTGCCCGGGGCGGCGGTGAACATCATCTTAGAGGTCGCGTAATAGCTCACCGCGCAGCTGATGGCGCTGGAGGCCCGGTACCCGGGGCAGCGGCCAGACGATCGGCCGCTTCCTTCTGCACCATCACGGTCAGGCTCTCGATGGCAGGCGGTCACCCAGCAGCTTCATCACAATAGGACTTGTAATATAGTAGGGCAGGTTGGCGCAGACCGCCACCGGCATCCCGGGGAACTCCTGCGCGATCAGGCTTTCAGGTCTACCTTGAGCACATCCTGCAGGACCAGCTTGAAATTGTCCACACCGGCCATTGTCTCGGCCAGCAGGGGGGCAGGCGCTCGTCCACCTCGATGGAGACCACCTTTGCCGCCCGCTTTGCCAGCTCCCGGGTCAGCACGCCGATGCCGGGGCCGATCTCGAGAACGCCGTAACGCTTGTCTACACCGCTGGCATCCACGATCTTGGGGGGAAGGCCGGGGTTGACAATGAAGTTCTGGCCAAAGCCCTTGGAGAGGGCAAAATCATATTTTTCGCACAGGGCGCGCACATAAGACAGGTCGGTCAGTTCGGGCATGGCTCTATCCTTTCTTTTCCAAAATAACCCTCTCAGTCTCGCTTCGCTCGCCAGCTCCCCCAAAGGGGGAGCTTTGACAAACCGCAAACTTGCATGAATTGCCAAGACCTCGCCTTCGGGAGAGGTGGCAGCGCGTCAGCGCTGACGGAGAGGGTTGTTCTCTTATTCTTGACTACTGGATGCAGTGCTCTCCCCTGCCGCTTCACTTTCGGCGGCGCGGTCTCTGCCGGAGTGCTCTCGGCAGATGCAGCCTCAGCGTCCCCTTCCGCCACGCTCTCGGCGGCGGCGCTGTCGGCAGCTTCACTGGAAGCAGCTCGTTGACACCGCTCACGGTGGTGGTGCCGCTCATCTGCTGGGCAGTGCTTACGGCACGCTGGATCTGGGGATCGTTCTCCACAGTGTAATCATAGTATGCGGTCTGCTCGTCCGCAGTCAGGGGGCGCTCCACATCCACGGTCAGGCCGGTGCCGTCAAAGCAGCTGCCGTCGCCGCAGACCAGCTTTGCCACGGTGACCACCACAGCACTGCCATCGGACAGGCGCTGGGGGCTGCTCTGGATGGTGCCCTTGCCCTGGGTGGTGGTGCCCACCAGACGGGCACCATTCAGGGTGCGCAGGCTGCTGGCAAAGAGCTCCGCAGCGCTGGCAGTGCTTCCGTTGACCAGGCAAACCACGGGCAGGCCGATCTGGGATTCGCTGGTGCTGGTGCCCAGCAGGGTCTGGGTGCCGTTCTTGTCCTCAGCAAAGGCCAGCGTGCCCTCCGGGGCGATCAGGTCGATGCACTGGATGGCATCGTCCAGCAGGCCGCCGCCGTTATCGCGCAGATCAAACACCAGGCTGCCCGCGCCGTTGGCGCTCAGGCTGCGGATGGCGTAATCCAGCTCGCTGGGGGTGGTGGAATCAAACTGGCGGATCCGGATGTAGCCCACATTGCCCTGCACCATCTGGTAATCCACGGTGGTGGAGCTGTAGCCGGAGTGGGTCAGGTCAGCGGTATGCTCGGAGGCCTCACTGTCCAGCCAGGTCACATTGACGGTGGTGCCGCTCTCGCCGCGCAGGCGGGTCTGGATGGCATCCACGCTGCTCATGCTCTTGACATCGGTGCCGTCCACAGCGGTGATGTAGTTGCCGACCTGAATGCCGGCCTCCTTGGCGGGGGATTCATCGTAGACCTTGATGACCTTGGCATAGCCGGACTGATCCACAGCCAACTCCACGCCGATGCCGATCAGGGTGCCGTTCTGGGTGTTCATCAGCTCTGTATAGGCGGTGGCGCTGAAATAGCGGGCGTACTTGTCGCCGGTGCCCAGCAGGTAGCCAGCCGTCAGGCGGTCGTAGAGGGTGGTCTCATCGATGGGATAGTAATCGTTGCTGCGGACATAGCGGTCCACCTCAGCGATCTTGTTGTACATGCTTTCCTTTTCCTTCACGCTGGAAACGGTGCTGTCAAACAGGCGCATCGCCACCAGCATGGTAATGGAAAAGGTAACGGTCATGGCCAGAATGACGATGCTGACCGCCATGCCGACCGATATCTTACGGTTCATCTTCTTCCCTCCTCTGTCAGACCAGCAGCATCATAACCACGCTGCCCAGCATGGAAAGTGCAAAGATCCCTGCCAGGATCAGACAGCCCACGCGCAGGATGCGCTTGCGTTTTTCTTCCTTCATAAGCCCTGACGGCCTCCTTTGATACAATGCAGATTATTTCATGGGGATATAACCACGGGGGTTGACGGCATTGGCCTTGGAGCCGCCCTTCCAGACCTCCAGATGGAGGTGGTTGCCGGTAGAGTTGCCCGTGCTGCCCACATAACCGATGATCTCACCCTGCTGGACATACTTGCCCGCCGAGGTGGCGACCGACCGCATGTGGCCGTACAGGGTGCTGTACTGGTTGCCATCGGACATTTTGCCGTGGTAGATGATCACATAGTTGCCGTAGCCGCCGCTGGACCAGCCCGCCACCTGCACATAACCGCTGGCGGCTGCATAGATGGGCGTGCCGCCCGGGGCGGCAAAGTCGGTACCGGCGTGGAGCTTGTTGACCCCCGTAACGGGGTTCTTGCGCCAGCCGTACTCACTGGAAATGCGGCTATAGCTCTTGAGCGGGCAGATGAAGCCGGTAAAGCTCAGGGTGGGCTTGGAGGCAGCGGCCGCAGCGATCATCTTCTGGATCTGCTTCTTGACGGCCTCATAGTTCATCTCGTCCGATTCAATGGCGGCCTGCGCGTCCTTCTGGGCCTGCTGCGCCTCGGCAGCGCTCATCTGGGCGGCGGCCACGCTGGAGTTGAGCTCGTTCTGCTTGGCACGCATCTGGCTGTTCTGGGCATCCAGATCTGCTTTTGCTTTGCAGCTCGCTGCGCTGGGATTCCAGCGTCAGCTTATCGCTTTCCAGCGCTTCCTTGGCGTTCTTCATGTTGTCCAGGATCTCGGTGTCCTTGATGGAGATGTCCTGCATGACCTCGTTGAAGGTCAGCAGTTCATACAGGTCGTTCACCGCGGACAGCATGGCAACGCTGCCGCCGTCCCGCAGCTCCTGCATGGCGGCCATGTGCTGTTTGAAATCCCCCCACTGGTCGGCGATCTCCGCTTCTTTTTCGGTGATCTGCTGCTCCTTGGCGGCGATCTCCTGTTCCTTCAGGCCGATGCTGTTCTGCACCTCGGCGATCTGGCCCTTCAGCACGCTGATCTGGCTCTGGACCACCGTGACCTTTTCCTTCAGCTCCGATTCCAGCGCCTTGGCGGCCTGCTCCTTCTTTTTTGCATTGGACAGTTCCTTTTTGTGCTGTACAATGGACTGGGAGAGCTTATCCAGCTTGTTCTGCAGGCTGGACATGCTGGTAGCCGCCGTGGCGGGTGAGACCGAGACGCTCAGCAGCAGGCAGGCCGCTGCCAGAAACAGGCTGGCGGCGCGCATGGCCCGGCTGTGCCGGGGCGGGTTTGCGTGGGCGGGGTATACATGAGGTGCAGGCGGAAGCCGCAGAGTGTTTTGCTTGTTTCACAGAGAAGGCTCCTTTCGCTTACACATTCAGATGCTTGCGGATGGAGAACATGCTGCCCAGCGCACCCACCAGCGCACCACCGGCCAGACTGTACGTCAGGATGGTGGGCCAGACGGCATCCACAGGCACCATGGCGGTGCCCATGAGCAGCTGCCACAACCCGCCCAGCGTGCTGGAGGCCTGCACGATGTAGGCATAGCCGAAGATACCGGCTACCGAGGTGATGGCACCAGAGATCAGGCCCATGGTCAGGCCCTCCACAAAAAAGGGCAGGGTGACAAGGTGGTTGGTCGCGCCCACATACTTCATGATCTCGATCTCACGGCGGCGGGCAAAAACGCTCAGGCGGATGGTGCTGCCCACCGTGATGATGCTGACCGCCATCAACACCAGGATCACGATCTGGCCCACCTTGGTCACGGCCCGCTGGACCTCCACAAAGGTCTGGGTCATCTCAATGGGGGCGGTAACGCTGTACACGCCCGGGATGCTCTGGAAGTTCTGGCTCATGGTCTGCATCTGGCTCAGGTCTGCCAGCGAGACACGGTAGTTGGCCTTGAAGGGTTATCATTCTCAAATTCGTCCAGCAGGACGGCGTAATCCGCCATGTACCCACGGTACTGGTTGAGCACATCCTCCTTGGACATGTACTGCACCCGGCTCACGCCCGGGGTGGCAGTGATGCGCTCCCCTACCGACTGGATGGTGGCATCGTCGGCTTCGGGGTCCACATAGACCACCATCTCGTTCTGCTGGCCCAGATAGTTCACCATGCTGTTCACATTGACTTCCGCCAGCGTGGCAAAGGTGTTCAGGGTCATACAGACGCTCAGGGAGGCGATGCAGGCAATGGTCATGGCCCAGTGCTTGCCCAGGTTGCGCACGCCGCGCACCACAAGGAAACCGAACGTAGAAGGCTTCATCATACCAGCGACACCTCCATTTCCAGTTCCTTCGGGTCTACGGGCGGGTGGGGGATCATGGAGCCCGTGGGCACATCCGAGATGATGTGTCCGCCGGACAGGGTGACCACGCGGCGGTCAAAGTGACGGACCAGCTCGTGCTCATGGGTGACCACCAGCACAGTGATGCCCATCTCGCTGACACGCTCCAGAAGCTCCATCATCTCAAGGCTCAGCTCGGGGTCGATGTTGCCGGTGGGCTCGTCTGCAATCACCAGCTTGGGGGCGTGGGCCAGGGCGCGGGCCACAGCCACACGCTGCTGCTCACCGCCGGAGAGCAGGTCGGGGTAGACCTTTGCCTTGTCCTCCAGATGGACAAGCTCCAGCATGTAATTCACGCGCTCTTTGATCTGCTTGTGCCCGATGTTGGTAACATGCATGGCAAAGGCAATGTTCTCGTAAACGGTCATGGTGGGGATGAGCCGGAAATCCTGAAAGATGATGCCCATCTGACGGCGCAGGTAGGGGATCTTGCGGCGGCGCAGGCGGGCAACATCCTGCCCGTTCACCAGCACACGGCCCTCGGTGGGGGTCTCCTCGCGCAGGATCAGCTTGAGCAGGGTGGATTTTCCCGCGCCCGAGTGACCCAGCAGAAAAACAAACTCGCCGTCATCCACATGGAAGTTGACATCCTCCAGGGCAGGCTTTGCGTTGTGCTTGTACTGCTTTGAAACGTGTTCAAATCTATCATGCGTTTTTCGCTCCCAATAATTTTCTCCAAACCAAAAAAGAACCGGCCAGCATCGGTTTCGAGCGGCCGGTTCTGCGCCGACGGCTTTGCGCCGCAAGCGTTTGCTTAATATTTGGCCGGGTTGTTGGACAGGTACTTCTTGACCATCAACGCCACCTTAAAGACGATGGCATCGTCGAACTCACGCAGATCCAGACCGGTCAGTTTTTGATCTTTTCCAGACGATACACCAGCGTGTTGCGGTGGACAAACAGGCCGCGGCTGGTCTCAGACACATTCAGGTTGTTCTCGAAGAAGCGCTGGATGGTGAACAGGGTCTCCTGATCCAGGCTCTCGATGCTGCCCTGCTTGAACACCTCGCGCAGGAACATCTCGCAGACAGTGGTGGGCAGCTGGTAGATCAGGCGGGCAATGCCAAGGTTGTCGTAGCGGATGATCTGCTTCTCGGTGTCGAACACCTTGCTGACCTCCATGGCGATCTGGCTTCCTTGAAGGAGGTAGCCAGATCCTTCACGTTGGAGATGGGGGTGCCGATGCCGACCACAGCCTTGATGTAATGCTCACCGGACAGGGTGTCCACGATGCTGGCAGCCAGCTTCTCCATATCGGTGCGGTCGATGCCCTTGCGGATCTCCTTGACCAGCACGGTGTCGGTCTCGCTGATATTGAACACAAAGTCCTTCTGCTTGTCCGGGAACAGGCTGCTGACCACATCGTAAGCGGAGATGTCGCCGCCGGAGGTCACGCGCACAATGAACACCACACGGGAAACATCGGTGGCAAAGTGCAGCTCACGGGCTTGGCGTAGATATCGCCGGGCAGGATGTTGTCCAGCACCACGTTCTTGATGAAGTTGGCTTTGTCGAACTTTTCATCGTGGTACTGCTTGATGCTCTGCAGACTGATGGAGAGCAGGGCGCAAACTGGCCCGCAGTCTCGTCCGCGCCTTCCACAAACACGGCATAGTCGTTATGCTTTGCGCTGGAGAACTGCTGATAGGTGTAGCCATCCCGCACAAAGCGGTCACCGGCCGTCAGGCGCTCTGCCATAAAGCCTCGCGCACCTCTCCGATCAGGTTCAGCTCCGAGCAGGAGATCACAGCGCCGGTCTCATCCACCACACCGACCACACGATCGATGGCGTCTTTCATCTGGTAGATCACGCTCTGGAATACTCTATTGGCCATAAATGGATACCCCTTTTCCTCTTTTGTGCAAGCCGCAGGGGCGAGATTGTCGTTTTTAACAATTTCGCCGCTTTACATTATCTATTTTACACAAAAGAATTTACTTTTGCAACATATTTCACCAAAATATTTTTGACTTTCTTGGTGAATTATCTTTCAGGGGTATTTTCAGGCCCAAAAAGCACTGTTTTGCGTGGTTCTTGTGAATATTTTACCGGCAAAAATGTGATGTTTTTTTGAAAATCAGGTGAAAAGCAGTCAGGCTCCGGTGGTAATTGCTGTCACTTCCTCCGCAGAAAGCTCCCGCCACTGCCCCGGTGCAAGGGCCGGGTCCAGCGCAAGCCCGCCCGATGGCATCCCGGTGCAGGGCGTTCACGCCCGCGCCGTACACACCGAACATCCGCTTGATCTGGTGGTACACCCCCTGCCTGAGCCTGACTTTCACGGTCAGGCCGTCCGGGGTCAGGGCTTCCACCTCTGCCGGGGAGAGGGCGGTGCCATCCGCCAGCGTCACGCCCTCGGCAAAGCCCCTGCGCATCTCCTCGGTCAGCGGTGTGTCAATGACCACCGTATAGGTCTTGGAGACATGGCGCTTCGGGGCAAGGATCTCGTGGGCGAAGCGCCGTCATCCGTCAGCAGAACAAAGCCGGTGCTGGTCTTGTCCAGCGGCCGGCCGGGAACAGCTCCCGCCGGGGGTAGCATCCCCGATCAGATCCACCACGGTGGTATCCCGCTTGTCGGTGGAAGCGCTCACCACGCCTCGGGCTTGTTGAGCATCAGGTAGACGAACTGCTGGTAAGCAAGCGGCGCACCGTCCACCGCCACGCTGTCCCCTTCCCTGAGCTGGGTGTCCCCCTTTTTGCACACCGCGCCGTTCACCGTCACCCGTCCCCTGCTCAGCAGGGTCTTTGCCTCGCTCCGGGTGCATTGCGCCGTCTCGGCCAGATATTTGTCTAGTCGCATAGGTTCTCCTTTTCCGGTTATAGCAAAGCTGCGCCCTGCCCAAAGGCGGAGCGCAGCGATAGATTTTGCAGTTCAGTGGACCGGGAGTTTCTCCGAGGACCGTCCGCTGGGGTGGGACCTGCTGCCGCAGGCAGTAGGGCGGGCGATGGAATGGCCCGAGCCGTGTCCGAGGAGAAAGCTACCGGCCACACCCTTAAACGCTCAGAGAAGCGTGCTGTTCCACAGCATCGGGGTTGGCATCAAAGATGGGCTGGAGCACATTTGCAATGAACTCCTCCACCTGCTGGGGTGCACGGCCCACAAAGTTTTCGGGCACCAGACCGGCCACGATCTCCTCCTTGGTCAGGCCAAAGGCGGGGTCAGCGGCAACGCGGTCCACCATATCGTTGGGCAGGCCCTCTTCCTTGACCTGCTTGCCAGCGGCAATGGCGTGCTGGCGCAGGCGCTCGTGGAGCTCCTGACGGTTGCCGCCCTTTTCCACAGCCTGCATCATAATGTTCTCGCTGGCCATGAAGGGCAGCTCTGCCATCAGGCGGCTGCGCACTACCTTGGGATAGACCACGATGCCATCGGTGACATTGAGCATGATGTTCAGGATGGCATCGGCAGCCAGGAAGCCCTCGGCCATGGCAACACGCTTGTTGGCGCTGTCGTCCAGCGTGCGCTCAAACCACTGGGTGCCGGTGGTGAAGCTGGGGTTCAGCACATCCACCATCAGGTAGCGGCTCAGGGCGCAGATGCGCTCACACCGCATGGGGTTGCGCTTGTAAGGCATGGCGGAGGAACCGATCTGGTTCTTCTCAAAAGGTTCTTCCATCTCCTTGAAGTTGGCCAGCAGGCGCAGGTCGGTTGCAAACTTCATGCAGCTCTGGGCAATGCCTGCCAGAGCGTTCAGGATAAAGGCATCCACTTTGCGGCTGTAGGTCTGGCCGGACACGGGGATCACCGCATCCGGGGCAAAACCCATCTCCCTGGCAATGGAAGCATCCACAGCGCGGATCTTGTCCGCATCGCCCTTGAACAGCTCCATAAAGGAAGCCTGCGTGCCGGTGGTGCCCTTGACACCGCGCAGCTGCAGGGTGGCAAGGCGGTGGTCGATCTCGGCAAGATCCATCACCAGCTCGTTGGCCCACAGGGTAGCGCGCTTGCCCACGGTGGTGGGCTGTGCAGGCTGGCAGTGGGTATAGGCCATGCAGGGCATGTCCTTGTACTCCTCAGCAAAGCGGGAGAGCTTTGCCAGCACACCGATCAGCTTTTTGCGAATGAGTTCCAGGCCCTGCCGCATCACGATGATATCGGTGTTATCGCCCACATAGCAGCTGGTGGCACCCAGATGGATGATGCCGGCTGCCTTGGGGCACTGCTGGCCGTAGGCGTAAACGTGCTCATCACATCATGGCGCACCAGCTTCTCGCGCGCAATGGCGACCTCGTAGTTGATGTCGTCCACATGGGCTTCCAGCTCGGCCACCATTTCGGGGGTGATATTGGTCAGGCCCTGCTCCATCTCGGCCCGGGCCAGCGCCACCCACAGGCGGCGCCAGGTGCGGAACTTGTTGTCATCCGAGAAGATGTACTGCATCTCGTCGGAAGAATAACGGGTAGAGAAGGGCTGATATAACGATCATGCTGTGACATTGGTTGTTTCCTCCTGAAAGTAACTCCCCCAGCCGCCTTCCGGCGACAGCCCCTCGAAGAGGGGGCCTTTCAGCCTCCCTCGGAGAGGGAGGTGGCATCGCGTCAGCGATGACGGAAGGAGTTTTCTCTATTCTACCATCAAACCTTGAAATAGTCTACGCCGCCTTCAAAGATCGGCTGATATTTATCGCCGGTGACGTTCTTGTACAGGTACTCGCCGCTGCGCTCCGAGTGGCCCATCTTGCCGAACACGCGGCCGTCCGGGCTGGTGATGCCCTCAATGGCCAGCAGAGAGCCGTTGGGGTTGTAGCGCTGATCCATGGTGGGCTCGCCTCCAGATCAACATACTGGGTAGCCACCTGGCCGTTGGCAACCAGCTGATCCAGCACGTTCTGGGGTGCCACAAAGCGGCCCTCGCCGTGGCTGATGGCGATCTCGTACTCGCTGCCTGCATCGCAGTGGGACAGCCAGGGGCTGCCGGTGGATGCAACGCGGGTGCGCACCAGCATACTCTGGTGGCGGCCGATGGTGTTGAAGGTCAGGGTCGGGTCATAGGCCGTGATGGGGCGGATATCGCCGTAGGGCACCAGACCCAGCTTGATCAGGGCCTGGAAGCCGTTGCAGATGCCCAGCATCAGGCCGTCGCGGTGCTGCAGCAGGTCGCGGACCGCCTCGGTGACCGCAGGGCTGCGGAAGAAGGAGGCGATGAACTTGGCACTGCCGTCCGGCTCGTCGCCGCCGGAGAAGCCGCCGGGCAGCATCACGATCTGGCTCTCTCCAATGGCCTTGACCAGTGCCTCGCAGCTGGCGGTAACGTCCGCCGGGGTCAGGTTGCGGATGACCAGGATCTCGGGGTCGGCACCGGCGCGGGCAAAGGCCCTGGCGGTGTCGTACTCACAGTTGGTGCCGGGGAACACGGGATGATCACCTTGGGCTTTGCCACACCGATCTTGGGGGCAGCAGGGGCGTTCAGCTTGCCGTTGATCTTTTCCACAGTGGGGCCTGCCTTGCGGTAGGGGTACACAGGCTCCAGCTTGCTTTCCCAGATCTCCTGCAGCTCAGCCATATCCAGCGTCTCACCGCAGCTTTCAAAGGTATACTCCTGGTGGTCTCGCCCAGCAGCTCGCCTGCGGGGGAATCAGAGACCATTTCCAGCACGATGGAGCCGTACATGGGCTCGAACATCCGGTGGGTGGGCATATCAGCGCGCATCTTGAAGCCGATGCGGTTGCCAGGCCCATCTTGAACAGGGCTCGGCAATGCCGCCGTAGCCCACGGCGCAGGCAGATGCCACCATGCCCTCTTCGATCATCTGCTCCACGATCTTGTAGTTTGCCTTCAGGGAGAAGAAGTTGGGGCAGCCGGTCTCGGGGTCCAGAATGGGCCGGATGAGGACAACAGTGCTCTCAGGCTTCTTGAACTCGGTGGAGACCACCTTGCTGGCCTTGCCGATGGCAGTGGCAAAGGAGACCAGCGTGGGGGGCACATCCAGCTGCTCGAAGGAGCCGGACATGCTGTCCTTGCCGCCGATGGAGGCAATGCCCAGACCAATCTGGCATCCAGAGCACCCAGCAGGGCGGCCAGCGGCTTGCCCCAGCGCTCGGGCTTGGTGCCCAGGCGCTCAAAGTACTCCTGGAAGGTCAGGTAGGCATCCTCATAGCGGAAGCCGGAGGCCACCAGTTTGGTGACACTGTCCACCACGGCCATCCGTGCGCCGATATACTGGTTGGCGCTCATCAGATAGGGGTTGTAGCCCCAGGCCATGCCGGAGCAGGTGTTGGTCTCGCCATCCACGGGCAGCTTTGCCACCATGGCGTTCTGGGGGGTCAGCTGGTGAGCACCGCCAAAGGGCATCAGGACGGTGGCGGCACCAATGGTGCTGTCGAACCGCTCAGAAAGGCCCTTCTTGCTGCAGATGTTCAGGTCGCCCACCATGTTCTTCATCTTCTGGCTGAAGGTGATGCCGGCCCACTGGGGCTGCCAGACGGTGCCCTGCTCCACATGGACGTTCTGGTGCTTCTCGGCACCGTTGGAGTTCAGGAACTCACGGCTGATGTTGACGATGGACACGCCGTTCCACACCATGTTCAGGCGCTTTTCCTCGGTGACCTTTGCCACGGGGGTCGCCTCAAGGTTTTCCTCGGTGGCAATGGCGATGAACTTGTCCACATCCTCGGGGGCAAGGGCCACAGCCATGCGCTCCTGGCTCTCGCTGATGGCCAGCTCGGTGCCGTCCAGGCCGTCATACTTCTTGGTGACCTTGTTCAGGTCGATATACAGGCCGTCGGCCAGCTCGCCGATGGCAACGGAAACGCCGCCGGCACCAAAGTCGTTGCAGCGCTTGATCATCTTGCAGGCATCCTCACGGCGGAACAGGCGCTGGAGCTTGCGCTCGATGGGCGCATTGCCCTTCTGCACCTCGGCACCGCAGTGGTCCAGGCTGCCCAGATTGTGGGCCTTGGAGGAGCCGGTGGCACCGCCGATGCCGTCGCGGCCGGTGCGGCCGCCCAGCAGGACGATGACATCCCCGGGAGCGGGGCACTCGCGGCGGACATGGGAAGCGGGGGTCGCACCCACCACAGCGCCGATCTCCATTCTCTTTGCCACATAGCCGGGGTGGTAGATCTCATCCACCTGCCGGTGGCAAGGCCGATCTGGTTGCCGTAGGAGGAGTAACCGGCAGCGGCAGTGGTCACCAGCTTGCGCTGGGGCAGCTTGCCGGGCAGGGTCTCGCTGACAGGCTTGAGCGGGTCGCCTGCGCCGGTCACACGCATGGCCTGATAGACATAGCTGCGGCCGGACAGCGGGTCGCGGATGGCACCGCCGATGCAGGTGGCCGCACCGCCGAAGGGCTCGATCTCGGTGGGATGGTTGTGGGTCTCGTTCTTAAAGAGGAAGAGCCAGTCCTCATCCTTGCCGTTCACATCGCACTTGATCTTGACGGTGCAGGCGTTGATCTCCTCGGATTCGTCCAGATTCTTGAGGATGCCCTGCTTCTTCAGCTCCTTGGCACCGATGGTGGCAAGATCCATCATGCAGCGGGGCTTCTCCTCACGGCCCAGGTCGGCGCGCATGGCCATGTAGCGGTCAAACGCTGCCTGCACCACGGCATCGTCGATCTGGACATCATCCAGAATGGTGCCAAAGGTGGTGTGGCGGCAGTGATCGGACCAGTAGGTGTCGATCATCTTGATCTCGGTGATGGTGGGGTCGCGGTGCTCAGAGCGGAAGTACTCCTGGCAGAACTTGATATCGCCCAGGTCCATGGCCAGGCCCTTTTCGTCGATGAACTTCTTCAGGCCCTCTTCGTCCAGCTCGTTGAAGCCCTCCAGCGTGGCCACAGCGGTGGGCACGGGATACTCCATCTTCAGGGTAGCTTTGGTCTCCAGCGAAGCCTCGCGGGCCTCCACCGGGTTGATAACATACTTCTTGATCTCTGCCACCTGCTCCTCGGTCAGGGAACCCTCCAGCAGGTAGACACGGGCAGAGCGGACCAGCGGGCGCTCGCCCTGGCTGATGAGCTGGATGCACTCGGCGGCAGAATCGGCGCGCTGGTCGAACTGGCCGGGCAGGTACTCCACAGCAAAGGAAATGCCCTCGAATTCAGGCAGCTCCGCATAGGTGTTGTCCACCGGCGGCTCACTGAACACGGTGGTAGCGCACTGGTTGAACAGTGCCTCGTCGATGCCCTCCACGTCATAGCGGTTCAGCAGGCGCAGGCCGCTCAGGGACTGGATGCCCAGCAGGCTCACCAGCTCATTTTTCAGGCCCTGGGCTTCCACATCAAAGCCGGGCTTCTTTTCCACATAAATACGATAAACCATGGGTGAATCCCCCTCTTTTTTATTGTTCAGCGATTGCTTTCAGCGCTCTCATACCAATATCCGTGCGCTTGTGCAGCTTTTCAAAGCTGATCTTCTCAGCAGCGGCGTATGCCTGCGTGATGGCGGCGGTCAGGCGGGGCGCAGTTGCTGTCACGCCCAGCACGCGGCCACCGTTGGTGACCAGCGTGCCGTCCTCACGCAGTGCCGTGCCGGAGTGGTAGACTGTGATGTTGCTCTCCCCTTCCAACTGGCCGTTGGTCAGGCCGGAAATGGGCTTGCCCTTTTCATAGGACACCGGGTAGCCGCCGGAGGCCAGAATGACACAGCAGGCCGCGCCCTCGGAGAATTTGACCTCGGTATCGGCCAATGTGCTCGGTGCAGGCAGTCATGATCTTCAGCAGGTCACTCTCCAGCAGAGGCAGCACCACCTGGGTCTCGGGATCACCGAAGCGGCAGTTATACTCGATGACCTTGGGGCCGTCCGGGGTGAGCATCAGCCGAAGTACAGGCAGCCCTTGAAGGGGCAGCCCTCGGCGTCATGGCCTGAATGGTGGGCAGGAAGATCTTTCCATGCACTCGGCAGCAATGGCCGGGGTGTAGTAGGGGTTGGGGGCACGGTGCCCATGCCGCCGGTGTTCAGCCGGTGTCGTGGTCGTTGGCACGCTTGTGATCCATGCTGGACACCATGGGCTTGACCACCTTGCCGTCGGTAAAGCTCAGCACACTGACCTCGGGGCCGGTGAGGAACTCTTCCACCACCACATGGTTGCCGGAAGCGCCGAACTTTTTGTCCAGCATGATCTCCTTCACGCCGTCGGCGGCCTGTTCCTCGTTCTCGCAGATCAATACGCCCTTGCCCAGTGCCAGCCCGTCGGCCTTGATGACCACGGGGTACTTGCCCTTTGCCTTGATGTAATCCATGACCTTGGCGGGGTCATCAAAGGTGGCATAATCTGCAGTGGGGATGCCGTATTTCTTCATCAGGTCCTTAGAGAACACCTTGGAGGCCTCGATGCGGGCAGCGGCCTTGTCCGGGCCAAAGGCAGGGATGCCCACTGCAGCCAGTGCGTCCACCATGCCCAGCGCCAGCGGGTCATCCTGTGCCACGACCACATAATCAAACTTTTCCTCGGCAGCAAAGGCCACCATGTCTCTACGTCCGTAGCCTTGATGTTCTTGCATTTGGCATCATAGCTGATGCGCCGTTGCCCGGAGCGCACCAGATCTCGCCGCAGTCCGGGCTCTTCTTCAGTGCCTTGATGATGGCGTGCTCGCGGCCGCCGCCGCCGACCACTAAGATTTTTTTAGCCATTTTAACATCTCCTAAAATATTCGTTTCTGCTTCTCTGTCAGCGTCCTCACCCTCTCAGGCGCTTCGCGCCAGCTCTCCCAAAGGGAGAGCCAGGACTGGCACTAACACCAGCAGCTACTAACGGGATGCTGCCAAAGGCTCCCCCTTTGGGGGAGCTGGCAAAGCCGACAGGCTTTGACTGAGAGGGCGAAACCAGTTTTCCTTTTAGTGATGGAACAGCCGGATGCCGCAGAAGGCCATGGCAATGCCGTACTTATTGCAGGTGTCAATGACCTGCTGGTCGCGGATAGAGCCGCCGGGCTGGACAATGGCGGTCACGCCGGAGCGGCGGGCACGCTCGATGTTGTCGCCAAAGGGGAAGAAGGCATCGGAACCCAGGCAGACACCGGTAACATGGCTCAGGTACTCTTTCTTTTCCTCAGCGGTCAGGGGTGCGGGCTGCTCGGTGAAGGTCTCGGCCCAGACATCGTCGCCGATGACATCCTCGGGGGTGTCACCGATATACACATCAATGGCATTGTCGCGGTTGGGCTTGGCGACATCGTCACGGAAGGCAGATTCAGCACCTTGTCCATGTGGCGCAGCTGCCAGTTGTCGGCCTTCTGGCCTGCCAGACGGGTGCAGTGGATGCGGCTCTGCTGGCCGGCACCCACGCCGATGGTCTGGCCGCCTGCGGTGTAGCAGACACTGTTGGACTGGGTGTATTTCAGGGTGATGAGGGCAATGATCAGGTCCCGCTTCTGCTCCTCGGTCACGCTCTTGTTCTCGGTGACCCAGTTGGTCAGCATGGTGTCGGCGTTGATGGCCAGCTCATTGCGGCCCTGCTCAAAGGTGATGCCGTACACCTGCTTGTGTTCCACAGGGGCGGGCTTGTAGTCGGGGTCAATGGCCACCACATTGTAGTTGCCCTTTTTCTTACCGGCCAGAATGGTCAGAGCCTCCGGCTCATAACCGGGGGCAATGATGCCGTCAGAGACTTCATGCTGGATGAGCTTTGCGGTGGGCACATCGCAGACATCGGAGAGGGCGATCCAGTCGCCAAAGGAGGACATGCGGTCAGCACCGCGGGCACGGGCGTAAGCGCAGGCCAGCGGGGAGAGCTCAAAGTCCGGGGCAATGTGGTACATCCTGCGCTCCACATCGGTCAGGGGCAGGCCCAGGGCGGCACCCGCCGGGGACACATGCTTGAAGGATGCGGCGGCGGGCAGGCCGCAGGCTCCTTCAGCTCCTTGACCAGCTGGATGGAGTTGAGGGCATCCAGAAAATTGATGTAGCCGGGCTTGCCGTTCAGCACAGTCACGGGCAGGTCAGAGCCATCTTCCATATAGATGCGGCTGGGCTTCTGGTTGGGGTTGCAGCCGTACTTCAGTGCGAGTTCGTTCATTGATGCATCCTCCTTAAGTCTTCGTTATTCCGCTTCGGCATCGAGTTTTGCCAGCAGCTCCAGCTCCTCGGGCAGCAGTTCAGGCTCCTCGGGGTCGTCCAGATCGCTGTTGACAGCATCGTATTTGTTGAAGATCATATCGCCGGTCTCGCCGCTGTCCAGATCGATGACGCGGGCAAACAGGCTGACCTTGTTGTCGGGGTTCAGGTTCTGCACAGGCCATGGGCAAAATCACCGATGGTGCGGGGGCAGGCAAAGCGCAGGGGTTCGCCCTCAAAGCTGGGGATGGGGTTTCCGTTGTGCTTGTAGGTGCTGATGAAATGGCCCTCACCGGCCACAGGCTGGGGATAATCAAAGAAATAGCGCTGGACGCTGTCGCCGTTGCCGTCGGCGGACTTCAGAATGCTCATCTGGTAGCTGCCATCAGCGTACACCACAGCGGAGATGCGGGGGGTGTAGTTGGGGCCGTCCGGCTCAAAGGTGCGGGTGCGCAGGGCATCGGCAAAGCTCTTGCCCTGACTCATCAGGTCAAAAATGGTATCGGTCTGGTCGCCGTTGGTCACGATATGGGTCTTGCCCAGGGTCAGCACGGGGTTATAGATGATAAGGCTGGGGTCCTCCAGCTTGTCGGGGTCTGCAGCCATGGTGCAGATGCCGCCGCGCTCGGGCACGGGGTCGAACACGCGGTTGCGGCTGTTCTCACTGCGGCCCATGATAAAGTAGCCGATGAACATCTGACGGCCATCGGGGGCATTGCCACTGCAATGCCGCGGCCGGGGTACTCGTTGGAGGCCAGATAATCGTTCAGGTTGATCTTTTCCATTGTTGTTCTCCTTTACGGATAACGACCTCGCCCTCTCCGTCAGCGCTGCGCGCTGCCACCTCCCCCAAAGTGGGAGCTTTGGCAGTCCACACAAGTTCATGGTTTTGCCAAGGGCTCTCCCTTTGGGAGAGCTGGACGCGAAGCGGCCTGAGAGGCGAGCCAGTTTATTTTTTACTCGATCTCGCCGCTGCACACCATGGCAACTGCCTTGGGCAGCAGCTTCCACTCGGCCTGTTCCATCACCCGCTTCTGCAGCACCTCGGGGGTGTCGCCGGGCAGGATCTCCACCGCCTTTTGCAGTAGGATGGGGCCGCCGTCGCACTCCTCGTTGACAAAGTGCACGGTGGCACCGGTCACCTTGCAGCCCCGGGCCAGAGCAGCCTGATGGGGGCGCAGGCCGTACATGCCGGGCCCGCAGAAGGAAGGGATGAGCGCCGGGTGAACATTCAGGATGCGGCGGGGATAGGCTTCAATGACACTGGGGCCCAGCACGGAAAGGAACCCGGCCAGCACCACCAGATCGATGTTGTGGCTTTTCAGCGTTTCCAGCAGGGCCGCGTCAAATTCCTCGCTGGTGGCGTAGTCCTTGCGGCGGACCACAACGCCCTCCACACCGGCTTTTGCAGCCCGCTCCAGCGCAAAGACACCGGGCTTGGAGGCTACCACCAGCGTAATTTTACCATTGGGGTTCTCGCCCCGGGCTTCGCTGTCCAGCAGGGCCTGCAGATTGGTGCCGCCGCCGGAAACCAACACAGCTACGTTCAGCACAGTTCCACACCGTCCCCTTCAGCGATGACACCCAGCTTGTAAGCCTCGGGCTCGCCGTTGGCGTGGAGGATCTCCAGCGCCTTGTCGGCCTGTGCGGCAGGAACGGTGAGCACCATTCCAACGCCCATGTTGAAGGTGTTGAACATGTCGTGCTCGGAGATGCCGCCTACCTTCTGCATCAGGTGGAAGAGGGCCGGGGTGCGGACATCTTCCTTCTTGATGCGGGCGCAGCAGCCCTTTTTCAGGCTGCGGGGGATGTTCTCATAGAAGCCGCCGCCGGTGATGTGGGAGATGCCCTTGACATCCACCTCTTCCAGCACCTTCAGCACCGGCTTGACGTAGATCTTGGTGGGAGCCAGCAGGGCATCGCCCAGGGTCTTGCCGCCCAGCTCGGCGGGGGTGGTGTGCAGAACATCGGGATCGTTGTCGATGTCAAAGATCTTGCGCACCAGCGAGAAACCGTTGGAATGAACACCGGTGGAGGGCAGAGCGAGGATGACATCGCCAGCCTGCATGGTCTCGTTGCTCAGGATCTTTTCCTTGTCCACAACACCCACAGTGAAACCGGCCAGATCGTACTCATCCTCCGGCATCATGCCCGGGTGCTCGGCAGTCTCACCGCCCACCAGAGAGCAATCAGCCTGCACGCAGCCCTCGGCCACGCCCTTGACGATCTCGGCGATCTTTTCAGGGATGTTGCGGCCGCAGGCGATGTAATCCAGGAACACCAGCGGCTTTGCACCGGCGCAGATCACATCGTTGACGCACATGGCAACGCAGTCGATGCCAATGGTGTCGTGCTTGTCCATGATCATGGCGATCTTCAGCTTGGTGCCCACGCCGTCCGTGCCGGAGATCAGAACAGGGTGCTTGTAGCCGGTGCAGTCCAGCTCAAACAGGCCGCCAAAGCCGCCCAGGCCGCCAATGCAGTGCTCGTTCATGGTGCGGGCAACATACTGCTTCATCAGTTCAACGGAGCGGTAACCGGCGGTGATATCCACACCGGCAGCTGCGTAACTCTCAGAATAGCTCTTTTCCATCTTCTTACTCTCCTAACTTTTTCTCGTTTTTGGGACGGTCATTCAGGTGGCGTTCATGGATATCGGTGGAAAGCACCTCTTCCGGCCTCACGGCATACTCGCCGGTAAAGCAGGCGGTGCAGAAACCGCATTTTGCGTTCTTGGCCAGCTGCACCACATGCTCGGTGGACAAGTAGCCAGGGTATCGGCCCCGATGATCTCATTGATCTGCTCCACATTGCGGCCCGTGGCCACCAGCAGCTTCTGGTCGGGGATGTCGGTGCCGAAGTAGCAGGGGTATTTGAACGGGGGGGCCGAGACCCGGAAGTGGACTTCCTTTGCACCGGCATCCCGCAGCAGCTTGATGATGCGGGCGGAGGTGGTGCCGCGCACGATGGAGTCATCCACCAGCACCACCCGCTTGCCCTTGACGGTGCTGGACACCACGTTCAGCTTGATGCGCACGCTGTTTTCGCGCTGCTTCTGGCTGCCCTGGATAAAGGTGCGGCCGATGTATTTATTTTTGATGAAGCCGATGCCGTAGGGGATGCCGCTCTCCTGCGAGTAGCCGAGCGCCGCATCCAGACCGGAATCCGGCACGCCGATGACCACATCGGCCTCCACGGGGTGCTCCTGTGCCAGGAACCGGCCTGCCTGCTTGCGGGCCTCGTGCACCGAGCTGCCTCGATGATGCTGTCCGGGCGGGAGAAATAGATGAACTCGAACACGCACATCTGGTGTCCGGGCGGCCGCAGTGATCCTTGATGCTCCGCAGCTCACCGGTCTTGGTGTCGGCAATGACGATCTCGCCGGGCTCCACGTCCCGCAGCAGGGTCGCGCCCGCAGCATCCAGCGCACAGCTCTCGCTGGCAAAGACGTAGCCGCCGCCGGGCAGGGTGCCGATGCACAAAGGGCGGTAGCCCCGGGGGTCCCGGACCGCAATGAGCTTGGTGGCGGACATGATCACCAGACTGTATGCACCTCCAGCACATCCATGGTCTTGCTGATGGCAGTCTCAATGCTGCCCATCCGCAGGCGGTTGCGGGTGATGAGGTAGCAGATGACCTCGGTATCGGAGGAGCCGTGGAAGATGGCACCCTCGTTCTCCAGCTGACGGCGCAGCTCCAGGGCATTGGTCAGGTTGCCGTTGTGGCAGAGGGCCATGGTGCCCCGGCCATGCCGGACGATCATGGGCTGGGCGTTGGCCCGCACCCGGCTGCCGGCCGTGGCATAGCGGACATGGCCCGTTGCCATGTGGGCCGTGGGGGTGGAAAGACTGCCCAGCACGGCGGGGGTGAACACCTCGTTCACCAGACCGAGGTCGCGGTGGCCCTGGATGACACCGTCATCGTTGACCGCAATGCCGCAGCTCTCCTGCCCGCGGTGCTGCAGTGCATACAGGCGGAGTAGGCGGCAGCGGCCACGTCCTCAGTGCCCGCCCGGTCGTAAATGCCAAAAACGCCGCATTCCTCGTGCAGCGGATATGCAAAATCAGACATTGGTTCTCCTTACAACTCTTTCAGTTCGTTCTGCAGCTTTTCTTCCTTGGCTGCGATCTGCTGTGCCATGCTCACCCGCTCGGCCTCCAGCTTCCCGGCCAGTGCATCATCGCTCAGGCCAGGATCTCGCGGCCAGCCCAGGCGGCCGTTCGTTGCCCGCCTTCGATGGAGCCACGGTAGCCACCGGGATGCCGCTGGGCATCTGGACCGTGGCCAGCAGCGCGTCCAGACCGTCCATCGCGCCGCCCTTCATCGGGATGCCGATGACAGGCAGGGTGGTGTTGGCGGCAAAGGCACCGGCCAGATGGGCCGCCATGCCCGCCGCGCACAGGATCACACCAAAGCCGTTGGCCCGGGCATTTTTGGCAAAATCCGCGGCCTCGGCAGGGGTGCGGTGGGCCGAAAGGATGTGTGCCTCAAAGGGGATGTCCAGCGCCTTCAGCTGGGCACAGGCCCCCTTTACCACCGGCCAATCACTGTCCGAGCCCATGATCACTGCAACTTTCCGAATCATATCCGAACCTCTCTTTCTCCGTCTGCAAAACAAAAAAAAGCTGTGGTACACCTGCACCACGGCCTTTATTTCTGCGTATGCTCTCCCAGCGCTTTGCACAAAGCTGCACGATGCCCCTGAACAGCACGAATGGTGTTCTGTTCTGTGAAGCCCGACAGCATCTTCATCTTTGAAGTTCCCCTTTTGCTCTGCGCTTTTTCAGGCGGCACCCGGCATCCGCCGGGGTACCGTCCCTGTACTACATACAGTTTACGGCAAAAATTCCACTTTGCAAAGGCCCTTGGGGCAATTTCTCCCTTGTGTTCTCCCGCGTCAAAAAACTTTCAAAAGTTTTGTGCAGTTTCGACACCGTATTTCTTTTTAAGTATGACTTTTTTAGAAAATATAATAAAGTAAGTTTTATCTCACTGAGCAGGCCCCGCTCTGTACAGTCTCTCCGTCATTGCGTTGGCAGTAAGGGCGTTTTACCTTAGAAGATGATCTTCGCTGTTGTTGCCCTTGCTGCCGGATGAGGTCGGCGGGTGCGCAGCACACCTGCGTACCAATGCGGCCGCCGGAGACATAGACCTTTTCTTGAGCCAGCACGCTTTCATCAAACACGGTGGTGTACTGCTTTTTCATACCCACCGGGCTGCAGCCGCCGCGCACATAGCCGGTGACCTTATTGATATCGGCCACATGGATCATGCTACGCTTTTTTCACCCACGCTGCGGGCAGCGGCCTTCAGGTCAAGCTCTGCCGCCACCGGAATGACGAACACAAAGTAGTTTTTGCTGCTGCCCTGGGTCACCAGCGTCTTATATACGCAGGCCGGGTCCTCCCCCATGCTGGCGGCCACGGTCACACCGTCCACCGCCACGCCCTCCTCGTGGGCATATTCGTGGGCTGTATAGGGCACCTTGGCCCGTTCCAGGATGCGCATGGCATTCGTTTTTGCTTCTTTTCCCATTGATGATCGCTCCTTGTAAACTCCTTGCCCTCTCAGGCTGCCCCTATTCTACCACTTCTTTCCTAAATTTCAAAATTTCTCTTGACTTCAGTCCCCTGAAGTGTTATCATAGGCCCATGCTTCAGGAAACTGAACTTCACGAAAATAAATCACGCAATGGAGCCGGTCTCCTGTGCCGTTTGTGTGAGAAGGATAAGGAGACGACCACCATGATCATTGTACTGAAACAGGATGCCCCCGACGCACAGGTCCGCGAGTTCTGCCACGAGCTGCAGGATATGGGCTGCAGATCAACGACTCCAAGGGCAGCGACACCCACATTCTGGGCCTGATCGGCGACACCAAGGCCATTGCCGAGAGCTGGGTGCTGGCCAACCCCGTGGTCGAGACCTGCCGCCGCGTGTCTGAGCCTTACAAGAAAGCCAACCGCAAGTTCCACCCCGACGACAGCGTGATCGATGTCAACGGCGTGAAGATCGGCGGCGGCAGCTTCGCCGTCATTGCAGGCCCCTGCAGCATCGAGAGCGAGGAGCAGATCACCTACTGCGCCCAGCGCGTTAAGGATGCAGGCGCTTCCCTGCTGCGCGGCGGCGCGTTCAAGCCCCGCACCTCCCCCTATTCCTTCCAGGGAATGCGGAGCGAGGGCCTGGACCTGCTCAAGCTGGCCCGCCGCGCCACCGGCTCCCCCATCGTCACCGAGATCATGAACACCGAGCACCTGCCCCTGTTCGAGAATGTAGACCTCATCCAGGTGGGTGCCCGCAATATGCAGAACTTTGAGCTGCTCAAGGCCGTGGGCCGCCAGAAAAAGCCTGTGCTGCTCAAGCGCGGCCTGGCCAACACGCTGGAAGAATTTGTGATGAGCGCCGAGTACATCATGGCTGAGGGCAACGAGAACGTTATCCTGTGCGAGCGCGGCATCCGCACCTTTGAGACCAGTATGCGCAACACCCTGGACCTGGCCGGTGTGGTCATGCTCCACAAAATGACCCACCTGCCCGTTGTGGTGGACCCCAGCCACGCCTGCGGCCACGCCTGGATGGTGCCCCAGCTGGCCAAGCCGCTGTGGCCGCCGGTGCTGACGGACTGATGATCGAGGTGCACAACAACCCCGCCAAGGCCAAGTGCGATGGTGCCCAGAGCCTGACCCCCGACCAGTTCGATGACTGATGGCTTTATCACCAAAGAAGTCGAGTTCTTTGGCAAGAAGATGAACTGAGAATGGAACGACCCTCTCGGCACGCGGCAGCGTGACTGAGGGGGTTGTTTTCTTTTGTCATCAAATATGGTATACTATGGTGTATTTTGAATTCACCCTTGAAACGAGGTATTTCTATGAAAGCTCATATTGCACGCAACCAGAATGCCGGCATCCCGCTGGCGCTGGGCTGGAACCTTTCTGCCGCCGACCGGGGCATTCTGGAGGGAATGGCTCCCGCTTTCGGGATGAAGCTGCAGCTGGTCTCCCCTGCCGATGCAGGCAGGACCGTGGCCCAGCTGCTGGGCGAGGTGGAGGTCAAGACCACCCGCACTCTGGTGCTGGAGCCGGGTGCTTATCCCCCGGCGCTGGTGCTGGCCAACTTCAAGGATAAGGATGTGGACACCCTGCTCGACCTGATGAAGCAGGCACAGGTGAACATCCCCCTCAAGGCCGTTGTGACCCCCACCAGCAAGAGCTGGGTGTTCGGTGACCTGCTGGCACATCTGCAGGAAGAGCACACCGCCTTTACCGCCGCAAAGGAGACCGCCAAAGCATGATGACCAAGCGTATTTTTTCCGTCCTGCTGGCGGCTGCGCTCAGCCTGAGCCTGCTGGCTGGCTGCGGCAGCACCTCCGGCTCCACCGCCTCCAGCGCAGCCGATGGCCCGCAGCGCTACTCCACCGTGTTCTATGATGTGTTCGACACCGTGACGCAGGTCATCGCCTACTGCGACAGCGAGGAAGAGTTCACCGCCCAGATGGACGCGCTCCACGCCGACCTTGTGGAGTACAACCAGCTCTACGACATTTATAATGATTACGATGGCGTGACCAACATCAAGACCATCAACGACAATGCGGGCATTGCCCCGGTGACGGTGGATGACAAGATCCTCGGGATGCTGGAACTGGCCCAGACTATGTACGACACCACCGGCGGCAAGCTGAACATTGCGCTGGGCAGTGTGCTGAACATCTGGCACAACTACCGCGAGGCCGCACTGGCCGATGACAACGACAGCAACAACCAGCTGCCCACGCAGGAAGAGCTGGATGCTGCCGCACAGCACTGCGATATCGCCAACCTCATCATTGATGAAGATGCCAAAACGGTCTATCTGGCCGACCCGGCCATGTCGCTGGACGTGGGCAGCGTGGGCAAGGGCTACGCCGTGGAGCAGGCCGCACAGCCGCCGAAGCCCGGGGCCTGACCAGCGCCCTCATCAGCGTGGGCGGCAACCTGCGGGCCATCGGCACCAAGCCGGACGGCTCCCAGTGGGTAGGCGGCGTGGAAAACCCGTGGAACTCCTCCGAGTCTACACCAACGGCAGCTCCACTGTAGCCGCCGTCAAGATGAGCGACCTTTCCCTTGTGACCAGCGGCGACTACCAGCGCTACTACGTTGTGGACGGTGTGCGCTACCACCACCTCATCGACCCGGCCACCCTCTGGCCCGCCGCCTACTTTGACGGCGTGAGCGTGCTGGCTCCGGACTCCGGTGTGGCCGACTGCCTGACCACCGGCCTGTTCTGCCTGCCTCTGGAAGAGGGCAGGCAGCTCGTGGAATCGCTGGACGGTGTGGAAGCCCTCTGGTGCACCACCGATGGCGAAGTGATCACCTCCAGCGGGTGGAGCGAGCATACGAATTAAATAAGGAACGACCCTCTCCGTCATTGCTTCGCAATGCCACCTCTCCCGAAGGCGAGGCTATGCTGCCTTTATCCCAGGCCAGCGATAGGCTCCCCCTTCGGGGGAGCTGGCAAAGCCAACAGGCTTTGACTGAGAGGGTCGTTCTTTTACTTGATATCCAGTTCGGGCGGCACGTCGATCTGGTCAGAGACGTACTTGCCGTTCTTTTTGCGCTGACGCACACACTCGGTGAGCAGATACTCGATCTGCCCGTTCACCGAGCGGAAGTCATCCTCAGCCCATGCGGCAAGGGCATCGTAGAGCTTCGCATTCAGGCGCAGGGGGATCTGCTTTTTCGGCTCTGCCATCAGTACAGGCTGCCGCTGTTCACAATGGGCTGCGCATCACGGTTGCCGCAAAGCACCACCAGCAGGTTGGAGACCATTGCCGCTTTGCGCTCATCGTCCAGTTCCACCACTTTGTTCTCACTCAGGCGATCCAGCGCCATCTCCACCATACCCACGGCACCGTCCACGATCATCTTACGGGCATCAATGATGGCGCTTGCCTGCTGGCGCTGCAGCATGACCGCTGCGATCTCGGGGGCGTAGGCCAGATAAGTGATGCGGGCTTCCACCACCTCGATACCGGCCTCGGCCACGTTCTTCTGGATCTCGTCCCGGATGCGGGCAGCCACTACCTCGGAGGAGCCGCGCAGGCTGCCCTCGTCGGCTACGCCGTCGCCGGTGGTATCCACGTTGGGAGAAACATCATAGGGGTACACCCGCACCACGTTGCGCAGGGCGCTGTCACACTGCAGGGACAGGTATTCTTTGTAGTTGTCCACATTGAACACGGCCTTTGCGGTGTCGGTCACGCGCCAGATGACCGCAATGCCGATCTCCACCGGGTTGCCCAGGCAATCGTTGATCTTCTGGCGGGAGTTGTTCAGCGTCATCCGTTTGAGGGAAATGCGTTTTCCGATTGCCTCTGCACTCGTCTGCATATTCTGGCCGTTTGCTTTCCATTCTCGCCGCTGTTCACATCACCGCTCTGGCTCAGCCGGGTGCCTGCGGCAGGGTTGACGGCGGTACAGAAGGGGTTTACCCAGTAGAAGCCCTCCCCCTTCAGGGTGCCGATGTAATCGCCAAACAGGGTGAGCACCAGCGCCTCCTGCGGCTTTAGCACTTTAAGGCCGCAGAACAGGAAAATACCTGTGATCCAATACGCAATGGACAAGATCAGCAGCGGCACGCCCAGAAGCATCCGGTCTGCATCCAGCAGGGTGATGCTGCAAATGAACAGAGCAATGGATGCTACATAGCCCAGCAGGGTCAGCAGCAGCATGGTCATGCCGTTCTTCTTGGTCTGTAAGATCTTCTCTTCCATAAAATGTCCCTCCTTTACAGGGTTTGGAAGTTTCTTTCTGATATCAAAATCATATCACATTGTATTTTGATTGTCAAGTACAGATCAGTCTTGCAGGCGTGGCATTATTATGGTACAATAAAGCCACAGAAAGGAGCTGATATCATGCCGCGTATTATTCCGATCCGCGACCTCAAAAACACTGCCGCTGTCTCCCAGATGTGCAGTGAATCCAAAGAACCTGTCTATATCACCAAAAATGGCTATGGTGATATGGTCATTATGAGCATGGAAGCCTATGAAGAAAAGATGCAGCTTCTGGACGCTTACGCCAAACTGGATGCTGCCGAACAGCAGGTGGAAGCCGGACAGACACAGGATGCCCACAGCGCCTTGCAGGAATTGAGAGCACGTTATGGCATATAAGTTGGTTGAAACAGCCCTTGCACAGGCAGACCTGGATGCGATCCTGTCCTACCTTGCCTTATCGCTGGAAAATCCCGCCGCTGCCACAGCCTTTGCTAATGAAGTTGAAAAGTGCTACGCGGCATTGGAACAGCTGCCCTATCTTTACGAGCAGTGCCGCGATCCTCGGCTTTCTTCCAAGGGCTACCGTAAAGCTGTCATCAAGCATTACCTGCTGATCTACCGTGTGGATGAAGCGCAAAAGACTGTTTACCTGCTTCGATTCTTCTATGGCCGTCAAAATTACGAAACATTGTTATAACACAAAACCTCCCACTCGAATGAGCGGGAGGTTTTATGATACACAGTTATGATTACCAGAACCAATACCGTTTCTTGACGGCGATATACACGATCAGGCAGACCACGGTCAGCGCACCGGCGGCGATGAAAAAGGTCCAGTTGATATTGGTGAAGCGCAGATTCTGGTTGGTCAGCAGGTAGCTGCCAGCCGTATCGGCGGTGATGGTGCCATCCTTGTAGCTGTTCAGGAACTGCCACTTTTCACTGGCAGTGTTGTGCAGATACAGGCGGCTGTAAGCGGCATTCTCACCGGTCAGGGTGATCTGCACCACGCAGGGCAGCGCGCCGTTTTCGCCCAGCTGGAAGCTCAGGCCGTTTTCATCGGGGGCAAAGGTCAGGGCGGTGCTGAACCCGCCTGGGTGCTCTTGATGCTGGTGCCATCGATCCGCAGTATAATCCTCGCCCAGCACGATCAGGCTGCGGCCCGTGGTGCGCAGGCACTCAGGATCTCGCCGGTGATGGCGGGCACGTCGCTCTGATAGAGGGACACTTCCTCCCCTGCGCGTTCTGGATGGCGGCCACGGTGGCATCAGTGGTGACGTTGTCCTCGGTGCCCTCACCGCTGGTATCGCTGCTGCTGCCGGAGGTGGATGCGGTGCGGTTGACGATGACCGTGACCGAGGTGGAGGCGGTGCCATTGGAGACCACCACGGAGGTGGCACCCGTGGCAACGCCGGTGATGACACCGGAACCGCTGACGGTGGCAATGCTCTTGTCCTGGCTCTTGAAGGTCAGGCTCTGGCTGGCGGAGGCCGGCGACACCTTGCCGGTGATGGTCTTGGAGGAGCCCGGCTTGAGCACCACATAGTTGGTGTTCAGGGAGATGGACTGGCTGGAGACGGTGCTGGTGTTGGCCGCAACCACCGTAACGGTGGCCGTGCAGCTCACGTTGCCGTCCGTGGCGGTGATGGTGGCCTTGCCGGGGGCAACGCCGGTCACCTTGCCAAAGTTGTTGACGGTGGCCACCTTCTCATTGGAAGAGCTCAGGCTGACGTTGATATAGTTGGCTGCCGAGGTGGGCAGCACTGCCAGCGAAAGGCTGGTGGTCTCGCCCACGGCAATGGTGCTGGATGCAAGGGTGATATCCATTTCGGTGGCGATCATGCTGGCATCCGGCTGGGGGGTGATGGTATAGGTGCAGCTCACCCCGCCGCAGGTGGCGGTGATGTTGGCCGTGCCCAGGCCCACAGCCTGCGCCACGCCCTCACTGTCCACCGAGACAACATTGGGGTTATCAGAGACATAGGTCACGCCGTTCTTGCTGGCGGCATTGGCGGGGGTGGTCACCGGGGAGAGCTGCTGGGCCGTGCCCGCCAGCGGGGCGGCATCGTAGCTGCCAGTCTCGATGCTCTCGGCGGTAACTTTATCCCAGGGAAAGCTCACCTTGGGCAGCGTGAGGGCCAACGGCGTGGTAACAGGGCCGGCAGCCGACGCAGGCAGGGCGGCGGCACAGGCCAGCACACCCAGCAGAGCCGCGCTGGCGGCCAGCTGTTTCGGGTTCAGTTTCATTCTTTCGTACCTCTTGGGCGTGGAATCGGCGGGCGCTTAGCGGAACAGCACGCCCAGGGCCTCCATCACATAGTCAAAGTAAGTCAGTTCATCGTACTCCACACGGGCGGTGACGCTCATGCCGTTGGAAAGATCCACCTTGTCGCCGCTGGTGCTCACGACATAGGTGTTGTCCGGCTTGATGGTCATCTTGTAGTAAGACCCGCTGGTGTTGGTGGTCACGTCACTGTCGATGGAGGTAACAGTGCCGGTCAGGGTGCCGTAGGAATACTCCGACAGGCCGGTGATGGCGATCTTGCAGGGGTCGCCCACATTGATCAGCGGCCGGTCGTTGACGGTGACAGCCGCCACGATCTCAAGGTCACTGTTCTCGCTGGCCACGGTGGCCAGAGCGGAGCCTGCGCTGAGCACCATGCCCACCTTGTAGGGGGTGTCCATGTGGATGACACCGGAGGTGGGAGCGTAGATGTAGTAATCGTTTGCGCCGGTGTTCAGGGCATCCAGCTGGGCCTCGATGTTGTCAATGTTGGCCTGCACGCTGGTCAGGTTGGCAGAAATGGACTGCAGGGTGGAGTAGTACAAGCTCTCCACCTCGCTCTGGTTCTGCTCCATCATGGTCTTGATCTGCTCGTCGGTGTAACCGGCGGCCTGATAGGGCGAAGCGTCGAACGCCTTCTGGCTGACCTGGCTCTTGTAGCTCTCGTACTGGTAGTAATAGGCTGATCGTCGATGTCGGTCTCGCTGAAGTAGTTCTTGTCGTCCTGAATGGACTTGAGCAGCTTTTCGTACTGGCTCTTCTGCTTTTTGTAGATGTCCAGCTGCTTCTGGTAGCTGTCCTGCTGGATGTCCAGATCGGTGCTCTTGATGTGGGCGATGAGGTCGCCCTCGGTGACATAGCTGCCCTCCGAGATGTTCAGCTCGGTGATGGAGCCGGAGTAACTGGACATGATATAGGTCTTGTTGGCCGCCTGCACTGAGCCAGTGGACTGGCTGACGTAGGTGCGCTTGTTCTGGGTGCTCCAGATCACCAGAAACACCATGAGGAAAGCCACCAGAAGAATGAGCGCGTAGCCAAAGGCCGGCAGCTTCTTCTCCATCATAATGCGGCGGTCCTGCAGGTCGGAAAGATTCTGAATGCGAGTGGTCATATTACTTCGTCTCCATAAAAACGTCCATGACACCGTTTTCGCTGTCCTGATTGACGTAGATGCTGTAGGCGGTGCCGGTCAGCTCGATCTCGTGCTCGTAGGCATAGATGTTCAGCTTCTGGCTGGCAAGGCTGCTGTGGTCCATGGGGCCGGTGAAGTGGGCGTACAGGCAGCCCTTCACCCGCAGCACAGCGTCCTGCTCGTAGCCCGGCTCCAGGCGGGGGATGAGCTGGTTGACCTGCATCATAAAATAGATCTGCGGCTCCGGGTTGGGGCCGGAGGTAAACTTGACGCACTGGATCACAGGGCCAACCGGCATGGCGCTGTGGCTCTTGATAAAGTTCTGCATCTGGGTCAGGATCACGCCCAGGTTGCCCAGCTCGCTGGCATCGATCTTGCGTGCCAGAACGTTGGTCAGCTTCAGGGTCTTGTTTTCTGCAACTTGGATCTCTCTCATAATAATGTCCACCTGTTTCTTTTTTGTTTGCAATAAGCAATTGTCTGGGGGAAAAGATTCTTTTTTACCGTTTTGCCAAAGACTCTCCTCAAAGCGGCCTCACCCTCTCAGTCAAAGCCTAACGGCTTTGCCAGCTCCCCCAAGTGGAGCTCTTGACAAAAAGGGTCACAGCTGCTTTTATATCCGAATTTGTACTTTCCTATCAATGGTCTCGCATACAGCATCAAAATGATTGTTAACATCCCGATTAGAGAACCGTAAAACTTTCAAGCCATAGCCATGCAGGATAGCACTTCGTTCCTCATCGTAAGCTTTCCCCTGTTCAGTATAATGCTGTGTGCCGTCAAGTTCAATAACCAATCTTGCATCCGCGCAATAAAAATCCACAACAAACGATTCAATGATCCGCTGTTTGTAGAATTTTACCGGATATTTCCGCAAGAAAACATACCAAAGCCGTTGCTCCTGTGGTGTCATTTCCCTCCGAAGTCTTCGGGCTACATCCAGCATGTCGTTATTCTTGACAACTGTCGTCTTTTTCATCAGCTTATACCTCTACCGGGCTCGCCCTCTCCGTCAGCGCACACGCGCTGCCACCTCCCCAAGTGGAGTTTTGACAGAACGATTCACTCCCTGCACTGTGGGCAAGTCTGCGTTCACACTACGCAAAGGGAAACCCACCGTACACTGCGCTATGCCAAGGGCTCTCCCTTCGGGAGAGCTGGCGCAAAGCGCCTGAGAGGGTGAGGATGCTCACGGTAAGCCACTCACACAGCGATAAAGCGTCACTATGTAAAGAGCATTCCTGTAAGGATAAACATAATCTTCTACCACACACAATTGCCTACCGCAACGCGATAAGCAACATAAAAATAAGGTGTGCCAGGAGGCACACGCCTCCTGGCACACCATAACGAGGCATTGTTGTCTGCCCCGCGCTAACAAGTAGGGCGGTGCAGTTTCCTCAACGCTTCATAATTTCAGATCACGTCTAATTAGACAGTGAACTTAACTTCAGTCTCCTTGACGGTGTTCTTGGTGGGAGCCACGCCCAGGTTGTAGACAGCAGCAGCAATGCCCAGAGCGTTCATAGCATAGTCACCAAAGTTGTTCTTCTCGATCTTGTTGCCGTGAACATTGGTGCCGAACAGGTTCTTGCCGATGTTGCCGACTTCCTTCCAAGTGGTCTGGCCGCTGAACAGGACACCGATGGTGCGGTCAATGGTAGACTTCAGGAAGGTGTTGCCAACCAGAGTCACGATGTTGGTGTTGAAGGTCTTGACGTTGTCCAGAGTCCAGATAGGAGCGGTAACAGCGCCGATAGCGTCGATAAAGCTAGCGCCACCGTTGACGTAGGTCATCTCGTTCTCTGCGATAACAGAGTAGTTTGCAGGCATCATCATAATGAATTACTCCCTTCAAATGAATGAAAAAAACTTATTTTGGCGATCTTTTTCCGGCTGCGCATCCATCCAAAGATCATTTATGTAACCGAGTGCGCACTCGGCTGCAACTTAATAGGTCATTGCCTCGCCATCGTCGTCTTCTTCAACAACTGCCGCGGGGGCAACGGGTACAGGCTCTTCCTTTTTGCGGCGGAAGATGCCCTGCTGCAGGTTCCAGAGCTCGTAATATTTGCCCTGCTTTGCCAGCAGCTCGTCATGGGTACCGCGCTCCACGATCTGGCCGTGATCCATGACCAGGATCAGGTCACAGTCTCGGATGGTGGAAAGGCGATGTGCCACGATCAGCATCGAACGGTCAGCCAGCTGGTTATAGATCATATCAAAGATGGTATTCTCTGTACCAAAGTCCAGGCTGGAGGTCGATTCATCAAAGATGTAAAGGCTCGAATCCTTCAGGAACGCACGGGCCAGTGCAATGCGCTGCTTTTCACCACCGGACAGGCCGTTGCCAGCTTCCTCCAGATAGGTGTTGTACTGCAGCGGCAGCTTGCGGATGAACTCGTGTGCGTCGGCCTTCTTGGCCGCCTCCCGTACCTGATCGAGGGTAGCCTCGGGGCGGGAGATGCGGATATTCTCGAAGATCGTCTTGCTGAACAGCTCAACGTTCTGCGGGACATAGGAAATGCAGCGGCGGACGGATGCATTGCTGTACTCGTCCAGATCAACGCCATTCACGCTGATGGTACCGCTCTCCGGCTCGTAATACTTGAGCAGGAGCTTGGTGATGGTGGACTTGCCGGAACCCGAGGAACCAACCAGCGCCACCTTTTTCCCTGCGGGATGGTGAAGGAGATGTGGTCCAGTGCCGGGGTGCGGTTGCCATACCGGAAGGTGACATCCTTGAACTCAATGTCGCCCTCCATGCTCTCCATCTCGGTGTACTCGCGGTCATCGTCCTGCTCGGATTCGTAATCCATGATCTCCGTCAGGCGCTTCATGGAGATGGAAGCCTCCTGAATGGACATCTGCATACTGATGAGCTCGCTCACCGGAGAAGTAAAGTAGCCCGAAAGGGTGCTGAACGCCATATAGCCGCCCAGCGTCAGCTGGCCATTCAGCACCTGCGTGATGCCCACATAGGTGGTGACCATGTTCAACACGGTCATGATCACGCTGGAGATCAGGCTCTGGCCGGTGCTGATCTTGCTGGAACGCAGGCTGATCTTCAGGCTCTTGATGTATTCACGCTCAAGGGCTTCCAGCTCGCGCTCTTCGCAGGCGTTGCACTTGATGGTCTCGATGCCGCGCAGGCTCTCGATCATCTGGCTGTTCAGAACGGCCGACTGCACCATCGTCTCTTCATTGATCCGCTTGTAGGGCTGCTTGAAGATGATGACGAGCAGCAGGCTCAGAACGGTGGTAAACAGGGTAATGGAGAACAGCGAGGAGTTCATCCGGAACAGGACAAAGCCTGTACCCACGGCCATCACAATGTCCATGACCACGCTCATTGCAATGCTGGTCAGCACCGATTTGATGGTGCCTGCATCGGAATAGCGGGTGGTGATCTCGCCGGTCTTACGGGATGCAAAGAACTTCATCGGCAGTTTGTACACATGCTCGAAGTAGCCCAGCATCAACGGGATATCAATTTTAATGGAAAGGAAGATCAGGATCCACTGTCTCACAGTCGAGAGCAGCGTGCTGGTCAGGTTGACCACGCTGAACACGACAATGAGCGATATGAGCAGATTTTTCAGCCCATAAGGCAGCACCTCATCCATGATCGCCTTATTAAAGACGGTGGACACGATGCCGATCAGTGTCAGGATCACTGAACTGAGAATAGCGTAAGCAAACAGCTTTTTCTGAGGAAGCAGCAGATCCATGTACCGCTTCAACATATTGTTGCGGGCTGCTTGGCTTCCTCTTTGCCCTCCACCTTGTGCTTGCCGGTGCCGCCCTTGAACTCCGCTGTGGGGTTCAGCAGCAGCAGCACGCCGGTGAAGTTTTTATAGAACTCATCCAGGCTGATTTTTTTCAGTTCATTTGCAGGGTCGCCGATGACGACGTAATCCTTGCATTTGTACTTTTTGCTTGCATCAGCCTTGCGTTCTTCTTCCTGCACCACATGCTTGCGGCGGGCATCGTCCTCCTTGATGGTCGTCTTTTTGAAGATGACCACAAAGTGGGTCATGCCCTGGTCGGTAATGACCTGCGCAATTGCGGGCAGTGTGAAATCGCTTAAAAAGTTTTCGCGGTCAACACGGACAGCCGCCGTGCTGAAGCCCAGCTCATTGGCTGCTTTCTGCAGGCCAACGAGGTTCGTGCCTTTCATGTCGGTTCCCATCATATCCCGCAGGCGGGTGATGGTGATTTCCTTTTTGTAATGGAGGCACACCATTGCGAGCGAAGCGGCCGCGCAGTCCGTAGAATCGTGCTGCCGCACATAGGTATAACGCATACGATGTTTCCTTTACAAGAGACCGACAACCAAAAGCAAACGATCTCTTTTTCAATGTACTGTGTCTATTTCAAAACTACGGCTTTTATTCTAGCACACCCGGTCTGTTTACACAAGCCCCAGTTTGCTATTGTTTTGACCGTAGGTCTGACAAATGAAAAAGGTTTTCTTTTTGCACTCCGGTTTAACAGCGCATAGCCTTCTGCTTTGCCCTGCCCTGCGGAGAACCAGGGCAAAGCAGAAGTCCGCTGCTATCAAAAGAAGGGAGCGCCTACCCTTTGATCTGAGTCAATCACCACAGAACGTTTAAAAACTGTTCCAAGGTTGGGTGTAGTATACCACAATCTGACAGCATCTTCAAGAGGACATTTTTTAAGAAATCATTAATTTTGAAGATTTTGTGAAAAAAGTCTCAGATTGGTTACAACACCCGGTTAAAAAACAAGCGGCGAAGTTGCCCTCGCCGCCTAATGGCGCCTCTTGCCTGACTCGAACAGGCGACACCCTGATTAACAGTCAGGTGCTCTAACCGACTGAGCTAAAGAGGCACATCTTTCAAAACACAATTCCGCAGCGCACAATTGACTGCGAGATGTATTATAACTCTTCCCGCTCCCTTTTGCAAGCCTTTTTTGGAAATTTGTGAAAGTTTTTTCAAAGGGGCTGAACCCTCTCAGTCAAAGCCTTGCGGCTTTGCCAGCTCCCCCGAGGGGGAGCCTTTGGCAGGACCACCGCAAGCAGCTGCTAAAGGCCGGGGCAGTCTTGGCTCCCCCTTTGGGGGAGCTGGCGCGTTAGCGCCTGAGAGGGCATGCCCGTGTTCCGACACCCTTTTTCTTACGCTTCTGTTACCCTGTCAATACCAGAAAGAAGGTGCCGCCCATCCAAGACTGTGATCTACCTCGATGTCCTGCTGCTGACAATTTGCGCTCACGCTGCTGTTCCTGCTGGCGGCGGGGCTGCTGGCCGGGGTGGAGTGCCGGGCCGGGCGGCTGCTGTTGGGCG
>ENA-OQJH01000080-OQJH01000080.1-human-gut-metagenome-genome-assembly--contig:-NODE-80-length-53302-cov-26.089403_pt1 | contig 53302 bp, 61 predicted proteins | sample MGYA00242597_ERZ504763 | MGnify/ENA primary metagenome ERZ504763 (study PRJEB26092, sample SAMD00036359) | human gut metagenome | host: Homo sapiens | study: EMG produced TPA metagenomics assembly of... | reverse complement strand
AAAAAAGATACTTAAATCAAATAAAGTATTTTTGTATTAATATTTTAGGGAATTTGTATTGATTTTGTCGATTACAGCATATAATGTAGATAAACAAGGAAACTTGTTTTGAGAGAGGTCCTGCTTTAGTGGACGATTCAAATGAGAGAGGTCCTGCTTTAGTGGACGATTCAAAATGAGAGAGGTCCTGCTTTAGTGGACAGAAAGCTGTTTGTTTAATGCAAACAGCTTTTTTCAAAGGAGAAATATGGAAAATGAAAGCCCAATTCTTTATTATGTAGACAAGGAATATTTAAAATATCTACATAAGGAAGATTATAGAGTAAGTGTTAAATTTAATAATAGACCATTTGCAGGAATTGTTACATTAGTAGGAGACAGGAAATATATTATTCCGCTTACATCTCAGACAACAGAAGAAAGAAAAAATGCAGGAAAAAATAAAAGAAGTTCCCTTATAACTACATTTGTGACAGAAACTTCCGGAAAAGAGATTTCAAATCTTTTATACAATAATATGATTCCAGTTAATGAACAGATTATTACGGCATTAGAAATTGATCCGGAAACGGACACATATGAATCTAATGAGATACGATATTTAAGAAAAAACTGGGAAACTATTAAGAAAAAAGCGGAAAAGATTTTTGATCAGAGGTATGATATAGAATCACATAATTTTAATTTTTTGAAAAAAACATGTTGCGATTTTAAAAAATTGGAAAAAGCATTGGATCAATTTGAAATCAGACAGGAAGAAAAATAGAAAAGAGTTGACTTTAAAGATAGAGGGTGTCGCTTCATCAGTTGTGTTTGATGATTTTGCGGCACCCTCTTTTAGTGAAACTATCTTGCCATACTTTCTGCGCAGACGCAATTTATGGATTGCAAAAAATGCAATTTTCACAAACTCATAACGAGAAATCTTCCCCAAATATGATATACTGTGTGTGATAAAAATGACATACAAGATTCAACTTATTGAAAACTGTGAGATTTTGACTTGTATGTTCCCAAATAGCAGACTGCTGAATAGTTAATAAAGAAAATAATTGGAAAATGTGCGCAGGAAGTTTTCGAGTCTCAGATGCAGCTTCTGTTTAAATCCATTCCGGAAGCACAGGGAATCTTTCATCTGAATCTGACGAAGGACACCTGGATCAGTTCAAATAGAGTATCAAGAAACGTAGAAAACCTGAAGGATGCGCCGGATGTAGATATGCTGATCGCCCAGATTTCTGCGTTTATCCCAAATGAGCGCATGAAAGAGAAATTTCTGGGGAAGAAGATATCGTTTCCCGTTTTGGAGGCGATGAATTCTGTCTTCTGATCAAAGATGTGACAGAGAAAGAACTTCGGATCAGGCTGGAACTTCTGGTCAGGGAAATGCGTGCGGTGTACAGAGAAGAAGATGCCAGCGCACAAGTGAGTATCAGTGCAGGTGCAGTACTTTGCCAGGATGAGGGAAGGGAATTATCTTCTCTTATGAACCTGGCTGATAAGGCGCTGTACCAGACTAAGGAAAAGGGCAGAGATGGATATAGTATAGAAATATGTTAAGTTGTAAAGGGGCTGTCGGGCACAGCAGCCTCTAACGCACATACAAATCGCTGAAAATCGAGGTGATATGATTAAGTAAAGAGCAATCATTTCGATTGTCTTCAGAAATTGTAATGATTTCTACCTTTGGGTGATTTACGATTTCAGGCCAGAAAGATTCTGCAGGTTCCTGCAATACCCCTAAAATGGGAGTCTGCCCATCCAAAAGGTTTAGGATTTTTTTTCGAAATAAAGCTGCGTCTGCTTCATGTGGACCAAGCTCATCCATAACAATCAAAGAGCAGTCAGAACACATGGAAAGAATATTGCATCCAAGGCGATCAAAGGTATCAGCAGTGTGTTCATCTGTTTTTCCGCATAAAAACAAAAGATTAGATTCGTTTGGGAGCTCCTTCTCTTTTAGATGGTACATATGAACTGAATACTGATCCTTCAGATAGTTTTTTGTGCGGACAGTCAGGAATCCATCAGCGGTTTTCTTATAATCGTCTAATATCTTTTGGATCAATGTAGATTTTCCAATGTGTTTTTTACCAGTTAAAAATATATGTTGAGTCATAGTAAAGTCCCATTTCATTTTATAATAGTTCTATAGTCAGGTCGTATTGTTTTGTTTCGAACATCCCAGAGAATTCTTCCATAAGTGGAATCAGTTATTTCCTTGATCTGCCCATCTTTGTTTAAGTGAGATTGAATCCATTGCATGATTTTATTTGCGTTTTCCTGTGTATGTTCTTCAGAAGGAAGCATGTGCTCCATGAGGAAATCAATATATTGTTCATCCGGAGTTACCCAGGTTTCACGATGGAGTTTTTCATAGCTTGTTTCAGGATTATATCCAAGCAGAAATAATATATTGAAAAGAGAGAAAAACCATCGCCCATTCCATTGGGGTGCTGTTTGTTTGCCAAATACTTCCTGTAAGATCTGTTTCCTGAGTGAATTTCGTCTGTCAAGATGCGTGATATTACAGCACCATGCCCTGCTCATTTCCATAGATTTTATCAGTTCGTCCATATTGTGGATTGCAGGTGTCATGGAACTGAATACCAAATCAAATGCATGCTTATACCCCGATTTATCAATATCTAATGTCTGAAAATTACATGTATAGAGTATAGCGTTATTTAAGCCTTCATTTTGTATATGTTCCATTCCGTGTTTAACCATTTTATCAGAAATATCCAGCCCCACTACTTTGTGTACATATTTGGCAAATGCAGCAGCAAACCGTCCGGGACCGCATCCAATATCTGCGACATCATAATTTTTTTCAAGAAGTCCTTTGGAATCCAGGTAGTTTATTGCGCTGATGACACGTTCATCACCTTTTTCTTTCTTTTGCGTGCGTCTTCCCAAAAGTCTGCACGTTTATTCCATCTTTCTATAGCCCGCTCAGGTAATTCTGCAGGCTCAGATTCCTGCAGAGAAATAAAATAATCCAATATAGAGTCCATGTATCATTTCTCCTAAAATGTTTTTGCTGAGCTATTTACCGGTAAACAGATAGTTCGTTCACGGCCATAGCGGTCGTGTGTAGTTATCACATCCATTTCAATATCGTAAACAGATTGTAAGGTTTCAGATGTAATGATTTCTTTGGGAGAGCCGAATCCCATAACCTTTCCGGATTTCATGAGAAGAACTTTGTTTCCCACGGAAAAGGGATGCTCAGGACTATGTGTTGACATAATAATGCAATAGCCCTGATTGGCCAGCCCTGAAATTACTTCCATGAGAAGCTGATGATTGGCATAATCCAGATTGGCGGCTGGCTCGTCCATGATGAAGATTTTTGCAGACTGACAGATTGCACGGGCAATTAAAACCAATTGCCTTTGTCCTCCGCTTAAGGAAGTATATTTCCTGTTGGCAAGAGACAGGGCATTTACTTTCTCCAAGGCAGCAAAAGCTGCTTCCTGATCAGGCTCTTTTGGGGTTTCAAATGCGGAGAAATGAGAAGCACGCCCCATAATTACCATATCAAGAACTGTATAGGCAAATACAGGGGAATGATATTGGGGAATATATGCAATCATATTTGCCAGTGTTTTGGTTGTAAAGTCACTAATATTTTTTCCGGCTATCTTTATTTTTCCATTAGAAACAGGAAGGGAACCTAATATCATGCGGAACAGAGTGGTCTTTCCACAACCATTAGGCCAAGCAGACAAAGCACATCACCATAGTCTGCGCTGCAGCTGATACCCTTTAAAATATCACCATTGCCGTAACCGCCAAAAACATTTTCAATTTCCAGAAGCATATAATTACGCGCGCTCCTTTCGTTTGATGATAAGATAGATAAAGAAGGGGGCGCCCATGATACTTGTGACAACGCCAAGTGGAAGTTCCATGGACAAAAGGGAACGGGAAATATCATCAACAAGTATCAGGTATCCGCCGCCAAGGATCGCACTTGCAGGTATCAGCCTTCTGTAATCAACACCAACCAGTGCACGTGCCAGATGGGGGATCATCAGCCGACCCATCCGATCAATCCTCCAAGACAGACTGCAGCGGCGCTGAGTAATGTGGAAGCGACTATAAAAATCAGACGATATTTACGCACATTGATTCCTAAACTTTGGCTTCTTCTTCATCCAAAGTCAGCAGATTGATCTGCCATCGAAAAATAAAAATCAGACTTAATCCAATGATCATTGGAAGAACACTCCAGCAAAAGGATTTGGTTGTGGTTTTGGTTAAGCTGCCCATAAGCCAGAAAGTAATTTGCTGGAGAACATCATTGGGGTCTGCCACATATTTGATCATTGTGACACCGGCATTGCAGAGTGACATGATCATAGTTCCGGTCAGAACAAGACTGAGGGTCTGGGAATGTGCGGATTTTCGGCTGATAAGATAGGATGCGGCTACTGCGGCCACACCACCTGCAAAAGCAGAAAGCTGAATCATCCAGTTGGAAGCTCCGTTTAAAATTGCAAAAGCAGCTCCGAGACTTGCACCGGAAGAAACTCCAAGGATATCCGGAGATACCAGTGGATTGCGAAACATTCCCTGATAGGTTGCACCTGCTACCGAGAGGGAAGCACCAATAAATAAAGCAGACAGAATACGGGGCAGACGGATATTCCAGAATATGGTAACTGCCTGGGGTAAAATATCTCCTTTAAAACCAAATTTTGATAAAAATGCATTTAGTACCTGCACTGGTGTAAGCGGATAATATCCCACCCAGAATGAGAGTACTATAATGATAAACAAAAGTACCAGCATAACCGCCAACAGCAGAACATATCGTCTTTGTCGGGCAGCGGCGGCATTTTTTTCATTAGCTGTCAGATTCATAATCCTTCATCCTTGTAACTTGACTAATCAAATTTACGGTGTTATACTCAGAAAAACCGAATTGTTTTTAAAAACTATTCGCATATACATTATAATACTTAAAAATTGTATAGTCAATTTCAATAAGCGTCAATTATGAGTAATGCGGAGAAAAGAAAGGAGAGAGTCTATGAAAAAGCACAGACAACTTTTGGCTCTGTTATATGTCTGGTGATGTCAGTCAGTCTTTTAACAGGATATTCTGAGACGAAAGCTGCTACTGAAGAGCCGACGCAGAGTGCGGAGCAGGATGCCACGCAGGAAACTGCTGAAACCCGTGAGATCACAGACATGGCAGGAAGAAAAGTAACTGTCCCAACAGCAGAAAATATTGAATCTGTTTTTTCAGCGGGTCCTGTAGCTGCAATTTTTCTGTATATGGTTGCACCGGATAAGCTTCTTGGGTGGAATTATGAACTGAATGATGTTGAGAAATCTATTATTCTGGACAAATATCAGGATCTTCCTAATTTTGGAATGGGTGATGCTGTCAATTATGAAGCAGTAATTGCTGCCAATCCTACAATTGCTATTAATAGTGGAAAGATTAATGATGCAATGGTTTCTGATTGCGATGCGTTATCAGAAAGCCTTGGAATTCCGGTTGTTGCAGTAGACAACGAGCTTAATAATTCTGCGGAAGCTTTTCGTTTTATGGGCGAACTTCTTGGTGTAGAAGATCATGCAGAAGAGCTTGCCCAGTATGCGGAGCAGGTATTTACTGATATTAATGCACTTTCAGATATTCCAGAAGAAAAGAAAGTCAGTGTATACTTCGGTAATGGAGAGGATTCACTGGAAACTGCACCCAGGGATCCCAGCATGCACAGATTCTTGATGCCATCAATGCAGTCAATGTTGCAGATCTGGAATTGGGAGATGGATCTCGTGTTCAGATTTCAGCAGAACAGCTTCTTGCATGGGATCCGGATGTGATTGTTGTAAATGGTGAACCAAAGGCAGATAAAAGCGGAAGTCTGCAGCAGAAGATATCCTGAGCAATCCTGATTATGCTTCATTAAAAGCAGTACAGGACCAAAAGGTTTATGGAACTCCGAATGCACCGTTTAGCTGGGTGGATCGTCCGGCAGGACCAAATCGTCTGATCGGTATGCGATGGTTCTCAGCATTGATTTATCCGGAATATATTAAATGTGATATCAATGAAGAAATACATAAATTTTTCGATCTTTTTTATCATGTTGATCTGTCCGATGAACAGTTGGAAAATGTTCTGAAAGGAACTTTATAAAGGTTAGGCATGGACGTGAAAAAGAGCTATACAATAAATAAACGAAAAAGAAACGCTGGTTCCGGTAAATACCGGTTCCGGCGTTTCTTTTTATAATTTTCGGATTATTGCGCTTCCATGCAGATCGCATACAGGATCTGCAAACAGATGGTTTTTCAGACAGAATTCCCCAACCGCTTTTCGGCATCCGGAAAACTGTGTACTGTACACATCGTGAACCAAGAGAACTCCTCCGGTGGCCAGGCGTTCATAGAACAGAGGAAGTGCAGCAGCAGTTGGAGCATAGAGATCCGCGTCCAGAGATACAAAACAAAAAGTTTCATCTCTAACATCGGAAAAGGTATCTGGAAACCATCCTTTGTGGATCACAGTACGTGTAGGATCTGGCATAACATGAATAACAGAGTCAATATCAGTAGAAGAAAAATCACCTGTTTTGGCGCGGGACAGATTACCGGAGGCTTCTATTGTGATATCCTTTTCTGAAAAGCCCTCAAAAGTATCAAAAAGATGGATTTTTCGGTCTGGAAAGGCTGCACTGATCAGGGAAGAAAATTCACCTCGGAAAACACCCAGTTCTGCAACATTTCCCGGAATATCCAATTGATAGATCTGCTCAGATAAAAGACGCATAACAGCAACCCGTGCGTCAAACATGCGAAGGACGGAGGGATCACGAAAAGGTCCGTGATAACCCAGGTTTTCCATCTGTTTTATCATAGAATTACGCCGTTCTTCATCCAGAACTCCCAGGATGACCAGATCCGGGAGAAGTGCTACTGCAGCATCCGGAGAACAGACTGGAATATTCCCAATATAGGATCCGTGTTTATGGGGGTCATTATCAGCAAAGCACAGGAGCTGGCAGGGACTGTTGAGAAGTCTTGCTGTCATTTGTCCAATTTGTCCGGCACCAAATATTACAGCTTTATATACTGATTTTGCCATCATTTTGATGTAGCCTTTCTGTCAGCACGAACCTGGATCATCTGTCCTGTGATGGAAATGGCGATTTCAGCCGGTGTTTCTGCTTTGATCTCCAGTCCTATAGGTGAGATGATACGGTTTAAATCTTGTTCATTAATGTTGTATTCTTCAATCAGACGGCGAAATACAGCAGCTTTTTTTGTGCGGCTTCCAATGACGCCTATATAGCATGCAGGTGTAGCGAGAAGCTGTGCCTGTACAATGGTATCATAGGAATGTCCGCGTGTCATGACGCAGCAATAATCAGCAGCTGTGATAGAAACATACTGCTTTAGATGGTTGAAATCACAAAGTATTGTTTCAACTGCTCCCGGGAAAAGAGCAGGATCTGTAAATTCCGGCCGGTCATCCAGGACAACACAGCGAAAATCAACGCTTGCAAGGATTGGGACAAGCTTTTGTGAGACATGTCCGCCGCCGAATACATAGACAGTTCCTGAGGTTCCAATCTGTTCAGAAAACAGATCATAATCTTCACTGTGATATCGGTGTGGCTTTGCAGATAAAGAAGATAACACAGAAGAAGGAACATTGGCAGTTCCGATGAGACCGCATGCAGGACTGTAGAGGCTCACACCGGAGGTGGTGAGAAGATCGCAGATCAGCCAGAAATCTTTTCGCTTTTCATAGAATTTTTCCGCAGTTTCTGTGATTTCCATAATAATCGGATCGTTATGATTAAGATACTGGAAAAAGGCCGTAACATCACCACCACAGATCATGCCAATATTTTCAACATCTTTATGATTCAGCCGGAATTCATGCTGGCAGGATTCCTTTTTTTCAAGAATATCCAATGCCATACATTCAGCACGATATTCTACAGCTCCACCTCCGATGGTTCCGGAAATTCTGCCGTTTTTCCGACCAGCATGCGGGAACCGGCACCTCTTGGCGTAGAACCTGAGGATGCTGTGACGGAAACAAGTACAAGATCGTTTCCCTCCAGGAATTGTTGTTTTATTGTCTGAAATAATGTTCTCATATAATAAAATACCTCCTAACTAAATTAAGTGATTTTTCTGCTTCGGTTGTGTATGTCTGTCTGGACTAAAGCGTGATATGGCAGAGTGACTGTATCATGTCCTGCAGTTTACGGGCTTGTTCTAACTGCTGCTCATGAGCTTTGCAAGCTTCTGGACTTTTGCATTTACTCATGCTGTCGGCAAATCTTTTTTCTATGGTTACACGCTGTGTTTCCTGAATCAGTTTATCAGCCAGAAATACAATGGCTGCTTCATTCAGCCTGGTTTCCAGCAAACCATGGTGCTGTGAAATAATCTGGCTGATCTCAGGATAACCTAATTGTAAGAAAAGTTCACCGCCTGTTTTCGTGTGATTCCTCTGAAGTCTGGCAATATCATGCAGAAGTGCACCGGAGCGAACAAGCTTCTGATCAAAGATATAACCATTGGATTCCAGCATATTGCATAAACAACAGGCAAGTCCAGTAACAGCATCACTGTGAGCTTGTACATGACGGGGCAGAGAAACCGCATTGCGAAGCCTGAGACATAGCCCGTCATTTAATTCAGGATGAGGCAGTATATAACTGGGGTCAGAGAAAGAAATATTATTTTTTTCATTCACTTCCAGATGATAGTAAGAGCCGCAGGGAAGACGAAATCGCTGTCTGCTGTACATACCGGAATGTAATGCATATATATAAGAAGAGATTACATCTGTATGAGCTACCACTGCAATATCACCTTCAGAAGCGCAAAGAATCTTATGAACTGCCTGCGAAAAGCGAAAACCAGATGCAGCAGGAGTTTCTGCTCCCGGGATCGGATGATCAGGGTTATTTTCACGGGCTTTATAAATGTCCGGCCATCTCTGGCGTATTTTATCAAAAGAAAGGCCATCCCATTCTCCCAGATTTCGTTCTGACAGATCAGAAACAATTATATGTGGAAGCTCAGGTGCCATATGGCCTGCTGTCTCAACAGCTCTTAACAAAGGACTGCAGTATATCCTTGATATTTTATCGGACAATTCTTCATTAAGAAGGACTGCCTGCAAGTGTCCAAGCATGGATAGAGAGAAATCTGTCTGTCCCACACAGTAAGAATGTTCATCCGGATACTGTGGTTTTCCATGCCGGACCAGATAAAGGCTACGCATTTAAAAATCCTCCGAAACATTCTTCAAATATTTTTTTTGAACAGGAACGTGTTTCTTCTGAAAAACGGGCATATCGTTTCAGAAATTCTTCACCGTATGGTGTCAGTTCACTATGGCTTCCCCTTGTACCGCCCTGGCTTCTGATGATCAGAGGTTCATGAAGCTGTGATTCCAGGGTATGGATCAGGTTCAGCTGGTAGAATAGGAAATGTGCATGCGCTCACAGGCATCACGGACAGATCCTGTTTCATGGATCAGTGTAAGCAGCGAATAGAGCTTTTCATCAAAAAAACTTTTTCCCGGGCTAGCTGAATATGGATTTCAGAACGGATCAGGCTCTGGTTGTGTATGCGGAGGAGTTCATCGTAATCCTCTGGTGTATCAGCATCATGAATAATACCGGGATCCTCTACATTAAGATAATACATGGGTTCCCCGCAATTATCCACAGCACCTTTAAGTCCTGATTTTCCGTCATCACTTAGAATGGAATCAATCAGTGTGGAACGAATCAGAATGGGATGACCGGGATTGCCATTACAGACCGGAGTTACAAGGGGACACCCCAGAGAGAGCATTTGCGTGACTGTATGGGCTGTGAACAGCGGAACATCAACAGGTGTAAAGAGTACCGTATCCACTTTGTCTTTCAGATACTCAAGTCCGATCCTGACAGAATCAAACATATGAGTGTTTGCATAGTTCTCATTTCGAAGAAAGACTACATTATTGGAAGCCAGGTGGCATTCCAGAACATCTGCATGATATCCGGTTACCACTACTACTTTGGAGATTCCGGCCTGCCGGAAATTATTGATCACGCGCTGTGCGATGGAAATGGAGCCAAGCTGAAGCATGGGTTTAAAGTCTCCCATTCGTGATGATTTCCCCGCAGCCACGATGAGGGCGCCTGTCTGCATTCAGATACCTCCTTCTTTCAATGATATTATACAAATTTGATATTATTATAACATATAAAAGAATAAAAATAGTTAAAATTTTAAATAAAACAAAATAAAATTGTCTGGAATATATAAAGTAGCCAACTATTAATTATTTGTAATTTGTATAATTGTGCAAAATCATGGTAGTATGGATATATAAAATAACGTGGACAGGAGAACTTTTTTTATGGATAAGATTTTTGAGATTACCGCAAAAGAAGTTACTGTACAGGTAAAAGATGAGCGTACAGGGGTTGTATACAGCCGGACGCTTCCCATCGATTATTATGAGAATGCAAATGTTTTAAAGCTCAGCGGTGAGAATCTGGACGGGAGTAGCTCTTCCATTGTTTTCTATTCTGCCAGAGGAATAGAGAGACTGAAAGATCTGACAGGCAAAGGGGCTGATCATGATCCGTGTGGAGTGCATAAGCCTGAAGATCGGTAATATTAAAATAACGTAACTATTCAGCGGTCATTGTGAAGGCGCTAACAGTTACGGAATGCGTGTTTTTAAAGGAGGTATGGAACATGATTAAAAAGACATTGAAGATTAATGGTGTTGAGAGAATACTTATTCTTGATAAGGATGAGACACTGGCGCAGGTACTCCGTAATCACCTTCTTCTTACAGGATGTAAGATCGGCTGCGGTGAAGGTCACTGTGGAGCCTGTAATGTTATTATGAACGGAAAAGTTACAAGATCCTGTATCTACAAGATGAGCCGTGTTCCCGATCATGCAGAGATCACAACCATTGAGGGTGTGGGAACACTTTCTGATATGCACCCGATCCAGGTTGCGTGGATGGCATATGGATGTGCACAGTGCGGTTTCTGTTCACCGGGCTTTATTATTTCGGCAAAAGTGCTTCTGGATAATAATCCAAGCCCTACCCGTGAAGAGGTAAGAGACTGGTTTAACAAACAGCGTAATCTCTGCCGTTGTACAGGTTACAAGCCGCTGATCGATGCTACTATGGCAGCAGCAGCAGTTATGCGCGGTGAGATGACAAAGGAAGATCTTGTGTTCAAACAGACAGGGGATTCTATTGTTGGAACAAACTATATCCGTCCGTCAGCAGCACAGAAGGTAACAGGTACCTGGGACTTTGGTGCGGATGATGCGTTAAAGATGCCTTCAGGAACACTTCGTCTTGCTCTTACACAGGCAAAGGTTTCTCATGCAAATATCCTCAGCATTGACACAGCAGAAGCAGAGAGCATGCCTGGTGTTGTTCGAGTTATCACAGCAAAAGATATTAAGGCAGCAGGCGGAACTAATAAGATCAATGGTCTTGTAATGCTTCCAAAACACAACAAGACAGACGGTTTTGAACGTCCTGTACTCTGCGATGAAAAAATCTTCCAGTTTGGTGATGCGATTGCCATCGTAGCTGCTGATACAGAAGAGCATGCACGTGCAGCAGCAGAAGCAGTTAAAGTTGAGATTGAAGAGCTTCCTGCATATATGAATGCAATGGATGCCATCGCACCGGATGCAGCGGAGATCCATCCCGGTACTCCGAACGCCTTCTTTGAGACAAACTGTATCAAGGCCTGATTTTGACTGGGATAGCATTCCGGATTCACAGCAGGTTGAGATAGAATCTTACTGTTCACGTCAGCCTCATCTTCATCTTGAGCCGGACTGCGGTTATGGTTACATTGACGAAGACGGTATGATAACTGTTCATTCCAAATCCATTGGTATCCATCTGCATATGCCTATGATCGCTGATGGTATCGGTGTGCCAATGGAGAACTTACGAATTGTTCAAAACCATGCAGGAGGAACCTTTGGTTACAAGTTCTCTCCTACAAATGAGGCTTTGATCGGTGCTGCTGTTAAGATTCTTGAACGTCCAGTATCTCTGGTATTTAATCAGTTCCAGAATATTACATATACAGGAAAGAGATCTCCTGCATTTATGAATATCAAGCTTGCAGCAGATGAAAACGGTAAGCTTCTTGCACTCTGGGGCAATAACTATGTGGATCATGGTCCATACTCAGAATTCGGTGACCTGCTTACAATGAGACTTTCCCAGTTTACAGGTGCAGGTTATGGAATCAATTCTATCCGCAATAAATCTACAACAGTATTTACAAACCACGCATGGGGTTCCGCATTCCGTGCTTACGGTTCTCCGCAGTCTTACATGGGATCTGAGATCGCGATAGATGTTCTGGCAGCAAAGATGGGAATCGACCCGTTCGATATCCGTGAAATGAACTGTTACAAAGAATCCGAAGGTAGTACGATCCCTACAGGTTATCCGCCTGAAGTATACTGTGAAGAAGATCTGTTCAAGACAGCACGTCCACTGTATGAAGCAGCGAAGAAACGTGTGGCTGAAAAGAATGCAGCTTCTGATGGCAAGATCAAATATGGCATCGGTGTATCTCTCGGTGTATATGGCTGTGGCCTTGACGGTGTTGATACATCAAACGCATTTGCAGAGCTGAATCCGGATGGAACAGTTACCATGTATGCTGCATGGGAAGATCATGGACAGGGCGCTGATATGGGTGTTCTTGTATCATCCCATGAAACACTTCGTCAGGCAGGAATCAGACCGGAACAGATCAAACTTGTTATGAATGATACCAAGACATGTCCGAATGCAGGTCCTGCAGGTGGATCACGTTCACAGGTTATGTCAGGTAATGCATGTCGTCTGGCAGCAGAAAACCTTGTGGCAGCCATGAAAAAAGAAGACGGAACCTTCCGTACTTATGATGAGATGGTAGCTGAAGGTCTTGCAACAAAATATGAAGGTAACTGGGTGACAACCTTCTGTGCAGATCATCCGATCGATCAGGATACAGCACAGGGTGATCCGTTTGCAACCTACATGTACACGATCTTCCTTCCGGAAGTTGCTGTTAATACAGAAACAGGTAAAGTTAAAGTTGAAAAATTCACCTGTGTGGCTGACGTAGGTACGATCATGAACAGACTTCTTGTAGAAGGCAACTTCTACGGTGGTCTTGTACAGGGTATTGGTCTTGCTCTTACAGAAGATTTCGAGGATCTGAACCATGATACTTCTCTGAAGAACTGTGGCATTCCGTATCCAAATGATGCGCCGGATGATATTGAACTTCATTTCAATGAAACATATCGTCCAAGCGGTCCTTACGGTGCTGCCGGCTGTGGTGAGGCTCCGCTGGATGCTCCTCATCCTGCAATCCTGAATGCAATCTACAATGCTACAGGCGCACGTATCACACGTGTTCCTGCCCGTCCGGAAAAGGTTCTTGCAGCATTAAAGGAACTTGAGAAATAATTCTCAGTATAATTTTATCATGTAATATAATAAGGGGAGACGGGAGACTGTCTCCCCTTTGGAAATGAAAGGAGTATCGGGTTATGACATATATACAGGAGAGAGGTTCCACTCATGTTTATCACGTAAATCGAATGTCAAAGGAAGAGATGGATCATATGATCGGCCTCTGTGTTCATGAACAGCCGGCGTACTGTGTTGCAGCCTGTCCTTTCAAAGCAGATACAAAAGAAATGCTGTTTTATGCTGCAAAAGGAAATTTTAAGAAAGCTCTGGGGATCTATGAGAAGATTACACCATTTCCCATGATCCTCTGTAACGGATGTACTGCACCCTGTGAGGAGAAATGCAGACTCTGTGAGCTGGGTGATGGCATATCTATACGTGAAGTAGAGCGTGCCATTGTCCGATATGGGGAACCTGGAAAACGGAGCAGTGTATTTCGTATCAGAAAGAAAAAAAAGGCTGTGATCTTTGGCTCAGGATTATTCCCGCTGTTTCTTGCAGGGGAACTGGAAAAGAAGATGTATCCTGCAACCATTTACTGTCAGGAGAAAGATTATGAAGCTATATTGCAGCAGCAGCTCCAAAGCTTTCGGAATCAGATCGCAAAAATGAGGTAAAACGTCTCAGTTCCATGGACCTTTCCTTTGAATTCGGATGCAGTCTTGACCTTCCGTTTATCAGAGAGAAAATGAAGGAGGCAGATGTGGTCTGTGCTTCAGAGGAGGTGGCAAAAGAGCTGGCTCCTGAGGAAACAGCAGATGTAGAGATCATGCTGAGAGAACAGGCGGGAATTGTCAGTGGTCCGGTCCGGTCTGTGATGGATGCGGCTTTTGCTGCAAAGAGAGCTGCCCTGACTGTAGACCTTCTTGTACAGAATCTTTCGCCCCACAGCAACAGAGGCAGTGAAGGAGCAGTTACTACCAGGCTCTATACAAATATGGAAGGGATAAAAGGATCCAAAAAGATTCCCTGCAGCATAGATGGATATTTAAAGGAAGAAGCTATTGAGGAAGCAAAGCGATGTATTCAGTGCCACTGTGATGAGTGTATGAAAAGCTGTGCCTATTTAAGTGAATATAAAAAGCACCCTGGTCTTCTTGCACGTGAGATTTATAATAATACCCAGATCATTATGGGAGATCACCAGATGAATAAACCGATGAATTCCTGTTCACTCTGCGGACAGTGTACTGTAACCTGTCCAAATGGGTTTGATATGAGCCAGGTCTGTAAATCTGCAAGAGAAAATATGGTATCTACAGACAAGATGCCTCTGGCACCTCATGAATTTGCATTGATGGATATGCTATTTTCCAATTCAGAGGCTTTTTTATGCAGACCTCAGCCGGGATATGAAGTCTGCAGATATGTATTTTTCCCAGGATGTCAGGCAGGAGCCATAGCGCCGGATGTTGTCACAGAGGCATATGAGGATCTGTGCAGGAGGACAGAGGGAGGTGTTGCTCTGATGCTGGGATGTTGTGGTGCCATCAGTGAATGGGCAGGACGCTATGAAATGACAGAAAAGGTAAATGAACAGCTGAAGCAGGAGCTTGCAAAGCTGGGAAATCCCATGATCATAGCAGGCTGTCCAAGCTGTATGAAACAGTTAAAAGAGAGTCTTGGTGCCAGAGTCACAGGAATCTGGGAAATCTTAAAGGAGATCGGACTTCCCGGACAGGCAAAAGGACTGGAGATACCTGTTGCAATACATGATGCCTGCGGTGCCAGGAGAGATACACAGACACAGGATACAATAAGAGAGCTTCTTGCAGATATGGGGTGTACTGTTGTAAATACAGAATATTCCAGAGATCTGTCTCCCTGCTGCGGATACGGCGGACTGACTTCCTACGCTAATAAAGAAATGGCAGATAAAATGACAGAAAAGTGTCTGGAACGATCCGATGCCCCATATATAACATACTGCATGGCATGCAGGGACCGATTTGTCAGGGAAGGCAGGGAATCCAGACATATCCTGGAACTTCTGTATGGCACAAATGCCGTCAATATGCCGGATATCAGTGAGAAACGCTACAACCGGCTTATGCTAAAAGAGAAGCTTTTAAAAAATATATGGAATGAGGAACTGATGATGGAGAAAAAAGATTATACCGTTGCATATACAGAGGATGCCATCAGTATGATGGATGAACGTATGATCCTGAAAAGTGATGTGGAGCGTGTATTATCAGATTACAGAGAAAACCAGGAAGCGATCTTTGATGAACAGACAAAAGAACTGGTGACAAGGAGCAGACTTGGAAATGTAACATTCTGGGTGCGATTTGTGGAAACAGAAGAAGGGTATCTGGTACGCAGAGCATACAGTCATCGAATGAATATTATGAAAAGGGTGGGACAGTAATGGCAGTAGAGAGAACATATTATACCATTGATCCTGAGGGAAAGCTGACCTGCATGAAATGCAAGGTTCCTCTTGTAAAAGGAAAAGCAAAATTTATGTATCTGGAGAACGGTTTTCCTGTTGAGATGCCGGTCTGTCCAAAATGTGGCTTTGTCTATGTTCCGGAGGAACTGGCTCTTGGAAAGGTTCTGGCAGTGGAACGTGCACTGGAGGATAAATAGATGAACAGACATCCCGGAGGGGAAGAGCAGACAATTCATCTTCTGAAAAGAATAGAACTGAAAAAAGGAATGAAAGCGCTGGATCTGGGAGCAGGAGAGGGAGAGACAGTGCGGATCATGAAAGCATTTGGTCTGAACGTGCAGGGAGTGGATCTTGCTCCGCGAAGCAGTGAGGTGCAGAGGGAGATTTTCTGGACCTTCAGTATGCAGCAGACAGTATGGATCTTTGTATCAGCCAGTGTGCATTTTTGTCAGCAGAGATCAGAAAAAGGCAGTTTCTGAATGCTGGCGTGTACTGAAAAAAGGTGGATTTCTTTTACTGTCAGATCTGGATCCGGGCAATCTTTTGGAAATTGTGAAAGAAACAGGGTTTACGATTCTCTGTCAGGAGGACCAGACTGCTCTCTGGAGAGAATATTATCTGGACGCAATCTGGAATGATTCATTCTGCTGCGAGGATCATAAGCTTTTGCAGAAAGAATACAAAGGCAGAAAAATAGGCTATATCATGATAGTTGGCAGAAAGGAGTAGTGTATGGATCTTTATGAAAGAATAATGGAATTAGGCAGCATGGGATATCATTGTTCACAGATCATTATGATCATGACTCTGGAAACCATAGGAGAGGAAAATCCACAGCTTGTAAAGGCAATGGGAGCCTTGGCGGAGGAATCGGTTACTGTGGAGATACCTGCGGATGTCTGACAGGAAGTGCCTGTGCCATCGGATATTTTCTCGGAAATCTGGCTCCTGAGGAGAAGGAAGATGCACAGATGAAACCGGCTGTACAGGAATTATATCAGTGGTTCCGCCAGAAGACAGAGGAAGAATTCGGAGCTTTTTACTGTAAGGATATCACTCATCTGGACTGGGGTGTGATCATGGAGAAATGTCCTGGACTTATTGCAGATACTTATACAAAAGTTATGGAAATTCTGACAGAGCGGGAGGTACTGAAGCTTTGATCACCATCGGCAAAACAAAGAGTGTCTGTCCGGAATGTATGAAGGTAGTTCCTGCCATAAAAGGTATCGGTGAAGACGGGATCTATCTGGTAAAGGAATGCAATGCTCATGGAAAATTTCAGACCCTGATCTGGGAAGGAAATGCAGCAGATTATCTTTCCTGGGGAAGAGAAAATCTCTCAGCAGAAAACGCCTGTAAATCCGAAGGTTAAAGAAAAATCCTGTCCGGATAATTGCGGACTCTGTGAGGAACATGAAAGAAAAGGCTGCTGTATGATCCTGGAAGTTACAAAACGCTGTAATATGCATTGTCCTGTCTGCTTTGCTTCAGCAGGAGAAGACAGGGAAAAGGGAGATATTCCCATCTGTGAAATAGAAAAACAGTATGATTTTCTGATGGCTCACGGAGGTCCCTTTAATATACAGCTTTCAGGAGGAGAACCAACCATGAGGGACGATCTGCCTGAAATCATACATATGGGAAGAGAAAAAGGATTTACATTTTTTCAGTTAAATACCAATGGGATCCGGCTTGCCAGGGAGGAGGGGTATGCCGGAAAGCTGAAAAAAGCAGGACTGAATACAGTATTTCTTCAGTTTGACGGTGTGACAGATCAGGTTTATGAGACTTTACGTGGACAGGCTATGATGGAACTGAAGAAAAAGGCGGTCTTAAACTGCTCAGAAGCAGAGCTTGGTATTGCTCTTGTGCCGGTCATTGCGCCGGGAGTAAATGATATGCAGGTAGGGGATATCCTGAAATTTGGTCTGGATCATATGCCCTTTGTTCGTGGCGTACATTTTCAGCCTATCAGTTATTTTGGCAGATGTTCCCAGAAGCGCCCCCAAAATCCCATCACCATACCAAAGATGCTGAGGCTTATTGAAGAACAGACAGAGGGACTGATGAAAATTGAGGATTTTGCAGGCGGCGGCGCAGAGAATCCCTACTGCTCCTTTCATGCAAGTTATCTGAGAAAAGGAGAGCAGGAACTGAAGCTTCTTGAAAAAAAATCAGGAAAAGGATGCTGCTGTACTACCAGTGATGATTCCAGGCAGTATGTGGAAAATCAGTGGAGCTACAGTACAAAAACCTATGATGAGGGAGAAATGACACAGACAGATGCGCTAGATGAGTTTCTGATCCGGATACATAATGAAACCTTTGCAGTATCAGGTATGATCTTTCAGGATGCCTGGAATCTGGATCTTGACCGTCTGAAACGCTGTTATATCTGTGAAGTGGATCCTGATCACGGAATGGTACCGTTCTGTGCATATAATCTGACTAATCTGAAAGGAACATATTTATACAGAAAGTGAAACGATCCAATATAGATGCAATGATCTGTAGGCAGGAAAAAATTACAGATATTACAAGGGAAACAATAAACAAAATACAGCTGGATAAACTGAATGCTGTTCTGAAAAGAGAAAAAGAAAGGCAGGGATTTTATAGAGATCTGCCGGAAAGGCTGGAAAGCCTTGATGATCTGAAAACCTTCCCTTTACAACGGAATCCGACCTTGCTCAGAAAGGGGGCAGGATGTTACTGTGCTCTCAGGGAGAAATACAGAGGATCATTTCAGAACAGACAAGCGGAACAACAGGTGCAGGTAAACGTGTATTTTATACAGAAGGAGATTGTGAACATACCATAGAACTTTTTATGGCCGGACTTGGTGAGTTTATTTATCCGGGAAGCAGGACTATGGTTGCCATGCCGTTTTCAGGTCCTTCTGGACTGGGAGAACTGATCGCAGACGCAATCAGACGTATAGGAGCACATCCCCTTTTAACCGGGAACAATAAAACCTATGGTGAGTTAAAAACAATTCTGGAAGAGGAGCGGCCGGATACTTATGTAGGTATGCCGACAGCACTGCTTTCCATGCTCAGAATGTGTGGAAAAGGCAGTATAAAGAGAGCACTGATATCAGGGGATGCCTGTCCGGAAACAGTAATGAAAGCAATAGAAAAAATTTTGGGAACACCACTCTGGCCTCATTATGGTTCCAGAGAGATGGGACTTGGGGGTGCGATTTGCTGTCAGGCTCATGAGGCATGCACATGAGGGAGAATCATTGTATCACAGAGATCATAGATAAAGAGGGAAATGTTCTGCCTGACGGTCAATGGGGAGAACTGGTGATCACAACCATTGGGATGGAGGCACAGCCTCTGATCAGATACAGGACGGCGATCATACACGTATCATCCCCGGAAAATGTATCTGCGGAAGTGAGGTAAGGCGTCTGGATTTTGTAAGGCGCATCGACCAGTCCAAAAGTATGAGAGAAATGGATGAATTACTGTTTCAGTTTCCGGAACTGGTAGATTACTGTGTAAGGAGTGTTGGAGGGAAAAAAGAAATCACAGCACTTTTTATATCAGATAACGGAGAAGAACTGATCAGAAATGTCTGCACAGAGAAGAATATTATTTCTTTGGACTGCAGAAAAGCAGAATGGAGCGATAGGGCATTGTATCCTGCGAAACGTATTATTTTATAGAGAAACTATTAGAAAACAGAACGAAACCCATTGACTATCAGTCGGATTTCGTTCTGTTTTTTATTTTATGAATAGTTATTTGTTCACAGGATAATACGGACAGTCCTCTCTGATACATTCTTTATTATCTTCAAAATATTTACATAGTACAGAAGACAGCGGAATCTTTACAGAGCTGAACTGCCTGTAAAACCTGATCGCTTCTTCAATAGCAATTCTGCTGGTGCGTTTACAGCAGCGCGGACCACCAACATCAGCCAGTTTGGATAAAATAACAGAGACAAGCTTCTGAGGAAAGGGCCATGCATCCTTATGGAGGGGACCGGATCCGGTCATAACAGACATAAAGATTCCGGCACCTGCTGCTGCACCACACACTCCCCAGTAACCGCAGGTACCACCGGAACCTGCCTCGCTCTTTTACAGATTTCAGATAATGCGGTATCGTAATTCATACGCTCTCCATTATTGCGAAGTGCAGTCAGAAGAACACTGGGAACAATGGCATGATGTTCAGGTCCATGCATGTGGACAGAAGGAAGGTCCATGATCTCTTCCAGAAGCAGCAGGGGATCCTTCTCTGTGCTGCTTCTGAGGGCTATGATCACCGGTATATAAGTACCATAGCTGTGACAGGCATCACAGACAAATGGCCATTTTCACAGACAGCATTTGTCAGCTGCTCTTTGTGGCAGATGCTACAGGTTTTCACAGAACTTCGACGCTGTATGTGACCGGTGCTCCACAGATCAGGCAGCCTGAAAAATGTTCTGTCTCTCCACAACAGCAGGAATTATTTGTATTATCCATAAAAATCAGCATTTCTCAGCAATATCATAGATAAGCCGTTCTGTATCTTCCCATCCGAGGCAAGGATCTGTGATGGAACAGCCAGGAGTCATATGATCACTGATATCCTGGCGGCCTTCGAGAAGGTAGCTTTCGATCATAACACCTTTAACCAGCTTTCTGAGGTCTGGATTATAGTTACGGCTGTGAAGTACTTCTGAAACAATACGGATCTGTTCCTTGTATTGCTTGTTGGAGTTTGAGTGGTTGGCATCTATGATGATGGCAGGGTTCTTAAGGTCCTTTTTGGCATACAAAGCAGACAGATGTATCAGATCTTCATAGTGGTAGTTAGGAATAGTCTGTCCGTACTGGTTTACACCACCTCTGAGAATTGTGTGTGCCAGATCATTTCCTGAAGTTTCCACATCATTTCCTCTGTAGATGAAGTGGTGAGGATGCTGTGCAGCAGTGACAGAATTCAGCATAACAGAGAGATCACCGCTGGTAGGATTCTTCATACCGACAGGAATATCCATGCCACTGGCAGTGAGACGATGCTGCTGGTTCTCCACAGAACGTGCACCTACAGCTTCATAGGAGAGAATATCATCCAGATAGCTGCGGTTTTCAGGATAAAGCATCTCATCTGCAGAAGAGAGTCCTGTCTCCTGCATAACTCTCATGTGCATCTTGCGGATAGCAATAATTCCGGCAAGAAGGTCAGGAGCCTTATCAGGGTCTGGCTGATGAAGCATTCCTTTGTAACCGTCACCTGTGGTACGGGGCTTATTTGTATAAACTCGCGGGATGATCATCAGTTTGTCAGAGACTTATCTGCCACTGTTTTCAGTTTGCGTACATATTCGCAGACTGTATCTTCGTTATCAGCGGAACAAGGTCCTACAAGGACGATAAATTTATCTGATTCACCGGTGAAGATACGGCGTATTTCTTCATCGCGCTGTTTTTTTACTTCTTTGAGTTCCTGGCTGAGAGGGTACTGAGATTTCAGAACCTCCGGTAAAGGGAGCTCGTGATTGATTTTCATAGACATGATCTGTTTCCTCCATATAAGTACATGCAGGTCTTTGATAATGCCGGAACTCAGGAATATTTTATACCTGACCGGACTGCCTGCACATTTTCCTTTACAAGTATAACATGGTGTTATCTAAAATTCCAGTACTTTAACACTTTAAACTGACATATTTTGAGAGAATGTAATCAGACCGTTTTTTATGCCTGTTTCTTAGCTTCACAAAAATGCTTTCAGATGTTACAATCAAATAAAAGATATAAGGAAAGAAATATCAAAAGAATACCAAAGAAAGTCGGGGTGAAGGTTATGGAGATTAAGAGTATTTTGATAAAGGACACAACCAGAGAAGAAAGAAAACAGATTGTGGAGGAATCTTTTGGGAATATTTCTGCAAGCTGTGATGGCTGTATGGCGGGACTGGCAGAGATGTATCAGGAATATATTGATGGTACAAAGGAAATCCGCGACATTAACATGGAGTTTAATGCACACTACGTACGGGAAGATTTGGATGAGAAATCAAAGAGAAGCTGCCCGATGTAGATAAAACAACTATATGGGAAACTTGCAGATCCCGAATATGCAGGAAATAACAAGATAACAGGAGAAGGATAATAAAATGAGTACAAACAATATGGATAGATTTGAATTCAGATGTATCAGACCGGAGGAGACACAGCAGGCGATAGAGATCGAGCAGATCTGTTTCCCGCCAAATGAGGCATGTTCTCCGAAAAGTCTGACAGAGAGAATAAAAGCAACAGCAGAAACATTTCTGGTAGCTGAGGATAAGGAAACCGGAAAGCTGGCTGCATTTCTTAATGGAGTTCCTACAGATGAGGAGGCTTTCAGAGATGAATTCTTTACAGATATTTCTCTGAGTAATCCTGAAGGCAAAAATATCATGCTTCTGGGTCTGGACGTCCGTCCGGAATATCGTATGCAGGGCCTGGGCCGTGAACTGGTATCCAGATACTGCCAGAGGGAAGCTCAAAAAGGACGAAAGAAACTTTTCCTCACCTGTCTGGATGAAAAAGTGAAGATGTATGAGAAATTTGGCTTTACAGATCTGGGCCAGGCAAATTCCACCTGGGGCGGAGAAGCCTGGCATGCTATGAGCATCAAGATTGAAAAATAATTAACAATCAGAACAGACAGGAGAGTGTACAATGAGCCTATACGCAATCGGTGATTTTCATCTTTCGTTTACAGTCAATAAACCTATGGATGTATTTGATAAAAGATGGAAGAATCATGTAGTTAAGATTGAGAAATACTGGAAGAAGAGAGTGACAGAGAATGATACAGTAGTGATTACCGGAGATCATCCTGGGGGAGAGATCTTGCAGAGTGTCAGGCGGATCTGGATTTTATTATGGCTCTGCCGGGCAGGAAGATTCTGCTTCGGGGAAATCACGATATGTTCTGGGATGCAAAGAAGACAGAAGATCTGAATGAGATGTTCTGGGGAAAGCTGGAATTTTTGCAGAATAATTTTTATACATATGAGGATTATGCGCTGGTGGGAACCAAGGGCTACTGTTATGAAGGAAAAGACAGCTATGAGCATTTCTTGAAGATCCGGGAGCGGGAGCTGGGGCGGCTGCGCTGCTCTTTTGAAGGGGCGAAGGCTGCAGGATATGAGAAGTTTATCATGTTTCTTCATTATCCGCCTACAAGTATTGGAGAGATGGAGAGTCCGTTTACCCTGATGGCACAGGAATTTGGCGCCGAGAAGGTAATCTATTCTCACTGTCATGGAGAGAAGCGATATGATGACAGCTTTAAAGGCTATGTGGATGGAATAGAGTACAAGCTGGTGTCAGGAGACTATCTGAATTTTAAACCGGAGTTGGTTTTACGCTAATTATATTGTCTGGAAAAAATCCCTGGGAAGTATTATACTTTTCAGGATGATTTTATGTGCTTTGAGAGAAAATATCTTCGGGGAGAAATGAGAAAATGAAGATTTACTACAGAGAGAAATCTGGCGGGATTGAAATTCTGCGGTGTTTTGGAATAGAAAGCAGAGTTGAGATTCCGGGAATGATAGATGACAAATTGGTAATTAGTGCGGCACCGTATGCATTCTCCAGTCATATGGATGAGAAAGAAGAACTGAAAAATGCCAGCCTGTGGGAAGTGTCAGAGGGTCTTGGGTTTGGCAGAGAAGAGCATGTTCTGGCAGGAAATGACGTGGAGGAGATTGTTTTTCCTTACACTTTAAAAGAGATTGGACGATATATTTTTTATGGCTGCGGGAATCTGAAAAAGCTGGAGTTTTCTGACAGCCTGATGCAGATAGGCTGTGGTGCATTTACAGGCTGCCATGCATTGGAGAAGCTGACTGTTCATATGAGACAGGGAAAGAAGTCAGGCGTTAAGGAAATGCTGGGCGAGATGTGGCAGAGGATAGATGTAAACTTTCTTTATGAGTATGAAGAAGCCAGACTTGTATTTCCGGAGCATTATGATGAGGCGGTTGAGAACACTCCGGCGCGTATTTTGTATACGGAATATCATGGATCAGGCAGTAATTACAGGCAGTGTTTTTATGATAAGGAGCTGAATTATCAGGAATATGACAGGCTTTTTGAAATGGCGGTAGCCATGGATAAGCTGGAAGTTCTGGTTGATATGTCATTTGGCAGACTGGAGTTTCCTTATGAACTGACCGGGAAAGCCAGGGAGAATTACAGGGAATATATCCGTAAGAATCTGGGAGATATTGCAGAATATCTGGTAAAGCAGGAGGATATGCACAGATTGGAAGTGATATCCTCGCAAAAACTCTGGACACTGGAGGGAATTGATTCTGCGTTGGATTGTGCATCTAAGAGAAAAGAAACGGAAGTATCCGCATTTTTGATGAATGAAAGAGCAAATCTGGTGGATAATACGGCAGGAAGTGAACGTATAGATGTGGATAAGTTGCAAAATAGTCAGGAAGCTGACAGGACAGAGCAGGGGAAAAATGAACAATCACAAACTACAGAAAAATCTTTGAATAGAAGAACTATACTAAGAAAAAAGAGGTTTGAACTGTGATAGATATAGAGGAAAATAATAATGCAGCCAGAGGATAAAATACAGGAAATAGCAGAAAGAGCAGAGCGTTTGCAGGAAATCGGCAGCAGTATTCTCAGGGTTGCGCGGGATGAATTATATCTGGGAATGCGGTTTTTGGATGTGGCGCTGAGCAGTTTTTCTTATCAGATGGATGGTCAGGTCCATGGATTTGGAACGGATGGAAGAGTGATGTATTTCCAGCCGCAGATGCTGGGAGGCTTATATAGAGAGAACAGGATTCTGGTGAACAGAGGGTATCTGCATATGGTATTCCACTGTATTTTCCGGCATTTTGCATGGAGCGGTACAGAAGGTAAGAAGAGGGCAGACGATGGAATCACAATCCAGGAACGTATGCGTGATCTGAGTTGTGACATTGCAGTGGAGCATATGATAGATGGGATGAACTATCGGAGTATCCGTTTCTCACGCAGTCTTCTGCGAAGGGAAACCTACCGTCTCCTTGAAAAAGAGGGAAAAACCCTCAACGCACAGAGAGTATATAAAATATTGTCAGAATGGAATCTGAACGAAAAGGATCTTACAAATCTGGAACAGGAATTTCGCACAGATGACCACAGATACTGGGAAAGTAAGAAACCGGATCAGAAACCGAATCCCATGCTCAGCGCAAATGGGGGGAGATCAATGATGGAATCGAGACGGATCTGGAAACCTTTTCCCAGGAGGCAGGTGAGCGGGACGGAGGTTTCCTGGAGCAGATAAAAACAGAGAACAGAAGCAGGTATGATTACAGAGAATTCCTGCGGAAATTTGCAGTTTTTCATGAAGAACTGGCAGTGGATGATGACAGTTTTGATTACAATTTCTATACCTATGGTCTGCGTCTCTATGGAAACATGCCGCTGATAGAACCACTGGAATCCAAAGAAGTTAAGAAGATAGAGGAATTTGTGATCGTCATCGATACTTCCATGTCCTGTTCAGGAGAACTGGTGAGAAAGTTTCTGGAGGAACCTACGGTGTACTTAGTGAGAGTGAGAGCTTTTTTACAAAAATAAATGTGCACATCATTCAGTGTGATGAGAAAGTCCACACAGATAAAAAGATTACTTCTCAGAAAGAAATGAAAGACTATATGGAACATCTGGAATTGTATGGAGATGGCGGAACAGATTTCAGGCCTGCATTTGAATGGGTGGATAAACTGTTGGAACAGCATGAATTTCATAACCTGAAAGGGATGATCTATTTTACAGACGGATTCGGAATTTACCCGAAGAAAATGCCATCATATAAGACTGCATTTGTGTTTATGCAGGATAATTACAGAGATGTGGATGTGCCGGTATGGGCCATGAAACTGATTTTGGATGAGGATGATTTTGAGAAGCCAGACAGGTAATGAAGAGAGAAAATTATAATTGCGGGAGCTGCAAATCGCGGAGCAATTCGTGGATATCAAGGAAATGAGAAAACTGAGTAAAAGTAAGAAGTGTTCAGCAGGAAAGGATTTACATTATGGATATAAAACGAGCAAAACAGGAGATAAAGGACTCAATAGAAGCATACCTTGCGAAGGATGAATTTGGAGAATACCTGATCCCGGCCATACGCCAGAGACCAATTCTCCTTATGGGGGCACCGGGTATTGGAAAGACGCAGATTATGGAACAGATCGCCAGGGAATGTAAGGTAGGTCTGGTATCTTATACTATCACACATCACACCCGTCAGAGTGCAGTAGGACTGCCGTTTATCAAAGAGAAAACCTTTGGTCAGGAGACTTTTTCTGTCACAGAATATACTATGAGTGAGATTATTGCCTCTGTCTATGAAAAGATGGAAAAAACAGGTCTCAGAGAAGGAATTCTTTTTATTGATGAGATTAACTGCGTATCAGAGACCTTGGCGCCTATGATGCTGCAGTTTCTTCAGGGAAAGACATTTGGCAATCAGAAAGTACCGGAAGGATGGGTGATCGTGACAGCAGGAAACCCGCCGGAATACAATAAATCTGTCCGCGAATTTGACGTAGTAACCCTTGACAGAATCAAGAGGATTGATGTGCAGCCGGATTTTGAAGTGTGGAAAGAATATGCCTATGAGCAGGGAATCCATCCGGCTGTTATCTCTTATCTGGAGCTTCGCAGAAAGAATTTCTACAGAATGGAGAACACAGTAGACGGACGGATTTTTGCCACTGCCAGAGGCTGGGAAGATCTTTCCAGGCTGATACAGGTATATGAAACACTGGATAAAGAAGTGGATAGAGAGGTGGTATATCAGTATATCCAGCATCCAATGATCGCAAAAGATTTTGCCGCATATCTGGCATTATACAATAAGTATAAGACAGACTATGCAGTGGAGGATCTGCTTCAGGGTAAATGGACACCCATCACTCTGGGTAAGATCCGCAATGCTTCACTGGATGAGCATCTGAGTATTGTTGGTCTGCTGAACGGAAAGCTCAGCCAGTTATTTGCAGACTGTTATTTTATGGATGCCTATGTGACAAAGCTCTATGGTTACATGACAGAATACAGAGATAACCTTCCGGAAATGACGCTGGAATCCATTTATAAAAAGGCAGAAAATGATTTTCAGACTGCAAAAAAATCTGAGCTTCTCACTAAAAATGAAGAAAAAGTATTTATCCGTACAGTGGATTTTCTTGAGAAATTATGGATAGAACTGAGGGGAGAAACTGGTTCTGAAGATAAAACAGAGAATAATAAAGCTGTTGAAATTTCAGAAAAAGATACCTATGAGCGGGCAAAAACAGCTTTTGCAACGGAGGCTGACAGTCTGGAAACTCAGACAGAATATATCTCTCAGACGCTTCAGAATGTTTTTGATTTTATGGAAGCAGCCTTTGGTGACAGCCAGGAAATGGTAGCATTTATTACGGAACTGAATGCAAACTTTTACAGTATCTGGTTTATCCGGGAAAATGGTTCTGACCAGTATTACCGTCACAACAAGGGACTACTGTTTGATGACAGACAGAAACTGATCTTGGGACAAATGGAGGAACTGGAGAACACGATGAAGCGGGGACTAAAAAATTAATTTTTATGCCAATTAGCATTGGATTTTCAGATAAATCGTGGTATGCTGATGAATAGAATTATGATTTGAGTGAAAAATATCAGGAATGCAGGCGCATTTGACTGTGCAGCAGTAGAACGATATGGAATCACTAGAAAAAACGAGGAGGAATATAAAATGGAATTAGAAGTATTAAGAAAAGATATGGTTGCAGCTATGAAAGCCAAAGATAAAGTAACAAAAGAAGCAGTCTCCTCTCTGATCTCTGCGGTAAAGAAGGTAGCGATTGATGAGGGATGCCGTGATGAGATTAAGAGTGATCTGGTGGACAGAGTTATTTTGAAGGAGTTGAAAACTGTAAAAGAACAGCTGGATACCTGTCCGGAAAGCCGTGAGGATCTGAAGGCTGAATATCAGGCAAGGTATGATGTGATTGCCAAATATGCGCCAAAACAGATGGATGCAGCAGAGGTAAAAGCATATCTGGAAGAAAAATTTGCAGATGTGATTGCGACGAAAAATAAGGGTCAGATCATGAAGGCTGTTATGGCTGATATGAAGGGAAAAGCAGACGGAAAGGTGATTAATCAGGTTGTGGCAGAGCTCTGCAAATAATGTGTTATCTTAACCGAATCAAGTAAGTCCCCTGCTTCAATTGCGAAAAGCAATAAGCAGTGGGTGGGACTATGTGAAGAATAGGATCATCCAGCAGATTTGGTATGCAGAAAGCTGGATAGTTATCAAAATAGCCGCAGTATGCTGGAATGTCCGGATACTGCGGTATTTTATTAGAAGGTGAATATATATATGGAGTTTCAGCATGAACTGATCATTCCTAATGAGGGATTTCCGTTTAAGGTTTTTCTTTTTGAAGGAGGAAATGGCAATTATGTGCGTGAGAAGCACTGGCATACGTCTGTAGAGATTTTTGCTGTGATGGAGGGGCGCCTGGATTTTTTTGTAAATAAGGATGAATATCCGCTGAAAGCTGGAGAGCAGATAATCATTAATTCCAATGAGATCCACTCTATCCATGCTGTGGAGAAAAATAAAACAGTAGTTCTGCAGATTCCTCTGAAACAGTTTGAGAATTATTTTACTGCCCAGAGATATATCCGTTTTCGGGGGCAGGAGGAGCTGGTGGATAAGAAACTGGCTTCTTTGCTTCGTAAATTATATCATGTGTATTCCGAGCGGAAAATTGGATATGAGTTCCGGACAATTTCTATTTTTTACGAGATTATGTATATCCTGGTGAAGGATTACCGTGTGACAGAGACCAGGGAGAAGGATATCCGACACAGCCGCCGTCTGGATGCATTGTCAAAAATCACCACATATATGCGTGAGCATTACAGGGAGGAACTGAAGCTTTCTGATGTGGCGGCTACTTTTGGATACTCGGATGCATATTTGTCGCGAATGTTCCAAAAATATGCAAAAATCAACTATAAAACTTATCTGCAGGATATCCGTATGGCATATGCGTACAGGGATTTGCTGAATACAGACCATACAATTAGTCAGATTGCACTAGATAATGGATTTTGCAGCAGCAGGGGTTTTTCCGGGGAATTTCAGAAAAGATATGGGGTACTTCCAAGTGAGATGCGAAAACAGATAAATGAAAAAGGTCAAAAAAACGCTATAGATTAGACAAGAAAACTGGCGAAAAGTACCCTTTATTCTGATATATTCTAAGCACAGTCAAGAAAACGTAATATCTACAGAATATAAGGAGGTTTTTGAAGTGAAAATTCAGAATGTAACAGATGCTTCCTTCCGTAAATATGGAAAGGTGCTTGAAGGGTATGACTTCAGTGCTCTTCTCAAAGAAATGAAACATACACCGGTTCCGGATGATGTGGTTTATGTACCATCTGTTGAGGAACTGGAAGCTCTGGATGTAGCAAAAGCACTGCAGAATAAAGGATTTGGCGGAATCCCGATCGAAATTGGATACTGCAACGGACATAATAAGAAATTAAATGCAGTAGAATATCACCGCAGTTCAGAGATCAATGTAGCGGTAACAGATCTGGTGCTGCTTATCGGAAGCCAGCAGGATATCACAGATGATTTTACATATGATACTTCTAAAATCGAAGCATTTCTGGTACCTGCAGGAACAGGTATTGAAGTATATGCAACTACACTTCATTATGCGCCATGCAATGTACAGGATGGCGGTTTCCAGTGTGTAGTCGTACTTCCGGCAGGAACCAATACAGATCTTACATTTGAGACAGCTAAGACAGGCGAGGACAGCCTGCTGACAGCTAAGAACAAATGGCTCATTGCACATGAAGATGCGGCAATCGAGGGTGCAGTAAACGGACTTCGTGGAGAGAATATCACCATTGACTGAGCTGCTCGGAATCTGTGGCAGCAGAGTATCAGAATATAGTAAATGAATAACAAAATCATATAAATACATATCAAATATGGAGGAATTTATATTATGAACAATATACCAGTAGTAAAACTTGGATTAATTGCAGTAAGCCGTGACTGTTTTCCGATTCAGCTTTCTGAGAAGAGACGTGCAGCAATCAAGGAAACTTATAAAGGTGAACTTTATGAATGTCCTGTAACTGTTGAGAATGAAAAGGATATGGAGAAAGCTCTTGAAGATGTAAACAAAGCAGAGTGTAATGCGCTGGTTGTTTTCCTTGGAAACTTCGGACCTGAAACTCCTGAAACTCTGATCGCAGAGAGATTTGACGGACCTTGTATGTATGTAGCAGCAGCAGAAGGTGACGGTGATATGATCAACGGCAGAGGTGATGCTTACTGTGGTATGCTTAACTGCTCCTACAACTTAAAAATGCGTCATCTGAAAGCATATATTCCGGAATACCCTGTTGGAACAGCAGATGATATTGCAAAGATGATCGCTGATTTCGTACCGGTTGCACGTGCAGTCATCGGTGTCAGCAATCTTAAGATCATTACTTTCGGACCACGTCCACAGGACTTCTTCGCATGCAACGCACCTATTAAAGGCCTCTATGAGCTGGGTGTTGAGATTGAAGAGAACTCAGAGCTTGATCTTCTTGTTTCTTTCAAAGAGCATGAAAATGATCCTCGTATCCCGGAAGTTTGTGCAGATATGGCAAAAGAGATGGGCGAAGGCAAATATTATGCTGACCTTAATGTGAAAATGGCACAGTTTGAGCTTACACTTCTTGACTGGGCAGAGGCTCATAAGGGAGCAAGAAAATACGTTGCATTTGCTGACAAATGCTGGCCTGCATTCCCGTCACAGTTTGGATTTGAACCTTGCTATGTAAATAGCCGTCTGGCTTCCAGAGGAATTCCGGTATCCTGTGAGGTTGATATCTACGGAGCACTCAGCGAGTACATCGGACTTTGCATTTCCAATGATGCAGTTACACTGCTTGATATCAACAACTCTGTTCCACAGTATATCTATGATGAAGATATTAAAGGAAAATACGATTATAAGCTTACTGATACATTTATGGGATTCCATTGTGGAAATACTCCTGCATGCAAGATGTGTGATTCCAGAGCTGTTAAATATCAGCTGATCCAGCACAGACTTCTTGAGCCGGCAGGATCTGAACCAGACTTCACAAGAGGAACTCTTGAAGGTGATATCGCTGCATCTGACATTACATTCTATCGTTTACAGTGCAATTCCGAGGGCGAGCTGGTTTCTTATGTTGCAGAAGGTGAAGTACTGGATGTACCTACAAGATCATTCGGTGGTATCGGTATTTTCGCAATCAAAGAAATGGGAAGATTCTACCGTCACGTACTGATCGAGGGCAACTATCCGCATCATGGAGCAGTTATGTTTGGACATTACGGAAAAGCATTCTATGAGGTAGTGAAATTCCTTGGACTGGATGTTAAGAAGATTGGATACAACCAGCCTGCAGGTGTAAGATACCCGACAGAGAATCCATGGGGTTAATGAGAAATCAGTAAAACGGATTATTAATGTTCATGTGAAGTGAATGAATCTGAATACAGAATAAATAAACTGACACTATATTAAAGGCATCCCGGGGCTTTGCTCTGGGATGTATTAGATTAGAAATAGAAAAGGAGAGCACTTATGTATTATATTGGTATTGATCTTGGTACTTCCGCTGTAAAACTTCTTCTTATGGAAGAATCAGGAAAAATCTGTAACATCGTATCCAGAGAATATCCTTTATTCTTCCCACATCCGGGCTGGTCTGAGCAGAAACCGGAAGACTGGTTTGCGCAGAGTATGGAAGGTATGAAAGAGCTGACAAAGGATATCGACAGAGCGCAGGTAGCAGGAATTGGTTTTGGCGGCCAGATGCATGGTCTGGTAACACTTGACAAGGATGATAATGTGATCCGTCCTGCAATCCTCTGGAATGACGGACGTACAGGCGAAGAGACAGAATATCTGAATACAGTGATCGGAAAAGACAAACTTTCACAGTATACAGCAAATATTGCTTTCGCAGGCTTCACAGCACCGAAGATCCTCTGGATGCAGAAAAATGAGCCTGAGAACTTTAAGAAGGTAGTAAAGATTATGCTTCCTAAGGATTATCTGGCATATCGTCTGTCCGGTTCTTTTTGTACAGATGTTTCTGATGCTTCCGGTATGCTTCTTCTTGATGTGAAGAACCGCTGCTGGTCAAAAGAAATGCTGGAGATCTGTGGAATCACAGAAGAGCAGCTTCCGAAACTGTATGAGAGTTGGGAAGTAGTAGGAACTCTGAAACCTGAGATTGCGAAAGAACTTGGATTCAGTGAGAATGTAAAAGTTGTTGCAGGTGCAGGTGACAATGCGGCAGCTGCTGTAGGAACAGGTACAGTTGGTGACGGTCAGTGTAATATTTCCCTTGGAACATCCGGAACTGTGTTTATTTCCAGTAAAAACTTTGGTGTGGACGAAAATAACGCACTTCATTCTTTCTGTCATGCAGATGGAGCTATCATCTGATGGGATGTATGCTCAGCGCAGCTTCCTGTAACAAATGGTGGGCAGAGGAGATTCTTCAGACAAAGGATTTCGCAGCAGAGCAGGCTCCAATTCAGAAGCTGGGAGAGAATCATGTATTCTTCCTTCCATATTTGATGGGAGAGCGCTCACCTCATAATAATCCTGATGCAAGAGGTGTATTCTTCGGAATGTCCATGGACAGCACAAGAGCAGACATGACACAGGCTGTTCTGGAAGGTGTTGCCTTTGGTCTTCGTGATTCCCTGGAAGTTGCAAGAAGCCTTGGAATCAAGATTGAGAGAACCAAGATTTGCGGTGGCGGAGCTAAGAGCCACTGTGGAAGAAGATCATTGCAAACGTTATGAACCTGAAGGTTGATGTTCTGGAGAACGAAGAAGGACCGTCCATGGGTGGAGCTATGCTGGCAGCAGTAGGCTGTGGTGCTTACCCGGATGTAGAAACCATCGGTAAGAAATTTGCCAAAGTTGTTGATACAGTAGAACCGGATCCTGAACTGGTTGCAAAATATGAAGAGAGATATCAGAAGTTCAGAACTCTGTATCCGGCGATGAAGCCATTGTTCTAATCGAATATCTGCCTGACATACTGGGGTTGTGTGCTTATTTAGCACAACAACCCCATTTTGACGTACATCTGATGATGACCAATCACCATAGCCTATTGATTATGACATATCAGGAAAAGGGCAGCTTCAGGAATTCTTCCATGGCTCTGCTGATATAGCGGCCTTTCTTCCAGTAAAAAACACAGTGCGTTTACTACTCTGACCGGGCAGCTTATAAAAAACAAGTTCTGAATTTGTTGGAACTCTGGAGAGCAGAAGATCCCCGATGAAAGTGATACCCATTCCCAAACATGCAATATTATAGGCAGTCATCTGCTGATCCAGGCGAAATACTACAGAAGGCGAAAAGTGATTTTCCTGACAAATGGTAAGTGCACGCTTACCGGTATCATTATCTGAACGAAGAATAATAAATGGTTCGTTCTCGAATTTGTTTAATGGAACAGAAGGAATATGAGAAGAACGGAACTGCCCGTTCCGGATTTCCTCAATAGGAATCTGATATTTCTGCAGTCTGGTATTTACTGAATAATTTTTGGGAACTGCAAGAAGAAGTTGTTCTTTCTGGTAGATATAACGTTCAAAAATCTGGTTATCCAGAATACAGTTATCAATCACCAGATCTAACTTTCCGGCCTGGAGAAACTGGGATAGCTTTACTGTACTTTCTTCTACAAGAGAAATTTGAACATGGGGGAATTTTTGGGAAAAATCAGCAATAAGGGGAGGCAGAATCCACGAAGAAAAAAAGTTACTGCCACCTACATTAAGAGTTCCTGTTTTGAGATTTCCCAGATCCAGTAGGTAGTTTTCGAGATTATTTTCAATATCCATGACTTTTTCAACAGCCTGTATATAATGTTTTCCAACTTCAGTTAACTGCAAAGGTTTGGTACTTCGATCAAAAATAGGATAGCCAATACGGTTTTCCACACGTTTTACATTGGCGCTTAAAGAAGGCTGCGAAATGAAAAGAGCAGCAGCAGCTTTGGAAAAGCTTTTTTCCTTGTAGACCTCATAGATGTATTCCATTCCCTGAAACATATAAACTCCTCCAATATATAATTTAAACACTATATATTTTATAAAAATATATGTATTTGATTATATTATAGCAGAGATATATAATGAGGGCAAATACATGGGAGGGCGAATAACTATGAAAAAACAGACTATCGTGTAGAAAGGGATTCTATTGGTGTAAAGGATATTCCGGAAGATGTATATTATGGAGTACAATCCTTACGTGCGGCTGAAAATTTCCACATTACGGGGCTGAATATGCATCCGGAAATTATTAACAGTCTTGCATACATAAAAAAAGCAGCAGCGATAACCAATTGTGAGGTGGGGCTTCTTGAGAAGAAAAAAGCACAGGCGATTGTCCAGGCATGTGATGAAATTGTTTCAGGAAAATTCCATAATGAATTTATTGTGGATCCTGTTCAGGGAGGAGCTGGCACATCTTTAAATATGAATGCCAATGAAGTAATTGCAAATCGCGCGATTGAGATACTGGGAGGAAAAAAGGGCGATTATACAATTATAAATCCTAACGATGATGTGAATTGTGGACAGTCTACCAATGACGTTATTCCTACTGCCGGTAAAATGACTTCTCTTCGTTTGTTGCAGAATCTGAAAAAACAGCTTCTTCGCCTCTATGATGCTCTTAATGAAAAAGCTACAGAGTTTGATCACATAATAAAAATGGGGCGTACACAGATGCAGGATGCAGTACCAATTCGTCTGGGACAGGAATTTAAGGCATATTCGGTAGCAATCATGCGTGATATCCACAGAATGGATAAAGCAATGGATGAAATGCGGACTCTTAATATGGGAGGTACTGCTATTGGAACAGGAATTAATGCAGATGAGGGCTATCTGAGAAGAATTGTTCCAAATCTCACTGAAATATCGGGAATGGACTTTATACAGGCTTTTGATCTGATTGATTCCACTCAGAATCTGGATTCATTTGTAGCCGTTTCCGGTGCTGTGAAAGCATGTGCGGTAACTCTTTCCAAAATGTCAAATGATCTCCGTCTGATGTCCTCCGGTCCACGTACTGGTTTTGGGGAGATTAATCTTCCGGCAAAACAGAATGGTTCCTCTATTATGCCAGGTAAAGTTAATCCGGTTATTCCTGAAGTAGTGAATCAGGTTGCTTTTAATATTATTGGTAATGATGTTACCATTACCATGGCTGCAGAGGCTGGTCAGCTGGAATTAAATGCGTTTGAGCCGATTATTTTCTATTGCATGTTTCAGTCTATCGATACTCTTGGCTATGCAGTCCAGACATTGGTAGATAATTGTATTGTAGGAATTACGGCAAATGAAGAAAGATGCCGTTATCTGGTAGAAAACAGTGTAGGTATTATCACTGCAATCAGCCCCATCTTGGATATCAGAAGGCTGCGGATATTGCAAAAAAGGCAATTAAGACAGGCGAATCTGTAAGAAGTCTGATTCTGAAAGAAAAGCTTATGGACGAGGATGAACTTAATCGCATTCTGGATCCGATCCATATGACGGAACCTGGTATTTCCGGAAAAGATATCTTATAAAAAAATAAAGAAAAAAACAGGCGGGAAAATCTTCCCGCCTGTAAAATCGTCTGGACACATATCATATATAAATATGATTTTTATATTTTTGAATTATTCGACTGATTTCAACCGGATTAGAACAGACCTGTGATCTTACCTGTCTTGTCTACATCGATTCTTTCAGCAGCCGGAACTTTAGGAAGACCTGGCATTGTCATGATCTCACCTGTAAGAGCTACGATGAATCCTGCACCAGCGGAAATCTTCAGGTTACGTACTGTAACTTCGAAGTCTGTAGGAGCACCCAGTTTAGTCTGGTCATCTGTTAAGCTGTACTGTGTCTTAGCTACACAAATCGGGCAGTTGCCAAAGCCAAGAGCTTCTAACTGTTTAGCCTGTTTCTGAGCGTTAGCTGTCAGAACTACTTTCTTACCGCCATAAACTTTCTGAACGATCTGGTTCAGCTTGTCTTCGATAGAACCTTCCAGTTCATATGCATAGGAGAAGTCGTTTGGTTCTTCTACAAGACGGATAACTTCTTCTGCAAGTTTGATTCCGCCTTCGCCGCCTTTTGCCCATACTTCAGAAAGAGCAACGTTAACGCCCAGTTCTTTACATTTAGCTTCTACAAAGTCAAGCTCTGCTTTTGTATCTGTAGGGAATGCGTTGATAGCAACAACACATGGAAGTTTGTATACGTTTTTGATGTTGGAAACGTGTTTTAACAGGTTCGGGATACCTTTTTCAAGAGCTTCCAGGTTTTCATTGTTAAGGTCAGCTTTAGCAACGCCGCCGTTGTATTTCAGGGCACGTACTGTAGCTACGATTACAACTGCGCTTGGTTTTAAACCAGCCATACGGCATTTGATATCAAGGAATTTCTCAGCACCAAGGTCAGCACCGAAACCAGCTTCTGTGATTGCATAATCAGCAAGCTTCATAGCCATCTTTGTAGCTGTTACAGAGTTACATCCATGAGCGATGTTTGCGAATGGTCCACCATGTACGATTGCAGGAACGTGTTCCAGAGTCTGTACAAGGTTTGGTTTCAGAGCATCTTTTAACAGGGCTGTCATAGCGCCTTCTGCGTGAAGGTCACCTGCTGTTACAGGTTTCTGCTCGGAAACTTTTCCGTATGTATATCCGATGATGATCTTGGATAATCTTTCTTTCAGGTCTTTGATGTCGCTTGCAAGACAGAGAACTGCCATGATTTCAGATGCAACTGTGATGTCGTATCCGTCTTCACGAGGCATACCGTTTGTCTTTCCGCCAAGACCATCTACTACGTTACGAAGCTGACGGTCGTTCATATCTACACATCTTCTCCATGTGATCTTACGTGGGTCGATGTTTAATGCATTGCCCTGGAAGATGTGGTTGTCGATCATGGCTGCAAGTAAGTTGTTAGCTGCGCCGATTGCATGGAAGTCACCTGTGAAGTGAAGGTTGATGTCTTCCATCGGAACAACCTGTGCGTATCCGCCGCCTGCTGCACCACCTTTTACACCGAATACCGGTCCTAAGGATGGCTCACGAAGAGCTACCATAACACTCTTGCCAAGTCTCTGCATACCATCTGCAAGACCTACAGTAGTAGTAGTTTTACCTTCTCCTGCTGGAGTTGGGTTGATAGCTGTAACGAGGATTAATTTTCCATCCTTCTTATCACTTTCTTTCAGAAGATTGTAGTCGATTTTTGCTTTGTATTTTCCGTACTGCTCCAGATATTTGTCGTCAATACCTGCTTTCTCTGCGATCTGAGTAATTGGAAGCATCTCGCATTCCTGTGCAATTTCAATGTCTGATTTGAATCCCATAATTGTTTTTCTCCTTTCGTTTCCGCATAACATGAAAAACTTCTGTTGCTGTTCACTCCGCGATCAGCAACAATTATTAATTGAAAGAAGTATCGGCCGGTCTGTCTGACATTCCTGATTTCTGCTCCGGAAATTATAAAAAAGGCCAGTATCTGAATACTTCAAATACTGCCCAGACGGTCGGCTCCCACAAACCTCCGACTCCACGTGGTTTGCACTCCACTCTTTCCGTCAGTACTCGAAGGTTCTTTCAATTGATGAATACAATATATCATTTTGAGAAAAAAATGTCAAGAAATTTTTTGTTGAAACGTCAAAAAATGTGAGTAAACTGGATAAAAGTTGTGCAAATTGATAAGAGAAGAGAATCGTAATCCCTGGTAATGAAAGAAAATACGTTTTCTCAAGGGAAGAAATTGTTAAAAAATAAACATAGTTTTTCCTGATAAATAAGAAAATATAAAAAGCGGGTAAAGCTAGAGCGTGTCTGAAAAATCATTCCCGCAATCTGCACGCCCCACTTTGCGGGATATTTCACCCGAATTCAGTTGCCGTAGCCCGCTACGCGCCCTCATCCGGGCAAAATATACCACAAATTGTGACGCACATCTTGCAGAAAGCCTTTTTCAGACACGCTCTAGTGCAAAATATGGAAAATGGAATTGACAACAGTTCAGAAGATATGTTATTCTCATCTTTAGTATGAAAAGACACTATCGTTTTCATGCAAATATTTGCTCACATTCAGAGACAGTTTCTGAATGTTAAGCCATACGGACAGGCGGGGCAGTTGCCGGGTGGGAGACACCACATTATTGATTGAGTTAGAAGCTCAAATTTTATAAGTTGATTACTTTATAATAATCAGTGCGTAAGCACACATCATCTTGTGAAACGGTCAATAAGAGCATAGCATATATTTGCCAGCGATTGAAGACGACAGCAGTCATGAATATTTCAGAATACGGGAACAGGCACAGGATACAGACGGATTTATACGGGAAATCCGGTCAGTATATAAAGAGACAGAGCCTGAGAAATTCTATAGATCATGAGAGAAGCAGATGGTGAATGAACTTATCTGCTTCTTTTTTGTGCAGATATAGCAGATATAAAGGATATGGTTGGAGATAAACGCTTTGCGGGGATGTGTAGCGATTCTATAGAATCGTGTGCCGAGTCTCACATGCGTTCGACTTGAATATATAGAGAAATAATTGAATCATTGTGCCGGTTTTGAGCCAGTATACAATTGCTGTATGATTGAACTGTATTTGCCGGTACATGACGACAGGAAAAGAGGAACATGTCAAATGGATTATGAAAGACAACAGCATGCGCCCATATATGAAGCACTGGAACGTTTCCGAAAGAAGAGAGTCGTTCCCTTTGATGTGCCGGGACATAAAAGAGGAAGAGGAAATCCGGAGCTTGCACAGTTGCTGGGAGAGAAATGTGTGGGGCTGGATGTTAATTCTATGAAGCCGCTGGACAATCTCTGCCACCCGGTTTCGGTGATCAGAGAAGCGGAGGAACTTGCAGCAGATGCTTTTGGCGCAGCGCATGCATTTCTTATGGTAGGAGGAACCACATCTGCAGTGCAGAGTATGATTCTTTCTGTCTGTAAGGCAGGGGACAAGATCATTCTGCCGCGAAATGTACATAAAAGTGCCATCAATGCTCTGGTACTGTGTGGTGCAATTCCGGTTTATGTAAACCCGGAGGTGAATGCGCAGCTGGGTATCTCCCTTGGCATGGAGGTCAGCCAGGTGGAGAAGGCTATGGATGAGAACCCGGATGCGGTGGCGGTTCTTGTAAATAACCCTACCTATTATGGAATCTGTTCGGATTTGCGAACTATCGTAAAGAAGGCTCATGCCAGAGGAATGAAGGTGCTGGCAGATGAGGCTCATGGAACCCATCTTTATTTCGGCAGAAACCTTCCCGTATCCGGAATGGCGGCAGGTGCCGACATGGCGGCAGTTTCCATGCACAAATCCGGCGGAAGTCTGACACAGAGTTCGCTGCTGCTTTTGAATAAGAGTATGAATGCAGAGAAAGTGCGCCAGATCATCAATCTGACTCAGACCACAAGTGCTTCTTATCTTCTGTTGTCCAGTCTGGATATCTCCAGAAGAAATCTGGCACTCAGGGGAGAGGAATCCTTTGAAAAGGTTGCAGGGATGGCGCAGTATGCCAGAGAGGAGATCAATGAGATCGGCGGCTATTATGCATATGGTATGGATCTGATCAATGGAACCAGTGTTTTTGATTTTGATGTTACAAAACTCTCCATTTATACATTGGGAAACGGGCTGGCAGGTATTGAAGTTTATGATCTTCTCAGAGATGAATATGATATTCAGATCGAGTTTGGAGATATCTGTAATATTCTGGCCTACATTTCCATCGGAGACAGGCTTCAGGATATTGAGAGACTGGTAGGGGCACTGGCTGATATTGAACGTCTGTATAAGAAGGACAGCACAGGTATGCTTTCCGGGGAATATATCGCACCTGCAGTGGTGGCGTCTCCACAGCAGGCATTTTATGCGGAGAAAGAATCTCTGCCCATGGAGCAGGCGGCAGGCAGGATCAGCGGTGAATTTGTTATGTGTTATCCTCCGGGAATCCCGATTCTTGCTCCTGGGGAAATGGTGACACAGGAAATTGTAGAATACATTCTTTATGCAAGAGACAAAGGCTGTTCCATGCAGGGAATGGAGGATCCGAAGGTAGAACATCTTCAGGTCCTGAAAGGGGGTATCTGATCATGGAATTATGGTATTCCGAGTTCCATACAGGAAATGTAAAGCTTTCTGTCCGGATTAACCGACAGTTATTTTCAGGGGAAAGTGAATTTCAGAGAATCGATGTGTTTGAGTCTGAAGAATTTGGAAGATTTGTGGCTCTGGACGGTGAGATCGTATTTTCTGACAAGGATGAATTTATTTATGATGAGATGGTCACGCATGTGCCAATGACAGTACATCCCAATGTAAAAAATGTTCTGATCATCGGCGGCGGTGACGGTGGAGTTGCCAGAGAACTGATCCATTATCCACAGATTGAGAGCATTGATGTGGTGGAATCCGATAAAATGTTTGTGGATGTATGTGCTGAGATGTTTCCGGATATTGCCCAGGGACTGAAGGATGAGAGAGTCAACATTTATTATGAAGACGGCCTTCGGTTCCTGCGGAATAAAAAGGCCAGATATGACCTGATCATCAATGATTCCACAGATCCGCTGGGACATACAGAGGGACTTTTTACAAAGGAATTCTACGGAAGCTGTTATAAGGCTCTCAGAGATGACGGAATCATGGTTTATCAGCATGGAAGTCCTTTTTATGATGAGGATGAGGTGGAATGCAGAAAGATGCACAGAAAGGTTTTCCGGTCATTTCCGGTGAGCAGGTTTATCAGGCACATATCCCTACCTGTCCCTCGGGATACTGGCTTTTTGGATTTGCATCAAAGAAATATCATCCACTGGAAGATTTCAGGCCGGAGAGGTTTGATAATCTTAATATAGAGACATGGTATTATACAACAAATCTTCACAGAGGAGCATTTATGCTTCCAAAATATGTAGAAGATTTACTGGAAGAGGAGGAAAACAGTTTATGAGCAGATTATTGGTAATCGGATGTGGTGGGGTAGCTTCAGTGGCAATTCGCAAATGCTGTCAGAACAGCGATGTTTTTACAGAGATTATGATCGCAAGCAGGACAAAGGAAAAATGCGATGCACTTAAAGAGAAGATTGAAAGTACAACGAAGACAAAAATTGAGACAGCAAAGGTAGATGCGGATAATGCAGCAGAGGTCGCAGAACTGATCAGAGCCTATAAGCCGGATGCTGTCCTGAATGTGGCACTTCCATATCAGGATCTTACCATCATGGATGCATGTCTGGAAGCCGGTGCGGATTATATTGATACTGCCAATTATGAAGCAGAGGATACAGAAGATCCCACATGGCGTGCAATCTATGAAAAGAGATGTAAAGAAAAAGGCTTTACTGCATATTTCGATTATTCCTGGCAGTGGGATTATGATGAGAAATTTAAGAAAGCAGGACTGACTGCTCTTCTGGGAACCGGTTTTGATCCGGGTGTTACCAGTGTATTCAGTGCTTATGCCCTGAAGCATTATTTTGATGAAATCCATACCATTGATATTCTGGACTGTAACGGCGGTGATCATGGATATCCTTTGCCACAAACTTAACCCGGAGATCAATCTTCGAGAGGTTTCCGCAAATGGTTCCTACTGGGAAGACGGACATTGGGTAGAAACAGAGCCTATGGAATTTAAATCTGTCTACGATTTTCCTGAGGTAGGAAAGAAGGATATGTATCTTCTTCATCATGAAGAGATTGAATCACTGGCAAAAAATATTCCGGGAGTACAGAGGATCCGTTTCTTTATGACATTCGGACAGAGCTATCTGACACATATGAAATGTCTGGAAAATGTGGGAATGCTTTCCACCGCACCTGTGGAATTTAATGGACAGGAGATCGTGCCGATCCAGTTTTTGAAAGCTCTTCTGCCGGATCCTGCATCTCTGGGTCCGAGAACAGTGGGTAAAACAAATATCGGCTGTATTTTCACAGGTGTTAAGGACGGAAAAGAGAAAAGTATTTATATTTATAATGTATGTGATCATCAGGAATGCTATAAAGAGGTGGAATCCCAGGCAATCTCCTATACAACAGGTGTTCCGGCTATGATCGGTTCCATGATGGTAGTGACCGGACAGTGGAAGAAGCCGGGTGTATTTAATGTGGAAGAATTTGATCCGGATCATATATGGAAGCACTGAACAAATGGGGACTTCCATGGAAGTCTGCGAAGATCCTGAACTGGTAAAGGTCTGGAAAGCCAATGAAGATTGATCAACTGCAAACTCCCTGCTATGTGATCGATGAGAAGAAGATGCGGGAGAATCTGGAGATTTTGAAAAAAGTCCAGGAGGATACCGGGTGTAAGATCCTTCTGGCGCAGAAAGCGTTTTCCGGCTTTGCGCTGTATCCCATGATCGGAAAATATCTGGCAGGTACCACTGCCAGCGGTCTGTTTGAGGCAAGGCTTGGATATGAAGAGATGGGGAAAGAGAATCATGTTTTTTCCCCTGCTTACCGTACAGAAGATATAGAGGAACTGGATCGTATCTGTGACCATATTATCTTTAATTCCACAGCACAGCTGAAGAAATTTAAAGAAGTGTGTACCGGAGCCAGTCTGGGACTCCGTATTAATCCGGAATGCTCCACTCAGGGGGATCATGCGATCTATGATCCCTGTGCGCCGGGTTCAAGGCTGGGGGTTACCAGAGAGAACTTTGACGGGGAATGTCTGAAATGGATCGACGGACTGCATTTTCATACGCTCTGCGAACAGAATGCGGATGACCTGGAGAAAACATTGCAGGCGGTAGAGGAGAAGTTTGGAGAATTTCTGTCTGAGGTTTCCTGGCTGAATATGGGTGGCGGACATCATATTACCAGAGAGGATTATAATGTAAAGCTCCTGGAAAAATGTATTCAGCATATGAAGGAAACCTATGATCTGGATATTTATCTGGAGCCCGGGGAGGCTGTTGCCCTGAATGCCGGATATCTGGTGACAGAGGTTATGGACATTGTGGAAAATGAGATCAGAACGCTGATTTTGGATGCTTCTGCAGCCTGCCATATGCCGGATGTGCTGGAGATGCCCTATCGTCCGCCTCTTAAGGACAGCGGGGAAGCAGGGGAGAAGGCATATACCTACCGCTTATCTTCCTGCACCTGCCTGGCAGGAGATGTGATCGGAGATTATTCCTTTGACAGAGAGATCCAGATCGGGGACAAGCTGTATTTTATGGATATGGCGATTTATTCTATGGTGAAGAATAATACATTTAACGGTATGCCGCTGCCGGATATTGCGGTTATGCATGAGGACGGAGAGTGTGAGGTTATCAGACATTTCGGATACGAAGACTTTAAGAGCCGGCTTTCCTGATATCTGCCGGGCTATCAAAGAAAAGGAGACAGACATGGAAGTTACAGAGAAGAACAGAACAAAATATCGTATGCCCGGAGAATTTGAGCCTCATGAGGGATGTGTGATGATCTGGCCGGAACGTCCCGGTTCCTGGAATTATGGGGCAAGGGAAGCACAGAAAGCATTTGTGAAAGTTGCAGAGGCTATTGGAGTGAGCGAAAAGGTGTATATGCTGGTTTCCAAAGCTCAGATGGAGAATGCAAAGAATCAGCTTGGGAATGTTTCCGGTGTGACTTTGCTGGAATGCGAGACAGATGACGCCTGGGCCAGAGATGTGGGAGCAACCATGGTTCTGGATGAGAAAGGGGCGGTCTGTGGAGTTGACTGGCAGTTTAATGCCTGGGGAGGTACCTTTGACGGGCTTTACCGGAACTGGGAAAAGGATGACAGGGTGGCTGCCTTTATCTGCAGGACTCTCGGTTGTCCATGTCTGGATGCCAGACCTTTTGTGCTGGAGGGCGGTTCCATCCATTCTGACGGAGAGGGGACTCTGATTGTTACAGAGGCCTGTCTTCTGAGTCAGGGACGCAATCCTCAGATGAGCAGGGAACAGATAGAGGAACAGTTGAAGTACTGGCTCGGTGTCCACAAGATTATCTGGCTTCCATGTGGAATCTATCAGGATGAAACCAATGAGCATGTGGATAACGTGTGCGCTTTTGTAAGGCCCGGAGAGGTTGTGCTTGCATGGACAGAGGATGAGACAGATCCGCAGTATGCCATGTCTTTGGCTGATCTGAAGGTGCTGGAACAGGAAACAGATGCAAAGGGCAGAAAATTTAAGATTCATAAGCTTCCGATTCCTCAGAAACCGGTCTGCCTTACCCAGGAAGATGTGGATGGCTTTGTGTTTGAAGAGGGAGAAGACGAACGGGAAGCAGGAGAACGGATGGCTGCCAGTTACGTGAATTTCTATATTTCCAATGGAGGGATCATCCTTCCACAATTTGGGGATGAAAATGACAAAAGGGCAGTGGAGATTCTGCAGAAGTGTTTTCCTGAAAGAAGGATTTATCCCATTGATGCCAGAGCCATCATTGTTGGCGGTGGAAATATTCACTGTATCACCCAGCAGATTCCCGGAAAAAATATCTGACCTTGATGCAGAAAACTTTGAGAGTCATGTGTTTGAGGGTTATTACCTGAAAGTTATGAAAAAACTTACTTATGTAAACAGGAGCAGGAGGAACAGACAGGATGAGAAATGTAACAGTGGCAGCAGTTCAGATGAAATGCAGTAAAAGTGTGGAGAAAAATATTGCCCATGCAGAGGAACTGGTGCGTCAGGCAGCAGCAAAGGGAGCTGAGATTGTTCTTCTGCCGGAGCTTTTTGAACGGCCCTATTTCTGCCAGGAGCGCAGATATGAGTATTATGAATATGCGCAGACTGCAGAGGAAAACCCTGCAGTGCGTCATTTCAGCAGGGTAGCGGCAGAGTTGGGGATTGTGATTCCGGTCAGCTTTTATGAAAAAGAGGTCAATAATACTTATAACAGCGTTGCGGTTCTGGATGCAGATGGAAAGAATCTCGGCATTTATCGGAAAACACATATTCCGGATGACCATTATTATCAGGAAAAATTCTATTTCACACCGGGAGATACCGGCTTTAAGGTTTTTGATACCAGATTTGGAACCATTGGAGTTGGAATCTGCTGGGATCAGTGGTTCCCGGAAACGGCAAGATGTATGGCACTGCAGGGAGCAGAGCTTCTCTTTTATCCCACTGCCATCGGAAGTGAACCCATCCTGGAATGCGACAGCATGGAACACTGGAGAAGATGTATGCAGGGACACGCTGCCTCCAACCTGATCCCTGTGATCGCTGCCAACAGAATCGGTGAGGAAACAGTAGAGCCATGTCCGGAAAACGGAATGCAGAAATCTGCTCTTAATTTTTACGGCTCTTCTTTTATCACAGACAACACAGGTGCTCTCTGTGCAGAACTGCCCGGAGGGGAAGAGGGGGTGCTTGTAAGCACTTTTGACCTGGATGCATTAAAGGCAGACAGACTGAACTGGGGACTTTTCAGAGACCGCAGACCGGAGATGTATGCAAAAATTGTCGGAAAATGACGAAAGCAGGAGAATCCGAGTGGATTTGCAGTGTTATTTCCAAAACGATATATGTGTTTATAAGAATTTCATAAAAAGTTTATGATTATATTAGTTGCTACCTGCGGTATATATGGTAAAATAAGAGTACGAACGTTACTGATAACGGAGCGAGCAGTAGAGTTTTGACATGTATTTCTGGCAAAATGGAGTGTAGAAGATGAACAGAAAAGAATTTTTGGAAATCCTGAGAAGCCAGCTTGCCGGTCAGATGCAGGAGGGCAAAGCAGCAGCACATATCAGGTATTATGAAGATTATATACAGTCTCAGGTACGTGGCGGACGTTCAGAGCAGGAAGTACTGCAGGAACTGGGAGACCCGCATCTGATAGCAAAAACTCTGATCGATACAGATGATGGAAGTACACAGGAAGATTACGGAGAGTATTCTTCTTACGGAAGCAGTTATGGCAATGAGACAGAGTTTCCTCATCAGCAGGAGAAAAGATGGAAAAAAGTAATCGATCTTTCTACCTGGCATGGCAGGGCTGTTGTTATTGCAGCAGCGGCTGTTATAATTATTTTACTGATACTGATAATCGGAGTTGCGATTCCGTTTTTTATAATTCTTGCAATTATTCTTTATTTTCTTTCATGGCTGAAGAAAAGAAATGATCAATGAAAATCTATGCAGGGTTTCAGAAAAGGAACCCTGCGCAGAATCTTAAAATCTTAAGTGTAAACGTTCTTGTTTCACGATATTAATTCCCCTTGAATATTTATAATCATACAATCTCAACTTATTTCTATTCTTTAATCCTGCCAGGTGCAGGGAAAAATCCCACATTCATTTTTATATTTTTTTGTTCGGAAAGGAGACGGAAAATGAAACACAATTTCAAACTGAAAGAACGCCTTGGAGCTTTGCTGCTTGCAATGCTTTTTATTCTGCAGGCAATTCTGGGGCTTGTGCCTGTCTGCGTAACTCAGGCGGCACCGTTAACTGTAGAAACATGGGATAGTGACAAGGTGGTAGATTATGGTTATCGCTTTAACATGAAGTTTCAGCCCGGAATTACCACATATGAATCTTTTGGGTGTGATAATCTGGACAGGGAAGCTTTTTCAGACAATGGAAAAAGTGAACGTGACACAGAGTGCGTTCGTGTAGGAGCGGACTATAAAGCCGGAAGCGCAGGGATGCGTTATAACAATGTAGGAAAAGATGGAAATGGAAATATTGTTGATGTCAGACTCATTCTTGTGGGAGTAGAGAATGCAGAACCCCGTTATGATCTGCGCACTGCAGAATCGATTGTTCAGAATAAAGGCGGAGCTACGTTTGCATGGAAAGATAATGAAGCTTATCCAATGGTTGGCTTTTCCAAAAACAGTATCGGTGTATTTATTTATTCTGTAGGATACGCAAAGGTTAAGTTTCAGTTTCTGAAGCATGGAACAGAAGAAACACTGCCGATCAGTGGACATGGAACCATACGTGATATTGATGCGGGACAGGGAGTCCGTATTCCGTCAGACAGCAGTCTGGATAATGCATATGTTCTGAAAAACAATGATTATCTGACGTAGATGGGAATTCTGTAAGCTCACCCCTTGGTTCCGTTGAGCCGGATGATCCGAGAGGATGGTTGAATCTTTTTTATAATACAGATAATTTTACGGTAGAATTCTGTCATCAGTTCAGACTGGATAAATGGGATAAAAGTCGTGAAGATGCCATTGCAAAAGCCGGTTCTCAGGAAAGATGGGCAGAGATTACAAGAAATAAATATCTGGATCCATCAGGCAACAGTTATTGTCCGAACTTTAAAGGACAGAAATACTGCAAAGCATATGCATATTTTGATTTTACATCCTATTGTTTCGGTGATGTTGAGATGAAAAAAGCGCCTGAGAAACGTGTGGGAGAGGCAAACTGTACATGGGAACAGGCAGCTGCCGCATCAAAAGAAAAACCTTTTGGCATTCGTCAGGGACAGGAATTTCAGTATATGATCCGGGCGGAGGTGACACCCAATAGACTGAAATCCTTTGTGGTACAGGATATACTTGAGGATTGTCTTACTATAGAGGATGCATCAAAAGTCAGTATTGTGAATGATGCAGGGCAGACAGTGACAGACTGGTTTGATGTTGCTGTTGAAGGACAGAAAGTGACCTGCAGGGCCAAAGCAGAGAGCCTTCAGGATGAAGCATTTACAGATAATCAGACTTACACATTTACTTTAAAAGTACGCCAGAGACCGGAATCAGAAATTAACATTTCAAAATACCTTGCAGAGGATGGATACAGTATTCTTGTACCAAACCATGCATCCATGAGTTATGAACGTACAAACGGAAGCGGAGATACAATGGATACGGAAACAGTGTGGGTAAAGGGTGTGATTCCACCGGAACTGGAAGTAAAGAAAAATACTTCTCAGTATGAATGGAAAACGGGAGATATCATAGATTATGAGGTTCTGGTTTCTCAGACAAAACAGGATGTAAAAGCAGTAAATGTTGTTATTACAGACGAGCTTCCATCATGTCTGCAGCTTCTGGAAGGGCAGTATGCTGTAGAGACAAGTCAGGGAGGCGAGAACTGTACGCTTACCGGACAGGGAGAAAATGGATGGAAAGCAGAGTGTCCGTCCCTGAAGTATGGGGAGACGATCACAATCCGTTTTAAATGTCAGGCATCTGCGGATTCCAATGGACAGGAATGGGAAAATATTGTGACTGCAACAGCGGATAATCTGATCAATCCTGAGACAGGAGAACAGGAATCCAGAAAGGATATGCAGAAGTATGGCCGAACAGTCCACAGCTTGAAATTGATAAAACAGCAGACAAATATGAATGGCAGGCAGGAGAGCAGGTAGCTTACCGGATCGTGGTGAATAATGTAACGGCAGGAACAATTGCAAAAGATGTAACTATTACTGATATTGGTCTGCCGCAGGGACTGGTTCTGGCAGGTGGTGCACAGAGCATGGAAGTACTGGGAGTTCAGCAACAGGTAAACTATCCCGTACCGGATAAGAAAACAGGACAGGCATATGAAGCGAGACCTGTGGATTCTCAGTTGAATGCAGATGAGAACGGATTTTCCTTTTATTGTTCTTATGTGCCATACAGTCAGCCTGTAACGATTATTTTCCATTGTATCGCACAGGAAGAGGCAAATGGACACGAAAGCGTAAATGCAGCAACTGTAAAAGCTGCTAATACAGATGAGAGATCTGATGACGCAGAAGTATATGTAAATTCAGGAGAATTCTGGATTGAGAAATCTGCAGATCATTATGAATGGCAGGTCGGAGAACAGGTACAGTACAATGTGGTGGTGGAGAATAAAAAAGCAGGTACAGTGGCCCGGAACGTAACTGTCTGGGATACCGGTATGCCGGCAGGACTTGCGCTTTCATCGGCAGAGGATGTATCGGTAAGCGGAATCCCACAGAATATTACGCAGCTGACAGCAGGGACCAAAGATGTTTTGAACCAGCTCAATCCGGAATTTTATAATGAGACATCAGAGAAACCGGTGAATTATGAATTTCTTCAGGAGGGAAGCGGATGGAGACTGAACATTTCAGATCTTCCGGCAAATACTCCGGTTATGATTTCTTTCCTTTGCACAGTTACGGAAGCGGCAAATGGAATGGAAAGCATTAATGTTGCCAATGTGCAGGCGCAGAATGCCCCTGTTTCACAGGATGACGCAGAAGTGTATGTAAATACAGCAGTTCTTTCTATTGAGAAAAGTTTTCAGAATCCATATCTGGCAGCCGGGGACGGACGTGCGGAAAATGAATTTCGGGTAGGAGAACAGGTGAATTATCAGGTTACGGTTAATAATCTTCAGAAGGGATCTATCGCAAGAAATCTTGTGATCAGTGATCTTTCCCTTCCTGAAGGGCTGGCTCTGGACGGAGCTGAAGATGCTGTTACTGTAAGCGGTGTTCCGGCTGTTATTCAGAATCCGGTGGCGGGAACTGATGATGCAGGAAATCAGCTGAATCCGGAAAATTATAAAGAAACAGTGGAAAAACCGGTCAGCTGTCAGGTTACACGTCAGGGAACCGGATGGATCGTGACGATTTCAGATCTTCCGTATCAGACATCTGTGACTGTTAATTTCCGCTGTACTGCGCAGGAAAGCGTAAATGGGATGGAGATTGTAAATACAGCACAGGCGTATGCAGATAATGCACAGAAAGTAAAGGACTCCTCAAAAATCTGGGTGAACTCGCCTGTTCTTAAAGTAGAGAAGACGACGGACAAACCATTTTACAAATATGGTGATATTATTACATACCGCATTGTCCTGACACAGGAGCAGACCGGATGTGTGGCGCGTAATGTTACTCTGCAGGATGTGATCGATACTCAGGGAGTACGTCTTCTGAAGGATTCGGTGATTCTGATGGATGAGAAAGGAAATGTGGCAGATGCTGATGTACAGATCAATGATGATAATACTTTCCTGATGTCAACAGGCAGGACACTGGTCAGGGATAGTAGATATAGTATCTGCGATAATGATAAAGGCGGTCTTTTTGAGCAGGTAATGTATAATCCTCTGGACTGTCAGGAACAGAAAAGTATGATCGTGGAATATCAGGCAGCAGTGATTGATGCAGCCTGGCAGGACAGAAAGTGCACAATACTGCAGTTGCAGACAGCAGTGAAAAGATACCTGCAACCGGGGAAGCAGAGACAGAGGTACACAGTCCGATTCTGGAAATTGTGAAGGAATCAGATAAGAAAGAGTATGCGCCCGGTGAGAAAGGATACTATAAGCTGACAATAAGACAACTGCGTGAGGATGTCACAGATCAGAATATTGTTATCGAAGATAAACTGGAAACCCAAGGGGCTTTCATTGTAAAAGACAGCATTTTTGTGAAGAAAAACGGTATAGAACTGAAAGATACCAAAATAGAGGCAGATGATACAGGATTTGTAATTCAGACAGGAGCATCGTTGTCAGATATGGATAAAATTGAAGTCTGTTATGAACTGGTATTTAAAACAGAAAGCACAGAGCCTGAAAAAATTGTAAACACAGCGAAAGCAAGAGGTGATATTTCACCGGAAACTGCTGCGCAGCAGGAGGTATATGTGAAAGCAAAAGCAGAACCCACTGTCACACCAACACCGTCTGCCACACCGAAACCAACAGAAACACCAAAGCCGACAGAGACACCAAAACCAACAGAAGTACCGAAACCAACAGAGCAGCCAAAAGTCACACCAACACCATCTGTACCGGGAACCTGCCCGAAAATGACTCCTGTACCGACGAAAGCACCGTTAGCATCTTATAATGGTGGAAATAATGGAGGCACAACTTCCGGAAGCGGAGGCAGCAGTTATGGAAATTCAGGTGGATACGGAAGCTATCAGAGTGGTTCCATGGCAGGAAGTTCTAAAACAGGAGATGTCAGGCCGTTTAAAATGATGGCTGTTCTTGGACTCCTCGGAGTGGGACTGCTGACAGGAGGTGTGGTGATCTACAGAAGAACTGTTTCCGGGAAGAGAAATATAAAGGGTATGCCGCGGAAATGAAAAAGCTCAGGACATTTGCAGTAAGTATGATCGTAGCAGCACTTGGGCTTCTTATATATTGTGCCGGTTTCTATATAAAAAGTTATGAACAGAATCTTGCAGCAAAGCAGGAATATGCAGAGCTTTCCCGGATGGCAGGGGTGAAGAACAGAGCAGATGCCGGATTATTGGCAGATGCCCCCAAAAATGCTGAAGACAGCAATACAGAAAACAGTGAAAAAAAACGCAGAAAAAAACAGAGAAGATCTTCTGAATCAAAAAACAAAAACCATGCAGATGAAATCAGGGAATCCTTCGGGATTTCCTGGGAAAATTTAAGAAAAATCAACTCTCAGACAGTTGCCTGGATTACTGTTCCGGGAGCCGATATTTCTTATCCTGTAGTTCAGGCGGCAGATGATGAATATTACCTGAAACATAATTTCAGGGGAGAGGAAGATCTGTTTGGCTGTATTTTTCTGGAACATGACATAAAAAAGAACTTTACAGAATCCCACAGTATTCTTTACGGGCACAATATAGAAGGTAATATGATGTTCGCAAATCTGAACCGTTATGAACAGCCTGAATTTCTGAAAAAATGTCCTGAAATTGAGATCATAACACCAAAAAGAAAGTTTCTGTACAAAATTTTTTCTGTGGAACAGGCATCTTCTCAAAGCCCGGCATTTGAATATGGATACAAGCTGTCCAGTCCTGCATACAGGAGGCAGTTATCTATATTGAAAAATAATTCCATGTATGACACAGGAGTAGAGCCTGATGAAAGGGAGAGAATGGTGACTCTGATCACCTGTAATTCACGTCTGGATAAAGAAATACGTATGGCGGTACATGGGATTTGCCATGAATGTTATGGTATAGAAAAAGCTGAGCCGAAGTGATGTTGAAATCAATCGGATATTGGTAACTTTCGTAAAGGATGAACTGTTACTGTTCACATATCACTATCCCTCGAGGTGCTTTGGAAAAAACTAATGAAAAATCTCTCGATATTTTGTATAATTTATGCATAAAAACAACTTGTTCGTACGTGCGTACAAGTTGTATCCTAAATACAGGAGGGAAGAAGACATGACAGATAATGGAAAGCCGAAATATTTCTCACTGATGGAACAGCTCAGAAGTGATATTATGTCAGGAGCTATCCGACCGGGAGAGAAGCTTCCTTCAGAAAACGAGCTTTCACAGAAATATTCCCTGAGTAGACATACAGTTCGTAAAGCACTGGGAATCCTGGAGCAGGACGGATATGTAGAGGCATTTCACGGAAGAGGTACTTATTGCTCTGAGAATATGCGCCATATAAAGAATTCAAAGAATATTGCGGTAGTGACCACATATATTTCTGATTATATTTTTCCGAGACTGATACAGGGAATGGATAATGTCCTTTCAGAAAGCGGTTACAGTATTATCCTGAAAAACACAGCAAACAGCAGACAGAAAGAGGCCAGATGTCTGGAGGAACTTCTGAAGAAAGATATTGATGGACTGATCATTGAACCAAGCAAAAGTGAGATGATCTGTAAACACAGAAATCTTTATCAGAATCTGGATAAATTTGAAATTCCGTATGTGTTTATTCAGGGAATCTATTCAGAAATGAGGGATAAACCTCATATTCTTATGGATGATGCACAGGGAGGCTATCTTGTAACAAAATATCTGCTGGAACTGGGACATAAAAAGATCAAGGGTTTCTTTAAGGCAGACGATATGCAGGGACTGGAGCGCCACAAGGGATATGTGAAGGCCTTACAGGAGTCAGGGATTGCCTATGATCCTGATGATGTTGTCTGGTTTCATACAGAGGACAGGAAAGTAAAACCTGCACTGATGGCAAAAGAAATGGTACAGAGCGGACAGCTTCCGGATGGAATCGTCTGTTACAATGATCAGATTGCTGTTCAGGTTATGGAAGAACTGGAGAAAATGGGAGTCAGGATACCGGATGATATTTCCATTACCGGTTATGACAATTCACTGTATGCTCAGCGAGGAAGCGGAATCACAACGATAGCTCATCCGCAGGAAAAGTTGGGAGAAATGGCAGCAGAGCTTATACTTGAGAAGATCAACGGAGTTCCTGAAGAAGAAAGTAAGGTTGAAAGACTGATTTATCCGGAACTGATCATACGGGGATCATGCAGAAAAATATTGTAAACAAATGAAATAAATAAAAATA